>Ga0209208_10000059_pt1 | contig 103321 bp, 90 predicted proteins | sample S1TSphfallax_3_FD_187694 | JGI IMG/M metagenome (GOLD analysis project Ga0209208, IMG submission 187694) | Host-associated microbial communities from peat moss isolated from Minnesota, USA - S1T2_Fd - Sphagnum fallax MG (SPAdes) (version 2) | ecosystem: Host-associated > Plants > Peat moss >... | reverse complement strand
TGGGTGGTCATTTTATTCTTTTTTTCCTAAATTGGGTACTCCCCTTTTTTTGGAAAGGACAATCAAGTAGCCACCTATTTCTAATGAAAAAAAACCCCAACCATTTGATTTTTCTTTCCTTAAGGAAAGGAGAAATGGGCAGTCACATAATGTTTTTTACTAGAACGGTCTATAGAAAGAAAAATTACATTGAAATGAATTTTTTTTATTAGAATGGTTTTAAAAACAAAAATCAACCTTCCATTTTAGAGTAGACATAGAGTACAATGTTGTTTTACTAAAAGTGAAAAAGTTGTCTTTATATAGTCCATTGGAATTTATCTTTAAGGAAAGAATATGGGATAAAACATTTGGAGTGTGTTTGTTCAAAGAGGAGGATACTATATTTTTAATATGGTACTGTAGACAAGTATGTGAAAAACCTTTGTAAATAAATTTTTATAACTTTCTACACATTGGTCCATGGCCTTTGAACAATGAAAAGATTTGTAGCCCCTTTTTTGGTGCATCTAATGTCACAAAAACCACTAGAATTGGTTTAAAAATGAGGAAGATATGGCTTATGGAAGTGAAGGGTTTAATATTTAAGCAAAAAAAATAAAATTCTATTTTAAAGCTTAAAATATATGTACATTAGTTTAATGCTTTTGCACTTCAAAGATTATTTTTAAAATTTCAAATTCCACACCCATAGTTTTTTTAAACACTCAAAATAAATAAGAAATGAAAGAAATATATGGTTTGAAAGAATGAGGTATAATGTTTTTCTTTTTGTGCTTGAATCACCTTTTTTTCTTGTTATTTTTTTGTTGTTATTAATTTTTTATCTTGTTCTTTGTCTTTTTTTTGGGTATTAAATCTTTAAATTATTACATTTTCACAACATTTTTTATTATGCACTTCTTATGGATTTCATTCTTTTTGTTTACATATTATGTGTATGTGTGTACATGATTTTTTTTCTTGATCAATGCACCTTTTTCACATTTACCCTTTGTTCATGTTCATGTTCATTTCCCTTTTTGTTTTAACATTTAAATTTTTTTTTTCAAATGACTGGGGTGTTGTCCATAGTTAACCTGGTTGCGCCTCCATTTCAAAAAGTATGTGGAAATTGTCATGTAATGGATGTCATCATTTCTCCAACGGGCAATGTTCATTGTAACACTTATTGTTCAAAATCAACAATTTCAAAAATCAAGCTTTTTCCAGGGTTTCATTACAACTAATGATGAACTTGCGTTATTGACTATTGAGGGCAAATGGCTTGAGGCAATTGTGCATATGACAGAATTTGAATTCTTGGATTTGCCTCATCCAAAACAAGTTCAACACCTCAATTCAATTCGCATTTATGGTAAAATTTGGTTATTGACCACATTTGCCCTTATTAACTTTCAAGAAAAACATCCAACAATTTATCCCATAAAGGGAGACCAATTTGAAATGCAAAGGTTTAATTATTCCTTTGGTAATTATTCATAGTGATAATGTTCCATGTAATGTGAAATGCAAGTTTGATTTTGATGAATCAAAATCAATTTTTAGATAAAAACCTTCTTAGACATTAAATTTTTATGTGACCATTCTATAATTACCTTTAGTATATAAATATTCTATGTATGTGGAAATTCCCTATATCAAAATTTTGGTTTAAATAGCCTTTATTATATAATCATTTTCATAGTTTTCAATCTTGTTGATTCACCATTTGAACATATATTGCATTCATATGGCCTTCATCTAATTTCAACATACAAATATGAAATAGGCAATTGTCTTTTTGAATCTATATTTTATTTATTAGATAAAAATTTATCATTTCTTCAATTGAGGCAAAATAACATGGCACATTTAAATCAATGTTTATTACTGAATATAGAAAAGCCCAATAATGTTGTATTCGAAAATTAAATCCAATTTTTTTATGTTACTTGAATCAAAGCCTAGTCACAAATGAACATCAATATGTGACCAAAATGGCATTAAGTGTTAGCATGGGAGGTTTGTGGAGAGATTTCACTGTAGTATTTTTGATAGTTGAATATCAACAAAGGTTAATTTTACATTTGTAATAAACATAGTAGTGACATACGAAATACTAGTATTTTTCGAAGGTGCTCAAAAAAAAGTATTTTCAAGTATTTTTTAAAAAACATTATAATGATACAAAGGCTTGAAAATTGGCCTTTGTATCAAGTATTTTCAAGTATTTTTTTAAAAGCCCAAAAAAATGTATAATACGCGTATGTTTGAATCGAATTGAGCGTATGTCACTACTATGGTAATAAAATATCAAAATGCATTATGTCTTGATGTGGCATGAATTTTCAATCTATTCCTTTACATATAACATATAATTTTCAACATTTTGAACCAATTCAATATGTTAATGGTCTATTTAGGTTTTTTTTTACTTTTCAAATTAATGATCCCAAAATTACCATAGATTTAAATGATTTTCCATCTTTTTTGCAATAAATGGTGCAACAATGACTTATTCAATTATCGTGATTAGCTTTATGTTTTTATTGGAATGAAAAATTTGATTCAACATTAATGGAAATTTTGAAAGATAATTGGGATTCACCATTGAAGTATGTTATTTCATTCACTATTATAAATCATGACCTTTTAAAGGTCCAACTTGACCAAAGTGTTTGTTTTAACTAAAAGTGATGTCCATCTTGACTAATGGGTCGGGGTATGAAAGACATGTGTTACTTTTTACTAATACATTTGACTAAAATGACATTATTGACTAGGTGTCAATTAGTCATTTAGTCAAAAGGGACAAACAAAAAAAAACTTAATCAAAATGACCATGCCTTAATCAAATTGAACATATTGATTTGACATTAGTTAAGTAGGCTTAGGTTACCTACCTAACATAATTTGTAATCTATCAATAAAATTTAAATAATTATTACTTACTTAACTTAATAGTTTAAGCTAGGTAGCCAAGTTAAGTTTAACAAGGTATGTAATTGCCTAAAGGCCTATATAGTTCTAGGCTAGTTAAATAGGTCAAATATACCTACCCTACCAACCTACCTACCTTCCTACCTACTTACCTACCCATTCACCCTACCCTACTTACTTAAAACATACATATTTTCCTTACTTACATACCTACCTTAACAATTAACCAACCTACTTACCTATACTAATTTAATCACCTTAACAACCTCCTTACCTCCCTATCAACCTACCGACATACCTACCCACATATACCTATTTACTTACCATACCTACTTACCTACCCACTTACCCTACCTTATTTACTTAAAACATACCTAAATTTACCTTACTTACATACCTACCCACATATACTTATTTACTTACCGTACCTACTTACGTACCCACGTACCCTACCTTATTTACTTAAAACATACCTAAATTTACCTTACTTACATACCTACCCACATACACCTATTTACCTTACATACCTATTTTAACAACTAACCAACCACCTACCTACCTACTTACCCACCTATACCTATTTATTTACCTTACCTATTTACCTACCCACTCACTATACCCTACTTAATTAAAACATATGTATCCACTTATACATATTTATTTACCTTACTTACTTACCTACCCAACTTACCTACCTACCTAATTAGTCATTTTAACAATCTCCCTACATCCCTACCTCCCTACATAGCCTAAGAACCTACTTACATACCTACCTACATACCTACCCACCTAACCCTATTTACTTACCCTAGGTCTATTACATACCAACTTATACCTACCTACCTCCTTAACTATGTCCTATTAATTTACTAGGTAGCTAGAATTATATTTAGGTTTACTAGCTAACTACTAATTATTACCTAGGTAACTAGGTAGGTTTATTAATTAAGTAGCATATATCACCTAGCTACTATATAGTTCCTAGCCATTACATACTAATTAGTATTTATTTTGAATGTCAAAAAAGATTTGAAATGAAACATGTTAATAACAAAGTTTCACAAATTTTATCACGACATAAATGTGAGTTGGTTAATGAATTGGTAAATATATGTGGTTGAAGAGGTCAAGGGTTCAACTCCCGCTCTTTACATGCTTAGGGGAAGATGTGAAGATGGTGTACGACCCTAGGCTTTGGAATGCATGACTACCCACCACGACCTACATGGGTAGTTAGTATTTACTTTTGAACCTATTTTATGACTTGCTTACTTTCATTTAATTGAAAAATTTGGGTACACATTTTAAAATTTAAAAAATCGACCCCAAAGAATTGTTACCCAAAATTTTTGTTGGTTGATTTGACCAATCAAATAATCCACCAATCGACTAGTAAAAAAAACCACTTGTAACACGAAATTAAGTCACCACGCCAGTGTGAACACTTCCTGATCTTGGAAGTTAAGTTTGCTTTATTAGCCATTTCTTTTTGTGGCGGCTGCCTCTCCATTACTACTGCATGGAAGTGCATGGGAAATTTCTCTCTGGGTGTGTGTGAGATGTTGTACAGGAAGGAATGAATGGCGGCTGCTACTGAATGAGCATGGAGGCTGATCACGCATGGTAGAGGTGGCGCCAAATTATGGTGAGCTGCAATTATGAACTGAGGCGGTTTGGAGGTGCTGAGGGGATAAGCTATGGAAAGGGGTCCTCAATTTCTCGACAGAATAGCCAATAGAGAAAAACACTAACGATGGTTGATAAGCATAGAGATGCAGAGATAGACAGTGAAGAGAATTTTTTGGCTTTGGCTAATGGTTGAAATTTTTCGCTACGCCAACTTTTTAGTTGGACCATTAAGAATGACTTGTAGGATTAGCTGAGGAGCATCGGAGCAGAGGTGTTTTCTTTGTCTTTTGATGTATGCCTTGCAACAAGGATGTATGTACTCTTTGGACCTTTTATGAATGAAGGTGTAAGCTCGGATTTTGATGATCAGAATCTGTTGATTGTGCACAAGTGTCAATGATGTCTGAGTGAAGTGATCAATAGCAATAGGCAACAGAGTCTTGGATGAGTCAGAAGGAGAGATCAGAACGTGTTGATTGGTTTTGGGATCACACAGAACTAAGTTCCGTGTAGGGACATCACATCGTTCGGTTGTTGTAGGGTCTTTGCACTCTCTCTTTTAGTATCAGAGCTAGTTCAAATCTAACAGTTTCGATAGAACCTGTGGATGTCGAGCTAGAATGATAGTTGAAGTATCATGTCTACACCTAGTACAGATGAGGGTGGAGTAGAAGAATTAACACAGGAGATTCATGAACAACAATTAGTTAATAGGTTCGATTACCTGACTACTCAGGGTGGACCACAAAGAGGGGCAGTAGTTCTGCGTTTGCTGGGTTTTGGAGTAATAACGCTTGTGGGGGTAGATCCAGAGGAAGCTCGAGTCGGAGATATAGCAGTAGAAGTAGCTCACATTGGTTTTTATACGCGCGCTAAGGTTTGGTTGAAGCTGAGAGATGGAGCAAGGGGATGGGTGTCAATTTCAGAGCTACAGACGCAATACTACTACACCTCATACCTTGCGTAGAGTAACGCCCTTATTTGCCGAGAGGCAGCGTGATGTGCCTAGATTGGGAGACATTTGGGTTCCTAAATCTACTGTGTCACCTAACCATTTCACTAGATTCTACATCCCTGGTGTGGAAGATTTGTTCCAGGTTGGAGATCATCTTGTCAAGATGGAACATGGTGGATCGAAATCTCGTGTCATCAGTTGGAGAATATGGCGCGATTCAGAAGGAAAGTGGCAGTTCCGATAAGAATCCACAAATGAGCAAAGTTTTTCCATTTTTCCATCTAATTTTGAACCTTTGAGACTAGTGGCAAAAGGCGATCAATCTCAATTCGTAGCTTGAATCGTAGAACATTTGCTTTTCTCAAAATCCGGAATGAAATAAATAGACTATAAAATTGCTGGATGTTGTGGCCGCCGATTGTGGCCTAAGGTCGGGTGTATGGTAGAAAATGTTGCAATTTTGGTGTGAAATTGAACGTTTGCAAGATGACCAGTCCCCAGGGGATGGATGAGTTGTTCTGGGGAAAAGACCATGAGGACGTCAATGACTGGGCAGAGAGGCTCACCATGGCAACTGAGGTATGCGTCTGAACACGGACAAGCTCTTCAAGATTGCGAAGCTGAATTTGAAGGGTAGAACGAAGGAGTGGTTCAAGAGAATGCAACCAGCCCCAGCCGATTGGCTTGAGTTGAGAACTCTAATCGTACAGAAGTATGGCAATGTGGATGCCGATGACATCAGGATGAAGCTTGATGCCATCAAGCAAGAACCCAAGGAGCAAGTTCAAAAATACTTTGAACGACTTGATAGACTGTTTCAAAAGGGAAGGATACAAGATGCCGAACAAAGGAGAAGGTTTATGGCCCGATTAAGGCTTGAAATTAGAAAGTTATGTGTGGTGAGGACATTCACCGACATTGAAAAGCTGGTGAGCATTGCCACAGAGCTCGAGAGAGTACTGGGTGAGCTTGGGGAGACTCCATTCGAACCACTGAAGGAGGAGCAAGAAGAAGGAGTTGCAGAAACGATGATGGAAAGGCAGGTTACTACTTTAAACAACACACTCATTAATTACTTGAAGGGGAATGTGTCGAATCCTATCGCAACTTCCACTTCCACCATGATCGGAGGGTGCCAGATCTGTAAGGGAGGAGACCATATAGCCATTACATGTCCGAGATTGAATGAACCACGGCCGAAATGCGCCAAATGTGGCATGTCTCATAGGATAGAAAATTGTGGGATAAAATGCTCCTTTTGTTCAGGTCTAGGACACTCAGAGGAAAGGTGTTGGAAGAGACCCAAGGATGCGAAGTCACATTCTGGAGCAACAAACTTCCTGGAAGTGTTGTTGAATGACGAAGAAGCAACTCTGCAACAACTCAACAAGTTATGTGGGAATGAGAGCATATTGTGATACACACGAGTACCCAGGAAAAAAATGCATGTCGAAGTGGCACCGGCAGGCACGGGACCATCTTCTGAAGCTGTAGGAGAGGACACAGGGATGAATCGGGAAAATTCTGTCAGGTCGAAAATTCTATCCCATTTTATCAAAGGAAAGGTTTCAATGACACCCATGGAAACAGTGCTGATGATACCAGGAGAACTGGAACACCTAGAAAATCTAGTAAAGGTGCCTAGAAAGAAGAAGGATGCAGAAGCTGCGAACAATCAGGTGTCTATGGTTTTAGCAGCTCCGACACTTAGACGAATCTGCATCAAAACAAAACGCATAGGAGCAAGACACTCCACTTGTCGGTGGAGGTGAATAACTATATGGTGGAGGGACTTGTAGACACTGGAGCGTCGATGTCTGTCATGGCGGCTATAGTGGTTCGAGAATTAGGACTAATGCACTTGGTTTCTGGATCTGAAACTTACAAGACCGCATCAGGGGTTGTCACACAGGCTCTTGGTCAAATTGATGAAGTACCGGTCAAGGTTGGAGGTGTGCAGTGCACCATGACGTTCATGGTGGTGGACACAGACAGCTATGACGTACTGCTTGGACTTGACATGCTGATCAAAATTAGAGCAATTGTTGATGTGGAGCGAGGGTTGATCCAAGTGAGGCACGGACCAGGAACTAAGGTGGAAGTATTGCCATTGACCATGGTAAACATGCTACAGAAAACGAACTCGGAGACTATGGTGCAAGAAGTTGCTGGTGCTATGGCCAACACGCATCGCGATGGAAAATTGGACGCGATCGTCAAACAACCATCTATGTGTGAACACAGTGCAACTAGACAAACGAATGCATGCGTATTAGATTCGGACTCTGATACAGATGAGGATCGAGTAGGCGGGCTTCAACTAGAGGAGCTAGTTACTAACGAGTTTGAGTTCAGAAACACCGAACTTGAGGATTTGGTGTTGTTGGAAGGACCACAGCAAATGTTGCAGCTGACATTGCAAGAGCAAGCTGATGATTTCATGAAAGAGGAAATCACAAATGCTGACGACTATGCCAATTGGATCAGGTGGGTTTCTGATGCAGAGCAAGAAAAACAAGCTCTCCCTAGAGCCGCGAATTGTGCAGAAATACATGTACTACTACAGGTCCAGCAAGTGGACACTACTGATTCTCATGACAACTTCAAAGAGCAGTTAGCGTTATCGAACAACCAGAAGGTAAGTTCGAGGTGGGAGGAAATTTGCCAGAGGATTCGAGTTGATCAAAATCTAGATGAGAAGAAGGGACAACAACTATGGGGAGTGTAAGAGCGATATCAGGATGTGTTTGCTTGGAATGAAGGAGAGCTAGGTTGTTGTACTGTCAGAGAACACTCCATAGACACACAAGGATTTTCGCTGTGCAAGGTAGCTCCTGGTCGATTATCATATTGAGAGGAGGCGGAGGTGAAGAGACAAATTGATGTGTTGGTGGAATTGGGTAAGATGAAGCCAAGTGATTTGGAGTATGCCTGTCGTGTGACCCTGCCAATGAAGAAGGACGGGAGTAGGCGATTCTATGAAGATTACCGACCACTCAATTTACAGACCCGGCGCGATTTGTTCCCCATGCCTCTTGTTGACGATGTGATTTCCCAGCTGGGGAAATCCGCTTGGTTTACTGCACTAGATTTGCAGTCAAGATTTTAGCAAATCCGAATGGCTCCTGAAGATATGAAGAAGACGCCACTGGTCACCAAGACTGGGCTGTATGATTGGACGGTTATGCCTTTCGGTCTCAAGAATGTGACCAGCACTTTCACAAGAACAATGTCGCTAGTTTTCAAAGAATTGGGAGACAAGTTCCTGAAGGTGTTTGTGGATGATCTCAATGTCCACAGCGAAAATTGGGCAGATCATCTGCAACACTTGGAAGCTATACTTTCCAAGTTCAGGGAAGTGAACTTGAAGCTGAACCCAGGCAAGTGTTGTTTCGCTGCTGAAAGTATCGTGTTCCTAGGCTATGTGGTCAGTAAGGAAGGTGCTAAGCCAGATCCTAAGAAAATTGACGCAATATTGCGTTTTCCAGAACCGACGACGGTTTCCAATGTCAGGTCTTTCCTGGGACTGATAGGGTACTACCGCAAGTATGTACGCAGGTACGCAAGGCTGGCTGGTCCGTTGTTTGAATTAACAAAGAAAGAAGTAGCGTTTATATGGAATCAGGGATGCCAGCATGCGTTTGATTCTTTGAAGAGAGCACTTGTTGATGCTCCCATATTAATACGACCAGACTTCAAGAGGCCATTCTGCCTCGATGTGGATTGGTCAACCAAAGGTGTTGGTGTCGTCCTGTCACAGAAAGAGGGTAGGTTCGAGAAAGTGGTGGCGTATGTTAGCAAAGGTTTGATGGTGGCACAAAGAAAATTTCACCCCATGGAAGGGGAATGCTATGCATTGATCTGGGGCATCATGCATTTTCGGCAGTATCTGCAGAGAAACCATTTTATTCTGCAAACAAACCACAAGCCGCTTGAATGGTTGGTTACTGTGTCAGATGCGAATGGCAGGAGAGGAAGGTGGGTAGACATGCTGCAAGATTTTAGCTTCAAGATAATACATCGACCAGGACTCAGGCATACAAACGTCGATGCTTTGAGCAGGAATCCAGTTGGACTAGCTGCTGATGACGATGACTTCGGTGAAGAGATACAAGACATTGCAAGTACCCGAACTGATGCATCTAAAGGAGATGAAGAGTTTCTTTGTGTTCGGATAGGCAAGGAAAAGGAGTGGTTCGGTATCAGGAGAGGGGATAAGGAATTGATACAACACCGTGCTTGTTGTTTCGGGATTAACCACTATAGGTATGACGGCAGCCATCAGTTGTATATAGTTGACATTGTATCAGGAGAAGAGCAGCCCGAGGAGGTTGTTTCAGGTCAAGCAGAAGCTGTAGTTGGGGGTGAACCTGTGCAGGACGATGGTGAGCGAATAGTGGTGAAGAGGAGGAGACCCCAGTACTTTGACAAACCGCAACAACTAGATCTGATTTTGGAGGCTCAGGAACTAGCTGAGTTTGGGGACCAGGAGTTGAGTTCTACTGAATCTGATAAGGAGGAGGACCAGGAAATGGATGCAAAGTGCATCGACATCTGGGGAGATGCAGTCTGTCTGGGATTATTGAAGAATGGTGCACTGCCCGATTCAGTGGACCTTGAGGAGAGCAAGAGGGCCAGAAAGAGGGTGAGTAATTACTGCTGGAAGGAGCAGAGGCTTTACTTCAAAGGGTTGCTCGTACCCAAGCCAGAGGAAAGGATGTCCCTGGTAAGTCAAATGCATGAAGATCTGGGGCATTTCGGGGAACAGAGGACGTTGGCTGAGATTCGTCGAAGGTACTTCTAGCATCATCGAACTGAAGATGTTAAGGCGGTGGTCAGAAGATGCCAACAGTGCCAGCTGGTGAGGAATAAGGGTAGTATCCGCTTTGGGGATGAGCAATTGAAGAGCATTCCCATCTGTGACTTATTCCATAGAGTTGCATTGGACACTACAGGACCTTTGCCTGAAACCAAGTCAGGAAACAGGTACATTTTGGTGGCCATCGACCACTATTCCAAGTGGTGCGAGGCAAAGGCGGTTGTTGACCATAGTGCTAAGACTGCATCCAGGTTCTTGGAAGACGACATCATATGCAGATATGGAGTACCCAGATTCATACTCACTGACAATGGTGGATAATGGGTTGCAGAATTCGAGATGATGTGCAAGGATTACGGAATCCAGCATCAACGCACTGCACCTCAATGGTCTCAATGCAATGGGATGGTAGAGCGCATGATTAAGACCATCAAGCATGGCATCACTGTTCTTGCTATAACACCGGGCAATATGGATTGTTAGGACGACCATCTAGCTAAGATTCAGTTTGGGTACCGATGTGGGATACAGGCTAGTACAAGGCTTTCACCCTTCATGATCCTAACTGGTCGAACACCACGTTTCAAGGCAGACAATTACTTGCATGCCCTGACTACTGAGACTGATGTTGATACGGAGGTGGAGGTGGCTGCAACATAATTTCTGTAGAAAATGGAGCTCATAGCAAGCATCCACGAAAACGTTTTGCTCAATGTGGAGCAAGCACAGAAGCAGCAAAGGAAGACTTATGCCACCCGGAAAGGTAAACATCTGTTTGAGGGTCTGGTTGTAGGGGTAACGATGGTGAAGATGAAGAAACTAGGAAAGAGAAGAGCTTTATCTTCAAGCTGGGAGGGTCCATATCAGTTCGTCGGGCATGCTGATGGGAAGGGAAACTTTGACTTTGAAGAGGGTAGTCAACTATGCACTATCCAAGATGTTGATGGACGTCAGTGGGAAAGGTCTCGTCGAGATCTCCAGATCTATCACATCCCACCAAACTAAGTGGGGCTGAGGGACTCAACTTTTCAAAAACGGCCAAAGAAGTTGGACATCAAATGAACCTTGGAAGCTATCCAATTATTTGGAAAGTGGGACAATGTGTGAACATTAGGAAGACTAAAGCTCACCCAAGTTGTTCATAAAATTGGGATAATGGGTGACAATGAAAAATTTGGGTGATGGGGAACCTAATGATCATTTGTCCTAAGCAATTAACATGCAATTAGTTTGCAACTTTACAACTAAAATAAAGACATCATTTAATATGATTGTCATGTTAAGAGATTAGGTAGTTTTTTTATAATTGCAAATGGATCACCAATTTGAGACATCAATTGCCAAGTGGAGGGTTTTGATCAACATTAATTGATTGTATGCCCTACTTGCAAGAAGGTTATAATATGTAATTCCAACCCAGGTGGTGTGAAGATATGGACTACATAAAAATGTCACATTCATGGTCCATTAACATGACAAGCATTATCTAGCACACATTTTACCAATTCCATCATGTGGTCATTATGAACTAATACACAACTAAATTTCAATTTCAATTTTTTAATTTAGTGGGATATGCAAAGGCACAACATAATAATACAAGCCACACATGCCCAATTAGATAGTCCTTGAGTCAATGTTTTAAGGTTGCAATTGATTAGGATTCACAAACTCACATACATTACATAAATCATGTTTTAACACATCAAGGTTATATTATTTACAAACAATTTTTTAATATTATATACTCAATGAATTCATTTCAAATTTATGGTACATAATTTTTTTTAATTCTACAAATACATCATGCAACATGAATTTGATTCCCTATTAAAAATGTGTAAATAAAGAAATGATTACATGTTTTTTATTCATGTAACTATTTTGGCACCTCTTAGCCGTGGCCTTGGACTTGAAGGAGAGGTTTCATTTTGATTTCAATGCAAATGATATAATTGGTTTTTCACGTGTTAATATTTTCATTTTCAATATTTACAATATCAATTATGGGAAGTCTTTAGTTTTATTTCCATGCAATTGAACTTAATACATTGTTTGGTAATTTATCCTAACTCAAAGAAAGGCAATGTCCTCCTCACAATTAAAAACTTATGTTTCTTCATTGATTGGTTGTGGAAGACATTAATGGCCTCTTGGGGCATGGTCCATATTAAACTTTTTTCATGTGTGAATATTTTATTACATTATATCCTTTTGATAGTAAAAAGCCTCATATTCATACCTTCATCATTGTTAAATTTGAGCACATGTAGGTCACTCTCAATGAGGTCTATTGGGCAATGACATTTTATCATTTTTTCAATGTCATGTCATTGGTTAACACCCTAAGTTTTAAATGAAATTTTGCTACCAAACTAAAATAAGAGTCCAAATGTGGTAAAATAATTTCAATTTAACTCCAAGTTTTGGTTTTTTTTCCTTTAAAAAAAAGAATATGTCAACAACTTATTCTCTTTTTATTTTATTTTTCACACTTTGACACAAAAAAACAGTACTAATCAAGATCATGTCATGTTTTCAAGTTAACCTTTAAATGTTTTTGGAAACTAATTTCAAAAAAAAAACATGAAAATTTGAATGAACTTTTATACTCTCCTACAATACTAATTAAAAAAGTAATGGATGTTCATTTTGTAACATTTTGAATAGGAATTGTATTCAAGCCTTAAAAACTTAGGGCTTAAGTACTTTTCTTGAAACCATAAATTGATAATTTATGTTGGTAAAACTTCATGAACTCACATGGACAAAAGATCATGGTAAGGCTTTAAACATAATCCTTGAACTCAACCTTTTGAACTTCCATATGTTTATCCATCTAACATTGTTAATTTTATCCATTTTGAAAATTTTAAAACATTTTCATCTAGTTCTATTTTCATTATTGTTGAACCTTTTAAAGTATCAAATTATTTTACACAAGTTGACATCTAAGAAAGTTGATTGTTTAAGATGATGAATAAGTGTATCTTTGTTAGATTCCAACTTTAGTCATTGAAATCCAAAATGAGGCATAAATTAATGCTTTGTTCAAAAAATTGATATTAGACAATATCAAATAAATTTATTATAAAATTGAATAGACTGAAAAAAAGGATTCTTGTTAGGCACATTGCCCTTACCAACCTTGAATTTGGTGCCACATTGAACTCATTGCACATTTAATGCCTCTTGAGATGATTTTCTTATTTTTCTATAAGAGATTTCAAACATATAATACTTTCTTTAATGAAAGCATGATAATTTTCCTTCCAATACTTAGGTTTATTGTTTAAAAAATGCTCCAAGACAATCTCTAAAACTATCTTTGATTAAAGAATTTGACTTATCAAATACTTAAAAAATAATCTTGCTGAAGTTAAACCATATAGTTTGACCTTCATTTTTTTCTTGCAACTTAATTATTTCATAGTTTTAATAAATTCAATAACCATGCCAATGTATTATGAGAGGTATTTTCATCCTAGCCTCCCCTTCCCATCCTTGAAAAAATCTCCCTTCCTATTTTTTATCATATCCTTCACAAAGAGGGAAAAATTATTTTAAAAATTGTGACAACAACCAAAACAACTCACAATTTATGTCATTAACTCATAGGTGAAAGAGCCCTTTTCATGTAGACTTTGTGTGTAAGGTACCTAATACCCTAGTAGAAGGGCATTACATCTTATAAACTGCATGTGAAGATCAAGGTTGAAGGTGTGATGCCTTGTTGCCAAAGCATTAGTAGGTGTAATGATCAAAGCAAATTAGTATGCAAGCCTTCCAATTCATATCGCATGAAATTATAATTTCCTAATTTCTTGTCACATGAATGAAAGGGTTGTATTAGCATTTTGTAATTTCATATTGTGTGAGCAAAAGTCCTTATTATATTGCCCATTCTATTTCATAAAAGGAATGACCTCCAACATCATTATGTGGAGGGGAAGGCCTACTCCCATGCCCCTCCCCCATTAATTTTGGGGCCTCACCCCCCCCCAAATTAAATGTCCCCAATAACAAACCCTTTTTAGTGTAAAATACAAATAAATGTTTTCAACATAAGTTTTTTTTAAAACCCTTTTTATTGTTCTTAATTATGGACATTGATTCATACTTTCTTGGAAAATTAGATAATAGAAAAACTTTAACACAATAATAATATATATTAACAAATCCCTACTAATTGTGAAACATTCCAAGGGTTTTTTTTAAAAAATGAAAGGGATGTACTAAAATGCATGGCATTGGGCTTGATGATGTTGCAAGACAAGTGCCCAACTAAAAGTTGTTTTCTTAGAAAAAAAAAATTGTACCTCAATTATCATTTTAAAAAAAAACTCTATATATATTTTATTTTATTTTTTCAAATAAAGGTTTGTGGTGCAATGAATAAGAATCATTGTAAATATGGCCAATTAAAGTGATAAAAAATAATAGTCTAAGTCATTACTAATTGCCTTCTACCATTGCAATAAGAAAAACCTTTCTTGGTTTTGGGTAGGGGAAGGCTTGCTCCAATGGGCCTCCCCTAATGGCTTACAACCTGGGGCTACCACCTTGGATGGCTATTACAAATTAGGGGAAGCCTTTGGAAGCAGGCCTTCTGTTATATTAAACACATGGTAGAAACATTTAAGCTCAAGGCCATTTGAGTTCATTCCCCTTCCTATTGAAGCGTATAGGTGTCTTTTTTCTTTGTTTGTGTCTACTTGTGTTCTCATTTCCCTTGTACTTTTGATGGAGGGAGGTGCTTTCCAGATACTTTACAAAGAAAAAAAAAATCCATGCAGGGAGGTGCTTGTCAAATACAAAGGAAAAAAAGAAGCAAGTATTACTTTAGGTTTGAAAAGAGGTAAATTGAAACCTTCTTGAGCGAAGCCTTGTACTATCTACAGTAGCACTCAGTAAGGTAGCTTCACATATGTGGGGACTTTGTCAAGTAATTTATTATTTTAAAGATTTAAATTTGAAAAAAACACATTCCAATATTCCAAAAAGATTTCTCATTTTCCTTCATAATTTTTTTTGAGGATTTTTAAAAAAAAAATCAGCATTTCTAAAATTAATACAATTTGTTTTGAAGCCATCAAGGTATTACAATATATGTAACCTGAGCAATGTTAGGTTTGGACTCAGATACCTGGATATGGTGCACAAGGGAAATTGGGATATGGTATTTATAATATTTTGAAATAATTTAAATGAGTTTTTGGATTTTTACCACGGTACCAAGCGTCGGTGCTGGTTCAAATGGGTGCTTAGACTACATCAGGGTCTCTAAGTTAAAATCCTACATTTTTAGGGGTTTAATATGGTCACTGAAGGCAAAGATACCAATATACCCAGGCAGGGTGAACCAGCACCCACGTTGGTACCTTTGCCTTTTTGAGTGGCGCCTCTTAGTGGTCATATTATGCCCCAAAATGTTAGATTTGAGCTTAGAAGCCCTGATTAAGTCTAAGCACGAGACATTTGTAATAAAGTTATCAGTAAAGTCAGGCGATTAGGGGGCGAGAACGCTCAGTTTCGTCATAATAGAGGGCATCAAATGTGTAACTGGGAATGAAATTTTACAAAACGAAAATAACTGGGACCCAAACTAGTTTTTTCACCAATTTTGTTGGCAAAACTGAGTTTCATCCCCTCTTTCCCTCTTTCCGTTTTCCTGAGCGCCTTGACCGCTGCTACATATATTTTCACTGCTCTTACTTGTACAACTACTATAATTAGTCTCGAACCTTGTGCATTAAATGCTGAGTTTCACCGTTTCATACTGTGATTTAAATAAAATTTCTTTACTTTGTGGATGCCTCTCAAAGAGGGATAGGGGGTGAAAGCAGAGAGGATAGGGGGTGAAAGAGAGGGTGACTTCACGGATAACTTTAATATTTAGAAATAATTAGATTGGCTTTTGGGGGTTTTAGTTTTTACCATGGTATCAACGTGGGTGCTGGTTCAACCAAGTTGTTAGGTGGAAGTTGGAAGGAAAGAGCACCCAAAGTGCAGGCAGGGTTTCTAGTAGGTCCCTTTCCTTGTCAGCAAAGTAAAAGAAGTACATACCCTACTCTATAAACAGCAAATAGGCAGACGTGTATACTCGCGCCAGCGTTCTGCGTTATGACAACTAAGCATATTCGCCACGTGTATTTCTACGCTGTTGCAGAAAACCACGCACAGAACCGCGATTTCGACTGCGCGGTCGTTCTTTCCTCCACTTAGTCCCCCCCGCACACCAAATTCTTCTCTACGACGGCCTTGACTCTTGATCGTCTTCCCTTGTGTCGCACGGCTACCCGCACGCGAAAATAATTACGCATCAGACCAGGGATTTAATTTTTTTTTTCCAGTTTTTGTGAGGTAGGTGGGTTGGCGACAGGGTTTTTTTTTTTTTTTTTTTCCCGCCAATTTTGTGATGTAGCTGAAGTGGCGATCATCCGGAAGATGAGTTAGCCAGATTTGGCTACAGACTATAGATATGAAAGTAGGAAAATCAGAAAATATGAAAAGTCAGAATCTTTCTATATTCTTGGCTACCTACTGGAACTTATCATAAACATCTGGCGAATATGGGCCATCTTTTTTTCATGGAAAATCCTTTGTATAGGTCGAAATCATATTTTTCAGGTCAAAATTTGGCGAAATTTCGCCAAAGAAAAACACTTATTGGCGATGATATTTTTTTCGCCGGAAAATTCCGCCAGAATGCGAAAAAAAAATTCTCCTGAACAAAATAGCCAAAAAATATTTCGCCATTATTGAATGCTAAATCCCTCTTTGTTTAGCCAGTGACACAACACCAGAAAATTCCCCAAAACAAATTCACTGATTCGCTGCTGCATTGCCAAATTGTTTTTTGGTCGCCAAGTGGCGAAACTTCGGGGGGCGGGGGGGGGAACCGCTGCAGCACACAAACCGAGCGACCGAGCGTGGAAACAGCAGAAGCCACGCAGCAAGAGACAGAAAGAGGATATTTCTTTAAGTATTCCCCGCTGCTTGCCGATGTCTACTCGGCAAAGCTCCATCGATGCCGGTATAAACCAGTCGGGTCCGGATTTGGATTTGGGAGAGCGAAAGGGTTTTTGAAGCAGACTTGGGATTCATTCAACTCGGGCATTGAAGAAGTGGGATTCAAAGTGGTAGTAGTAGTGCTGCTCAGGAATTTTGTTTTTTCTGTTTGGTTTGGTTTTTGGTTTTGCTTGATTGCTTTCTTAGTACATTGGACAGGTTGGGGTGCGCGCGGGGGGAGAAGGATCCGACTCCTGTGTGAGAGTAGTGTCTTCTGTGTGGTGTTGGAACAAGAAGGAAGGGGTGGTTGGTCGACATGGTGCCATACGTGCCATACCCACCAGGGCAGGGGAAAGTGGGGTACACGGTACCCGAGGGTCAGGAGGATGGACATGAGCTCTTGGATCCGTCTCTGCCTCTGCTCCAACATGCCGACCTCAAGGACAAAGTTGTGCTCCTCCGGGTGGATCACAATGTTGTGAAGAAAGGTAAACGATAAATGACTATGTCCCCATAGAACACTCTTCTGATATATGTATGTATAAGTCCCTACCCTATTCTTAAGGATAAGGATTCGGTATATGAAATACTAAAGCAAAAGGAACATAGATGAAAAAAAATCGACTAATTGATGATTGCATCCAGATCAGTTGATTGATTGATTCGTGGTGTTGCCACATGCTAATGGGTGGTGTGAACTGGGAGAGATTTTGAGCTATGTGTATAGAGATAGCGTTGCACCACAAGCATTATGTTTGTTGTTGAGATTTGTTTGGGGTTTGATCATCTATCTGGTGGGAATCTGTATTGGACTCAGGCAAAATAATGGATCAGTATCGGATTGAAGTAACATTGGCAACCATGTACAACATCATTGAACGTGGTGGGAGGTGAGACCCAGATCTTGTTCTCTCCTTTCACTCTTGCATTTGTCAATTTGCAGTCTATGTGAAAATACCTAAATTGTTTATTGTTGACTCAGTATATGCAGTCTTCTAATTTTTTAAAAAAGTACATCAGCAATATCTTTCGATGCACAATGCCAGATACTTTGTTCTTATTAAAAGGGAGGGGGGGCTTCTTTTGCTTTCATTGACAGGCCAATCATAATGACTCATGTTGGGCGTCCATATGACAAAAAGACCAAAGTTTTGACTGTGAGGCGCAATGATGAGACAATTGATCCAGTGGTGGCCTACTTGCAACGCAAATTGCACATCAAGTTTGCTGTCCCCTTATTCAATGTGACTGACAATGAGGGCATTCATGATATTGACACTTCCATTAATTGGCTTATCCATGATCTTCGTGAACGCAAGATTGGTGGCATCTACTTGCCGAATACCCGATGGTTTGCAGTAAGTTTCACTGTTTTTCTCCATGTTCTTTTGAACGTTTCTGCTTGCTGCAGAGCTTGCATCTGTGAATTGGCATGGTACTGTCTCTGTGTCTAAATCACTTTGATGGGTGGTCTTCATGCACTATGCCTAGTATGAGACTATTATTCTGAGTGACTCTGTGCATGTGGGGTTGATATTGCAAGCTGCATGATATGCATTTGGAACTGGTTTCTAAGCATGTGAAGTACGTAATTGCAGGGGGAAGAAGACAAAGGTGAAAAGATGGAACGCTTTGTAGTGCAGCTGGCTGGTCTAGCAGATGTGTTTGTGAATGATGCATTTGGATCTTGGCAGCCTCATGCATCCACTTACTACATCACAAAGTACTTGCCTTCATTTGCTGGACTTTGCATGCAGGTACAGTTCCTAACTGTAACCAGGAGGATTCTGAATGTCTAAACAAGGAAAATTGTATAGCATGTAAACCTTTGAGCATATTGTGCCTAAAGTCTATGTGCAGATTGGAATGGTAAGATTTGATGCATGCTTTTGTCCAGGGCAAGTGCTGATTAGTGTTCAACAGTGTGTGATCCACAAACTCATGATGAGTGTGGTCTTACAGGTGGTCATGATGGCAAACTGACCGTTGCAGTATTGAACTGCTAGGTCTCATATTGAAACGGGTTTGGTATTGAAGTATGGTAGTGCTATTATTACTATGTTAACTTCTAAAAATATTCTTCACAAATTCTTTCCCTGTGCAGAATGAGCTGACTCATGTGCGAGAAATCCTGAACCCAAAGAAGCCATTTCTTGCAATTGTTGCTGGTGCCAAGTATGACACAAAAATTGGGCCATTAAATGCAATGTACAAGAAAGTGGACAGGCTCGTTCTTGGTGGCCTAATATACAACACCTTCCTTTGTGCCAAATATGGTGTCAAGATTCGAGGTGTGGAGGTAAAGCTTCTTCACAGTATGAGTTACAGGTCCATTTTGATATATCATTGAGGGTTTCCTGACAGAGTGTTCATGAAGTCATTTTGTGCACTAGAAGAACAGCCTGAAAATGTTGGAAACCTTGATGCTAGTCTTTCATGTGTGTTGAAGTATCAGTTGCTAATGCAGAAATCTGTTCCCACAAAATGATGCAGGATTCAGATATTCAGTTGGCAAAAGAGCTGGTTGAGGATGATAAGGTGGGCCACAAAATTGTAGAGCTGCCATTCCTGGTTGAATCAGATACACTTGAGGCACGAATCGAAGGAAAATATCGCACAATTAGCATCAAGGTTTGGACTTATCAATAGAAACTTTAATATGCATGGCCTGCTCATTTCCAGAACATTCTAGAAATCCATTACATCCTCATTGTAGCCAACTTAATGGCATCAGTTACCTCTGTTTAGAATCCCAAGTTTTTCTTGTGTGTGTACAGGACTTCACTCCAGGCAAGGAGTATAGCTATGTCGTTGATGTGGATCCTTCGTCATTTGATGAACCACATGTGGTTGAGGCCTTAGACTCGGCAAGGACCATCTTTGTCAATGCAGTAATGGGCTTAATGCCAAATTTCTGGCATGGCACTTCCAAAATGGATGAAAAGATTGATTGCAATCGTGCTGCCCAGAAGTTTTTCGGAGGTGGAGATACCCTGCAGGAATTCAAGAGGTAATGAATAAATGATGACTTTGTGGTTTATCACAGTTGTTTGGGGATTACAGCATGCAACTGGCACCCAAATTCTTATGCTTTTAAACATAAAGCCCCAATTACTGCAGAGAATGGGTCAGAGAGTCTGACAAGCTTTTTGTTGGTTGTTGTCAATGGTTGGCAGTTTGCATCCTGGGCTGTATCAGAAGGCACTTGAAAGTCCCAAGTACTATCTTTTCACTGGGGGAGGCACTGTTTTGAAGGTGATTGAAGAGGGGGATCCCTTTGCTTTGCCTACAGTGAAAGCTCTCATTGCAAATGGCAAGGAATATGGTTACAAGGTGCCCACTGCTGAGATTTAACATTTGAAAGCTCCTTTTCACTCTTCTGAAGAGTTCAATTACGACCACCCCAATCTTTTCCTGCCTCCTTATATGATTCAGACACCTAATTACATCACAACCCATTTGCAGAAGGCATTAGCAGATTCATCAAAATTAGGGTTGATTTAATATGCTGCTTCTCCATCAAATTTTCAGAAAAAAGAAAAAACTAGGATGTTAATGACAGTTTTGAGACATACTTAATTATCATTTTTGAGTCATTCCAGTCATAACCAAACTTTTAAACATTATTTCATGTAGTTGAAATACATATGTCATACCTCACTACCTATTAAAACTGCTTTTGTGTGAAATTATGGCAGCATTCACAGAAGTGTGTGTGGTAACCCAGTACTCAGTTCCTTTTTCTTTTTCTCTTTTTGCTGCTTATGAAGCTGCAACCCACTGAATGCTTGACAATGTAGGTTGACAGTAGATACAATTTCTGACAGCATAATGAAATGAGAAATCAACACCTTGTACATCTTTTCAATTAAGAAACTTTTCTTGCTCAGCACATCACATCTGTTCATCAGGTTACTTATCTAATTTGAAACACACCACAACGAAATTGCATATTTAATTTTGAGAACTGTGACTGAAACATAGACCAAAACCCAATCAATTATCTTCTTTCAAAAAATACACAAGTAGGTAGCAAAAATTATTTGTGAAATAAGACAACACTATTCTATTATGCTGGAGGAAGTCCAAATAACCATTAATCTGGTACACGTGCTTTCTGTGACACCTTACAACTTTAGTTCGTTACATTCTGTGTGTCACAAATCTCAAGACCTCAATCTATCTATTGACCTGCTACATCCAAGCCACCTTACAAGTCTTCTGACAAGGGTTTAGAAAGTGAGACAGAAAGTTCTCATGCATGTTTTGTTGACCTAATCAATACAAGCAGAAATATCAACATCATTTGGGAGATGCAGACTAGAAAATCCCAACATCCCACTAACACTATTACTGACTATATCTACACCTGGCCAACCTTGCAGGTTAGCACACTAAGCATATTGAGCTCTAATCTGATATGTGAGTCATCGCTCAAATCTCCATTGTGTTGAACAAACTAGCTCCCAGTCTCTTCCAGTGCAGTGGGTGGCAAATTAGGAACCACACCAGCACCATTGACACCGGTTGTGGACAGGGGCTCTTCAGGTCCATCTCTCTGCAATTACACACACCAAATGAGATTTGCAAGCCTTTCTTTCTTCAAGCAAGAAACCCCAAAGTCAAACTTCCATGTGATACTTCCATTTTTTCCATATTTGAAAGTCTCAGTTTCTGAAACATGAAATGTAGAAACCTTCATATCAGTGAATAAAGGTTGCAAGTCACAATACCTTGTCAGGCAGGGAAGCTTGAGTGAGCAAGTGTTTGGGTTGAGCATTCAAATCAATCATGTGTGACACAGGCTGGTTGCTCTCAAGCAACAGAGGCTCCTTGTCACCCATTACAATTTCAACAGCTAACATGTTGCTACTCTTATGTTCACAACTTGAATTGGGAATGATTATCCTCTCCGCCTGGAGCACCTCATCATGATGGTGATGGTGGTGATGGTGGTGGTGGTGGTGAATTATCTGCTGCTGCTGCTGCTGCTGAGTCCCATCTTTATTAAAATCCCCTGCTTCTTGATCAACATCGATGGTCTCCTCAGGTGTCAGCTTTCTTGTAGGAAGCTGAACATTGCAATTCAAGCAGTGCCAGAAGTTTTGAGAGAATAGACATCAGTCTGAATTCTAACTGAAACTGAAGGGACCAAAGCTGATACAAAAGTTTTGCATTTCATCTACAAAGGAATATCAAACAGAACATGAGAGCATTCTGTGTATGCCCTGTAGGCTATCATAGCAGAAAATGGGAATTACTACCTAGCAGTATGTGATCCAGAGTCTAAAGGCCCAACTTAGATTTGACCACCTTCAGAAGCATAAATTTGAGAACAAGAAGTCAACATTCCCAGGAAGCCATAATCTGTAGAATCCCTGCCCTACACAAGGGCAATTCTTCAAAGCCAGTTGATGTAAGACTCCTCATTTGACACAACAGTGAAATAGGAAGGTAGGAAGAGTCTTGCCTCCACTCTCTGGCCTGTCAAAAGATAACGTTCATGTGTCTTTTTCCCTCCTATATGCACATCCATATCACAATCTAGACAGAGGGATGTCCCATCAATCCCACAAAAGAAAAAAGCTGTAACACAAGCAATGGCACCATCCATTGCACATGTTAAATATGGGAAGCTTTGGGAATAAAGAAGAGAGTTACTTTGAGCTTGTAGCACAAATTTAGTTTAAGCTAACCCTTGTACATCTTTTCCTTGCAGTACCAAGTGCTCAACATATTCATGAACTTGAGTACCCTCATCATGGTTTAAACATGCAGATGACTAGTATGGGCTTTTAAAGTGTTATTTCCTGGGAAAAAGAAAAGTACCTGCAGCATTCTCACAGATGTCACAGCGAGGCACAGCTCTAGATTCTGCCAGCTCCAACCGCACATGTCTGCTTGCCAACTTGTTGCAGCCATGAACCTGCACTTCCTCTCTGTCAGTATTTGATGGAGCCTCTGAGAGCACATGTGTGTATGTGTATGTCTCAACCACTTGATGCATGAACAACTAGCATGGCTTCTGTTGACAATACATGATGCTGTATTGTCTAGCCCTGTTACTAACACAAAAGCTTCCACATCAGAACACACAGGCCCTGCAAAACAGTTTTGATACCCCACCAAAAGCTTCCTCAAAGACCCCTTCTTAGCTCTGACTCTCAGATGGCCGTAGTAACTATACATATCTCAATGATAGAAGCCAAGGCAAGCACCAGAAGCTGATGAAGCTGAAGGTACCAGGTAAAAAGACATTGATGTTTCCAAATAGAAGTGCAAAAAAATATTCCAGATGTTAGTCAATCTATTCTAACAGAAACACCTTGTTAAGCATCAATATGTCGCATAAAGCAAGCCTTCTAAACAAACAAACAAAAAGGAGAATTTTGCAATGAGAATTGGTCTGAAACTTCCCCAGCAAAACGGAACCACATCCAAGGGTGTTTCTCTAACACATTCCTGCTTGTACATAATGTGCATGAGAAGCTTGTCATTGAATAAGAACACCGACGAATAATGAAAAGAGAAGGAAAAAACCAGACAACCAAAGGACAACATTGAATACATACTTCCTTTTTTTATACAGACACTAGTTCTGATCCTTTCTCTCCCTGGATCGTTGGTGCGAGCTTCTTCTTCTTCTTGTACTCGGAAAATGATGGAAAAAAATAAACGGGATTTCGACTACCTTTTCGTCACATCTAAGGCACAGAGCCGCCTCATCTGCTGCGCAGAACAAGCGAGCTGCCGCCCCCTCACAGACGTCACAAAGAATTTTCATCGGTGTCTCTCCAGTAAAAGCTGTTTTTCTTTTCGTCTATCCGTGGAGGTATCTTTCGCTGCAACTGTCCAGTGAAGACCTCCTTCGCTGAATACCTATGACGAGGGAGTTGGTGATGATCAGAGATAATAAGCTACGAGAGTCGACTCAGACTCCGCACGAATTCTACTACTAAGGTCCATGCCTGTCCGACTCGTCCCGAGTCACTTTCCCCTCTAACGCACTCGATTTCTGCCATCCATTGGCAGCAGCAACAGCTGCTTTCTCATTCTGTTAGGCAAAACCCCCAAGTGTTGGAGTCAAGCAAGAAAATTAGGCAAACGGATTTGTCTCGGAACCACGCAATCTATTATTCCTCTTCTATAACAACAAAGGTTTGTGAAGTCCAAACAATGAGGACGCAAGAGAGCACCTGACCTTCCTACGCAGCATTCCTTTTCTGTACATCTCAGAATTATATAGACATGAAGGCAAGCAAGCAAGCAAGCGCGCGGGGTCGAGCGAAAGGAGCTGCTGCAACAACAAAACATAAAGCCAGCGAAAAACCCTAAAACCAAGAAACATGAAAATGCAAGTCTCGTTCCTTCCTGTTCATCCAAGTCTCTTTCTTTTCTGTTCATCCAAGTCTCATTTTTCTCCACCATAGTTGCTGAGCAAAATGGGATGATATTCGTGGAACTTCATCGACAGACCAGAAGGAAGAGAAACAGATTTGCCTTTGGACCAGGGGTTTTTTTAGGAATTTTATTATGTAGCTTAAGTTGGCGATCATCCAGATGAAAGATGTAGAAAAACGGCGATCACCTTTAGGAAAATTTAGCCAAATCTGGCTATAAACCAGATATGATGTACACATCTTTAAATTAACATTCTTTTTGTATGGCTTCGCACTGAGAACTAAATATCAAAATCTGGCGATTATACTATTTGTCTTCCCTCACTTTTAGCAATTAAAACCCTCCAAAATTGATTCAATTTTTATTTATTTTTTAAATTTCTCTGTTTGGCAAAATTTCTCCAGGAAGAAGAAATCCTGTTTTGGACATTTCTTTACACAACCAGGCTATTGCCAGGATATCCAAAGTTTAATGAATGAGGTTCTGGCCTTAAGATATTTATTATTAGAGATTATTATCTCTAATTCATATTATTTTAATATCTCTAATGATAACTTTATTATTATTATTATTATTATTATATAATCTCAAATCTCTTGCATTAGAAATATTAATGTTGTGTTTTTAACAATTCATATGAAAATTTAAGAAAATTTCCTCGCTTTGTGGATAATAATGTTTGAGGTTTAAGGGATAATCGAAGGTGGTGGGTTTGTGGGAGCATGGTGTGTGACCAAGCACTCATATGGAGGTATGACTGGAATAGGTGAGTAGAATGTAGGTAAAATAATAGGTGATTATTATGTAAGTAGGTAAAATAACATGTAGGTAGGTAGGTTAATAGGAATGTTGGGTGAGTATTAGAAAATGGTTGAAAACCAACCAATGTTTTAATCCAAGTTTTAAGCAATGTTTTTTTTTCAATTTTCACAAGCAAATTTATTGGTCATATTGTGTGGCAACATCCAAAATCATTAACAATACGTGCGTGTCATTGATTGAACTTGTAAACAATCTTCTATTTTAAAAATCTAATATTATGCGAAATTGATCATTTGTTTTTCAAATGGAATTAGTAAATGAAAAAAATTCAATGTTGAACAAGTAATGATATGTGGAAACACAACCTAAAAATCTAGCAAAGATATTATGCTCAAGTTCAAAATTGTAACAACGTGTCATGTGGGGGAATTGAACCTTGGTAAAGATCGCCCTACCCATCACAATACATGGTTGACTTGCACAAGTAATCAAGAGTATTGTTCTTAACAAAAACCATCAAATGGCCTTTGCATATTGATTTGCTAATTTGTCGATTGTTGCTTACCAAACGAGCCATGATTATGGAAACAAAGGTCACCAATGAACATCAAGTTTGTGGCCTAGCTCCTCACCATCATGCCCAATGTCATCCATTCAAAGCTTAAATCTTTACTAATTGCAATTAACATAACAAGAGTTAAAGACACAACTTGCTTCACATTCTAAAAAATCAAAGCACAATTTCAAATTATGCATCAAACCCATACCAAATGGACATTTGCTTCCATTCCTTAATGGTCGCATCATAAGGAAAGTTCTCAAGAACATAAAAATGTTGTGAAAACATACAAATCACCAAATCAAGGTGAGTGGTAAGGTATTTCTAAGCTTGGATTTCATGAAGCTTAAAGTGTTGAAAGTGCATTTGTCCTCCACTAATCCAATCACTTGGACAATTGCGACCTTTGCCAATGTTATGTACTCCAAAATGTGATGCTTGATAATCTAGCTAGTAATCAATCCCTTTCACAATCAAAACAAAGGATTAACTAGATGTGGAGGGGCCACGGTAGACCGTGCATTAATATTCATGGACAAAACAAATGTGAATATCTGTAAATCTAATGTTGCGGCATCCAATAATGGAAGAACCCACAACTTTACTAGGCCAACATTTTGAGGGGTATAGTAAAAGGATTTGATAATGTTCAAATGTAATCTAAACTTGCCCTTTGGGTCATCTTGTAACTAGTACTAGGGGTAGACCATCCTTAATACATCCATGAATTCCTAAAAAGGAAATCGCACTTCCAACTCATTAATCAATTAAACAACAACAATCAATGCTTATCGTTTCACCCCATTCACGATAACAACATAAATTTCTAGGGTCGCAAAGGCTACCACCCTAGTCTCCAAGTTCTTATGCCTTACCCAAACATGTTGCCCTTTACATTCAAAGCCCAAATGATCAATTCTAATGTTTAGGTCTATGATCCATTTCAAGCTAATATGATCATGATTTGCTTCCACCAACCCATAGAAGCTCAAGAAAGGTCACCAATGAAAGCTAGAAAATGATCAATATAGAGTTTATTCAAATCGTTTTGACAAATCTTCATTGTTGTCACAAAATCACAAACAAAAATATCACATAGTTAGGCAAATTTCACCAATGCATAAAAAATTTCTAGCATTGGGACCAAACACACCAAGGACAATAGAATTTTCACATCATAAAACAATTCAAGATTAGAAATAGCTAAGGTGATGGTGAGAGAATCCAAAGCCATTTTCATCAAGGGGGTGATACTCACAAAAACATGTTTCACAAATGATAACATAGAGATCTAGCATGTCTTCACATTGTGTAGGATCTTATTTCCCTTTGTTTCAATAGTCTCTACTAGTTTAATGAATTCCAAGTGTCTCTTTGGGCTTTTTGCAAAGTACAAGTATAGAGATTGCATGAGATTTTTTAACCTCACAATTTGTTGGCAGATCAAAAAGTGTTTGCATCACCAAATTGCATTGGTGAACCATGTAATGCATGCACACAACGAATGGTGTGTAGTCCCACTGGATTTACATTATAATTCCATTTTGCATTCCTTAAAACACATTAATTCCATTTGCCCCAAAGGAAACAAGCCTATTAACAATGTGCTTTTTTGAAATCCCTCCACAAAGTTTAAGAGAATTCATAAGAACCCTTGTAAGGTTGTTTGAATTAGAATTGTGCATAATTTATTCCATAATCAGCAAAATTGGAATTTGAAACTAATCTTTTAGCACATATCCATGTATTCAAATACAATTCTGGTGGTCCATGCTTGTGGCTTTATAAGTTTTCAATGAAACATATGAAACGTTGATCATGGCCTCTTTCAATGTTGTCCATGACTTGGTTATGGATGTAATTTGCCATCTCCCAGCTAGTAGAGTCATTCCAATGTTTTTTCGAATTTTTCTTCAATGTTAGAAAATCAAACAAAACTTTGAAGCTTTCATAATTAGTCATAAGTTTTCCTTTGTTCAACAACAAGAAAATGGAAGCAAATTGGATTAGCTTCTTCTTGTGATTCATAGTTGCTTATTATATTTCATATTTGCACATTTTACACCAAAATTGTTTGCTTGTCCTTTGTTTTCCTCTTATTTACATGTTTTTCCAATGAATCCCATTGCAAAACAAACTTTTCTTTTCTTGAAATCTTGGAACACACAATGCACTTCACTACAATTAAGATGCCAACATTATTGAAAACAACCTTTGCCAAGGCATTTTCACAAACCATATCTCCTAAAACTATTCATTGACATCACCTTCAAGTTTTTTAGGCTTGCCCTGATGTGAAGCAAAATTTGGTTCAATTCATTTTACAATTGATGTTGGAAAAACAACATCAACAATATTTGCATTAGCACCCACATCACTAAACAATGATTGACCAGGGTCACGATAACCAACATCAATTATTTCAAGTATTTTAACACAACAACAAAGATGCCTTTCAATTGCACAAGAGCTTTCATGGTGATAAAAAAAACATTTCTTGAAGCAAGAAGAATTTCAAGAATGAAAAAAAAACCCAAAATTTAAAGTTGGGAGGAGGAGTTATTTTGGGTGCCATATCTATGAAATAGGATAATACAAACTTAAATAGACTTGAAATTTGATTAGACTTGGAGGGACAAGAAGCTCATGGATACAAATGACTCCTTGACATTCATATATAAAAACAATAAAATGGTTGGTTTAGGGTTTATAAATGTAACATGAAACTTGAAGCTTCCAAGCTTGCACGTTACACAAGCTTTGACATTTGGAACACCTCCACTACATCTGCCAACACCACTACTCAATGCCATCACTACGAGCCAAATTGAAATCTTTTGATTTGAAAGCATTTCACGATCCTTTTTTCCCAAAACCACATTGTAATTGCAAAATGTCGCCATCAGAACTTAAACAACATTTTCACTATTCAATCACTTAAGACTTTATTTTTAAAAAAAAACCAAAGCAAGAATCAAGACCCAAGAAGATCAATTGAACTCACTTGCAACCTCTTCATCTTTGTAACTTGGAACCCACAAATGAAATGTATGACAAAGAAATAATGTTCACAAATATATGTGATAGACGTTGCTACAAGTGCAATGAAAACAAATCCACTAATGAAAGCCACGATAAAAATCTATGACTTACTTATTAGCAATGGTGGCTCCTTTGTGAAAAGGATGGCAATGACATTTTTTTTTGCAAACATAGCCACATTCTCTATTGTGGTGATGGTGAAAGGGAAAACATTTTACCAAAGAAATTAACAAAACATAATCTTAATAGAGTGTCGTATTTATGAAAAGGGGTCATTTTTTTTTGTTCAATCCAAACATTAGATTCACACCACATGAAGCAAGGTCAAAATAAAATGAAATTTTGTTAGAAAAAATAAATGTTGGTTTCAAGTTGAATATTTTTAGGTATTACCCAAAGTCATATCATGTTTGAAACTTATTCATTGGTTTTTGTTGGATTGAGAATTGGCAATTCCAAATCATGTTTTTTTTTTTAAATTGATATTTTGTACCAAGGTTAAAGTTATAAAATTTACCCAATATTTTATTACATTCAACAATCATTTATGTGTTAGGTAAGATTTAAATTTAAATTTAGGGTTTAAAAGGCATTCCTAAACAATGGTTGCCTTTCAAATTATAAATAAGTTTTTCCCTCCAAAATTGGGTACAATTAAAAAATATATATAATTTGTGTTGTAAGGGGTTTCATGCATTGTGATTTTTGCTTGGTTTTTGTTATTGCTCCTTTGCATTTCAACATCTCTCCTTGTTCTTGTGCTCTTGTTTGTTGATCCCTCTTTTAGTTCATGTGCATTTCTTGGTTTTGTTATTTCTATTTGATGCCTTTTTTAGTTTTATTATTTAGCACCTTTTAAGGTTCCTTGTTGTTGACCCTTGGCTCTTTCTTGGTTCTATTATTCTTGCTCCTTTGTTCCTTGACACCTTTCATGATTTGCTTTGTTCTTCAAATTGGTATTGCCCTCCTTTTGTTTTGTGCAAGTTTGAGAAAACTAGAGGTTTTTCCAAATTCCATTCAATATCAAGATGCTTCAATTCATATTTAAGGTGTTTTTTTTTTGTGAATTTTTTTTTGAGTTATTTTTTGGGTTTGTTGTGTGCAATGCCAACAAACACACCTATTGTAGCCTAGCATCTATTTCCACACTGACAAAATGATTTTTTAAAAAACAATGAATTCGTTTTAAATATTTGAAATTATAAAAAAATTCATCATTTATTATAATATTGTGATATGAGTAGTGAAATTATTCATAGTGTAGCCTATGATAATTATGATGATTTTCAACATGTCAATTTCACATTTATGCAAAAATTTATTCATTATTTTGATGATTATTTAATGATGAAATTGACCTTAATGCAAGGTATTCAAACACACATCTATTCATAAAAAATATTAGATCATAAAATAATCATATTTTTAAAAAATTATTTTTGTTAAGAAAAAATGGCTAGTTGATCCCAAACATGGTTGTAAATCACATTCCAATATGGTGGAGTTAGTTGAGAAGGATTTCAATTTTGAAAAGGAGTTAGAAATGTTTGAAAGTTCGTTTAAACATGTGATCCAATTGTGAACATAAAAATATTGGAAGGGTTTTTTTTTTCATTTTCCCACATTTTTGTCTAAAGTAATATAACTTTTGAAAATTGGTATGTGAAAATTGCGTTTGAATATTGATGGGCCTAAAATTTGTGAAATTCAGCATTTTGAAACCTATGTGAAAATGTTTTTCGAAAAGAAATGATGCTCAAGCTTCTTGAAGAAAAAAAAAATTAAAATTAAAAAATGTGGGTAGGCCTTGTAAATTCTTCTAAAATTTAGACATGATAGGTCTTGGAAAATTTTGAAAACCACCCAACATTGATTAATAGGTGACTCATTTGTAGGTTGGGTAAAAGGTAACACTAATATGTAGGTAGGACAATAAATGACTAATAAATAGTTGCAATAAATATAGGTGACCAACACTTAGGACAATTAATAGGTGACTAAATGTATTATGGAATGGTCGAGCCCTTGCCCATTATGTTAGATAAGGTGTTAGGCCATCATGTTAAGCTAAGTTATGTGATGCACCCAACATATTGGGCAAGGGTGATGCCATTGCACTACATTAACATATGAGGTGGTAGATTCAATAATTTTTTAAAAATTATGTTCAACAAACATTTCAATCATTATTATGAGTGTATGATCATCATTGGAAAACTATGTCATGTAATGTGGCAAAACAAAGACATAATCTACCACCCTAGACTTTCATCTAGGTAAGATAATAGGTTACTTGAAAGTCATGTCGAAACCTATATATGAAAACATAAATGAAAGTTTTTGTGACAACCAATGTTTAATGAAGTTGGTGAGAGCTAATATTCAATGTTATGTGTAGGGTAAAGCCCTGGCAACAAGGAATTTACACTCTAGACCTTGAGAAGATCCAAAAGATTCACAATGTAAATGTCTTGCTCCTTGGGTCTTACCCCTTGTTATGAATGAGGTGGGCCTATTCAGGCAAGAAAGGTTACCATATGGACCTGCCACTTGAAAGGGCATTTCATGTAAAAAAGACTTGCTTATCAACGTTATTATCTATGAATATAATTTGATCTCCATTGTGTTCAAAATGATGAACTATATTCCCATAATAAAGCACGATGTCTAATTCATATGGTATTTAATTGTTGCCATGTCACTCATTTTTACTTTAGACATCCATCCTTGTGCTCACCATTCTATTTGCACACATTTCATTTCATTGCAAAATTACTATATCCATTTCATTATTCAACAAGTTTTTTTATTCATTGTTGTTTTGTTTTAACCCTATAATTATTACTTGTTTATTCACAATGGATTGAGCCAACAATCTAGTTACCTTCATTAAGGGGTAGCTTTAGCACATGTCTTTAATTGATTTTGAAGGTTCCATTTCAAAAATTATAATATTTCAGAATATTTGAAAAGATTTTTTTATTTCATTTGACAAACACATTTGTTTTTCTAGAGATTTTTTTTTGAAAATTTAAAAAATAAATGAATAATATAATTTGTGAAACCACCAAGGTCTTAAGGTATCATTCTACAAAACACATACAAAATCAATACATGTCAACAATCCCTTATTGAATTGACATGTACACCAAAAATTTATATAGTCTTATTGTTGGGTTTATCTTGAATTGTGCTTTCAATTTTTTGGAATATAACAACACATAAGCAAATAATCATTAGTATGATATTAAATGTGCAACATCAAAAAATGTCAATGCATCTTGTAGAGAACATGATCAAGGTTTAATTAGAGATTGTTGTGGGAAAGGAAAAACATAGGAAATCCTTTAAAACAATACATAACACCTTTTGGAATTGCATGGAGCATTAGAATCCTTTGATATGCAATCTTGAAAATTGAAGTAGCCCACATGTGAACATGTTGTTGAAATCATGTCAACAATTAATGCACATGTTACTAGTCTTGAACTAGTTAATCAACAAGACCAATTTGAACCCTCTATATTGGCATGGTGAAGAATTGTTGAAGTTGTCACTAAAGTCATTGGAATTCATATCACTTGCACAATGGGCCAACATTTAAAGATTAATGGGTTTGATTTAAAAATATCCACAACTACATGTCGGGCACCAATCACAATCCAATGTATTGGGATTTGATTATTATTGATACCCGATGATTTGTAATTTGCTTTGACATTATAATTGCATGATGCATTAGTGACTTTCAAGATGCAATGTCAAATGCATTTAAACTTATAATTAAAAAAAACTCATACTTGTTTGTCCATGTGGTTGACCCAACTATTAGGTGTAGTAGGTGAATAAACAATCATCTTCTATGCACAAAAACATGGTGGAAATTATAAATGGGGGAACAAGATGTTTATTGAATTATTTGATAGAACTTAAACTACAAGCTTAATAAGTGAGGATAAGCATGCAAAGGCTTGAAAATACCATATATAAAAAATTAAAATTTTAACGACAATGATAATCGAAATTGGTTTATGTAGACCAAGTATAGGGTCTTTTTTCATCACTAAGACAATTACAACATAGTCGTTGACCATGACAATTATAAATGGTCGCCTAATCAACAATTATGTGCCAAAATGACAAAAGTGATGGAAGTTTGGACAATTTTGTTTTATGTCATTTTTTTCCTTTTTTTTTGTTTTTGGTTGTTTGTCTTGCCTGTCCCATATGTCTCATATGTTGTTTCATTCCAATCTAACTTAGGAAAACCTTTTTTTAATGTTGTAATTGAATGTAGCCAAGAATTAACAGATTTGACTTTAGAAAACATTTGATGGAGTTGAAAGTAAACAAATGTGACTTTGGAAATTTTGTTTTTTATATTGTAGATTTAGTTGAAAGTAAACAAATCTAGCTTTGGAAAGGTTTTTTTTGGATATTGCAATATGATGTAGCCAAAAATAAACAAATTTGGCTTTGGAAATTTGTTTTGTGGATGTTATAATCTAATTCAGTCGAAAATGAATGGGGTTTGTCATTTAGGGAGGGATGTTGATGGATATGTGCGAGTTGTTTCAAAGATGCCAAAAACGTAAGTCCCATTACTTGAGGATGCTTAAAATGCACCACCCATCACCTTGAAAACTTCCACAACACAACATTAATTTAGGGTTGTGTAGAAATGTTGATTGAAAAGGGGTTGATTTGACCAAGCACAAGAGCCAAACCTATTCGTGGTTAGATTATTACATTGCAATGTACAAGATTCGTTGGGTGGTTTTTTCCTTTCTCTAATTTTTTTTCCCCTTCACCGTCTAAAAATGGTCAATTTCCTTTGAAGGAAATAATGGAAAGAATTTTTTTGAGTTTTGTTGTTGTTGGTATGTTTTATGGTTATGGTTCATAGTAGGAGCAAATACAATAGATGTAGCAGGGATTGTACACTCTTCATTTGCTATCACGAACGCCACTATCACCTGTTGCTTGCATCATCGCTTACATCATCGCTTGGACTAATGTAGTCACCTGCATCATCGCTTACATCATTGTTTACACCAACATAATTGCTTACATCATCACTTGCATCATCATTAACTCTTGGTTAACTCCTAGTTCACTATTAGTTGAAAGTTTTTTAAGAAACTTCTTTAGTTGATGCACACATGGAAGTTCTATGGAAGCTTCCTTGAACTTGGAAGCTTTCTAAAAAGCTTATTTGGTTGGTGCACACATGGAAGCTTCCATAAAGACTTCCTTGAGTTATGTCCCTAATGGGGTATAAATAGGGGTAGGACCTCCCATTACCTTTAGTATGTTCAACACCAATTTTTGATATGCTTTCTTATCATAACTTTTGTTTTCATATGTTATCAAAATATTGGTTGAATCATCTTCTAACATATATTGTGTTCTTGCTTTACATCTTTGTGCTACAATTTTAGATTAAACTTAAGCTTGCATTTCTTGTGATTTGTTTTCCTTGTTTTGTCCTTGGCTTAATTCCTATTTTTGTAGTTTTTCATGCTTGTGACACTTGCCACGACAAATTTGTGGTTATACATTTTTTAGATTGGTTTTCTTGTAGAAGTTTGAAGGATTTTCCTTAACCTATATCTTTTTGTGAATTTCTTGGACGAGATTGAATGTTTAATGGAGTTGGGATGTGTTATTATTATTGCATAGATCTCCTAAAAAATATGCATGTTTGGGTTTCTCAACAATCAATGATTGAAGAAAAAAAAGTTCAACATATATGAGGCAACACATGCATTACCTTAAATGATATAGAGCTTCAGATTCTAAATCAAGCTAGACATGATGATCATAATCCATAATTTGACATTTGTTTATGTGATTTTCTTTCATTTGTTAAGTTATAACTTTTTTGTACAAAGGTACACAACATGAGATTTTATGAAGCAAGGACTAATGGTTGGTAAACTTGTTATCTTTTATGCAAATAACTTAATGGAATTTTTTTGTGTGTGTTTTGAGTAGCAAGCCAACATACTAAAAGATCCACCACTTTGACAATTATTCAAAGCTAGTGGTGCAAGGTTTTGGAAATCTCTCAAGATTTCATGAACTAGCTAAGTTCAATGCTTGAAAAAAAACAAGTTGAGCACAATGCCATGGACTTTGGGGTGTCGCTAAGGTAAAGTAGATAAAAAAAGTAGTCCACCCAAAATCTAATTTAAAAATATATATTTTTAAAATATTGACACGCGAAAGTAGTTCAAAATATTTTGAAGTAAAAATTAAAAACCATAGGGCCCTAAATTTAGTGCATGTGAAGTTGGACACAAAATTTGAACAACTTGGGTATCATAAAAGTGGGTTGAAAATACGTTTGAAATTAATTGGGTCAAAATGGTGTTTAAACCTACTTCATATAAAATATTAGATATATTATGATTATAAAATTCATAATTTGATAAAACATAAGTATTTTTTAGGGCTCCACTAAGTTGAAGTTCTTGAAAAATCAATATTTCATCTGCATGTAGCCCATTTTGTAAGATTGAACATTTTGTGCAAGTAGAAATTATTTTTTAAATTTTATTTAAGTTTACTTTCAAGACGGGGTTTTTCAACATTTCAACATAAAATCAAAGATTATTATCATGTTAATTATTGTACCAAAAAAAAAATCATCACAATAATTTTTTCCATGGTGACATGTAATTTTTTTGTCAAGGAGTAGTGAGTTGTCTAATTTACCTTGCTTGCACCCTTTGAAATATCCGTTACAACTACATGTATTCTTCTAGATATCAACATTTTTCTTCATAGACATCCCCAAATTCTTTCCAAGTATGAAATTTCAGTCAAAATCATAGGTCATTTTGCACATTCCTTTTGACCATAGTTATCCTCAAAAGTTGCGGATGTTGCAAACTTTACAAGGTTAATTTCTAGCAACAATTTTCATAATCGTGATATAGTCTCTAGAGACCCACCAAAGCTTTTGTTTTTTTTTCAACCCTTCAAACCGCATTTTTCTTCTAGGTCTATCATGGAGGAAGCAAATGTAGTTCAAAGTGGCAATATTGTAGATCAAAATGTCAACAATACCAACCATGTTCCCCTTGCACACCATTGTTTCCCCAATTGTTAAGTGGTGTTGTTATCGACAACTAACAAGTTGTTGAACTTCATGTAGTAAACCATCAATGTTTTTTGAATCGCAAGCATCCACAATAATGAAAGTTGTTGGGGTGTGATGTGAGTACAAAGTTATGGCCAAGATTTTTATACCATCTAGCACAAAAGATGTTCAGGTTAGGAGAAGACTTTGTGTGATTATAAACACTTCCCACACATTATCACTTGTTTTATCTCTGAATTTTATGCAATTTGCTATTGTGTTATTAACATTGCTAAAGATATTACCAATCACTTTGCAAAGCAATCATTTGTTGGTGATATGGCGGAGGAGATGATTAAATCATGTACACAAGATTTAGAAAGGGTCTTTAGATGAATGGAATAATATATTGAAGAAAGAATGAAGGTCTATTCGAGATGGTGATGTTGTGGGAATGTGGATGTAGGTTGAAAGTGATCAAGAGCTAGAATTTTTTTTCGAATTACAATAATGAAGCTTCTACTCCCTTAGCAAGTGGGTAAACATGAAAAGCAACATAAGGACATGCACAAGCACATGCATGTATTACATGAACTCTTTTGTCTTCTTTAGTTGAGCATGGGAAATTTGGACTAATAGTGAAAAAACTACTTGCTAAAAGTGGATTGGATGCATTGCAATTAACTGCTCAACAAGCCCTCATAGAATGCTGGTGAAAGGTGATGTGTTAGTTTTTAAGATATTTGCACCTTTTAAAGTCCCAATTGCTTCTAGCTTGACATTAAGTTATCAAGATATTTCCACTAGCCGAATTCGAAAGGGATGGCACTTATGAATTAGTAGCTGAAATCCCAATCAATAGGATATTTTCTAGAATATAATTTTCATTCATGTTTGCAAATGGTGAAGTGTTTGCAATTAATTTATACTGGCAACTCATGGATTAGTTGTTTTTCAAATCATAGCAAAACAATTGGTGGAATCCAAGTTTGGCATACCACATGCTTATTTTGAAGCATGTTAGCAATTACATCATGTCTGTGGATTTCATATTTGAAATGGTTCATGGTCTCCAAGCATCATGTTCTACTTCTCGCCACTAGTTATATGATTGGATGTTAACCTATTTACACACACAAAGAAATCCATGTCCAAAGTCCATTACATTCACTTTTTGTTATGATGTGTTAACCTCTAGGTTGGAGTTATAATTTGGGTGCACATCACTCAAGGGAAAAAAATAAATTGTTGTTGCAATTTCTATACATGGGTTAGGTTCCTCTTCTCCTTTCATTTCAACTCCTTTCCTCCAATGATATCGTCGTTTTGTTTAATGTTTCCCAAATTTGAATTAATATGAGACACACACACACACACACACACAACAATTCATTATCATTGGTAAAACAAAGCAATGCGGAGGCTAAATTATATAAACAACAAAACTAGGTAACCAATATTGAACACGTAGGAGCATAATGAAAGCGAATTTTAACTTAACACAAAAATTGGACATGGATTTCAAAGAAAAACAATCCAACAACTTTCCACAAAAAAATTGTCCTTTTAAAAATGTTGAAATAATGATTCTAATGATGAATATATAATTTCAAGCAAATCAACATATAAGTAGGTACATGTAGTTCCATTCTTTTATATGCAATGGAATAAAATTAAAATTAAAAAAAAAACAAAATACGAATTATATGACAAAAATCAAACGGATGTACAATTGTTTTTTTAAAAAATCACATTATTGAGCAAGAAAATTTCTAAGCTATATTCTTCTATGCTCACAATTGGTTTCATATCTATCAACTATTATGTGTATTGATTCATTGAATCTTTCATTTCATGGTTTTTATTTTCATATGAGTGAATTCTCAAGTGGATTATGAAGTCCATCCACTTCAATTTCTTTGAATATAAAAGGCATGATAGTTTCCATATTGTCCATTTCCTTTCTTGTGATTTTGATTGTGCAATAGTGCACAATGCATACCATGTCAAAGAAGAACATCACATGGAGTTTTGTTGTACCAAACAATTCACAAAAAAATGTTTTATAATAATGCCCAAGGTAATTTCAAGATAAAATTTGAGAAAATAACTTAGTACAATAAACATAAGTAATAAGTAGATTTGAGGTTATGATTTGATAAATACAATCTTTGAAAAGGTTTCAAATATATTTTCTTACATTTATGTGGCAAACATATGATTGCATTCAAGACACCTACATATTTTTGCTTATTTTATCATGCTTACACCCAACTAATTATTATAATCGACCATAGCTTGATCAATAATACTATAACCACCAAACGGGCTTAAAAGTTTTGTGATTCAAATTTAAGGTTCATAAGTAGCACCATGTACACTTGAAAACCCACACCAATCTTTTAACTTTGATTGATATTATTTTCTTTATCTAATTAGCTAGATTACCAAGTTTCAATAGTTTTATTAACTACTTGAATATCTTCCTTAATCACAAGAGACATTATAGAACAACCAATAGCAAAGAGTTCATTGCATTGGAGGTAGTTAGTTTTTTGTCTTAACTTATTGATTGCGTAAGCAACCTTTATTTCTATAAGAACAATGAACCAATATTTTATATTTTTTTTCAACAAAGGATTTGACTTTCCTAGCAACAAGAAATTAATGTGTACACTTGGTCATTTGGAAGTGGTGAATCCACCTTTCATCTTCATATGTTGCAAATAAAAAGTGATTAATCCATGTTGTGGATTGAGGTTTGACCGAATGTCCTAATTAAAGTCCTAGAAATTCAAAACAAGTTAGATTTTAAAATGGTAGAGGATCATGACACTAGTGACAATTTGCATATGAAACTAAATGATCCAATGCCTAATTCTTAAAATTGTATTGGCTCCAACAATTGAAAAGAACATTTGAAAAAAATGATAAATGTCATAGAAAATGTAGCCTTTTGACAATTATTTATCATGATCACAATGAAAAAAAAATAGTAATGAAAATGATGGCAAGATGACATCTAGGTGAATAATCATCATGAAAAGAAAGAAAACAAAAAAACATTGAGACACCATTCATGAAGATGTACCATATATGTGAATGAGTGGTGTTGTGCACTTTATGATCGGCACCAACATTATCAAAACTAACAAAATCACATGCATAAAAACTTGCATCCAATGTTTGTTTGAACTTGGAATTATGTATTTGCAAATGTGTATTTTTTAAACATGAAATATGAAACTCCATAACAATGCAATAGGGATACACCACTCAAACATGAACAAAATAGAACCATGTTAAAACTAAATTAGGTTCTAACAATAAATGAACCTTGTAGAAAACTTATGTCTTGTAGTAAATACATAACATTGAACAAATTATTACTGTTATTTTATAATGCCATGTACCATGAAATTTTTGGTGTCAACATGCAAGAAAATAACAAATTAAATTCAATGCTCATGGCCTACAATGTTGAGGTTTCAAACAATGTTGCACGAGGATATTGGATTTACAAGGTTAAAATTGGGAGTTAAAGTCTAGGTTCTTGTGATCTAGACCCAAGTCGACACTCTTTTGTTGGAACTAGCACAATAACTAAACTATGAAACCAACCTTTAGCTAGATCTAGAACAATGAAAAAACATTCTTGAAAAAAAGGTCAAGATCTTTAGGTAGGAAACTTGTTTTTTATTATTATTATAAATGCAAGCAAAATTTTATTTAGTTAAGTATTAATTTGAATAATTTTGACTCAACATTTTCATGATTCCTCACATAAAAATTCATTGTTGGAATTTATATTTTCAATAGTTTTAAAGTTATGAAACTTAAAAAAATCAAGACAAAAATTGCCAAAAACATTCCCCATTTGAAGTTCAATTTTAGAAAGACAACTATTGTTTCATTGATAACTTGACATAATGTTGAAAAGTTTTCAATGTTAAGAAAATGATGTTCCATATCACAATAGGTTATGTTTTTTGAAAGTTATTACATTGATTCAACTTCAAGAATGGGGCTTAAGAGTCTTGGAAATTTGGCCATTTTCATGTAATCTTGAAAAGGAGTTACAAAATATAGGTGAGGAATATCTCCCATAGTAGTTCAAGCCATGATGAAATTTGTGTGATTTTTTGTGGACTCAATTTCAAAATTCTAATTGTGTTTAATAAACCATTTTTGTGTAATCTAATATATTAAAGTTACAATGTCTGTCTGTCTGTCCGTCCAGATCCTGAAACCCATAACCCAAAAAAAAGGGCAGGGCGGCAGGGGCAGGGCAGGGCAAGCAATTTGGGCTGTCAGACGGACAGGGCAGGGGCAGGGTAGCAGTTACAAACAGGGCAGGGCAGCAGTTACAAACAGGGCAGGGCAGGGCAGGGCGGGGCGGGCAAGGTAAACAATTTTTTATTTTTGGTTGCAGTTCTAAAAACATTTGCAACATGAATTCGAGCGAGCTTTCTGATATAAACATTTGCAACATGAATTCGAGTGAACACTTCAAATTGGAAAAGTTGAATCTGAATTTGGAGGTTTCAATGATCAAGATTCCGCTTCTGGACCTGGGCAATGGAGAGGATTGGAAATTGGGAATTGTGAGGAAGAGGCAGCATCATCAGCAGGTTCAGAAGCGACATATCAGATAGAAGAGACCAGAATCAGCACTGGAAAGGAGTTGAAGGTCTGTCTGTTTGTTTGTCTTGCAGGGCAGGGTGTAACTTCCTCCTCCTGTCCCTGGCAGCAAAAGGAAAACAAAACACTGCCCGTTCCCTGTGTAACTTCCTCCTCCTGTCCCTGGCAGCAAAAGGAAAACAAAACACTGCCTATTCCCTGTGTAACTTCCTCCTCCTGTCCCTGGCAGCAAAAGGAAAAAAAAACACTGCCCGTTCCTTGTGTAACTTCCTCCTCCTGTCCCTGGCAACAAAAGGAAAATTCGAAACAGGGCAGGGCAGGGGCAGGGTAAGGACAGGGCAGGGTAGGGCATGGCATCCAGGGCAGTAAAAATAAAGAGTAAAAAATAAGAAAAAATAAAAAACAGTGGCCGAAGGTTACATGCACCCACGGGGGACTTCACAGTGGCCTTCGGCCATGGGCACCCATTAGTCCTAATGAAAAGCATTTTTGGTTCATTGTGTTCCCAATGGTTGTTTCTTTAACCAAAAGGCTCCCATATTTAATGGTATATATTTATTTTTGTAGCATTGTGATGCCAAAAAGGGGACTATGGAAGAACAAGTAGGTCAAGACAATTTTTTTTCATATGCTAGAAAAATCTTGGGATGAAAACTAGGTGCTCATTATGTTACAACAATAGTATTTTTGGCCATCGTGAAAAGTAGCTATAACAACACTCATGGTTGTGCAACACTAGCATTGATATAAAGTATTGCAAAATTCATCACCAAAAATATTTCAAATGTGCAAACAAAGAATAAAATAATAAATTTCATCCACCATTTTCTATCCACCTAACTTCCCAATGGGTTGTCCTTGTGCCCCAACCTCACTTGACCAATTTTATAAAAAGTAAACATTATCTAAGAAAAAAATGGGGCAATTTTACCAGACAAATTAAAGTTAGGCATCATTATGGTTGTTTTTCAACTTCATTAATATTAATGAATTGACCCTCTTGCAATTGTGTAGGCATCATTAATTGTTTTTCAATTTCCTTGATGGAGCTAGGGTGGTAAGCATTCCCATGCATATTTTGACATAATTGACAACAATATTCCAACAAACTCTTGAAATTGGAGCCAATTGACATAAATTTGGTCACACCTTCCCCAAACCCATATTGTGGCATTTAACCCATTTTTTTCAAAAGAAAAGGTATTTGTGACACAACATTTCATTTTCAAAAAATTATGTCACCTTTTCATAAGATTTTCACCAAAAAATGACTAACAAACAATTAATTCAAATGTGTTTCCTTGAGGTTTGCTATGCATTATCACATTGATGCCTACAACTATCAATGTCATCACACACATATATCATATGACATAAAGCTTTCATAAACGGAACATCACATTTAAACCAAAAAAAAACACTCACTTACAATACACTAATAATCCAAGCCTAAAACAAACAAACAAAATAGTAAGCAAACAAAAAAGTTTCGTCAAACGAAACACATGAAAAAAAAAGCATAATATATAACTTGTGTGTGTTGGTCTCAAATCATGAAAAATGATTTGAGACAAGTATTAATTAAGATTATATCCCACACATCAAGTATTTTGAATCTCATTCATACTCAAATTAATTTCAAAATAAAAACATAATTAATTATTGTAACCCAATTTAACTAATCAACTAAGACCTGACTAGGTAGCTAAACTAAAACACATGACAAGCTCCTTGAAAGCTTTTTTGTGCATTCCAAAAGGGTTCCCTAATTTTAGCACTAAGGAGTAGTTTGCCCAAGGCAAATTTTGGCAAGTGCAAACCAAGTTGTTTAAAAATTGATGAAGAAGTTTCACCAAAAAGTGTAATACAATTTTTTTTTTTTTGAAAATTATATGATTTTGGAGGTTTTGAGTCATTAGTTAGAAAAAGGAAACATAATAATAAAAATTACTATATTTCTATACTTGGTTTTTAGTTGAAATTTAAGCGATTTTTGTAATTGAAAATTCAACTAAAGATAAGATTTTAATGATATGCTCCAGAAGGTAGTCAAGAACATACAAGTATTCTTGTTTTTTAAAATTTTCTACTTTCATATTTAGAGTATGTAGCCAAATTTGGCTAAATTGTTTTCTAGATGATCGCCACTTTGACTACAACACAAAATCCTTAAACGAAACCCTGGGCACACCACAGTAGCATAAATAATACAAGTAGGGCTTTTGAGGACACAGACTCTTGGTGGTACTAAAGTTAAAGTAATCCTTAGTTTGGGCCTGACTCTGATCCTTAGTTTTGATCCCCGGAGGTGTAACCGGAGGGTATCAATAAGTATCCAGCTTCGTTCTCTGGCGGGCAGAAAACAAACCCTAAAATTGCTGCTGTGCTCTTGTCGTTGCGTTGCTTGTGTTGACAGACACACAAGGCCCGGAAGGATGAAGAGGATTGACTGAGTGCAGGAGAATTGCGGGTAGGAGGAACGGTGGAGCTGAACTTAGGATGGAGTGCGCTTGCTGCTGTGGTGGTTTTGGTTAAGGACGCAGGAGGAGGAGGAGAAGGAGGAGGAGGACGAGGTGTAGGAGGGAGGGAGGATTTAGGGTTAGAAGAGAAGAGATGGAGACGGATTTAAGAGTAGAAGGCGGGAGCATGATCCGAGTGGCAGTCCTGGCAGTCGGGGAGATGCCAGCAGCTCAGCTGCGGGATTATGTGTCCATGCTTGTGCAGCACACGCGAATCTCGCTTGCCAGTGTGAACCCTTACTACACGGAGCACCAGAAGAGCCCCTTCGCGCTGCAGCCGTGGGAGAGCGGGAGCTTGCTGCTGAAATTCTTGGTGGGCGGTGCTGCCAAAAGCCCTTGGGAGGATTTCCAAGCGCAGAGGAAGATACTGGGTGTCATCGGTCTGTGTCATTGTCCACTCTCGCCTGATCTGGGGAGTGCGTATGAGCAGTTCCTGTCGATGTGCCGAGCGTACCCATCTGCCCAGGTGACCAGGTGCTTCGCTTTCCATCCAACCCAGGCTCAAATGAGGCAGGATGACGAGAAGAAGAAAGAATTTCTGGTAATGTTCCCATCCACAGACCGTCAGAATCTGGAGTTCCACATGCAAACCTTGATGCGGGATTTTGCTGCATCGTTGCTTATGGCATTTGAGAGCTGGGTGCTGCATCTCAAGCCTGCGGGTCTCACCACTCCCCTGGATTCTCAAACCTCTCTCAACTCTGACGAGGTCAATAAGAAGAGGAAGCTGGGACGAGTGCAAAAGACGATTGGCGACTATTGTCTTCTTGCATGCTCACCTTCCGATGCAAATGCTCACTATGCCACTGCCATTGAATTGGCTCGCCTTACAGCTGATCTCCTATGGCATGCAGGAGCCATTGAAGGCCATGTGTGTGCTCTTGTGCTGGAACGTTCGGGGATGAAGGATGAGCTGCTGGAGCAGGAGGTTCAGTTCCTGTACATGGAGGCAATCCAGCTTTACCGCAGGGCAACGGCATTGTCTTTTGAATTGGAGTCAACTTTGAAGCTAGCTCGATTTTTGTGCAGCAGAAAGGAGTTGGCCAGAGATGTTGTGGATTTGGTGGTGGGTGCTGTTGAGGGCTCCAAGACTTTGATGGATGCTAATGACCGGCTGGTGGTGAATGTAGAAGCAGCTGGAATCTTTGGTGCTCTTGGGTATGAACGCAAGGCAGCTTTCTATGCACGCCAAGTTGCTCTGCTGTACAAGCAACAAAACAGTCATTGGGCAGCTGTGAGCTCTTTGCAAGTCATGTCTGTCTGTGCCCACTATTACAGATGTGAAATGAAGTCCAGCAACTCTCTTGTTGATGGCCAAGATAAGCAAGGAGGTGAATGGAGCACGCTGCAAATGGATGTACTCATGGACATGCTTGCAGCTGCAGTGCGGGCAGGTGATGCAATGGCAGCGTGGAGCGCAGCTGCTCAGCTGCTAAGACACCACTATCCCCTCATCACTCCACATTCTCAACTGGGTCTTGCCAATGCCCTCTCCATGGCTGCCCATCGCCTGCCTTCAGGCACTCGCTCCTCCTATGCTGTACTCCCCTTTGTAAGATTGCATTCCTACCCACCAATGCCAGCAGAAAGAGAGATTGTGAAACGCACAACTGACAAGGAGTGGTGGATGGGGCCTGCTTCCAGTGGACCTTTCATATACACACCCTTCATTGCAAAAGGAGACTCCAATGAAAAACTGCCAGTGATCTGGGTGGTAGGTGAGCCAGTGGAGGTGTTAGTAGAGTTGGCTAACCCTTGTGCATTTGAGGTGTTTGTTGAAAGCATTTCTTTGTCTGTGGAGTATGGACACTTTGATGCTTTCACTGTGTCTGTAACTTTGCCTCCAAGTGCTGGCCAACTGTTGTCATTATCAGGAATGCCCCTTTCAGTGGGCACATTGATGATCCGGGGCTGCATTGTCAAATGCTTTGGGATGATAACAGAACATTTGTTTGAAGATGTAGTTGAAGGTAAAATGGTCAAGGGGACTGTCTTAGTGGATCCTTTCAAAAGTTGGCATCGAGTGCACCATGCAGCTTTGTCCAACAAGGTAGAAGTTGTTCAACCATTGCCACTTTTGGTGGCACGAGTGGTGGGGGGTGAAGGAGCTGCTGTTCTGTACGAGGGTGAGATTCGTGAAGTGCAAATCAGCCTTTCTAATGCTGGTGTAGTTCCAGTTGTGGAGGCTCACTTGGCCTTAACTGGCAAACAGCAGCAGAACGTTGTCTCAATTGGGCACAGTATCTTAGAGGATGCTCTACCGCTATTACCAGGTGCCACTATAGTTGTGCCAGTGGTGCTGAAGGCAGGCTCCCCAACTCCAGAGCCAGATTTACGTGTGAATACAGTTAAGCCTTCCAATGATGTAGCAAGTCCAATGCTGGTCATTCACTATGCTGGACCATTGTCACAGGAGGGAGAGGAGGTATCACCAGGTAGACGCGTTGCTTTGCCTCTGCAGCTACATGTGCAGAGAGGTTTGTGTCTGGTGCAGGCCAGGTTGCTGTCCATGGAAGTGGCGGCTAATATTAGCAGTGCGATTGTGGAGCCCATTTGCAGCAAGGATGCAGCAGCAGAAAATGGGGAAAGCTTAGTGAAAATGGACCCATACAGAGGGAGTTGGGGTCTCCGACTGTTGGAGCTGGAACTCTGGAACACAACAGATGTACTTTTTGAAATTACAGTGAGCAGAAAAGATGGTAGTGAAAGTGAGAAGTTGGCAGAGGATGGAGAGTGCTTGTACCCAAGAACCAGAATTGAACGTGATTACTCTGCCTGTGTGCTCATACAATTGGAGAGGTTTAAGCTAGCAGGCCTGGATAAAGCCTCCCTTGCACGGGCTTCAGTCCGGAAAGATGCCTTAAGTAAACAATATGCCATGTCCAAGGATGTTGCAGACCGAGAAGCAAAAGCAGAACTGAACTCTGCCATAGAGGAGCTCAGTTCAAGAATATGTGTTAAATGGCACTCTGGTCGGAACAGTGCAGGAGTTCTGCCAATAAAGGATGCTCTAAGAGAAGCCTTGCAGGCATCTGCTCTAAAAATACTATTGCCTGATCCTCTGACATTTGGTTTCCGGCTTGTCAAGACCTCTGCAACACAGAACAGTACCTGTGAGGACACATCTCCTGAGAGCTACCCGAATTCACATAGGGTTGGCCTTTCAAAGGTTGAAGCAGAGGAGGACAGTGCTGTTACAAAAAGTAAAGGCGGTGGTGGCATTGCTGTGAGGGAATTGGCTCTCATTGAAATGCTTGTTCGAAATAACACAAGTGAGGCAATGAAAATGACGCTGAGTGTCACATGCCGAGATGTAGCTGGCACAAGCTGCTTGGGTGCTATTGGCAGCAAGCCAACTGTGCTTTGGGCTGGTGAGTTCCGTTACTTATTTTACACCAGCATTAAGAATTACCTCAGATCTCTACAACAGGGGTGAAGGTTTGGATCTAAAGGGACATCTATGGAACCTCAGGGCATGTTTTGACATGGGGGGGTGTGCGTGTATTTTGCAGGAACTTTAGATGGAATGGAGGTGGAGGTGGGTGCAGTTGGAGAAGTGGTGCACCGCTTTGCTCTTTGCTTCTTAGTGCCTGGCCAATACACATTACTGGGTGCAGCAGTCATTCAGTCCCAGACTTCTCATGACTCATTGTGCTACAATGGGCCTCCCTTTGCGGTACTTGTTGCTGGTGCCTCTTGATTCATCCAGGCCAGAGCATAAATCACCAATTGAGACATGGTAGTAATTTGCACAGCAGGCTGTAAATGTGATAGTGAGTGCCTGTTTGTGCACTGAAATCATTTTGTTAACACATTTGGGTTGCCTGTAATCCTCTCAAGACTGCACAGTCCAAGTGCACCATTTGATTACCCACAAGCTATAACCAATTGCTATGTCTATATTGAACACTGGCAAGCTGTGGCTATGCCCAGAATCTTCTTGGCTCAGCTCACTTGGTGTTGCAGATATCAGTGGTCCTGTGGTACATTATCAACAAGCGACAGAGAGATGTGCAAGAGTAGTAGTACAAATGACTTCCAAACGCCAAATTTCCACCTTAGTGGCCAGGGAATGGAATTTTTAGAAACCACTATTTTTACTCTCTGGCAATTCACCTTCACAGAATAATGGAATCCTACAGGCATGAACTGTGCTCTGTGACTTGTAGCTTCACAGGGCTCAAAACTGGCATTGGCCAAACTTTGCCTTTGAATGATATTTTTTTCTGAATTTGTTTAGATTTTAGGAAGAAACAGATTTTAACATTTCAAGTAGCCTACAAATCCTGGGTCTTTATAGTTGTGAGAAAACCTTTTTTGAAGTCCAGAATTTGTTTGTGCCAGGGTACAATTGTTCATGAGTCTCTAGCCTTGAGCATGTTGACAACATTGTCACTTGTCAATTTTTTTGGCATTTTGTATGTATTTTTAGGTTGCACATTTAATTTAATTTAATTAATTAATTAATTTCTGCTGGACATTTAAAATCAAATTTCAATTTCTCTTTTCCAGTTGCACTTTTTGCTAAATCTTCTATTTTGGTCAATTGTATATGAAATTTTTTGGCTGCATGCTTAAAATTCATTTCTAATTTAATTTTTTTGTTTGATAACTTGTTTCTATTTAGATTTGGGTCACAGATGTAAGATTTAATTTTAATTCCATTTGTTCCAGTTATATACCTATCATAGTTTTTTGGTGTCATATTAAAAAGTTCAATTTTTGGGTCATGTGTATTTATTTAGGTTTTGGTCACACATTTGAAATGTATTGGAAATTTTCAGTTGTTTTTTTTATCACACATTTTAATTTTTCCTAATTTGTTTTTCTTTCAGTGACTCTTATGTAGTTTTTGGATGGGTGGTTAAAAGCCCTTTGTAATTTTTCTTTTTCTTTTTCACACTTTATTGCCATTTCTTTCTTAACTACCTATGGAACTTTACACCACAAAATGTATCCCCTAGGTTACATTCAGCCTCCTAGTGAGTCACTAGGGCAAGGCCCTACTCTGAGTAAGCCCCTCAAAAAAGGGACCCATTATAAGAATTTAGGTCCTACACAAGTTTGATTTGCAGCTTGCCTAGCCCTCATTCTTAGAATGACATCGTTCTCAATCCTTACCCTACACCTATCTACCTAAGCCTAAACTCTTTAGGGTCTATAGATGTTGAAGAAGATTTCCACAAGGTCCTTGTGCAAGGGCTGCAACAATGTTAGGGTTTAGAGAATCTGGGTAAGACCCTCAAAGAAGGGATCTATTCTAGGAATTTGAGTCCCACATATGCCTGGCTCACACCTTGCACTAGGCCCTTGCTCCCAAAACAGCCCTGTTCTTAGTCCTTATCCTACACCTACTACAAGCCACCGACATCAGAGCCTAGAGACATCAAATAAGACCTCCACAAGGTCCTTGCACAAGGGTTGTGATGGCTTTAGGCTTTAGAGAGCCCAAGTAAGCCCCTTGAAGAAAGGGTCTATTTTGGGAATTTGGGTTCCACTCATGGTTGACTCGCACCTTGCATTGGGCCCTCATTCCTAGAACGACCTTATTTTCAGTCCTTACCCTACACCTACGTACTTACACCACCAAACACTCTTCAAAGCCTAGAGACGTGAAAGAAGACCTCCACAGGTTGGTCCTTGCACAAGGGCCGTGACAGTGTCAGGGTTTAGAGAGCCTGGGTAAGCCCCTCGAAGAAGGGGTCTGTTCTGGGAATTCGGGTCCGACACTTGATCGGTTCGCACCTTGCGTTGGGCCCTCGTTCCCAGAACGACCCAGTTCTCGGCCCTTAGGCCACCTACACGCTCTTGAGAACCCAGAGACGTCGTTGAAGACCTCCACAAGCCTGGTCCTTGCGAGGCGTAAGGGTTTAGAGAGACGCGAGGAGGGAGTTGCAACTCTGCGCGTTTCTCTTCGCCTCTCTGTTCTCTAAAACTTGCTGGATCTATTGGGGTTGACGTCGTAGAAGGTCGGAGACACCTAGCTTTGGATCAGACCCAAGCACCCATCAGTGAGTCGGAGGAAATAGAAGAATCGCTCTGCAGGACTGGGGGAGGCAGGAAGGTTTTCAGAGTGGGGGAGTGGGTGTGGGTGCGTGGTGATCAGTCACTCTCTCTCTCTCTCTCTCTCTCTCTCGCTGTTCTTCCCCCCTCGTTTTGGAAACTTTTCAAGAGAGAAAAAAGGGGGCAACGATGGCAGATATTGCAGCTCCGCATCAATTTGGGAACATACTACTTGGTGGTCGAGGAGGCACGGTGCGATACTGTTGCTGTTGTTCCCTTATTGCTGGTCTTTTCTTCTTTTTTATCCCCAGCTGTTTCTAACCGACAGAATTGGTTCCTTAGGGTTTAGCACTTCAGGCAGGCGGAGTTCAGAACTGGAACTTTGGTGGTGCTTAAATGTCATATTGCGTCCTTAGGGTTTAGAACTTCAGGCGGACTTCGGAACTGGAATTTCGGTGGTGCTCAAATGTCATTTTGGGTCCTTAGGGTTTTTCACTTCAGGCAGGCAGAGTTCAGAACTGGAATTTTTTTTTGGTGATGCTCAAATGTCATTTTGGGTCCTTAGGGTTTAGCACTTCAGGCGGAGTTCAGAACTGGAATTTTTTTTGGTGGTGCTCAAATGTCACAATATTGGGTTTGTGTGTGTGTGCCTGTGTGCAACTGAAACAGAATCCAGGGCAATTGAGGATTAATCCAGTAGGGTTTTACTGGCGGAAGATAGGGGGTGGCAAGGAAGTCGAGGTGCCAAAAAATGAGATTTCTAGCTTGAGCTGGACTCGTGTGCCCAAGGGATACCAGCTTGGTGTCAAGTTGAAGGCTGGTCAAGATGTCAAGTTCAATGGCTTCCGAGAGCAGGTTGCAATGGTCATAAACATTCTGCTGTTTCTTTTGCACTGATGATTTTCAGTTATTTTTGTTCTTGTTTGGCTGAACTAAATCCAGATAGGGTTTTTCTTTCTTCCAATTTTGTAGGACATGACAAGCTTGAGCACATACATAACTGTGAACATGGGGATTGCCCCTGAAGACAAGCCACTTGCCATCAGTGGCCGCAATTGGGGCGATGCTGTCTTAGAAGGTTTTCTTCTCTTTACCATTTCTCTCTTAGGGTTTGGTCTCAATTTTGTTGCAAACCAGTTGTAGGTGGATTTGTGCAGCAGGATTCAGGAAATGTTATTGTTGTTGTTGTAGGCTCTTCAAATATTAGTTCATATCAGGGTAGTGATCATGTTGAGATGGTGTCAGGCAATAGTCTGGCATTCACTGTGGGTGGCAAGCATGCTTTCGATGTCTCGATACCCGATGTCGCGCAGACACAGATGCAAGGCAAGAATGAAGTGGTACTTGAATTCCATGTGGATGACACTACTGGTGCAAATGAGGTAGGTTGCCAGAGTAGAGTTTTCATCAAGCTTTTTTGCATATTTGCTGAACAACATTGTCTTATGGAAGTTTATGGGCCTTGGCAGGCCTTAATGGTCAGGAACTTTTTTGTTTGAAAGTTTTTGGCTAAAGCTGCTATTCCATGACATGACACAGAGAAGAAGGCCCCCCTGTGAAGCGTGTGAAGCCTTGAATCCCAGAGGTTCCATTATCCAGTATCTGCTGTTGAATACTGCTGACTGAACCTTCCTTGCTGACACCTCTGACAGCTGACCCGTTTATATCTAGCAATCCTGGTGAAGTTGGCTGATCAGGTTCCTATATAGTAGTGATCTGTGTCCTCAACAGCATAGAAACAGGAGGACAGTTTCAGCATACCTTCATAAGTGGTTGCACTAGGCTTTTGAGGAATTGTGACTTTGCTGGCTTTTGCAGAAAGATACACTGATGGAGCTAAGCTTTCATATCCCATCAACAAATACCTCTTATGTCGGGGATGAAGAGCATCCACCAGCTCAGGTGCCCCACAATTACTCTTCATGCTTTCAGTTTGATTGTGAATTCAATTCACATTACAAAGATTCTGTTGGAGCATCTAGCCAATAGCTGAAGTGGTTGGGAGTTGTGACCACCTTGCAAATGGATGTGGGCCATCATGCTAGGTGTGACCCACAAGAGCCAACTCAGCCAACAAAAGCTAGTTGGGTCACTAAAAAGGATATGTGGTTACCTGGGTTTAAACTGGGAAGAATGGGCATCCACAACCACATTGTCCTGGTTACAGACTGTAACAATGTGCCTGTGCCTGATATTGGCCTTGTTGTCTAGCAGGTTTTTCGTGAGAAGATATTGTCTATGGCTGATGTTGGGCCCTCGGGTGCAGAAGCCATTGCCTTGTTTGAGGATGTTCATATCCTGACACCAAGGTATGCTTGCTTCAGCCTTGACCTAATTTAATTTTGCAATGTATGCTTGCTTGCATCTATATCTTGACAGTTGTTTGAGATTGACTCCATCTAGTACATTACTCATGCTTTTAGTATCAAGTTCTGAGCATGTCCCTGCTACATTGGACTGGTGATCATGTGTACACTGAAATAATGATTGCATTTATGAAGCTTGAGGTAGTTGAATATTTGCCAAATTTTGACTTGGGTGTCACTAGGCTTGCATTCAAAGGTTAGGGGGGTTTTAATCGTTCCGTCTTTGCATGTAGGGGTCGATACAATGTGGAGCTGCATTCATCATTTCTGCGACTGCAAGGACAAGCAAATGACTTCAAGATTCAATATAATAGTGTTGTCCGCCTTTTTATCCTTCCAAAGGTGTTCCCTTAAGTTTGCAAAACTATTAATTGTTGTCACTGTTGTTTTGCATCTACATTTACACAAGGCTTGACTTTTCGTAGTCCAGCTGATATTGAAATGAAGGTCTAATTTGAGAATTATCACAAATTGGTCTTTTTAAGATTGAAGTTGACTCTTTGAGATTTCTCCTAGAGCAACTGGAGGGTACTTAGATTTGTGTCTGAAAGTTTCAGCATCTTCACAATTGTTCTGTACAGGGCTTCACTCTGCATTGTGATATGCTGAGGCTATAACTGGTGCAACACATTATTATTATCTAATAATGCAGATTGTATGCTGCAGAGCAATCAACCACATACATTTGTGGTGATTACTTTGGACCCTCCAATACGAAAGGGCCAAACCTTTTACCCCCACATTGTGCTCCAGGTAACAGTCAGTTTACTTATGCATGATATGTGTGTTTTGTTTGGTGGTCTATTGAGTGGTCATTTAGTTAAGTGGATCTCAGTTGGAATCAATTTATGGCACTTTGGTGGGTCACTGAGGAATTGCTAGCATGTACATGTAAGTGATGATACTCATTTTTCATTGCTGATGCCAATGTCTCTATGCATATTCCTTTGGATTATCAATACACAGTTTCCTTCAGAGGAGATAGCAGAGTGTGCTCTTTCTATGAATGAGGAGCTTCTCAACACTAAATACAAGGACCGGCTTCAACCATCATACAAGGTCTCTTGGCTTTCAAACCTTCCTACTGACATGTATGTTGGGAGTTTCTGTAGTTCACCTTCAGAGGTTCCTTGCCCTGTTACTGTTGCTTGTTATGCATTATTGGCAGACACACATTTGTTTCTGTGGCCTTGGTGTTACTATTATATGTTTCTGAACTCAGGACATTGTGTGCATACAGGATTTGTCACATGATGTGTTCTCACAAATTTTACGGGGGCTTTCGGGGGCCAAAGTCACCCGACCTGGAAAATTCCGTAGCAGTCAGGATGGGTATTGTGTGCGAGCTTCACTCAAAGCAGAGGAGGGCACATTGTACCCTCTGGAGAAGAGTTTCTTTTTCCTGCCAAAGCCCCCAACACTTATTCTTCATGAGGAGGTAGTAGGAGCTTGACCATGTATCCATTGGACTAGTTCATTGGAGATTGGAACACAGAAAGAAACTATCATTTGATTTTCCAATGAGATGTTACTAGTTTAAGTCCTTTTTTTCTGGTCTGGTGCAGATTGAGTATCTGGAGTTTGAAAGGCATGGTGCAGCAGGCACCAGCAGCATATCTTCGCACTACTTTGATCTTCTCATCCGTCTGAAGAGTGAACAGGAGCACCAGTTCAGAAATATTCAGCGTAATGAGTACCACAACCTCTTCAATTTTATCAGGTTTCCCTATCCCTTTCTGGCTCCTTCACCTACAATGAGTACCATCATCTGCCTGCTGTTGTAATTTGAAGTGTTTGAAAGTTCTTTTGTCTCAGTAGTAGTGGTTTGATGTAACAACCCTTCTTATGTCACTTGCAGTTCCAAGAGTTTGAAGATCATGAATTTGGGAGATGCACAAGGTACAAGTGGGGTGGCAGCAGCACTCGAAGGATCAGATGATGATGGTGTGGACCCACATCTCAATCGCATCCGAAGTGAACGTGAAAGTGGGGCTGCAGGGCTTGGTGCTGAAGACAGTGATGAGGAGGTTTTCCCTCCTCCTTGCTCTCCCTTCTCCTCTGAAACCTTCTACGAACCAATCATTATAATTGCTTTCCTGATATACTGTCAATATGTCAAAGGGGTTTGCTCCACTGTTCAATCTCCTCTCATGTTCCTCTTTAAAAGCACATGCAAGCCAAGTGGTTGTCCATCAGCTGCTTAGGAGTTGTGTGGTTTGTCTGTATGAGATGAGTGCAGGATGAGGATTTTGTGGCAGAGAAGGATGATGCTGGGTCCCCCACAGATGAATCTGGGGGGGAGGATGCAGATGGTAGTGATGATGCTGAAGCTGATTCGGAGGTTTGGTTCATGACCCATCATTTTGGTTACAAATGTGGTTCTCTCCCTGACGTGCAGCATTCTGCTGTCTCATCCATTTTCCCCAGTTCCAATTTCTTGAGTTCTTTCCTCATGTGCATTATAGATTTCATCGATGCGTAGCAATCTGGAAAGCCCCAAACCAATGTTTGTGCTGTTGTGTGTGTGTGTGTTCTCTCATTCTTTACTGCTTTTACTGGTCTATACAGTAGTATGAATGCAGGTGTTCTTGTTGTAAACAATGCTCTGATCATTTGCTGATTTGCAGGAAGATAGGCCAGCCAAAAAGGATAAAAAGAAGAAGGAAACCATGTTGCCCAAACCTGCAGCCAAGAAACGAAGAAAAGAGAAAGATAATGAAGATGGAAGCAAAAAGAAGAAACGGAGGAAAAAGGATCCAAATGCACCAAAACGGGCCCTCAGTGCCTTTATGCGCTTCCAGCTAGCTGAGCGGAAGGTACACTTGTGGACATCCTCACCCACCTTCAGACTTCTTTGATGACAATTACAGCTGCTGCACTAGAAACTAGAGCAGTGAGGATCATAATAGACCTGTGCTTCTTGGCTTGGCAGAGAATGAAAGAGGATGGAGACCAGCCAAGCATGGCATTTCAGGAGGTTTCAAAGTCCATTGGTGAGAAATGGAAAAGAATGTCAGGTATGCCACTAATGTTGATCACTCTGTGATGGGTCTCCTCTTTTCCAAATGGTTATATCTTTTTCCCACATTAACTGCTGCTCCGTAGCTCCGAATTCAGGATGTGTCAGAAAGATCTATGCTTAGAAATGGAAGAGTTCATAATCATTGTTGCGTGAAGTTGAGTAGTATGGCCTAAAAAGCCAAGAACTCTGGAGGTTTTGTTGTATCTGCAGGCCTCTAGAATTTAGCAGTGTAAATAGTGAGCTTGGGGGATTGGGTCTTGAATTCGATCCTCACTATGGTTTGCTTTTGTCTGCTGCAGCCAGAGGTTTTCAATTGAGCCAATAGCAGTCCTGATCTTTGTGGTTTGACCTTGTACAGCAACTGAAAAAGAGCCTTACGAAGCTGAAACGAGGGTTGATCAGGAGCGCTACAAGAAGCAAATGATAGGCTACAAAAGTGGTGGAGGACAAGTAGAAGCAGATGTGGAAGAATCTGAAGGCAGTGATGATGACGAGTGAGTGAATGAAATTAATGAATTTCACCTTGTGCAGTCCGGAATTGCAATATCAAATCTTCCTACAAAGATGAAATGAAGCTCATGTTCATGTTACTATATTCGTGTCTGAAGATTCAAGTGCTCTGGGATTTGAACAGGGGAGCAAATTTTGTCAGTCATGGTCTTGTTGGGTTAGTCTCACCATGAATTGGATTGTAAGAATATGAACAGTCCTGCAACAATCTGCTACTTGGCATGATGTAGTCACAGCCCTGCACTGAATGAACTGCTTTGAAAATGTGGTCATGTTCTGATTAGGATATGATTGTCAATATAGCAGTCCGCAAGGCAATCTTGCAAAGCTCTTGAACATTTGAAGTTTTGAATTTTGACATTTTGGTTAATAACTTAGGAGACTTGAACATTCAAAGTTTTGGGTTTTGACATTTTGGTTCATACTCTAACTGAGGAAACTTGGATGCTCAAAGTTTTGGGGTCTTTTTTAATGGTGTTGCATTTTGTGTCATTGGTCTTGTTTACATCTCTCTTCTGGAAATGATGAAACAACCAGCCATTTGATTTATGTGTTGAACCATCATGATCATTGAGAAGAGGCTCAATGCTCTTCAAGCTTTCTTTTTGAAGGCTGTTCAGTTTGATTAAAAGGTACATCTTAACAATGGAACAAGTCATGACATGGACATGTACATAATATATAATTTATCATGACATAAGTTGCTTTTTAGTTTCTGATTTTTCATAAAATTGATATCTAAGACTTGAATCAGGGTCTGTTTTCAGTTTTGTGAGGTAGGTGGCCTGGGGATCATCCACAAGAGGACTTAGTCCAATTTGGGCCTTTTTTCCTGAAAAGATCCTTTGCATGAGTGGCAGCCCCTTAGAAGTACTTTAAAGGATGTTTTAGTGACAGCCTCTGTTTTTGGTCACCCAGTTGCAAAAACTTTGCCACAAAATGAAACAAAACAAAGACAAACTGCAACTTGCAATTTACATGAATAAATCATGAAATTGGTTGAGACTTCCAGTGAGTCTGGTTTCAAGGTTTGTGTGAGAATTAGTTGACCAAAGCCTGATATAGATGAAAGCTTGAAGTGAACTTGGAAGTGAAGGATTTGCCAAAACAGTTTATCACAACGTGGAATTTATAGATCATTCCAGTGAATTTAATTGGCCAAAGGATACTGGGTTGTTGGCTCCAGTTAAAGGGCACGAATGTGGGCAGCTTAATAGGTCAAGGTGTTTTCATATTTGGAGGGAAGTGAATGGAGAAGCCCTGAAGCAAAACCATTTTGGTATTGGTGAGCAGCCTGTGTGAGGGTGAAAGGTCGAGATAGGATGTTGATTTGTTATCACTATGTGTGGCAGCCCTGGTTTTGAACCAGTGTTGTCTGGTTATCCAGTTGAGTCCGGTTATCAACATGTATAAATGGCGGATATGTATAGATACATATCCTGAAGTTGTGATTTATACAAAAAAGAAATGTTATAAAGTTCCAGCAAATGTCATTCACTGGTTTATCTTGATGCATATTCATATTCACCAGATTCTTTTCAGTAGTAACCTGATACATATCCATATCCCTCCTAATATGTGCTTGTGCTCAGATATGTATCCTATGAGCTACGCATATCTGGAATTCAGGGTTTCAGGTTTTTAGGGTTGAAGGATATGCATATGTGCTTTGATCCTTTTCAAGCTTTCATGTCTGGATGGCCCAGATACACAAAGTAATGATAGAAAGTAGGGTGAGTACAGATTCATTTTGTTTTCATCATTGTCACTCATTGTGCAATGATGAAACTTGACAAAGCTTGGTGTGACAACAAGTTGTTTCACTTTCAGCTTTTTACATTTCTCCTTGTGTAGGTATGAGTTCCTCTTGCTTCTCTTCATCTTGATGTATTGTGTTAGCCATTGGTGAATGCAAAGGCTTCAATTTTTCATTTTTCTATTAGTGAATGGCTTTGAGGTTTATTTTTTTGTGCTTCGAGTTATTTGTTGTGGATTATGCTCTTGTAGAATTAAATGTGAAACATCGAAATGGTTTTTGTGCATTGTGCTATTGTAGAATCAAAAGTGGAAGTTTAAAATGATTTGTTGTGCATTGTGACTTTGTTAAATCTAAAGCTTTAAGCCAGTCTTTAAATCTATCAATTGTTCAACACATGTAGTACATTAAGTGAACACCCTTCTAACTTCTAACCATTTGCATTCATTTTCAAAGTTTTTTTTGTTTTTGTTCGTTGTGGGAAGGATGGGGTTTAAGTTTTTTGTTGTGGGTAAGGTGTAGGGTTTTTGTTATGTGAAGTTTAAATAAAAGTTTCATCCTTTTGGTGTTTAACCATAACAACCTTGAATATTATTGGTAGCATGTTAGATGTCAAGGGCATGTTTGTCAAACTTGTCAAAGATATGAAAAATCATGAGAATAAAAGTTAAAGGAAAGGTTTAACTCTAACTTCCAAACAAAGAACAAGACAAGATTACATGATTAAAAAACAAGAACACAAGATGTGCAAAACAAATATGAAAATTGATATTTATTATGTTAACATGTTATGAAAAGAACATGACAAGGCTATGGTGCAAGATTGTGGTTAAGACTAATGTTGAACAAACTGAAAGAAATGAGGGGTCCTACTTTTATACCCTTTTGGGGTCCTAGCTTAAGGAAGCTTTCAAGAAGGCTTATATGTGTGCATCAAATAAAGAAACTTTTTGAAAACTTTCATAATTAAAAGTCGACTATGAATTATTTGTAACTTAACTAAAAGTTAATTAAGATTTAACTTGAAGTTGATTGGGGTTAATTAAGAATTAACTATAACTTAATTATGAGTTATCTAAAAGTGAACTAGAAATGAACTACAACTTAACTATAAGTTAATTGAGAATGAATTGAAATTTAATTAAAAATTTAATACAAATACATTACAAATTATTGATGAACATTCAAATGAATGAACCCCATGGCATTGCCGTATATGACAAAACCTAGTAATGAATAAGAATTCAAGTTTGGGATTCCACAAAGGAGATTGATATGGACATAAAATCCTCATTCAAATATAAGATGGAATCATGATGCCTACTAAAATGGGATTCATGTGGATGTGAAAGCCTAACCACATTGAGATTCAACATTATTCGAGACTTGGTTATTTGGTACAAGGCTATTATAAAAACCAATTCATAGGAACACATGTTTAGAAAGGATACTCACATTAACATGAGTTCTCAACTAGAACAAGGATTAAGTTACTTCTAAATTACATTGACTTGAATGTAGTCTAAACAATTCTCGCAAAGCTTTGGAGTGTCTTACATAATAAACTGATTTTCTTATAGCCCTCATCAAGACCTTTCAAATGCCATATGAACATCATGATTTAAACACAAGTTACTCCTCCAAACAGTGCTCTAAGTAGTTTTGACTTAGTTTGATAGTTTATGTCCCAACTTATCAATCACTCATAACTATTACAAAATGAATTTTTATGGGGCATGCAAATCATAAGATATAGTAGCTGTATTTGAATGTTTTTGAACAATACCAAGGTTACTCAATTCAGACAAGATTTGATTTATGAAATCTGATTACTCACAAAGAAAAGAAGAAAGTTAAGCCTCTTCCTCATGGTTTTCATTATTTGAGAGCAATTTAGCTCATGGTTGTGAAATCATTATTGTGTGAACCAAAAGGTTAGGAGAATACAGTTGAGATAGAATGGTGTCTGGTGTTGGCATGTGAACTACATGATGTTGCAAGTATCAATGGACTTTTGCATCTGGAAGTAACTTTGTCAAATTTTTTTTAAATTGAAACTCTGCTGCTTCAATGTTTTGAATATGATAAGAGCAGAGATCAAATCCAGACCTTTAACATGAATAATCAGAATACAATCAAGGCTATATTGCATTCTTTCTGTGATCAGAAAATAAAGCAAGGTAAGTAATAAGAGTAGATCCACCCACACCCAGTAGGAACATGAAAATATGGACATTAAGATGATTTCTAGTAACATAAACTTTTAAAATTCAAATAGAAAGGAAACTAAGTTCCATGGTTATTCCTATCTGTCTCTCTAGTGTCATATAAACATCATAAAGTTCAAATCACCCCAGATTGGATGCAGATAGAATAGCTAGTTAGGACGTTGACTACATTTGTGTAAAATACAACATTTTGTTTTACTTAATTAAAGCTTAGAGTGGATTTTTCAACATGTACACTAGGCCAATATTTACCCTAGTCATGCTACAGATGTTCATTAAGTGGTTAAATGCAGAATAGCAACAATTTGATGCAACATTATTATGGTTTCACCAAGTAGATTGAGGTTTCAGAACAGAACTACATTATATTTTCCATCAAGGACTGTTGCAACTTCATGTAGATTTAGTCAGGAACCAATCTAAAACTCCCATGAATTGCACAGAAGGGGTTTGGGTTTGCATTTACACCGGTGTTGGTCTCATATTGACTTATGGACACACCAGTGTCAACCTGGTACTTGGTATTTTTAAAACTTCCAAAGCAGCCTAGTGCTGATATTGGGTCTAAGACTGATTTCTCACTGGTATGAAGCAGATATATACCTGCCTATTGAAATTGGTAGAAAGCATGAACATACCTAGTTTTACATTTTTTACCTGGGGTCCCTACCAGGCTGGCACCAGTACAGGGCTGGTATTGTCTCAAGTCATGCCAGCCTGGTAGAGTACTTCATATAGTACTTCATAACTACCATTCATACCAAACATGGGCCTATAAGCCTGTAAACCAAACCAATATTGGTTTACACAAAGCTCAAACCAGTGAAATTTCTCCAAAGCCTTGAATGGTGATTGATGTGCCGAAGAAAATATGGTACAAATGGTTATACTACTATGTGGTCAGACAAATACTTAGTACTGTGGAAGAGTTCAAATTTTTTGAGAGTTCCAACCATGGAGCCACCTTAAATAAATTACCCCGTTTGTTTGTGCAAATCACAAATACTTGGAACAAGAATGACTCCACCTCTTTAGGTGAGATCTGGTACCCCAAATGCAACAGCCACCCAAATCAAAAAGCTTCACAAGCACCTCTGAACAATGCCATTCACTCTATACATAACCCTCATGAGAGTTGAGTGTGAACACAAATCCTAAACCCTAAAACAACAGTGCTAAACCTGAGAATCAACTAAAAGTGTGAACTCCAAATCCTGACCCCTTCTCTCTATACATGCATTGTATGAAGAAGAGCAGCTGACTGCAAAAGATATTTGGTCTTCTGCAGGCAAGCTTATCATTTGGATCCATTGCAGTAAAGTGTGGTCTTAGTTCACATCCAAAGAACTAGAAAAGGTGTTTTCCATGTTATCTAGTAGCTGACAAAGTGTATCACCAACTGTAAGCATTATTGGGAGAGCTTTGTCAGGATCATCTCAGTTCTCTAACTAACTGAGGAACCAATGAAGAATGCAGGTGACTTCAAATCTAGTCAATTCTTTTGCAGCTGGTGTCACTCTACAAGTGACATGAATCAGATGTTCAATGATCCAATGGACCGTTGACTGGTACTGAATGGTGCCTCTGCATGACAGCATTATATATGACTAGGCATGGTATCAAAAGCAAGCCCATTCCAGTGCATTGCAGAAAAAAGAACCTAAAACTAGCTCTCCAGTCTGCTTGAATCTAGAAATAGAAATAGATGGCTCCTGATTTGAATTTACCTGGCAGACTCTGCCCTAGAACAGCTCCATCAGAGGAGAGAGATAACATTTACTTAATCTGACTTCTACTCAACAAACTGGGAGCTTGAGACTAGATGGAATTGCCTTACAATATACTGTGAGCCCCTGTACCTAAACTCTCTAGTTTCACTGGGCAGTGTCTCCACACTACCCCAAAAATGCAGATAGTCACTATTATGGCATACAACAAACCTGTGCATGAACAAAAAGTACTTCATACTAATTATCGCTGAAATGGTTTTGAGAGCCACACTTGCCTCAATTCAGAAGAGACTCAATTGCTTCAAAGAAAAGCGGAGCCATCTCCGGTGTTGGTGTCTTGACAGCACACTTGACACTTGGATGTCCCACAACAAATGTAAGTTCCACCAGGAATGGAATATTTGGGGGGACTTTGCCAGAGAGATAAAGTACCTGGAAGGGTATCACAGGCAACACAGCTTTTGCATTAACTGAGAGTCAAGTCAAATAGTACCACATCCAGGACAACATAAAATGCATGGTCAAATTTTGATGATGCATAAACTGCCATAAAAAATTATTGCTCAACATATATCTACTTGGAAGTCCACATGAAATAGAGATTGGCTTGCAGACCAAGATAGAGGAGCTGCATGAATATCAAGGGATGTTACAATCTTCTAGTTTCAAGGCAGATAGATTGCTCATGTGGACATTTAGGTTAATTTCCTCTTACGCAATCAACAGGAGAAACAGCAAGAGGATCCTTGACTGTAACTTTACTTTAATTGTGCATCCTAGATCAACCGGTTCTTGTTACCAGGATGAATTCATTCCTTGATGACAATCTAGCCCAGCTTGACTTCGACAATCTAGCACAGCAGCCAGGCTCCCTTATATCTGGACATTGCATTGCAATTCTAGTAACACAGGAAATGCAAAAAGAAAAATTGACCAATACCTCCTGGTTTGTGTCCTTCAGCTGACGGCGGGCAATGAAGAAGAGGTTAGTGGTTGCCAGCTTCTCAAGGGAGACATCCACATTGGTGATGGTTGCATTTGGTAAATCTTTTGCAACTTCATGAGAGTCAGGCAGTGACTTCCATGTCTGGAATCAACCAACAGGTTCTGATCAGAAAAAGTTCTTGCAAAATTGATAACTTACATAAGCTACAAATGTCATAGATCAAAACCACACTCTGTGGAACATTGATTCAGCCAGGATTTCCAAATATTGCAGAAATGTATCTGGCTAGGAAGAATCACAAGCAGACAAGTCCAAAAGAGACAGATGCAGCTTAAATACCTCTAGGAAGACTCCACGCTCCATGTGGCCATCCTCCATAAAGAGAACTTGCAGTGGTATTTTGTCAACAAAGTACCAAACAGGTTGTTGATTGTTCTTGACTGCCACTTGCAAAACTGAATTTGGAGGGCCTGGTGACACATTCTGGAACAAAACCATGGGAAGAAGTGTACTGACAGAGCCCGCTGGCTGCACAACTGCCACCTGTCCCACATCCCCCAGAAAATTGCAGCTCAACCATCTCTTGACAGCAAGGTTCTTGAGTGAAACCAAGACATAAAGAGAGCATGTTGCTGAAACCTGGAATCAAGAAGAGAGGTTAACTTCAAAGGCTCAGAAACTGGGAAAAACAGACAAAGACACGAGTACCCACCTGGAGTGGCCCAGCTGCAGCCAGACCAAATGTATTCTTGTTGAACTGTATCATGAACCCATCAAGAAATGTCTGTGAGAGGTTATCGAACTTGAGGCTGTAGAATACATGTCCATCTCGCCGTATTAGTTGCCCACTTATTTGCAGGCCCTGGCCACTTGTGGCTGGAAGAAGCACAGGAAGAGATGGCCTGCAGGTAACCAAAAGAGAATGAACAAACTGAGAAAGGAAACCTAGAGCAAAATGCTAGGGAGATGACTCTCTAGAAAGTGTTTGAAATTGACTGTTGCCACTGTAAACCCAATGTTTCAAACAAGGAAATAGCTGATAGCACTGCACTGACAATGTAAAAGGAAGAACTTGAATAATTTCTTAGCAACAAAACTGCACCCCAACACTTGGGTGTCCATTCTAGTGTCCTCACTGTGCAGGTGCTGCTGAAGTTGCTGGCCCAACAGGTACAAGAGCAGTCTCAAGTCCCATGAGATCTCCTAATAAATCAGCAACTGGTTGAGTGGGAGGAACTTGTGCTGCTGCTGTTCGTGGAACAGGAGCTGCTGGTGCAACAGGCACTTGTGTTGTTGCTGGAGTAGCAGCAACTTCTGGAACTGGGGCGGATGATTCCGAAGGCCCCATATCCTGGCCCTCATTGTACTCTTCATCTTCATCCTGCTGGGGAGTTGGACGGGCTCGACTAACAAATGCATCAGGGGGTTTATGGTAAACTGATGCCAGTGTTGCAATATTAGCTAACAACTCATCTAGCAGTGATGAGTCAAGCATGTTGGAGTCATCGCAAATTGTGGGTTTCTCAGCCAAGACTACATCCTTTGCTGCCTGAAATTCAGACAGTACCATGAGAAACTGTCTAGCATCCTATCATTAAAGCTTGTGATTGCAGAACCAAGTTTGAGAAATGGAAGTTCACAGACTTGGAGACTTTACCTCCACTTTGTCTATAATGCATTGTTTTCAAAAGTAGGCTAAGGCAACTCAAAGACACACTCTTGACAGATTATGCAGGTCAATGGCAAATGCATAAGAAAACCACAATGAGAACATGAAACTTCCTAGTTTCAAATGATCCTGTGCTACCTTAAAGACCTGTGGTTCACTCTGCTAGGAATTGTGACAAACTACAAGAAGAGTAAAAGGAAATGGAAAATACTATAATATAAGTAATCTGAAAAAAGGTCAAACCTCAGGGTCTGTAGATAATAGACGCCAGTACACATAGGCTCGATCACGCAAATCAGGATTATCAGTCTCTTGTGTGGCATTGTTCAGCACCACCTGCACAGCTCCCAAACACCACAACAATACTGGTAACATGTGTATAGGCTGGTCACTTCAATGTGCCCATGAGTGAGTAAAACTTAGTCTATTCATGAACAGCACTTGATGGTGAGATACCTGTATCATCTGTTGAGGACCTTCAGTAGGCTTCTTGAGGAAAAGCTTGACAGCAGCTGTCAGTAGCTGCAACTGAACTTGTGCAGGCTCCTCAGGGAATGTCTCAAGGAAACTTTCGAGAAGCTCATCAGCATTGTCAATACGCTCAGCATACTCCCCAATAATCCATATCATTGATGCCTGCATTTCACAATTCAAACTGCTTGTCTTCACAAAGGATACAGATTTCAAAAAACCTCTGGCAGAAACTTTGAAGCCATAGAACAAGAATGGCACCATCTTTATGTAATGACAGTTCAGCAACATTTCTCTGTTGCAGCATTTCAGTCCCAGGAACAATAAGGCAATGAAAGGTTGCTGAAATACCCATGCTATTATTCCACAATTCTTCAGGTTGAAGAAAAGAGAATAAGTCCTTGATGCAGTCACTAACCAAACAAAAGAGATGAAACCATTCAAATTAAGGACTGTTCTCTTGAATCAATTGACAAAAGCATGTGTCCTTGCTCAGCTTGCTACTGCATACAAACTTAATAAAAGTTGCAAAAAAGCAGTCAAGAGTACCTTAGCTTCTGGTTCATCAAGTGTGTCCAAGCTTTCACAGAGAGTTGCAATGATTGACTCGTACCTAATGCAACCAAGAGAATGTCAAATAAGAAATTTTCTCCAGTGTTATAACATGGATGGAAATGACAAGATGGCAGACACAAATAGGGCTCTGTTTACATACATGTTTGGGTATCTTCGGAAGATGTCTTTGATAACAACAATGGCTTCCTGCACAACATAATTGACCTTGATTTTGATCAGGTCTAGAAGTACATTAATACAGCGCTCAGCAGCCCGCTCCAGTTTGATAGCACACCGCCCTATTGCACGCACTGCCTTCCGCACAAAATCCACATCCACCTCTGTTGCATACTCCTTGAATTCCAGTAGGACCTGGAAGCAAATCCATGGGTAAGAGGAATCAATATCTTCTTCAAAAGTAATGATAATTTCTCAATACTTAGGGTTTAAGAGAACCTGAAAAGAAATAAGAGAATGCCAGACAATAAGGATATAGATTTTTCAGATCCGACAATATAACAGGAACAAGTATGAAAAAGAGGAACCCTAAACCTCAAGAAATGACAAAACCAGACCACAAAGGAGAATTGAAAAGTGGTTTGAACAACAGCAACAGTCAAATGTATGTTCAGTGACCTTCAACAGCAACATGGTATTGACCACCTACTGTGATATCCCCTTGTGTGTAAGAGGAACCTAGCCTTGATCAACTTGAAGTGTCTCTTAATGTGATGGTGGGTATGACTTAGAGGACAAATGCAGTGGTACGACTGGCAAACCTGGTCAATGTTGCGGTCTGAGGCAAGTTTGATCATTATCTCTAGCTTCTCCATCTTCACGTAGATGGGATCATTGTACTTGCAGAAAAAAACCTGTGTCAAAGGTATTGGTGTGATTCTTGTGAATAGATCTAAGGACACAGAATGAACAAAGATGGCAACTGCATACCTTCTCTCTGTACTCTCACTGTTTGCAATTGTGATATTTGTGAGCAAGGCAACTAAGAAAGATAAAGGGAGATGGTCAGAGACACTGAGACCCTTCTCAAATTTCAAAACACCCTTCACATAATTGCCCATCTAAACTACTCCTGTTCATGATGCAGACCTTAATCTCATGGGCAAGAATGCCAGGTCGTCGCTGCACAATGAGGTTGATGTTGCGAAGTGCCACATATTGGATCTCAGGCTCTGCTGATAACAGAGTAACAAGAGGTGGTGCCAACTTTTTAGACAGATTGCGGACAACATCAGTGCTTGTGATTAGCTCCATTTGTTGCAAAATTACCTGCAGGAGGAGACATTCAGGAGAAGACATTACATTTACTGTCCATCTGAGATCCCTATTAACACTCACATTTCCTATGTATTAAACAAGATGGTCTTGCTACCTTCACTGCAGATAGAACAACGGCACAGTTGGCATGCTGGAGGCGGGGTGTAACACGATCCACAATATTCTCTGCATCTCTTCCATCCTTTGACTTGTACTTGGAAAGGGCATCCAAAATAAAAACCTGACCCCACCTGCAGAAAGAGTGTTCCAGCTCATATGCAAAGTCAAATATCCTGCTTTAGGGATAAGGCAACCTCTGGTGTTGCAGAGACTGGACAGAAAACTCCATAAAATTTAGGAGGTAACCATGCTGTCAGATCCAGCAAAACGAAAAAGAATGCAAAAAGAATGAGTGGGTCATAACCTAATGAGTGTCACTCACAAAGCTTCAGACCATCACTTTCATCATGAATAGCATAACAAGGTGCCATAACTCCCCACTGACTTCATGAGGTCCAACAGTGACTGTAGATAGGTATGTAATAATCTGCCCAAAATTTTTGGGCTAAGAATATACACACATCTGTGTCCTGAGTGCCTGTTGCACTTCTGGAAGCAATAGGAAGACTCAATCATGATGTTAATTTGCACGCAAGAGACATAGCTCATCAAAAAAATCATTAGTATCTGGCAAGCTGCAACAAGCTTGCAAGGGTAAGCTTCATTGCACTTCAGCTTGTTCCTGTATCACCATGAGAAGCCCGCACAGAGTGTACTGGTTGGGCCTCATGTATCCTGAGCACATCTTTGAAGCACAACAAATACTACCTGCTGTAACTCATAAGAACGGCCTGCAAAAGGTCATCTCAAACCATGAAACCTCAACAACTCTCCTCCTGAACGATCTCAGAATTGCTTAGTGATCTCACTGATTCTTGAACAACCCTGAAGACAATATAGCTCCAGCTCCTAAAAATACAACATACTTAGATACCAAAAATCAATCAACTATTGGATAGCTGTCCATGAGTAAGACATCACCAACTTACTCTGTGCACTCATTTAGGGCTGCCAAAAGCTTGAAGAGTGTGTGGTTGGTTATCTCAAACACAAGTTTGCTGCTACCTTCCTGGATCTCTGCCAGTGATGCCACTGCATTGGCTACAACCATGGGGTTGCTATCAGATATCATATCCTTCAGGGCCTCCAGAAAACCCCTGTCTTCTACCAATTCAGCATTTATGTCATGTAGCTTAGCAACACACACAGCCGCTGTCTTCCGAACATATGGGTCATCATCCTGATTGGACACAGAAAATAACAATTTTCCTTCAAGAACTCTTCTGCATTAATCTTTTGCAATCTTTTATGTCCCAATTAAAAAAACCGTTGTACCTACTGGCAAGAGAAGTACAAATGAAAACATAAAATTCTGTCACCGGAAAGAGTGTATATAGGATGAAGACTAAACTGCAATGTCAGGCACAGGATAGTGGATAGATGTTGTTTAGCAATACCTTCAGGCACCTTTGAAGAGGGTCACAAAGGTACTCAGTGATCTTATCCACTCGGATACACCCCATTGTCCTGACTGCCAAAGCTCGAATGAGTGGGTTTGGATCTTGGGAATCCTGCAGCAGACCAAGTGACACACCACAAAGAACACATGAAGATGAAAGAAGCTGCTGCTTCACCCATGTTGATGCTGTGATGGAAATAAGTAGCCAGCCCCCCAATGTGATCATACTTCATATAACCATATTGGGGCAAGGCATAACATACACTATGGCCCTCCCAATGACTCAGGCTGCACAAGAGAATTTGAAGAAATGTAATCATGTAAAAGATGGTGCTTATAGGTGAGGGTGAATACAAAAACAACATTACACCCAAGCCCTGCATGATAAGTCATGGAACATGGTGTATTCTTTGATGACATTTTGGGTAAAACAGTTGCTACATCATATGGAATTAATTGGAGCTATAGAGAAGACACATGCCACCCTGCACATTGTAGGACATTGTAAGCATGCTGAAGCAAGTAGCACAGTATTGATTATAAGCTAGTGTCTAGGTTAATGCAAGTTCCAGAGCACCCTATAGATGCATACATACTCCTAAATGGAGACTATATGAAAGAGGTGCCCTGCCACAAGACAGCCATACCTTGACAAAGGTATTGACAGCAAGAATGGCAAGATCGGGATGGCTCTTTGCATAATTGATCAGGTAAAGATAGACCAGCTTCTTCAGCTCAAGGTTGTCTGTTTGCATGCAGTTTACCACATCAGTGAAAAGCATTGACACATCCTTGCCTACAGTCATCGCAGCTATCACTTTCTTGACAGCATCTTTCTTCTTATCCTGCAGGAGCAATACAGGCCACCACAACTGCATTACAAACATTGTTCCCTTTTCTGAGTCCTTACAGATTATCTGACAGCTGAACCAACTACTCAAACCCAAAAATTTGATACTGTTCTGCTTTGCAGCAATAATAGCTACAACTCCTGCCAAAACCTGAAAACATAGGGAGTTCATTTTGAGAACACGTGGCTATCAGTTCAGAACTAAGGCATTCTGCCAAAAGACGGCAAGTTGTCAAGAGCATGATGGGGCTGTTGGGAACCTTCATGGTCACACGTTGGCAAAGTATCCAGCCAATGAAACCAAGTGAGTAAACTGTAGAGTCCACATTCTGACTGGTCCATAAGATTGGATCCTAATTACAATCTTGGCATAAGCCTAGAGGGGTTTTTCCCAATCCCTGAATTGTTGGCTCCCAGACCCTGACATCAACTACAGAGTGATTCATCACCTCCCTTAAAAAGGAAGAGACCCAGTCTTCATGTGGCAGCACTCAGGGAGAGCTGCTACAGAAAGCTTTTTCATCAGTAATTGTAAGCAGAGTGCACCTGTTGTTCTTCAAATCATGAAAAAAAACCCTCCAATACATACATACAATCTAACATCACCATAACACACTCAATCAAAACACAGCCAACACAATAATGCTTAGGTTGTTATCTCAACAGCCAGATAACGCAATGTGTCGATAAACTATGGGACACAAAAGCCAACCCTAAATCTCTCACCTAATCCAGACTTGCCTCTGTCGTGAACTCTTTTTCCATTGAGAACCCTAATGGCAAACCAATTGTCTATTGCACTCATCCAGAATAAATCCTCATCTCTCTAAGAAGAATCCAGAGGAAGAAGAAGAAGGGTCCCAAAAAACACACACACACGCACACACACAACACAACATAAAAGCCAAGTAGAAGATCCTCGCACGCTGTAACATAGAAAAGCGAATCCACCACCATACACCCAAAAAGATCCAGGAACCAAACCGGACAGAAACACAAAAACACAAAAACTGAGTATGAAGGAGTAGAAAAGAAGTGAGGAGGGCTGGTAGAGAAGAAGAGCATGGCAGCCACCGGGTTTAGTTTTTGGTTGGGTACCTTGTACTGCGAGTTGAGCTCTTCCTTGAGCTCATGAATCTCGCCTTTCTTTGTGGTGGTGAAGTATTTGGCATCGTGACCACTCATGGTGGCTGGTTGGGTGGATGGTGCCTTTCTGAAGGCAGCAGCACTACTGGTGACGACAGATCTGGGAAACAGATCTGGCTATGGCGCGCGCACCACCCGTCTCCCTCCCTCACTCGCTCGCTCGTTCCTTTCTTCTCCTTCTCCCTCTTCGTCTTAGGGTTTGCATTGCATGTCAACGGGGACCGGTTGGATCGTTCGTCCGTTCCAAACAGGCCAAACTGGCCTAACCGGGCCTCACGTAACACAACAACCCGCCATACACACAGAACAACAACCAGACCCGGTAAGAAAGTTGGTCCATTGTGACATGGTAAAACAACCGGGCCCGGTAAGAAAATTGGTAATTATGACATGGAAAAGTTGGTGATTGTGGCATGGTAAAATTCTAGGTGGTCAGATGTGAATGGGTTCATTATAGGTTTTTATGTACTATTATTGACTGGTAAAACCCCTTCCCATGCTGGGTGGGTAAGGTGCCATGCGAGCTAGGCAACATGCCCAATGTAATGGGCAAGGGGCGAGGCCATGGATTCCATGATGTCAAGGTCCGGGGTGGCAGATTCTATGATTTAAGACAGAATTCATGTTCCAGAGACACATCCTGATCTCTATTATGAGTGTCTGATCATCACTCATACATGTCGCCATAATTGGCCACCCTTTTGTAAAGGACCTTTTAAACAGTAAGCAGTAAACAGAGTTGTGCTGACAATCTCCCCCAATAAAAACAAGGGGAAATTTTGGCAAATACTTTACCAAAAAACAGAATTTGCAACAGATTTTATTTCTATTTTTTTCCAGTGAACAGCCTTTTGGCAAAATTTCACCAAAAAAATAAACTGGTGTGGTGGAGATGCTTTACATGCATAGGGAGGTCCCTTACATGTGTAATAAGCATTGTAAGGTGCCTCTGTAAGAGGTGCCTTGGTCAAGGTTATGTAAAAACCAGCTGGTTTTTTTTGCAGTGTACATAGAGGTAGCTTAATACCATGTAAATCAGCATCTGACAGAAAAGCATAAAGCCTATATAATGGTGCATTCACACTTGTGTTAAATGAAAATCTAGGTGGCATCCTAGGTGGCACCCAATGTTAAATGGGTGATAGCTTAATGATAAACGAATGTTAACTTAACATAAAATGTTCATGGTAAGTAGGTGTAAGTCCTAAATGACTCGCATGGTGTTAGGGGAGTCAACAGTAGGGTCTATAACACCAAGTGTGAATGCACCTTTACAAAACTAATAATATTCAGTTCATAGTCCACATGGTATAAACCTTCCAATTCTATTGCTTTAGGTAGGTGAACTAAGGGATCTGTGATCTATAATGGGATTATGCATGAAAGCAGAGCACAAACTTGGAGTGTCACAGACATATGATTCCATTACATCAATGATCAATTTCACATAAATGAATGTCATTGCATGAAATATTTGGATGTTATATGACATGAAGTTTAATCCATAAATGAACTTGAATGATCAATTTCACATAAATGAATGTCATTACATGAAATATTTGGATGTTATATGACATGAAGTTTAATGCATAAATGAACTAGATGTTCAATATTTTGACATTTACAACCACATTCATGTATGGTGTTTCTAATATCGTCAATTATCAAGAAAAGGTTCATTTGAGAAAACAAGATTGGTGGATTATATGGGAGCAAAGAAGTGTCATACAAGGTCATGTGCCATGTACCCAATGGCCTAAAGGGATCCAATTTTCAGCAGCATAGCCATGGTCTCGCAGGAGCTCAATCTAGTTTTGCTATTTCATTTGGATGAAATTGTATAAGAAAGACTTCTGAATAGTGTAAATTGTGAAGCAAAAATCTGGTTTTGGAATCCCAATCATGGATGAGCCTCATCAGGCCAAATTTGAAGCTAAGGTTTCAAATGGAGTTGAATGGGCTTAGAACAGGCTTCAGCTCAGCTCCATGGGGTTAGTGATATCAAATTTCACCTAAAGATAATCCATAAAATAAAACACAGCAAATCACACACTTACCCATGTATATAGGTATGGAATTAAAGATATATATTTTAAAATCAGCTTAAAACAATTCATAAATTAAAACACGAGTAAATCACACACTAGCTTTATGTATAGGTAAGGCATAAGCATGAGATTGGCCTTCCTTTGTACTAAACCTATCTTGTGCAATTTAAATTTGCTTGTTTAAGGTGCCTTTACAACTACAATTTTGAAAATTTAATGGAGGCTAGGTCCCCATTGAATATTGCCAAGGATCTCCATGTTATAGACAATGCTTCTTTTTTTTGTTGGGGCAAATTCTAGCATTATATTGATCTCAAAAACATGATTTCAATACATATAATGGATTTTTGTAAATAGAATGGCCCTGATTTGCTAGATTTCGAAAGAAAAAATTGAACTGCCAGATTTTGACAACAGCTTCCAGCAGGGAGGTAACCAAAATATTCATTTAAATTGTTATATATATATATATAACCTTGATTATGGATTGGCATTGGGAGCAATGATGTTAGTTTTTGGTAAATCTTTTGTAAATTTTTTACTTAAAAAATCTGTATTTGACCTATACAAAGGATTTTGAACGTAAAAAGAAGATCCAAAGTCATGGTTTTCTTTCATTGATTTGACATTGTCTTCAATGTCGAAACCTTTATTTTTGGTACAAATGCATCAACCCAGTTCCCCTTTTCATAGTAAGTTGATCGAGGGATCCTGCTTGAAATTCATTGTTCATTTTTGTGGTCATCTATTTCCTTGCATACTATTAGTCAAAAAATTGCAATGCATGATGATCACCAATGTTTGCCCCAAGTGAATGCATTAACCAAGCTTGAGAGTTGGTTCAAATTCCATGGATTCATTCAACCAATCGACCCCATTGGATTGTATGCCACCTAAAAGCAGATGGAGATTTTTAACAAGCTTGGAAGGCTACACTAACTAGTGTCACTCACTACAAGCATGCTTACCTTCAAATTCTCAAATTTTAGATCTCACACTCAGGGGCATGGGCATGTGTTTGATTTTCTCTTGGATATTGTGTTTGTTGATGCTTCTATGAACTGTGATATCTCAACCTTAGTGATTGGAACATAACACCATGCACTTTCATATGTTCTAGGTCCTATTATCATTCTTCTTATGTGAACTAGGTTGTCATGTATTTGGTCTAGAAGGCGACCACATGTTAAACATTTATCTACGTTACAAAGAAATCTGGAATTTGTGGTGCACTTTTGTGGCATCCATCTCCTTTGGTCCTTCTTGTTTGGATTTGTTGGAACCTCGGGTTCCCAAGGCAGGATACAAGCTTGACATGAACATTAACCATCCTTTAACACATTTTATTCTATAGACATGATTTTGAAACTTCAATTTTATTTTCAATCACCCAATTACAAGCTTGTCTGATCATGTATAATTAGCCCCCTTTTAATGGGTTTCTTTCCCCCTGTAGACATACACTCAATCCAATTTTGACATTGAAGTGTTTTTTTTGTTGCAGTCTGGTTAATTAGCTTTTGATTGTTTTTGCAAATGACATTCTGAACTCTTTCTGAACATATGTCAATTGTACTCCATAAGGTAATCATGAGTTTAGTGCTTATAATAATAAAAAAATTGTTGAATTGATCTCTAAAGATATTGCCATTAAATGAATTGAAAACCTTCAATATACTTTTGACATTGTCAGAAATGTTATGTCACCATATATATATAGTGATAGAGAGAGAGAGAGAGAGAGAGATAACAAATGAAACAATATCTCCCCAAACCCATAAAAACCTGCAGCAATCTTTTTAGTGTATCTCAAGCCATGCTTATAGAGAGTTCTAAGTGCTCTCACAGCTGCAAGCTTTACTAAAAGCTTTGTGTAGTGAGGCCCACCCCTCAGGCTTTACCCTACACATAACTACCTACCCTTTACACAAATCCAAAGTTTCAGTGGCTGAAAAAGCATGACATCTAACATGACACTTGTGCATGCAATGTTAAGGCCAAAATATGGTTCTTCAAATAAGAATGCAGCCTTGCAATTTTGTAGAATGCAAAATTTAGACCCCAAATCTAACTTCTCATGACACACAAAAATTCAGAAGACATTCACAAATTTCAAGCAAACATTTTGGTACTCACCTTGGTGCTTGAAGCAAACCCAAATTTCCCAAATTCCTTGTGGTGGAAGAAATGAGATGTTTCAACTACAGCTAGTTGTGACTGAAATTTCTCTTCACTTATGTGGAACAAGTAACACCCCAACAACCTGAGCAAAATCTCTACAAAGAACCACCCCCTTTTAAAAAGCACCTGCATATAATTTGGAAGGCTCACATGGGCCTTTTCCTTGATGATATCTGTATCACAAATACTAGGAATGAGTACAAACAACACTAATATATATTGAGTCAGTCCTAACATATCTGTAAGACACCAGCTGACAGCCAACTTTGGATTGCAAACATTACTCCTGATGAACAAGCACTACCCATCCATATGTGTATGGATGTTCATCCTGCTTTTTTGGATGAACCCAAAATGTGCAGCTAGGGCAGCTGCTAGTGACAATGGCAATTTATCCAGATCCAAAAGTTAGCAGAGAGATGTCTGAAAGGGGGGCAGGAAGCAGGGTACATGCCTTCAAGAGAGCAAAGACACCATATACAGGCTACCAGAAGCAAGGAGCAGATATTCTTCCCCCAAACTCTTTGCTTCAGCATGCTGTTGAACCTACAAGTCTATTGCAAACTACCTCCAATGCAGGAAGGGTTTGTCATCAAGCTGCTACAACAATGCTAACAAACTTTCCAATTAGAAGTGGGCCTAAGACACGATGTCAAACCTGCCTTCCAACCCACCCTGTTCCCTCTTAACCAAAACCAAATCCTTCACTGGCCTCATGAATAGCCAACAGTAGCCGTTCCTGGAGCTGCTCTTTAGATGCATATTCTGGTAGATCCAGTTGATTGAAGCTGCACCCATCACAGATACATAACCTGAATATAAGGTACTCTGCATGAACTATTTTGTCACTAAAAGGTTGGAAAGGAAAAACAATGAAGGCCCATCCTCTCCGTCTGTGCAAGTTAGGTGATAAATTACCAGGTGTGAGCAGATGGTAAACGCTCTGGGGCTCCATAGGCCTTATGAATCTGGAAATGTTGTGGACCAGATATACCTTGCAATGCTCGGAATCCCTCCAATGGCACCTGTTCAGAGGACAAATGATCGGGCAGAGCTAAGTTCATGCTGTTGTGGAGATTCAACTGTCAACATTAAATGGCCCAATTGCAGCACCTTTCCCAACTTTCTCACAGCAATGACTGATGCCACATTGGCAAAAGTACAATCCATAAAATTCAACAAAGTATGGAAAACTGTGTTCAACAAACCTTGGATGTGCCAGTTATAAACTGCAAAAGACGAGCCATGTCCTCCTTGTTGAATGCTCTAACCACATCCCAAAACCACTGGACCACTGGTGATGCTGCTGAGTACCCTGTGTACTCTGTGTTGGCTTTCAGGTCCTCCACTGCCACCCCACACCCCAACCACCTTCATACATCACACAGATTCTCTATATACCTAGACTAAACTCAAGACTAAAGAGGTTCTCCTTGCACCTAACAATCAAGGAGCAGGCCCCTGCACCAAAAACTTGTTTGTGCGTTCTCTTGAGTGCCAAGGGCTGGAGCATGAATGGGCATTGCCTAACCATCAGGACAAGACATCTTGTGCTACCTATCCACAAACTTACAGTCAATTTCAGGAAGGCCACTGATGAGAAGCTCCAGTTCCTTATCATTGAAAATAGAGATGAGGTCATGAGACACCAGCTCATTGAAACCCTCCAAAAAGGCTGTGATCTGTGGTCTGATGGCAGTGGTCAATCGATGCTCAGCCACTCGGTCTACATAATCATGTTTATTCTCCTCTGTAACTCGAATATTTCGCCCCCCTGGTATGAGCTCATAATCCGTCACCTGGATCAGATCAAAGTTACTGAAGTGCCTTCCAAACCATACAGTACAATAAAAACTCCACAACCTTAAAAGGAAGCAGCCAACTGGTGAACTATAAAACATCTATAATGGGTGAAAACATATGATGAATGCAGCAAACAAGTGACCTGAAACAATCCCATATTACAAAGGTCGGAGCTTTCAATCACAACAGATCATCAGAATGCTAGCAGTTAGAACACTACCTCAGTCTTCTCATAGAGGATGTGCTTCTCCTCATCAGCATCCATACTGAACGTCAGATCCAGGATCTCACTTATATCATTCTGCAAAAGAGCAGAAATCCAGGATTGGTTGTCAGCACTTTCTAGACATGACACATGTTCTGGTCACTGGCCATACAAGAGCACAAAACCATAATATGACAGGATACAGCATGACTGTCTGGATACATATGGTCAACACAACATGAAATTACACAACCTACAGAAAACCACAGGCAACTACAAGAACAAGCTTCTTTAAAATGCAAACCAAGAAAATCCTGTACATGCTCTGGACATCCACAGTCTGGGCATTGCAGTACCTCCAACATCCACTTGAGGTTCTTGAAGTAGCCTGGGTCAATTGCCTCAATATCATGGTAGGTCACTTTCACACCCAGTATATGTTTGTAGAAAGAGCGAGTGAAATACACATCCAGCAATTGCCCATCAAACAGTGCCTTGGCCACCTAAAAAGAATTACACAAAAAATCAACATTAGTGCAATTGATTCTTGATTTCAGATGATACAAATCAGAGATCCAAACCAAAGAAATCCACTGTAACTGGTAAGCATCATGAAACCTGAATCCTGGTATAAATGCTTCAGCCCTTAAACAACCAGTGTAGTTAACAGCAGTGTCAAAGTCATAAAACCAAAACTGTCCACTCCACTGATCCCAAACTATTGGAAGATGTGAAAATTCACAAGGTCTGTATCAAATATACTGTTCAGATTGAGCTATAGAATTGGTAGATGAAAATAACAATGTGTGTGGCAATGAGTCACAGACTGTCGCAAGGGTGCAGAGAAGTAGCTTACCACTCTACCAACAAACTTGAAGTATGAAAGATGCTCAGTCTGATACACTGAGTTGGGGTTGGGTTGGAATATGGACTCATTTCCGACAGTTGTGAAAAGAAGGGCACCCTTGTCAAAAGTAACACGAGAAAGTAGTTGGTACCATTCCCGTGTCAACCCACCTGCATCAATACCCTCCTCTCCCTGGAACTGGACAGTGAGCCTACCCTTAAGCTCATTGGGTGTCCTCATACGAAGCTGGTTATATGAGTCTTCCAACACATATGCTCGCCTCACAAGAATCCTGAGAGGGGCATAGTGCTGCTGCTCATGCTGTTGCCGGATATGGGATCGAAAGTAAGCTCGCTTATTGTCAAAGTCAATGAGACGGGGAGTTTTCAACATTAGCCTCAGTGACTTCTCAAGCAGAGCTGGGTTTTGACGCACGAAAGCATTCAGCAGGCGTCGGTGCTTGTCAGCAAACCTTGTGAAGGTCATTCCCTTCTCACACTCTGCTTTCTTCTGTTGTGAAGGTGGAAGGGAATAAGGTGACAGACTAAGATCAGCTGAGTATGAAGCTTCAGCCTCCTTTATTTCTCGTGCAGTCGCACTGCTGTGCTCTTGCTGTCCAGTGGGAACAGGTCCTGATCGCAATTTCTCACACAAGACAAAGAAAGCCTCCACAAATGGCAAGACTCTCTGTGTCACAGGAGGTAGAGGTGGTGGTGCTGCACTCCCAGCAACTGTTCCAGCAGCAGCAGTACTGGTTAACAGAGTTGAAAGCGGTCCACCATTGCCCACCCACCCTTCAATCTTTCCAATGCATACACTCAATCCATGCCATAAGATCTCCAGTGAGCCATTCAGCTCTCTTAGTGTTATCACACCCTCTTCCTGTTCCTTGTCCACAAGTGCTAAAGCTCCTTCTGTCTTTTCCTTCTCATTGATACTGCCAACTCCAGAGGTCAAGGCACTGAGAACTTGTAGCACACGTAACATGGCAGCCCCAGCCATGGATGTGCTGCTCAGTGCTACAGCATCTCCATTTCCTAAGCACTGGAGTTCCTCAATAGCAGGGTTGATGAGGATTCGAGCAGCATCAGCCAGATCACCAACAAACAGACATCGATGGCTCGGTACTGCAGTTGCCAACTTCTTCAGAACTTCGGCCACTCGTGTGTAGGCTGTATCTGATAACCTGTATATGCAAGACTGAGGCCTGTCAAGATAGAGCTCAGAAACAAAACCAAACTACTCACATCCTCTTGACAAAAGATGTGTCCTTCCAGTAACCACATCCTGGTGATATTCAGCAACACACAACAGAGCAAGAGAGGTGTTATTACTCACCCTTCCCGAGCTAGCAGTGTGCAAAGATTGCGTAGCTCTGGTTCTGGGAGACTAAGGAGAACAGTTGCCGCATCCAATTGGGAAGGAAAACCAGAAATTGAAGGCTCAGCACCCTCCCCTCTTTCAGTCCCTGGAGCAGCTGGAACATTTGACGTTGGTGATTCAGTATCCATTCTAGTAGCCACAACAGGAGTTTCTGCACCCTCTCTGGATGTTGCAGGTGCACCTTCAACCTGTGAGGAGGCACCATCACCAGTTGAACCAACACCAGCAGCTCCTGTGGGTTCAGACATAGAAGCTGGAAGCTTTGCATCTGCAATGACTTTTCCTTTGGTATTTGTTTCCACTTTACCACATGCATGAGTTGTCACCACTTCCAGCAGACCCAGGACCTGCATCACAGTATTAGCACACAGTTACATCCACATTCCTCTTTGCTACATATTTGGTTACCAAGAGGTGTCATTAGATAATGATAAGAATGACCTTACATGCTCACACAATGAACCTACAGAAGCTATGAGGGAAATCAAACAACAAACCATAAGCTACTTGAGAGAAAAATGATAATAAAGCATGATATGAATATAATACGCAGTACCCAAGCTTTCCAAAATAAGTCAAGTCTACCTGCTCCAAGTGAGCACTGCTTCGCAGATAAAGTGGTTGATTCAATAGCTTCAGCAGCAAAATGAGTGGAATCTCGCTCTTCGCCTTGGGTTCTGACTGGGCAATTTCCTCCACCAACTTTGCTTTCCCCTTCTCCTTTGCATTTGGAGGTGACAATTGCAGGGAATGTGTTGGGGATGATACTGACCACTCAAAATAAAGTAGCAGGTTGGTCACAAGAGAATGGTTGCGAGCCAGAAAGGTCAGTAATTCTAAAACACGTCGCGATACCAGTGGTGGAACTCCTGCAGGTATGGGCAACTGCTGAGTTAACAACAATCCAGACACCAGGTTCCTACCAAACTGCAAAACAAAAAGACTGAACTGCAGTTCTCTCATGTGATTACAGTAGGACCAATTGTGGACATCAATGTTTTGAGTGCAGAAAAATGCGAACACTGCATACAATTGAGAATAAAAACAGATACCATAAGACAGCTGTGAGCGTGCATAAACCACATTCCACTGGCACCCATACAAGCGCTGCGGTGGAGCACCATCAGCAGACAGCCCTCCTGTGGAAGTACCCTCCGCCTCAGGGCGTAGCATATCCAACAAAAGTTGTAGCAGTGTAACCCTTGTAGCACTGTGTGCACACAGATTTAACAGTAACCGTTGAAGCAGACCCTTTCCAAGTGGCTGCACACATAAACAGGGAGCATGCTTTCAATAGGCATGAAAGCTGTTGATTTGTTACATGACCACTGACCAAATTTTGGTAGGTGGTTTGAGCAGCATATGTAAAGATAGTTAGGATCAACTACAGTGATAGGAACCTTGAAAACATAGACCACTGAACAACTGATAGTTTTGGAAGTCCCATAGAAGGACTACTCAGGGTTTGGTTCTTTGAGCCATAGATGAACTGCAGGTTGCAAACTACCTTTCATGACCACAAGATCTTAACCTGCAGAGAGTCAAAAATCACAGACATCATTCCAAACCTGAGCTAGACGAAGAAGACGAAGCATCGCCTTCAGGGCAGCAGTGTCCACAAGAGGATTGCCTTCAGCCTCCTGAACTCTTGTGCTGCTACTCGGGGCAGCTGGTCTACGACCCACATTAACACCAGCTCCAGCTCCTTCTCCTCGATCCATGGCTGCAGTGCCTGTGCCCGCACCAATGCCCAAAATGTTTTGTCGATGCCTTATGCGTTGTGCTCCACCAAAAAGACTGCGTGCTTGATACTGGTTAATTGCTCTCTCACGCAGCAGTTGAGCTTCAGCTAGAAGAGCTGGTGGAAGAGCAGCCAATACTGCCTCTGAAGATGTTAAGAGCACCTGCCAATCACAACACTCAATCAGAAAAGCAAATATCCTTTCCATTTCTCCTACCCACAGAAAATGACAACACAATTAGGGTGGATTAAGCAATTCATAACCCTTTGATGTTGACAGAAAGGCAGGAGTGAATCAGTGTATGGAAGCACAAACATTTCTCTGTACTCCATGAACTCAGCATCAATCCTACCTCTTCACGAAGCTCCACAGGAAAAGTAGCAATGATAGATGCACTGTCCATATCCACAGGTTGTGCTTCAATTGCAGCTATTACAGCCCGCTGTGCACGCTGCTGTGCCAAAACCTCAGCCTGAATGTCAGGAGGCAGAGCTGCCAGAAACTCCGGATCTATCTCCTCCCCAGGTGGAGGCACTGGATTGGGAGGTCGGGCAGCCCTTGCTTGCCTGGATGCCAAGATCTCAGCACGAAGGTCTGCAGGCAGAGCCTCAAGGAAAGTTGGATCAATGGAATTCACCGGAGCATCTCCACCTTCCTGCTGCTCACCAACAGCACCCTGATCACGGTCTTGCACACCAGTTGCAGCTGCCTCAACCTGTCCAATAAAAGCCCCTGCAGCAGCCTCTGTTCCCTCCACGTCATGCCCTTGCTGATCTGCTGTCTGTGCACCCTCCAAATCCTCGTCAACAACTCCCCCCTGCTCTGTTCTTCGCTCTCTGTCTACTCCTCTGTCTCGTGCACCTGCTGGCTGCATTTCATGAGTTCCCAACCTCTCAGCCCCTGGATGCCGATCACCTTCCTCATGACCATCAGCACTTCCTATTTCTACCTCCAAACTACGAAGGCTCTCACCCACTGTAGCCCCACTTCCACCACTGTCTTGACTGCCACCTTCAGTATCCCGCATCACAGGTTCACTTCTCTCATCATGCATTTGCACATCAGGATCAGCTGCAGTGTTGGAGCCTGATAAATGTTCCTCCCTATATGTTGTCACTCTCCTGCCACTCCCACTAGCGTCTGCAGCCTCCACATTAGAAGCATTCACACCCACATCACTGTGATCGACCCGCTCTTCAATGGCCTGGGTAGAAGCTTCAGGTTCTGCTCCTTCTACCATATTTTCAGTTGCATCTCCCACTGTTGCCTCTGTAGACTCCATGTGTGCAGGGGTGGTGCTGATCTGGGCAGGCAGCTGGGTTGAAGAGCTGTCTTCACCTGGAACAACAGTCTGAAGCTGTGATATGAACTGTTGTTCAATGGCTTGGGCTACTGCAGCAGCATGTGCTCCTGCCTGCAACTGCCCATCATCAGTCCAGTTACTCAATGGACCATCTGTCCGGCCACCCCGTTGGCCCAAGAGATACAACGGATCCATTGAGAAGTCAAGGAGAGGAGGAGCAGGACCTCCCCCCCCACTTTCCGCGAAGATTCCTTCTGCTGGATGTTCTGGCATAGGTCCATCATACATATAGAAGTGGGTCACATCCAAGGCTCCTCCCCCCAGCATTGCTTCTGCATCCCGCACAATGCTGCCAGCAGTGCTTGCCCAAAGCGAGCTACGTGTGGTTCCTGATGTTGTCGAACCCACTGCACCTGGAGCAGCAGGTGGCGGTCGTATTAGCAAAGGGTGATGAAAAGCTCCTCCACGCTCCCCACTGGGCCGCTCAGCAAGGGCTCGATAAGTTGCAGTACGCCTGCGATCACTGCCTCCTGCCCGACGGAACGATCCAAAGACCTCATCCATGTTCATACTCTGAAACGCATCTCCTGGAAACTCCAGACTGCCAGTACCAGTGTGGCCCAACACCTGCATGCCACCAGACGTTTAGGAGCTTTAGTTATGATAAATAATCCAATCAGCAATAATTCTGAAACATGATTCTCAAATCATTCAAAATTTAGAGAGGCAAATAAGACTCTGACCTGAACACGGTTGAGCCCTGTCAGTCCATCCCGCCAGCGTACTTCGATAATCTGATCTTCCTGCCAGTCATCATCCTCATCTTCATCCTCATCCTCATCCACCATATCCTCCTCGTATGCATCCCCAAGCCCATTGTCGTCATGATCCTCAACATCAGTGTCCGGGGGTGAGAGGTGGGGGACACCTGCATCCATGAAATAAATCTTGAAGAGCTGGAAAAAACCCTAACTTGCAGCAAGCACTGATAAATCAAAGTATATTGCACTAGATCATTTGAATAGTGCCAAGTCCAGAGTTTGTATTGCCATACATTCCCTGATAACAAAAAACTAATTGACACTGCCAAATTGCAACACATTTCAGCAAATGTTGTGAATTCTAAAGACCCTATCAAAGCATAGCATGTAATGCCAGGCAGAATATCATGACCAAGTCAACTGAAACAGCTACAAAGGAGATTCTTGACTCCACAAGCATCCCATCAATCCCACAACATGGTCACTTTCTTTGAGAAGCAGCTTTCCCCAAAAAGCAGGACTCATACTATCCTCCACAAATGAGGATAATTGCAATTTCATTGTCTCAGTCTTGCTCTAAAAAGGAATAAGTAAATACCTTCATCCCCCTCCATGTCATCTTCGTCTTCCTCCTCCTCCTCTTCTTCCTCCTCCTCCTCTTCCTCTTCCTCCTCTTCTCCATCATCATCACCCTCATCACCATCCATGTCCACTTCTTCATCATCCTCATCCACAATTTCATCTTCTGCACCATGCTCCATCCGATATGCCATCTCCGCAACAGCATCCAGCTCAGCTGCCTCATGCATAAATTCCTCCTCTGCCTCTGCTTCAAAACATGCCTGGAAAAGGAGAAACAGCTGCTGAATAAGACCTTTAACACAATGCAGCCACATTCATCACATGTAAACAACAACACAAGCAATGTCACTTTGCAGGAGAAGCAATGACAATGACTTGGCTCATTATACATTCTGGCCTAGACAACACTTTTCCTATGAAGCATACCCAAGGTCAGAACCATCAACCATGTTGGGATGCCCTCCAATAATTTCACACAAACAATATCAAAGACATGTCTCCGTTCCCAGAAAGCTGGAGGCTCCTTTAGCTACCAGTGAACAATAAACATGGGGCTGCCATATGAGGTAACATTTCAAGGCACCCAATTACTGGAAAGAGAAAGTGGATTTAACCACATGCAGACATCCTATGACCAAACTCAAACACAGAGGCAAGACAGACCTCTTCCAATGCCTCTCCACTCAGCTGCATATCATGCTCCATGTGTGTCTCATTGTGGTTGTCCATGCTGCCACTTGGCAGCAGGTCATCTACTTCCAGTGCAAACTCTTCTTCTGGTAAAAGTTCCTGCATTGTGGCATCAATGCCCTGAGCTTGAGCCTCTGCTGCACCTGTACTTTCTGTGTCTGCAGATCCATTTACTGCAGGTGGTCTTTGCTCCATACCTCTGGCACTAGAAATATCCTTTTTCTTTGTCCCACCATCAGAGCCAAAAACTTGCGCACCGCTGCTGGCAGCTCTTGTGAGAACTTCAAGAGCCTTTAAAACAGAATTCACCAGCTTTGGTGCATCAGGGTGGTCCAAGTCAATTACCTGGATTCATCCACATGCAAACAGCAGTTAAATTTTGCATCCTTGGAAAGGTCTGTGGTGACAACTACCCAATGAAGTGCCTGATGGTGACAAGAAGCTATCAGAAGTGAACTACCAGCAACAGGACTAGGTTCCCTCCATGCATAGTGGTTATTCAATCTCCATACCTGGAGAGTACGAGTTAGTGCCTGCACCACACCAGAATCCATCAGAGTCTTTGCCATGTCAGCTGAGAATCCTGGGGCCTGGGCATTCCCTGCAGATGCACGAGAAGAAAGGATCGAATTTATCAGATCCACCAGTGCCCGTAACTTCTTGTTAGGTGGCTGCAGACCTTTGGAAGTTGACAAATCAAGGCTCTCAGTGTCCACAGATACCGAACCCAGGACTCTCACAATCTCCATCACCACACGTCTCCTGCCTTCTCCTGACCTTACACACACTGCCATGAGAAAATATGCTGCCTTCTCTGAGAGCTTCTCCCTGGACTCATCATTGTTAAGCTTGTCACCGGCCTTCTCATCTGGATAGCAAAGTACTCTATTAAGGATATGGTACAATAAACCACCATGTCCAATAGTATCATCACCACCCTGAAAAGGGCCTCTCCCTTGACTGCTCTCTGAGTCCCTTCGCAGCACAACACCCACTGCCGAGGAGTACATGAGCATAACCTCAGTGACTAGCCTCAATACAAAAGTCACTTTGGCTAACTCCCCTGAGCCATCCAACATATTCAAATTGCTCTGAGTTGTACCACTTGATGTAAGAGAATCATCTGCCTTGGCCTTCCGCTTGCCTTTAAGTTCCAAACCATCTACCTCCATAGCTGTACTACCCTCATTTGACACCAAGTCCTCCTCCCTGCCAGATGATTGACACACAACCTGAGAGGGATAATGAAGAACAACTTCCAGCAACTGATCTATTACCGTTGAAAAGCTCTGAGGGACCCTTTTATGGTGGTGTCCTTTGCTAGACTTGTTGGAGAACTCATGCGTTTTTGAGCCTCCATCACCCAAAGCCCGAGATTCCATTCCAATACTCTGGTTAGCATTCTTAAGCTTCTCAAGATCCTTCTCTGGTACTTTTGCCTTCTCCTTGACCTTTTCCTTCTCCTTGTTCTTGTCCATCTCTTTTTCCTTCACCTTGGCAACTGTCATGGTAGGACGTCCATTAACAGTCTCAATTTGACACACTGCAGCTGCTGCCTGCATGAAAATGGCAGGATCCCTTGAAACCATAGGTGCCAATGCAGTCAAGAACATACGGGGAGAGACACGACCATTGTGACGTGAAAGGGTAGTGATAAGAGTATGGCGAATCTCAGACTCCATAGCTTGCTGAAGAGTGTGAGGATCCTCTAGAAGATGCCGGACAATTGAAGCGGCTACAACATCAAATCCAGGATACATGGAGCTTCTTGGGAGGCCCAACAAAACTGTTAGCCCACCAGCATCCAAGAACTGCACTGCAATAGCATGCATCTTTGTCAACCGGGCACATAGCTGGAGCACTGCCTGCAGAGTTGCTGATGGCAACTGCATGCGAAGAAAACTAGTAGCAACAGTGATGGTCCTGTGCTGCTCATCATCTGTCATATACCCTGTTGGCCTCCCAAGAATGCCAACAAGAGGGTTTTCTTCCTTACTGACATCAACCTCAAGCTTGTCCCCATCAGATGCAGGGAGATCTGAGTTCACAGCCACAGCACTGCCATCATCAGCAGCTGTAGCTGATCCACCTGGTGCATCAGCACCAATCTTAGCTTTGTATTGAAGCATATGATCCAACACAAGCAAGAGAGCTGTGACCCACTTGGGAACACTTGACTTCACAGTATCCTTCAGAGTAATGAAGCTCTGAAGTGCATCCAGGGCTATGCTGACCAGCCCATTTTCTGCTGCTATCTCTCGAGCAGTGCTGTCCTCATTCAATACTAATGCAAGCGTGTGAGATATGGTTGATAGTGGACTTGAATCATCTGCTGGCACTTCCACTCCATGAGCTTTCAGGTGTTGGATAAGGTAAGAAATTATCTGCAGACGGTCTTGACCACTATTATAGTTACACATGGTGACCAGAAGATCAGTCATTGGAAATGCTACGGCATCTGTTTTCTGCAGAAGATTCATGCATATGGAGAGCATGTTATCAACAGGAGGCATATGAGGTCCCTCATCTTCTGGAATGGCCTCTTTCCCTTTGTTTCCATCTGATAGTTGTGCCAACGGGGCTCCATCAGTGCCCAGTGACATGGCAAGAGCCCGTGCCAGCTCATCATCCTCCTGCAGCAAAACAATCTGCATAAATCAGTCCCATCCATCTTCAACCATAAACAGAGATATTCAGAATGATAACTTGGAACCAAAATGCAGAACCACCACACAATGCATGCAGAAAACCCCACAATCACAGGCTAGCAACCCATATAGCTCAACAAATACTTATTTGCATATAACAAACAACACCTCAGCACTACACAAAAGCTGAAATGGCCCAAGACATCAGAATCTAATGCTTTTACCTGCCGAATCTCTTCAGGGTGGCTAAACAACCACTCCATGGCCATTTCCACACTGCTGTTGTCAACTTGACGCAGTGCTTCTTCGGCCCTTGCTCGAGAGAACCCCATTTCCACAATCATAGAAACTGAAGACTCATCAGGAGGTGGCCCAATGAGGCGCAATCCCCCACCACCAACCCCTGGCAACCTGCTTCCATTTACATTCCCCACACCTGTATAGATGTGGGTGATGATGGATGCAATAGAATTGATAAAGCTAGCATTACAGTGCAGGAACCTTGGGTGATTCCAGATGGGCAGTACAACTTCCAACACCTGACCTTGGAGGTCACGGACAAAAGACTCAGGATCCTTCACAAGGTCATCTGACCCACCTGATACAGGCTGAATCAGCATCTGTGCCATGGATGTGGGTGTCAGCAAGAGAGAGGAAGTAACAAGTTGCTCTAATAGCCGAGTGTAAATTTGCAGTGTCTCTAGTAGCCACGAGTGGTTCTCAGACTTATCCTCACATATCTGACCTGCCTTCACATTTTCCATTTCCATTGGGGAACCACCTGAACTTTGTGGCAAGGTCCACAACAGCTGGCTCGTTGCACTGAACGTTGCTAGCATCTGCTTGATACCCCCATGCCCAGCAAGATTGTTTACCAACAAAGTATTGCAAGTCCGACGACGGCCATCAAACAGCACAGCTGATATATCTTCAACAACCTTGCCCAGGTATCGGCACTTGACTGAAACAGAGGTCTCTGACTGAGATAGGACAACATTCCCATCAAAACTCAGATTATCTCGCAGTAGCTTAGAGAGAGTCCCTGCAAGTGACTTTGCAGTGACACTTAAGGGTACAGTATCATCACGCCGCCGAGATGGGACAACCATGGCCTTCCCCAAGGCTACATACAGACCACGAGCAGCCACCATCAGCCTATTCATCATCTCATAAATCAACAATTCTGGAGACTTCTGCTTTGCTGGTTCTGTTGCAGTAGAAGGTTCAGCAACACTGGCTACAGGCTCAAGATCAAGTTGGATGTTTTCTGTGTGGCGTGCAAGTCGCCCCATCTGTGCCATCTGAGTTAGAGCTTCTGTATTTGCTGCCTGGTCTCGGCGGGCACGGCGAAGGGAACCATCCCCACCATGAAGAATTGGCAGATAATCAGGTTCTACACCCCAATGAGATGATGGATTGCTGCGCAACTGTACTGGGTTCACATATCGGACAACTGGATATGCATCTGCATCATCTTCTCCTTGCCTTGAACCAGAGCCCACACCCACACTTGCAGTGGTGCTACTTGTCACCCCATCTGTCTCCTTCTTCATGTCCACCTTGCCATCATCAAGCATTGAGATCTGCCAAGCAACCTCCCGCTGGACCTTGCCAATATTTTTCAGTACTTCAGAGGTTGCTGTGCTCAACTCAGTTATCATTGAGGATGAGCTCCTTACCAGAACTGCTGATAAAGAAATATAGCATTCTGTTGCTGACAGGGAGTGTGCCACTTTGCTCCACAATATAGCCTCCAAATCTGAAAACTTCTTCCCACCCACTTTGTTCAACTGCATAAGTGTAACCTTTAAATGGTCTGTGAGGCCACCACACACTGCCCGTGTCAGTGCCACAGAATGCTGTGGGGAAAAAGCTCGAAACATGACAGACATGTTATGGGCTGTAGATGAACCCCCAAAGGAGATGGGCAAATGGGGTAGGCTGTACAGCTGAAGCAAAGCTTCAATTCCCTTCTTTTCAATGAATATGCGGCTTGTATCAGCATTTTGGAGAACTGTCTCTAGAAGCCGCACCACATTGTTTATGCATTCAGACAAAAAAGCTTCTGTATTAGGAGTAGCCCCATCAGCACCAAGGTCAGACACATGGTGATCTGCGGGCTTCCCTGTAGTTACCTCTGTATCCAGGCCAACATTTATGTCTTCAGCATCTGTATCCATAGGAACAGGGGCATCAGCAGTGGCAGGCTCAGGTATAATGGGTGCAGTTGCAGGCTCTACAGCAGCACCACCTATGATTGCAATAGTCCTCAGAATCTCTATGCACACATCAATGCCGGCACCCCGCAGACTCGGTGCATGCCTCATCAGTTCATCAAGTCCTGAAGCCAGTGACCCTGGGGTGTCATTGGCTAGAGCCCGAACATATGTCTTTGTTGTAAAAATTTTGACAAAACAACCCAGGGCATTCCTCTCCCGGACTGCCTGTAATCCTGAGTTGTTTAGACAAAGTGCATCCAAGCTGTTTGGAATGCATCCCACTGCTTCTGATGAGGGTAGGACCCCAGACGTAATGGCATCCAAAAAGGCACTGGGAAGACCCGCAGCATCAAGAGCAGAAAAGCATGTTGGGTCTTTGTGGATGAGATCGCTCATAACTGATGCAGCCAGTGAGAAGACACCTCCTCCAAATTCCTTGGCATGCCTGAAGATAACACAGAGACATGCAGGCAAGGAACTCTCTTCTGACCCATGGAGCCGTGTACCTGGGGCATATGTTCCTAGGGCAGTGGCACGAAGCAAAGCTTTGAGAAGGAGCCTTTTAGGGTATGGAATAAGGGAGTCTGATGGTCCCCCAGCTGATGCCTGCTGCAATTCCATGTCTTCTTCCACTACCAGAGCTTTTCCCTTGGTGGCCACATGAGCCTCTGCCCCATGCAGCTGTGAACCCACTTCAACATGAGCCACTTCCAATTTCAGTCTGGCAACCGTGTCATCCAGTCCACCAAGATCGCGAAACAATGTACCAGCCGAATTGCTATAATCCATGAAAGCTTCAAGAATGTGAACAGCTGCACTGACCAGACGGGTGTGCTCAGGGTCCATATCCTTGAGAAGAGGTATAAGAGTTGGAATCAGACCAGCTTCCCTTAATGCAGCACAACCTGTTGAGGAGGATACAAGAACTGTGACAAGAGATAGGAGTGCCTCAACAAAGGGTATTGAATACCCCAGAGTGCTCTCTGTGATGGACCCAATAGCTTTCTGCATGAGGCTAGGTAGAATTCCACGATGGCCACCTGCACTGATAACTGTCAGAACATTCGACTGCCGGGGTCTGTCCTGTGACTGAGCAGCTAAAGCCAACACTGCAAATAAGCGGATCTCCTCTGGAACAGTGTCCTCACACTGCAAAATTGTCACTAACTCATCCAGAAACTCAGGCTCATTGATGAAGAATGTGGTAAGGTCTTCATGATCAGGATTGGATTGGAGTAGCACCGTGAAGGCAAGCAGTCGGATACATATGTACTGCCTCCTTGAGCTCAGATGTGGGAACGCCCTTGCAAACCGAAGACGTGTAAGCAGAGAAAACCGGAGCCTGGGAGGCACTTTGTAACGCTCCACAAGCTCTTGCAAAAACTCAAGATCTCCCTCTGTTTGCATATGGAGCTCAGGGATGTGAATGACTTGGAGTCCAGAGATATTTCTGTCATTGTTGCTGCTGCTATCAGATGTATCACCCTCTGCATAAAACTCAAAGTGCAACGCAGCCCCCAGTTTGCAGGCATCTATATCACAACCATTGTCCATGGCACAAGCCAGTAACCCTAACCCTTCCTCTTTACCCCCCCAGCCTTGTGACAAAGAGAAAAGGCGAGCATTAAGGGCTGCATCACCATGCCACCGCATTGCCCGGTTTGACTGCACAGGCTTCTTTACAAATGCTGCCAAAGTCTGCAACGCAGCAACTACTATGTCTGGGTCTGTTGAGGCAAACAATGATGACACATGCTGCAGGCATACCACCACCAATATTTGCTTGAGTTCTAAGAGCTGCAAACACATGTTACACCCACACAAAGAAACACCAATGGTAAGCAATGCAACAGCGAACGAGGGGGGGGCAGGTTGGAGAATAATTACCTCATTAGAATTGTATAAATACTTGTTCGGACAATTCTCAAGGATAATTTGTGTTACCCTAAGAATTTGCAAAACCGCATCCTTAGGAAAAGGGTCGTTACTCTCTGCAAAATTGCCCTCCAGCTGCAAGTCCTTCCTTGGCTTCACATAAGTTTCAAAGAAAAGCTCAAAGTGGTTCCACAAATCAACCCAGTGATAGAAATCCCCCTGCAAAAGCTCAACCAGGTCACCCATCATCTGTCCCATCAGTTGGGTGGGTAGGTTCATTCATGTCTTCATCTAACACAGAATTGTAGATAATCATAGTACACAGCAAAGAATCACAATACAATTTGTAGCAGGCCAGAACCTGCAGCCTAATGTACAAACACACATTCACATACCTTGCCATAGTCCCAACGAAAACCCACAAGAGGAGCTTGAATATCTGCCAAGGGGCAGCTTTCCACCCGGTTGATGAAGGCCTTCACTTTTGGAGGCTGCAAACAAGGACAGCCCGTCCAACCACAAGGAAAAGATGAGTTAGAAATATATGACAACAACCCAAGCAGATCAGTCCCCATTTGTTGCCATCGTCAGTAGGGCCGCAGTGTAGCGTCACACACAGACAGAAAAAGAGACAGATGACAAAAAAAGAGGGGGAGACCAGTCAAAAGCAGAACTAACAAGAAGAAGGATCCTCTATTTGATATTCCGACAAATCAGAGTGTCCCCCGACATAGAAGCTAACCACGAACCAATTCACACAAAACAAAGAATTCCTAGAAAAAAAGGCCACTTGCAACAGACAGACAGACAAGCAAAAAACACTCCTCTCGAAAGAGAGTTTCGCCCTTTTCTTATACTCCCGGTTCTGTAGAAACCCTAGAAGAACAACAGCAGCAGCAGAAACGAACGGAGGGATGAAAGAAAGCAAGCCACAATTCCTCGCATCATCATGGGGGGAGAACAACAACAACAACACAGCTACAACATCTAAACTATGAAACCAAAACCCGCTACACTTGAAACAAAAAACATCGGTTGTTATGATGTTGATGATGATGTTATGGCGGCAGAAGTCACAGACACAAAAGAAAAGCCGAAAGCATAACTTACCGCCTCTACACCCCTCTTCTTTTTCGCCTTCATGATTGGATCTAAGAAGAAGCGAGAAAATCACACAGCACAGCAGCAACGAAGCATCTCTCTCCTGCACTTTTTCTCTGTCTCGGTCTGTTGGTAGGGGTTCGCGATTCGGGTTTTGAGGAGGAGGAGGGAGGAGCTCGATCCCACGGTTCGTTGGTTGTGGAAGAAAAAGAAGAAGCTCCGAAGCAGCCCGGACAAAGGGGCGGCCGCTAATTGCAACTGTAAGCAGAGAAAAAGGAAAGGCAGAAGGCGATGCGATGTGATGATCTCAGGCCAACAGCAGCGACGACAACGACGACGACGACGACGACGAACAACACATCAGAGAGAAGAGAGAGAGAGAGAGAGAGAGAGAGTGAAGGCGAGAGGAGAGACGATGGGCGCGCACAAGGGATTTCGTTTCTGGGCACTGGCTCCCGTGCAGTCTCCTTTTCACACTAGCAGCTGCTCTGCAGGCGGCAGCTACTGTATGTATTTTTACTTGGTGTATACATACATAAATACATACATACGTATTGCCAGAGTGAAGTTGCAGCACGCACCCACCAACCAGGGCCGCACCATCCACTGGATGGATGGATGGATGGATGGCCGTTATGACTCAGTTGTGGTGGATGAAGAACCTCAACTCTGAATTAATAACATCTGGTTTCACCATGGTAACCCATTCCATGAGTAAGAAGAAGTCTATATATAGAGATAGATTGGTAGAAAATTAGGTGACTATAGGTAAGTATATAGATAGCTTACATAAGGGCTCTTTGTACTACCTACCAACTATCTCTGGTTTCACCATGGTAACCCATTCTCTGAGTAAGAAGTAGGTCCTAATATATAGGTAGATAGGTAGGAAAATAGGCAATAACTACTAGGTAAGTAGATAGATAGGTTTATAAATAGTTAGTGGTTGCTTCTACTCCCTACCTATCTAGTTGGTAGGCAGTGCAGAAAAGCAACTGAGGTAGGGGTGGTAGGGGTGTGCAACCCAATGGAAAATCGTTTCCTGATCACTTATCATCCATCCTTCATGATGCCCTGGCTGGAGCTGGTTCGCCCTGGCTGGAGCGGTTCGCCCTGGCTTGAGCTGGTTCACCCTTGCCGTATGTATGTCCCTTTCATTTGTGTGAGTTGAACATATGTACATACGCTCCCACTCAGCCGTCATTGGTGCGAATGTTCTCCCCTGTCATGTCATGGGGAGCGAAAATGTGTCATTTATTACCAAGGGTTTTCTCTCCTGAGAACGTCCGTGGAACCTTGCATATGTTCTATTTCTGGGAATATATATATATATATATGTGCGTTCTTTTGCGTCTAGGGTTTTGGACGTTCCCTCTATCGTCGTCGTTCCTAGGAAAGCCCCCTTGTCATGGGAACCAAAAATGTGTCATTTTATTATGAAGGGTTTTCTGGATAGGAACATGGCAGGAGCAATTTAGATATTGTTGTCTAGATTTGACCGGAGTCTATGGTTTCTCAGAAATATTATTCAAATTTATTTATTTTCCAATATTTTTTCAAAAAATAACATGAAAAGGCACAATAACACATGCTTTTTCATGTCCTATGTAAATGTTAAAGGGAAAAAGAATGGAATAGTTTTTTTTTAAAAGGCATCCCAATGCTTATAATGTTTTTATTCAAAATTGAAATATAATGTAAAAACATTTAAACAAATTCAATTTTTGTTTCATTAAGTAATATGTAATTGTTGTGATAATTTTAATTATCAAAGCTTTGGGCAGTCCAACAATAATTTAATATCTCATTGTAAATAAAGTTTGAAGAGTAAAATCAATCACTTGTAGTATTAAAAATGCAACTTGAAAAATGCATACAAGCATTCCTTTGTCTTATATTAGTATTGAAATATATAAGATGTATGGATTTAATTGTTCACACAAGGCTTTCATTATTTGAAGATAAAAATGAAACAAGACATTTTGCTAAGACATTTGAAAAGAATCTTTAAAAAATAAACATTAAATGAAAATGAAAATGAAGTGAAGAAACAAAAGTGATGATAAAAATACATATTAATCATTATCAAGAAGATATATATTGAAATACATTGCAAATTATCATATATATACGAATTTAATTGTTCACACAAGTCTTCTAGCATGATATCAAAATAAATATCCACATATCATTGGGACTAAATTGAAATACAAATGAAATTTATCTTTCAAACTCTTCATTAGTAACACGTAGATATACTAAAACACCGAAAACCTAAAAAGTTATTGTTCAATTTTGCAACACAATGTAAGAACATTTTGACAACTTTGCATTACTCTAGAGTTTTTATGTCGGCCACAGGGCTCTACTATTTCTAGGAATAATATATATGTTCTCTATGTCTGGTGTCTGTCGTCATTGGTGGGAGAACTCGCTTGTCATGGGAAGTGGAAATGTGTCATTTTATTTACCAAGGGTTTTTCTCCTATGGAATATGAGGGGAACGATGCAGATGCTGTATTTTTCTGGGAGCAAATACGTTCTATACATCTGGGGATCGTATATAACCTCTATATGTTGTATGACGACCCTGTGAAAGCTTGCATGCCATTGAGAGCAAAAACTTGTCCATGCTACTGAGGGTGCTTTCTCCTTGAGAACGTGAGGGGAGCGATGCAGCTGCTGGTTTTTTTTTAATTTGGACATACCAAACACACATATGTCCAAATTTTTAAAAACGCTATGTCACACATATGCCCAAAAAAACATATGTTTGCTAATGCACGCACTTGTTACAGGGAGCAAAAATATGTGATTTTTGGTAAGTGACTTTTATTCCTTGGGCTCCTTGGGGGACGTCCCTTGGTTCTTACCCGGCGGTTGTTTGTGTTTTTTGCTTTGCAACAAGATCATCTTATTTGTTCCGTGTGTGTATATATATATATTACCAAGGGTTTTCTAATGTGGAACCTGAGGGGAACCGATGCAGCTGACTGAAACCCTGATTTCATCCTGTGCAAGTTCCGGTCACCGACCACAAATCAGACCCCTTAAAAGATGCGTACAAATAGTACTAGTGATCTTAACTCATTTTGGAAGGAAAAATAGTAGAGCAGGTCTTAGTTACTAGTTACTTTCAAGGGAAAAATGGTAGTAGAGTATTTATGTTCAACGGGAAAACATGGTAGTAGAGTAATTACATTCAACGGAAAAGTACACGCAAAAGCTTTCTCAGAAATTTCCACTGTAATGTGGGTACATCTTTTACCCACATATCCCTGGCGGATACGGGTATGATATATCTCATGCCCTAATTATTATTTTTTAAATGCATGTACCCTAACAAAACGCATACCTGGAGGAATATATCCTTTTGATGCCATTGGGTATATGTGAGCTATACCCATAAAATTGGGGTCAAAAAAATAAAGAATAAATTCCATTGCATTTGAAAATTGTCCTAATAATTTCGAAGTGTGAACATTTTTTTTTAAGTATGTACGCAGTTTCTTACCCCCAACAGCTTGGCTATATGATAGGGGTTACCCGCATCCTACCCATTTACCAAAAATTACAATGCTTGAAACCTGGAACGTAACCTGATAGGAAAAAATGAGTCCTAATATACCGTGGCTGTAGGAAAAATCAAAAAATTATATACCCACAAAACACTGGAAATTTCCCCATTGCATTTGAAGGACAGCTTATGTCCATGAGTAGGCAATCATCCACAAGAGGAGACTTAGCCACATCCAGCTACCTGTCAGAGAGCAAAGTTGAAAGCTTTTGGAACCCCACTATATTTTTGCAATGTGCTAAAACCTTTCATGTAAATCTCCAAAAAGATCCTCCACCATTTCCCCCCGCGATTTTGTTGCCAAGTGGCAAAAATTAGCCACAATAAAAATGCTACTGCCAATAAATATTAGGGATTTTACATAACATCCTATTTTAGGAGCATGAGTGATCTTATGGCTACTTAGTTGTAATATCCTTCTGTACATGAGAAAGGTTTATTCTTAGACCCTTCCATGATTTTCAGTTTTCATGATTTTAAAAAATAAAAAAGGTGTAGGATCTCCAATGAAGTAGAAGACCATCTGCCAAATCTCACTCTAAAATCATCCTTAAAATACAATTTTTTTAAATCACAATTCTCATTGTCCCTACCTTGGTAGATCAACCTATTACTGATTGTTTGTATATGATCAAACACTTATTTATATCTTCATCATATGTGTTTCATTTTGAGTTATTTGAAATGTTATAGGAATGTTGCCTCCAGGTCTAGAAATCATTTTTGAAGTGCAAAAGAAAAGGAGTAATGAAATAATAACAAGAAAAAAAATAAGTTTTCCAGCTTACAAAATGAGTTTTTTTTTTTCTTCTTCTCTTTGGACCCCTCCTATTTTCAAACCTCATAACTTCCTTGTTTTTTATTAATTTTAAGCAATTCAAAATGTTGTAGGAACACCACTTGAAGTTCTATAAATCATCTTTGAATTTTAATATCGACGTAGCAACATACAAGGAAGTTTTTGGGTGTTTGGGAATTGGCCTTTGTAATGTTCAATGGTGTTTTTTTTTTGAGTTCTTGACCCCCTTTAATTTGGGGGTTGTAATTTTCTCATTTGTAATTTGTTTTGATAATTGTTAATGTGTCAAATGTGCCAAGAGGAGGGGTTCACATTTTGTTTGGACACCAGAAACAAGGGAGCCCTCCCCTTGGATCCAACCTGTCTTGAACACTTAAATGTTCAATCACCTTGCCAAAATACCTTTTCAAATGGATTCTGCATTCAAGTGTTGAATAATTATTTTATTTTTTAAATCCATTTTGGGCTTTCAAAAATAATATATGGAACTTTAACACTAAATAAAAGCATTTTTTTATATAATTTTTCTAAAATCTAAACCATTCACATAATGAAATTATTTATAACATTTTTCTTCCTTTGTATTTTTTTATTTCAAAATGTCCAACAAGTAACTTTTTAAAAGTTCAACATTTTCAAAAATCATTTAATTATTGCCAAACCTCAAAAAACCACTATAGTAGTAGACTTAGAATTCATTTTATTCCTACCACCAAATGATCTATGTATGTTTAGGCTTATGATAAAACCCTTATGTGCTTCAATGATGGGTAGGGGCCATGGGTGGATTACATTATAATCAAACATAAGGTCAGACTCAATTGTCACCTTGTCCTTGACCTTTTATTTTTGGAATGTTCCCACCCTAGGGATTTGCCCTACATTTTTTTTAGGGCAAGGTATAATTAATCTCCCTTTAATAAGAAAAGTTTTTTCATTGGGCAACATATTGATAATCTCCTTCTCCCATGAAACGTTTTCATTAAGTTGTATTAAAACATTTTTTTAGTTGCATACAATGCACTAATCAATGTGACCCAACACCCACTAATGTAGCAATCCCTTTGCCCATTTTTTACTTCATTGGTGAGATGAAACTCCTTACAACCCCTTTTTCCTTTCCAAACCCAAGCATAAGTGAAGTGATAACCTTGTGAATGTGTGTATAAGCCCATGACCTTCTTCATAAATGCTAGTGACTAATTGCCATTAATCCTTTGTTGACTTAGTCAATTATTGACAATGGGTATAGACAAGCATGTTAAAAACTTAGGGCAAGAGCAAACCATTTTTTAAAAATATATATTTGTGCTAAGTTTCTATCAAATTTAGAAGCAATGGGAAGGCTTAGACATTGGCTTAACTCTTAAGAAATAGTTAAACAAAAATAAGTCAATAGGATCCCCATGGAAGCCGCAACAAATGTTTAAGGTTAAATTTTGTTACATTTTAATTTGTTATCGCACAAACAAACATTTAAGAAAAGCCATAGGAAGAATACAATAATTATTAGCATTTGAATGATAGCAATTGTCATACACATGTTTAAGGATTTTAAGAATAACTTGTATTTTCTTGATCACCTATTGTAAGAGTTTATTAATTTCATGAGCTTTTAACAATGGGTGGTGGTTAGTGTCAAACATCTAAATTTATGTCATAAGATTTGCTATAACATGACTAACCACAAGTCTTGACAAGCCATTGATCAAAATGTGTTTCTTAAGTTTTTAGTGCATATTTGGAAGCAATATGAATACCTAGTCATGATGTTGAGTAACGTTCAAAAAACATCATTAATCAAAAAGGTTAATAGTATCTTCATTTAAGCCACAATAAGCTTATTAGGTGATGGTAGGTGTTTGGCAATGGTAGGGTGGTGCATAAAAAGGCAAGGGCGAGGTGGGTGGGGTGGTAACTACAAGATTGCATAAGGGTCTCTATGGAGGTGAATGTTGACAAATAAGGTGGAGGTGATGGGTGACAAAGGAGAATAAGATGATGGTGGCTTCAAATAAGAACAAAAAATGATGTTAAGAATAAAGAAAAAATGACAAAATTGGGTGGACTTTGTGGGTGGGGGGGGCCAAATGCACCTACAAACTATATTTTCAATACAAATATGACAATACAACAGAAAGCAGCTTCAAATAAAGGTAGTTTTCATGTCATTGTTGAGGAGGATAATGTTGGTGAAAATCCATCTTATTGATCATTGGTGATAATGCGTTATTGAGTGATTGTAATAGGTGATGCACAACCTTCTTTATTTCTACCAATGGTCTAAAGAAAATAAAGTTTGAAAATAAGTTGAAGGGCAACATGAAATTAAGTTTAACTTGGTGTAGGTGTCATTATTAATTCTTTTGAAAATTTAGTGAAGTGTGCATGTGTGGGTCAAAGACTACTTCTAACTGCCTACCCAAACCTATTGAATTACTACTTGCTTCTAATAAAAATATTGAATGCCTAATTAAATTCTAAAATGTTATTTTGGTCATTATGGTACCTAATGAATTATGCAATGTGATTGATTCAGAAGAATATAATAGTATGGAAGGTTTTTGTGCATGATCATTTCTTATGAGTTTCCCCCTATATGTTTATAATCATTTAGTCAAAAGTTCATATTTGTTATGATGTAGATGGCAAATTCATGTTTGAATTTATGGTGAAACCAATCAAATGTGTTAAATCATTTGAGGAAAGGATGGAAGCATCACAATTTTGGTTTTTTATTTCAAGGCATCACATTGATTATGTTTGCCTTGTGGTATGTTGATGCAAAATCCTTGGTCAATATTCAAGATTCACATTTGAATGATAGTTCATCTAATTTTTTAAAAATTTATTTCATGTTTTATAATGGTTACAATTTGAACAAACATGTGCAAGACTCCATAAATTACATTATAAACAAATCAATCCAAACAAAAACTCAACTAGAAAGGATGTAGTTAAAACATATTCAAGCTTCATGTCCAACAATGGTAAGAGGACTTGGGAATTAAATCAAAGGCCTTGCATAATTTTCTTATTATGAAACCAAATAGTTTTAAATAATCACAAGTTTCATAAATTAGTTTTCCAATTTTTATTACTAACATGGAGAATTTGAAGTCCCCATAAAATAATCATTAAAATAATTTGAATCAAAATATTAATGCAAATTTCCATTCAAACTATTTATATATTTATTTTCTTTCATATTTTGAAGTCATCTGATCCATTACCTTAATAGTCTCCAATTAATTAAATGATATCAAACTATGTGAACAAGTTAACTTACAAGTTAAATATTGGATGTTTGAATTAATCTAGTTTGTGTGCAATGCATGACAAGCACGGATCATGTTAATTTCATTATAATTATTCTTTTCATTATATTACATTCAACTTATGGTGGTTTTGATCACATCACCTTACACTAACAAGTTAGCATTGTGACTTTGGAATATACATGTAGTGTTGGTTATTTGTGTAATGCCATAATCCATTTATAAGTCACCCCCTAACTTAAAAGTAGTTTGCCAAATTGCGTCAGAAACATGCACATAAGCATTGTCATCATCCCTTCACCATGGTTATTAGTTTGACCATAATGTCCATTGGAATGACCAAAACTGTTACACTATGTTTTGATGTGTGGTTAAAATAACTTCAAACTTGTTGATATTTTCACTAATACATGGGTGTCATTTTCCACTTGCATATTGTTGTGATGACTTAAACCTGATGTTGACCATGGCCCCTTGCAACTACACACATGTGACGACATTGACACAAAAGTCACTTAATCACTTTGATGTGATTAACAAGACTTATTGTGATAAGCATGACATTGTTGGGGTTGTCATCTTCACTTGTAAATGACCATGTTAACTAATACAAACCTATTTGTGAAGATGTTTTAAAATTGATCTATTATTTAATATTTTATACTATTATTATGTAATGTTGCCAAACTCCATTTCATCAAGCACAATGTGATTATATGGATAATTAATTATTGGTATGATTGAATATTTGAATGAATGTTAATATAAGAGTCATCAAAATAACTTCGACCGAATAAAGTAAACAATTGGTCACCCGTGGTGTTAAACATGATTATGTCAAAGCAATGTTCACAAATGTATTGTGCAATAGATTACATGTTAATTAATATATCATCTACTTACTTCCATAATAACCTGGGGGGTTTACCCCACCATTAGAAATGATTTCTTGGGTCCCACTGAGCATGGAAAGGTTTTATAAAGTCACATATTCAATTTATAACAAGTACATATCTTGTGAATTATATATTTGGCCCTTGTTGCATTAGCCCAAAAATTGAGTGCAATTCATTAACCTAAATCATTATGGGACCTTCAAAGTGAAATAAGTTCACCTCATTATAATCATTTCACCTTACTTAAAATTATGTCATTATAAAGTCACCATGTAGTTATTAGGTTTCATTGGTACTAGACATAATTCATTATTAATTGAAGTAATTCATTCTAATAATCATGTTATAATGTTGTTTCATTAAATTCCTCGGGCTATTATACCCTAAGCTATTTTAGGTTATTATACCTTAAATATTTAAAATCATTATACCATAAAAAAAAATCAATGTTTTATGTTATTTTGCCTTAGGCTATTGTAAATTATTTTATTTAAACTTATTTTCACATAAATTATAGGTTACTTCACCTTATGATTTTTTTATTGCTTTACCCTAAATTACTCTTGATGATTCTAAGTTATTCCACTTTACAATGTTTAAAATTAATTAATTAAAGGTTATTTTCAATTATTTTAAATTATTCCATCATTGGGTCCATTCACGATTGGGATACCAAAAAGGAATGTCTAATTGAAAAAGGACTACAAAGGACATCTTTGTATTTTTACTAATGGATTGTTGTATGCCAATAGATAATAAAATGACATCTTCTTAAATTAATCAAAATAATTTGGATATTATGTAAGTGTCATTTTGGGTCCTATAAACTAAAATAATCAAGTGTTTAAAGTTTTTTTTTTAAAGGGAATCAAAATGCATGCATAAAGACATACAATTGATTTCAAACTTTGTGTTAAATAAAAACATGCCTCCTTTTATGAAAGTACATGTTCATTGGATGAACTTGATGAAAAACCAAATAATTTGTTTTTTTTCAAAATCTTGAAATTTGAAAGGAAAGGGTTGCAAGGCAAAAAACTCATTTATCAAACCATTTGATTAAAAACTTATGTTTAATGGGTTCAAAATGTCTAACTTTAAATGTAGGCCGTCACATTTGTAGGAAATAAACATGCCAAAAAATATGTATGGTTGTTGATTGAAACTCATTTTGGGATTTTATAAGATTTGATGTGTTTCTGGCATGAAACCAAAATATTCGTACACACAATTATGTACGAATGCGAAAAATCACCATTAACACATGAGTTAAATTATTTTGGATTATTCAAAAAAATTCACTTAAATTTGTTTCATGTAAATGTTATTTATAAAATGTAGTTTTAAAAAGTCCTTAAATCCTTTTTTTGTTTTTTGGGTACCCCAACCATGAATGGACCCCTTTGGTTATTCTAAGTTTTTTTTTTTTTTTAAAAACTATTTCAACTTAGGATATTTTAGGTTACTTTACTTTAAATTATCGTTAACTTTTTTATTTTAGGTTATTATAGTTTAAATCCTAAGCCATTTTTATTTTAAGTTATTGTACATTAGGCTATACCACGTGCTTTTATATCCTATACCAATATGAAGTTACATAATTTAAAATAATTTACATAAAATAATTTCAAATTGTTTGAAATAACCTAAGATAACATAGGGTGGGATAATTTAGAATAACCAAACCAGAACCTAGGGTGGAATAATTTGGAATTAAAAACAAGAAACTTGGCTTAGGCTAAGGTGGAATAACCTAAAATAATTTTAAATCAATTAAAATACCCAATAATGGCTTAAAGAAGGATAGCTTATAATAGCCTAAGATTGAATAATTAAAATATCCAAAAATCATTTTAAATAAATTAAAGTGGATGGTTCAAATTAACAAATAATATCTTAAGGTACATTAGCTTATAATAACTTAGGACTAACCTTAAGTCATAACATATGGTAGCCTAGGGTATCCTACATTAATTTTAAAATAACATAGAATAACTTACATTAATTTAAGAATAATTTAAAACTAACATAGGAATGTACATATAGGTTCAAAAAATAATGTGCATAATAATGTGGGTTGACAAAGCATTTCGCTTATTTAAATAAAGATCCAATGGTTAGAGACTATTTTCTTAAACATGGAGGTGGGGCATTCAAACCTTAACACTTGCACCCTAAGTTGGTAGGCTAATTGGTTTGGATTCTTAGGTGTTTAGCTTAAGTTAGGTTCTTGAATGTTTAATTTAAGTTCGTAACTTCTTAGCTTCGGTGTTTGGGTGCTTACCTTAGATTCATAGCCTAACCTAACTATGAACTAGGAAATCAATATAATAAATTAATTATCACTAAATTTGACTAACTATTTATGAATTAATTATTAATAAATTCAATTAACCATTAGTGAATTTACTCATCCATAACAATTTGGTTTTTGTTCATTAGGGGGTTGCATTCATTGATCACTTTTGGTATGGTAAATTTGTCCAAGTTCATTAAAAACCTAACGAAATACAAAATGAATGAAGACACAAATTGTGTAATGTTGCAACATGTTGGGTCTCACACACCATTTGTCTTCATTGTATTTTAAGGGCATTGACAACCATAATGTCAATAACCAATGTGTTCATGTTGAACTTCAAGTGGCAAATTTGTGACACGTGATGCAAAGTTCATACCCTGCTCATAAAAGTTTATTGTGCTTTTGATTCCTTTGTCAATATTGAATGCCTACAAAACCAACACAACAACGACAATTGAATAAACAAATTATGAACAAATGTTGTTCATTAATGAACACCAACAATAAGATGGATTATTTTGCTTAGGTGACTCATGTGATGTATAATTTTTAATGATCAATATCCTTTTTATATATACATAAACCACAAGGGTGATGTGTTGTCATCCAATGCATTGAGCACTCAAAAAAATCAATAACATTGCACATATCCACAATTAATTAGACTTGCACCACACCTTTATAATTGTTTACAAAGTGGTGGGAATTTTACATTCATAGTGGTAGGGAAAAATTAAATCATACCTTTTCATGCAAATGTAATAAAAGTTCAATGCAAGTCATAAATAAACTAAGAAGCTTAATAAGAAGCTTGGATGTACTGTTTGAGTTTTAAAACAAAAATTATGTGTAATCCATGCCATTTCCAAATACCATAGTAAAATGATTTCAGCAACAAATAGCCAAATAATTCATTAAATTTTAAATCTTAACTTTTCTAATTCTGAAATTTTTGGTAGGTAATGGTTACATATATCCTTACTTTCTAAATAAAAAAAGTTAGTCAAATCTTATTACTACTTATCAAATAGATTGAACTATCTCTATATATTATCTATCCATATATACATAAATAGATCATTATGCCTCTTTCCTTCATTGAAAAAATAACAATAAATAATAAATAACCTTTCTTCAAGGTTGTGGAATAGTTTAGTGTGTCCAAACTTTCTCAATGTTAAGTTTTAGTATTTGAAGGTTTGTGGTTCAAATTCGACTATTGAATTTTTGAAATCATTTTCTTTTTAAATTTTGAATCATGAAATTTTTTTACCCCTTATAAACATACAACATTTGTGGAATTGATTTGAGGAAGTATTTGCCAAATTAAGCCTTATGTTTGTATTCCATGTGTGGAGCTTTGACCCTCTTTTCACTATCACAATACATTCACCATGATTAATTCCAAATTCATATACTTGAATTTATTCCTACAAATTCATATTTTAGTATTAATAATATTGTAGAAATTATGAAAAAAAATCCAACATTTTTAATTGAAGTGCTCAATTTTTCACCAATTGCAATCATAGTTTAAAACAACTATAATTACAAAATAAAAGAAAAAAAAAAAACATGTTTTTTAGCAACTACATTAAAAAAAATTCAAAAGTTCAACATTACATTTGAAAATGCCCACCACAAGTCAACACCATGGCAATAACCACCTTAGTTGCAAATGACATTCA
>Ga0209208_10000058_pt1 | contig 103890 bp, 81 predicted proteins | sample S1TSphfallax_3_FD_187694 | JGI IMG/M metagenome (GOLD analysis project Ga0209208, IMG submission 187694) | Host-associated microbial communities from peat moss isolated from Minnesota, USA - S1T2_Fd - Sphagnum fallax MG (SPAdes) (version 2) | ecosystem: Host-associated > Plants > Peat moss >... | reverse complement strand
CATCGGATGAAACCGTATATACTACGTATATACTACATTTAGGCTCCATCCACCATTTGGTGACGTCATGCTGATGTAACTGGTTTTTGCGACTATTTGTCGCTTGCGACTTGTCTTATGCGACTAACAGCAAAATAGTTGTAAAATGTCGCCTGCAACTAAAAACTAGTCGTAAACACCAGTCGTAAATCCTGGGTTTTCTACTAGTGTTAGGAGCTTAGGGGTGCATCAGTTAGGGTTTGGTGGCGGTAGCTAGGTTAAAGTTAAGTGATGACTACTTTAGGGCTAGGAGATAGTATATATTAGAATGGTTTTGAATGCACATATAACCTTCAAACTTTCTTAGATGTTGTAAGTCATAGTTTTGTGATTATAGCATTTGAAACATATAACTTTTGTAATCTTCTTGTTAGTTAATACAATTGTTCACATTTCATGAACCTTGAATCATTCATTTTTTGCTTGTTTTCAAGTTGTTTCCAATATCTACAAGGGTGCCATGCTATAAGGGGTTCACCCTTGTTGGTACTTGCAGGGGTGCCATGTTATAAGGGACTCAATCAAGAACCTAATAAAAACAAAATGCTTGAAGGCAACAAGTTATAAGCTAGGTTGTGGAAATATAAACACTTACCTCAAAGTCTTAACCAAAAAAAAAATAGAAGAGTGAAGGCAACAAGCTTAAACAAGCTATAAGGTTGTGGAAACAGAAACTTACACTTCAAATTGAAAATAGTAAGAAAATTATAAGCTTGAAATCACCAAGCTTGAATAGCCTACAACACATGTGGACATAGTCACTTACACCTTTCCACCCCAACAAAAAGAAAACCAATACCTTCAAAGCAATAAGCTACAAGATAAGAACTCTCAAAACAAGAACACTCACCTTAATTAGAACCCTAACATAAGAAAAACACAAGCTTGAGTAAGATACAAGGTTTTAAAATTAGTCGTTCACACATCAAAACCTTAAATCAACCGAATTATAAGCTTGAAGGAGTAAACTTCACAAGCTACAAAACAAATTGTGCAAAAAATGTGTGATGTGGCCATGGTGAAAAATACAACTTCCCTAGGGAAAGTTAAAGGTTCTTCGGGGAAGTTGGCCTTTCCCCAAGGGACAGTCATGTTCTTGGGGAGAAGGAGTTTAAGTTTTCTTGGGGAGAAACTCCAACCTTTTTGTCCCCATGGAATGATCATGCCTTTAGGGAAGAAGGAGCTTATGTTGCCCTAGGGAGCAACCATGTGCCCAAGGGAGAAAGGCTCAAGTTGCCCATGGAGCAACTATATTCCTTGGGGAATAAATGTGTCTAAATTGTTTTTTATCATAACTTTTGCATATGAATTCTGATCGAATTGTTTCCAACTACAAAATTGTAGCTGTTTTTGAAAAATTTCCAATGACAATGCACAAAAATATATAAAAACAATTAGGAGATGACTATGATTGAAAACAAATTGGAACATATGTTTTTCTAAGGAACTTGGGCCTTTCCTTGGGGAAAGTACATGGTTCCATAAGGAAGGTGTCCTTCTCCCCAAGGAACTTGGGCCATATCTTCTAAATCTTTTAGCAATCATAATCATCTCATTTTTGTATCTATATATGCTTGTAACCTATCATTGGAAAGGTGTTGAGGAAAATTACAATGACGCACTCCCAACTCCTTAAAGGACTCAAATGTGAGTGCAAGTGAAAGATAACGGAAGGGGGAGGAGTCGGGGCACGCTCCCTAGCTCACAACACTTTGAGGGGTAGAGGTGCGTGTTGGAGCTCCGGGATGGGACTAGGAAGAGTTGACAAGCTTCACTCACTCACATGGGCCTGCACACAAACTCACATAAAGTGGTTAGTGCATAGTTGAAACACCTTTGGTGCTAGGATGAGCCATGAGCAACACGGACACACAAGACGCACCACAGCCCGGACTTGGGGGAAGCCACCACCTTCCCCCTTATAGTATACTCTGCACCTCTCCACGGGGCCCACATCTAAATGGCTTTTCTCTCCCGGGACTCCCGAAATCGCGCTAGTTGGGACTCCCACGACTTTGGAGCCCCATAACTTTGCGAACAAGCTTCGAATCGAGGTGTGGTATGAAGCAAAGTTGTAGCTCTCGTTGAAAGCTTTCCAATGGTATGTCTCACGCTATTTGCAGGTAAGTAAATCGGGTTGATTCCAAACTTTTTTTGGTCGGGAGTCAATTGGCAATTTGATTCGCGGCCCTTCTTTTGGCCATAACTTGTGTTTTAGATGTCCAAATGAGCAATGCGAGCACATTTTAAACATCTACGTTTCAAGAGCATTTCAATGACATGAAAAACGCCACAAGACATTGAGTTTTGACTCCTGAAATCACTCTTTGAAGTTTTAGGAGTCCACCATGACTCCATCTCCCGAGGTGGGAGTTGTCTTGGGAGTGTGAGGGTTCACTCCCTCACACTTTCTTACACTCCCGGGAGTATGTGATGTGACTCCCGGGCTTTTTTTTGGCCCGCACCCTTGTAACCCCTTTGCTTTGGTCGCGAGCCCAAAGCTAACTTTGCTTACTTAAAAGCACTTCAACCAGAACTCATATGAAAAAAAATGATCACACAAAGTTTTGGACACATTTACTCCCTAGGGGAACACGGTTGTTCCTTGGACTCTATCAAAATAAACTATGATGCATGTATGAAATCAATGGTTAGCTAAATGGAGAATAAGTTCATGGTTTTCTATTTTTCCAATGATGGTTCAATCATTTTAATGTTGTTGCTACATTTTTTATTTCCAGCAATTTGTTCCTAAAACTTATTTTCCAATTTTGATGCCAAATTACATATGTATGAGTTTATTTTTCTAAAAATGACTCCATAATATGATATTTTATCTTTTTGGTCTTTGATGAATTTTGAGTAAATTAAAATGATATAAAATGTTGCATTTGCATATGTGTTTGCGAATGACAATTGGTTATAATTTCTTCTTTCACCCACTCAACAAGATCCCACAACTCCCACAAATAATGCAAAAGTTGTTTCTTTTATTTCGAGTTAAACAATGTGTTATGATAATTTGATCCCTTTGGGAAAACACCCCATTTAATGTCTTTTATGTTGTTGATATGTTTATGTTCGCCAATGTCTACAATGTGTTGTTGAATTGTTGTGGAATCCAAAAATACAATGTTGGAAGCATATAAGTGTACTTATCATACTTGCACTAATGTGGCGCACATTATACTCGCACTCAAAGCCACATTCAAAGCTTCAATAACAAGCCTGAATTCAAAAATTCTGCACAAATTTAAGAAAACAATACAATTTTTTCTTTGAATTATTAGGACACCCAAAAGTCATTATGCCCATGCTTCTAATTATTTCCTTGGGTCACATAAGGTTGCACCCAAACCTTGATTAAGGTTTAGGGTTTAGCCTAGCAGAACTATCATTAGCCAAGCTATTTGGTGATAGTTTTTGAAACAACAATTCAAAAAAACATACTCCCAACCTATCCAGATCATAATACAACCCAAAGCACGAGACCTAACATTTGTTTTTGCACGAGAAGATATCAAGAGTAATACTTGGACATGGATTGGTATTTCCTATGCTTTAAAAAATGTTCACTTGTTATGTCATTAGGTTGCACCATCTTCATCATCCCCTAGCCTTTGAAGCTTTTCGCTTGCCAACATTACATCCATTCCAAAGAGTGCAATTGCACCCATTAATGTTATGTTGTGGGGCATTTCTGGTATAACCAATAGTGTGTCAATTCCAATTACATTATCAACAATGGTAACAAGTTCATCAATGCCTTTAAATACCATGCATTTTGCCTTTGGTTCCTTATGCAATACAACCCTCCACCATGGTTACGAATCATCTTCAAAGTAAAAAAACTTGTTGAACGTGATTGGGGAACACATAAGTTTCTAAATCATTGGCTTTCAAAGCATGGAAATTGGCTAATAGACTCCATCTTTGTCACATTTGGAAACAGGGTTGCCCCATCTGTCAAAACCATTATTCACCCAATCATATCTGAATAGTAATATTTGAACTGAAACTAGTCAATAATTAAGATGAATTAATTTTTTTAATACCCCAACATATTGGATGGGCCTAAGTACAATCTTGTCATGATCTACTTGTTTTTACAAGAAAACTGATGCCACACCACAATTGTATGTTGACATTATGTTAACATTGTCAATTAACCTTGCAATGATTGCCATATGCCATAATCTTATTATAACTCAATGTTAAGAGGTTAGGTTTTATTGATAGGTAATATGCATCCATGTTTTCAAATGGGTCACCTCTTGTAATCTGAGCTTGGATTGCCTCCTTCACCCAAGTTGCACCTATCCCAATTCCACATGATATTCGAGAACTCTTTCTTGCTTGTTTGCATCTTGCAACCATTGTTGTTTAAATTATACACATAAAGTAGACACTCAAGCGACCTCATGTCCGTGCTTCCTATACCAAGACTATCAAATTCAATAAAAAGCTCACATAAATTTTGCCAATAACATTTTATTACCCATAAGCAACATGGAACTTCATAACTAGTAGTTGAACTTTATTAGTCCTAAGTAATATTAAAACTCAACCACATATGACATTGTCTATACCAAAGTTTTAGTTATAAAATAAGGCATACATATTAAATTCAATTTTCTAGCTTTTACATTAAGAATGCTCTATTGCTCCTACCCATGACCAAATTTCAACAAGTGTGACAACTTTAATTAACCTTCACACCAAAGATGTAAGCCACATGTGGATCTCCTAAATTACAATGTTATTTTTAAGGTAAAATATACATACTCAACCCAAGGGGCCAAACAAGGAACATTGTTCAACACATAGTTATGTGCAAGATCTTGAGCTAATTGTGATAGCTGAAATTTTTCTCCAACCCTTTTAAGCACTTTATTGTTGATCCTTGGCTCTTCATTTACATCCCATATGTGACACCTTACATGTATTAACTACTACACATGTTTTGTCACAAAATCTAATGTTTTATCCAACATTTGAGAAGATTCAAGCCTTACACAGTTGTGAACATATTTCTTAAATGCACCCATTGTTCGTTCAATTAGATACATCCATATACTATGCATTGGTTCACATATATTTAGCTCTTCACCCACATGCAACGTTAGGTGGATGATGACATCAAAAAATGCTCTTGACATCTCCCATTCCAAAAGATTCAATGTGACAACCACATATTTTTTTCTTAGGGATGGTAGGTCATTAGGCTTCCATACCTTTGTGCATAGTCTATGAAACACTTAACTAAGACGCATAATGTTTATCCAAACAAGGGGGTCCATCGATCCTCTTAAGGCCAATGGCAAAATTATTGCATCAATACATGCCAATTATGGTTCTTCATGGAGTGAGGCTTTTTATCAGTAATGTATTTTGCAAATGCATTAGAATAATTTGTTAGAACTCTCAAGGAAGTTAATCTATTCATGAATGTTTGTAGTTCATTAGCTTTTAGTACATATGGTGCAATTGGTTGCAAAATCTTTGATGGCCTGAGAGGATCTTGTTTCAGCCATAATTGTTCCCAAACCTTAGTGAACTTTAATCGTGTCCTTCCAACCAAATATGAACTTGATCAAACTCTAGCGAATGTTCTTCTTAATGTGCATTACATCAAGAGTGTGTTTTATTAACAAATGTTGCATGTTTCACACAAGTAAACACCATTACCTTTTTTCTTTAACTAGTACCCCACATCCCACTTTGCATCACACAAGCAACAATTGTTAAAAATAATCAAATCAACCTATTCATAACCTATTCACTCATCTTTTTTATTCTACATGTATAACATCATTAAACTTTATGGATTTTATTACAAGAGTCCACTCAATGCTTGAAATTGTCCATAATTAAACTATTGTAATTTGTAAAATGTACTTCCTAGTATGGCAGACAAAATAAGGCACATTATCACTTCACCCCAAATGACAAAGATGGACAACCTTTTGTACTTAATACATTGCTAACAACCACCCATTCCTCTATGCTTCGTGCTCACTATAATGTTTATGTTATTGTTGTTGTGCACATCTTCCCCTGGAATTCTTCAGACCCATTAAAATGTTTTGCATTTGGGTGTTTTTAATATGGATGATTCCTTCAAAGCCACCTTCAAAAGCCTTAAAAAATGGCCTTCCCCAATTCTTTACACCACATGGACATAATGCATGTTCCACAAGGGGGGCAAGCTTTATACCCTTGGTGTTGATAACCACATACAATCCCATATTTAAGAAAATCATGGATCATCCATATTAACATTACTCTCAATGTGAACTGTCTCCTTGTTTTCGACTATAATACACCAACCCTAACCACCCCATTCCACAAATCTATAAGGTCTTCCAACAAGGGTGCTAAGTAAACATCAAAATGACTACTTCTCACAAACTTTGGGCTAGGTATTATCAATAAAAGTAATATGAATAACCTTTTTGTTAGTAACCATGGCGGTAGGTTATAGTTTAGAAGCAAAATTGGCTAGGTTGACCGATTGTTGGACTTTTCCCCAAAGGGATTGAAACCATATGTAGCAAGACCAAGCCTAACATTCCTCGCTTCACTTGCAAATTTTGGCCATGTGGCATCAATGTGTTTCCATGCCTTGCTATCAAATACATGCCTAACTTTGCCATCTATAAATTGATTTTTCGCATGCCATGTGATGAGTTCCAAGGTTTGTGGAGTTCAATACATCCATAACAAGTGAGCAGCTAATGGGAAGTGATGCAGCACCTTGATTCCCACCTACGACTTACAAAACATCTTGTATTGAGCAAATCCACATTTTAGACAACTACCAACCCTTCATACTACTTCCGAAACAAAACACATCCATTGGAACATGCATTTATATTCTAGTACCCAAGGCCAACCTTGCTAATGAGAGTTTTTTCCTAATACATATTTGATGGCAAATAATTGTCCCAAGTTGGCATTATTCATTGGTGCGTTTTATAATCATACCCTAGCGTGGTTGCCCAAGGTCACCAAAAGAACAAGCCTAGGCATGAAGTTCAACCTTCAAGTCTTTTGAGAGTGGCCAATAAGGGGAATGTCACTTGGTAAAAGAAGCAAGTCCAAATTGGATTAGTGTGGTTAAGGGGACCATCATAGGAAACAAACAAAAAATTGTTTAAGATTCTTCCTACATTTATAGAAAGGGTTTGGAATGTGAACTATACATAAGTTGAAAATCAACTACTTTCTCAAAGGCTTGAGGTATGAAGGTGGCAAAAGGGGTGGATTCACCATGACAAGGGTGACATGTTATTTGTGTTTACAAGGACGTAAACTTCCTAAAGGTGGGAGTGAATGACATGCTTTTCTGTTTAAAAAAAGTTTTAAGTAAGAGCAAAATTGAAACCACATTAGTAGGGCACTAAGGCGATATGAAAGTTAGGCCATAAATGGCTTCGTGAGATTCAACTATTCTAGGAGTTGGGAAACATCCAAACTTAGGGGTTTGAATGGGCTAAGGCATGAGTTCGGGCTTTCACTAGCCAAGAGGACAATTGGGGGTTGTCCTTGGGATTATAGTGTTAAACACTATCCCTTTAAACCCGTCAATGGACAATTAAACATTGTTTTGGGCAGACCTAAGGGGGTAGGCCTGTTAATGCGTTTGGGGTGATTAGAAGTTGACCCTTTAAACCTTCAAGGCCACCAAAAAATAGTTGGCCCTAGGACAACTTGGGTTATTCCAATTGAAATCCTCATCGAACTAACTTTGGGAATTGCGTATATGAGACCCCTAAGTCAACATGGGGGTTAGCTTGACTTTAAGGCCAACTGAGTTGGCTTTAGGAGTCGGGCCCATGGCTTGCTCCAATTAGATTAGGACTTATTTTCGATAGTAAAGTCTAACAAATTTAAGTAGAGAGTTTGAATTTGTCATGAGTGGTCAAGATTTTGGGACTAAACAAATGTGTCATGGGGGGTGTAGGTAGCTAGGAGTTAAAGGAGTTGATGTGAAAGGAGCTTGGTGAGGTGTGTGGAACACAAGGTGACAAGCGAAAAAAAACATGTCAACAACTTACTAGTCATTTTGAATCTCCCTTCCCAATAAGTTTGCCATAAACAATTATGCCCTCCCATATCAAGTGTCTTAACTTAGTTTAAGACCAAGTTTGGTATTTAAAAAAAATTACCATACTAAGTACCATAAGTACCATACTACCATTCCTTTGAGTGTTGATTGGATTGAAGTGAACTTCTATATTGATGTGGGAGTTTTTTGAAAGAAAACATTATATTATAGAAAACTTTGTAAAGTCATCCTCGATTTGCCCCCACTTTACACTCTAGTTTTCATTTTCGTCCCGTACTTTGGGTTGTCCATAAAGTCTCCCAAATTGGGGACCAACCTTGGAAACTAGGGATTAGTTTCCAAAAAATGGGGACCAAATGAAATTTTGGAGGGAACATGGGCTGCCCAAAAAAATTGTTGTTTTTTTTTTAATGTTAGAAAGGTTTAATAGGGTTTATGTGGGCTCAAAAATTTTCTCCCATCTTCAACTCTTTCTCTGGTTTTTTCCTCATGTGGTTTTTTTTCTTGCTCTTTTCATTTTTAGGGTTTCGATTTTCTCAAGTTTTTTCATTCTCATTTGAACTTTCTTCTTACAATTTTTTTTCTTGTTTTTTTTATTTTTTATTTTAGAGCAATGGCTTTTTCTTCAAGTTCTAACTTTTCTTCAAACTTAAGCTTTTCTTCAAATGATGATGAGGTCTTGTACGACATGGATCAAGAGGCTACAATGCTCTTTCATGCGGGGTTTATTATTTGTACTTCTAGAGACTTGTTCATTGCAACAAAAATGGAGGAAGGGGGTGGGCATTATGTGGACCCAACTACTAGTGTTCAACTAGATGTGCTAACCACACTACAATCCACCCCAACATTGTTCAAAAACCTAACTAACTTCACTACCACAAAGTTTGAGGACTTAACATCCATTGTGGTGCCTACCATCATCTCCCATGCATAATCTACAAGTGATACCCTTATTATTTCTAGGATACCATCAAAGTTAATCCTTCTAAATTTTGTTTTCTTCCTCAAACATGACAATGTCACCAATTATGACTCTTTCATGTGGAATTAGGCCAAAAGTTTGGTGTGCTGATGTTTTTTTCATTTCATCTTGCATTAATGCTACACTTGTGGATGAGATTTGTTGGCCTACAACCCAAGAGAGAGCTACACTAGGGTCCTATTTGCAAGAGTTGCCAAGATGCATTGAGTTCATTGATGGGACCTTAGTTGAGATACCTTGGCGGGATCCAAGTCACTAGACTTGGTTCAATGGTTGCAAAAAAATCTTTGTTATGAATAACATAGTTATTCTTCACCATAGAGGCTTGTTTATCTACATAGAAACCAATAATGAAGGAGTTCTTGCATTGATTCACAAAACTTGGTGCAAAACACAAACATGCCACAATGCCAAAAGAAATGTTCCCCAAAAAAATAAATCATGAGTGTGACAGTTGTAAAAAATTTCAGCATTTTTTTCTTGGGCATAAAACATGCTCACAAACAAGTTTGATTAGGACTACTAACTTCATTTGCAAATCTACAAATGCAAAGCCTTGGGTTGCACAAAAATAACGAGAAATGTTGCTCATTCCCTTTTGCTTTATGTGCATTTAAGCTCCAATTGACCCTCGTGGCACTCCTTCAAAATGCAAAGCGCTTGGGCTTTTGGCACTCAACCACCTCACTTGTTGCTTTGCTATACTCATCCTTGTGTTATAGTGGAAACACTCACACTCAAAGAACAAGTATTTTGCTCAAATGCATACAAGCAAGCTTTGACTATTGAGAATGAGAAGAGCATGAACTCTTGAGTGAATGAAGCTTTTGAGCACAAAAAATAGTGTCGACGGGCAAAAACTAGGACCAAACTCATTTGACCCTAAGTTTTAGTCCAAAATCAAATTTGGCACCTTGTTCAACCCCTTTGTATTTTTTTCTCCCCCAATTTCAAATTTCGTCCCCTATTTCGGCCAAACTGGGGGTTCTTCCTCTTTCAACAACTTTTTGAATAACTTTAATATCCAAAACAAAAATTGTAACATGTGTGTCAAATTGGGTGTCAACTTGAACCAGTTCCCACAAATATTGAGGGTTTATAAGGGTTTTATTAGGCTAATTCCCATATTTACATTAATGAGAATTGTAAACACCTTTGGTATATTTGTTTTTGCAAGTTTTTTTACACTTGGATTTTCTCGGGTATGTAAATAATGTAATATGCATATGTGATTGCTTATGACATTAGTTATTTACCCTATCATCTTCTTCCTTGTCAATATTCAAATGTCATCTAAGTTTCACCAATCATAACTAGGTATTAAAGCACTCCAAAATACACTATTCCCATGCCATCTGAAAAAGAAAAATGATAAAAGATAATCAGGGTTTCCAGTCAACCAATCCCAATTAGTGGTAAAGGGCTCATACATACTCTGGACCATGATGCCAAAGTTCAAAGATCAAATTCATACGAGCTTTTTTTTGTTTGTAGCCAAAATGGCTATCATCCATAGGATTGTGTAGAGAGATTGTTAAACATCCTTATGAAGATTTAGTTAAATCTGGCTGTGAGCCAAATGTGAACTAATTAAAAATATATATCCTTCTTTATTTTTGCTACACACTGAAAACCAAGTATAGAAATCTGGCTGTTTTTACTCTTTTTTTTCTTGCACCTCTGGCAATAGAAAACTTCCAAAATCACTTTTTCTTTAATTTTGAAATTCTAGTTTCACATTTGGAGAAATTTGGCTTTTTGGTTGATCATGACTTCCACAGATCCAAAGGTAAAAGTAAAACTTTCCATTTTTTCCATCAACATAAATATGTTTTTGGAAATGTGCTTAAAATACATAAATACATGCCTTTCGTAGATATGTGGTTAATATTTATAAAAAAATCTTTGGAAGGCCCATTGTGTGAGAGACACCTTGTTTTGTTACGGATGGGAGCTACAGATGGGTCGCGCACATGATTGTGAAAACCTTGGAAACGGGAGCTACAGATGCGTCGCACACATGATCGTGAAAACCTTGGGAATGGGAGCTACAGATGGGTCCCGCACATCCCTGGAAACGGGAGCTATAGATGGGTCGCACACATGATCGTGAAAACCTTGGGAATGGGAGCTACAGATGGGTCGCGCACATGATTGTGAAAACCTTGGAAACGGGAGCTACAGATGGGTCGCACACATGATCGTGAAAACCTTGGGAATGGGAGCTACAGATGTGTCGCGGACATGATTGTGAAAACCTTGGGTTCTACTTGCCTGCTCCTTGAAATCTGCTGGCAGAAAGGGAGGCAGGCAGATAAAATGTGCACATGCACACATTGTCTGCCCACTTTTTTAGCTGCTCGATCTAATTTTCTCTCCCTGCCCTCTAAGGCAATTTGTTAAAACAAATTCTATACATGGGAAGCACCTATCTGAGTAGCTTGTCCCTAAAAATACACATTAGGATAAAGCATGTGAGGAGCGCCAGTTGAGTTTCTTTTTTGATGGGTTGTGTCAATTGGGTGGCACCAACATGCCCCCAGGGATGTTTCTTATTTTTTGAAGGGGTTGAGCCAATTGGGTGGTGCAAACATGCCTCCAAGGGATGTTTCTTATCTTTTTGAAGGGGTGGGGGCTTGATTTCCCATCAAGTTCTCCTCAAACAGTTCCCATCAAATTCTTCCTGTTCCTATCAATATTCCATCAAAATCCTTTTGTTCTCATCAAGTTCCCAAACAATTCACGTCAAATTCCTTTTGTTCCCATGTCTATGGAGATAGGTAGGTGAGCACAAGTGAGCACGAAGGTGAACGGTGACACTCGCGAGAGACTCGGGCGGAGTGCTAAACGGAGCGCCGCAGTTCGTGGGCAGGACGGAAGGGGAGCTACAGTGGCAGCCAGTCGTCTGTCGGGTGCGACAGAGCACAAAGTCGGGATTTTCTGCCTACCAGTTTTTGTGGAAGATCGCGGGCAGATCTGCTTCTCGCTCGGCAGTCTGCCGCGCTTCTTCTTCATGTGCCCCAAGAGCTTGAAGCTGCGATGGAGGACGACTCACAAGGGGTATCACCAGCAAAGGATGGAGAGATTAAAATAACTTCTTCCCGTACGGGCGCAGTGTGAAGTGAAGTCTCTGGTGCTACGTCGGTCCCGGTGCCAAGAAAGCTCACGGCAAGAGGGGTGAACAGAAACAACAACCCATTCTTATTAAGGTTGCAATCTCACCAAGCCGGAGTGTGGAAGGAGAAGAGATTGTCTTTCGCTTGTACAATTTGGATACCCTCCTTCTGGAGGTATTTTGGTCCCTAAAAACTCTTTGCCCTTGTGTGGTCCAGTAAAACCTAGGGCTTCTATGGATGATAGATTTTCTGTCTCGTGTCGTCTTTTCTAACAAGCAAGTGTTGACAAGGTATGCAAGAGATTTTATCAGACTCAGACCCTAACCATATGAGTCTTTCAAAGTTCAGGATACTAATGTCATTCTGCTGTTTTGTGTGGCAGTCACTGTGTCCGGGTTCTTCCCAACACTCCAACTTACCTTTCTGTCCCAGGTAAGCAAACAGGCCTCCAAAACTGGAGCTCCTTTTAACTGTGGTGACTGCTTTCAAGATAATGTTGAAGATCTATTCTCTTGCGTGATATTTCTCTACCAGTACATGCTTATATGCAGTAAATGGTAATACAGCATTACAGCAATGTGACAAGGGTTTGTTTCTTACATGTCTATCTAGCAATCATGGTCCCTTGTATTTTATGGAGACAAAAAAATATTTCTCCAAACTGGTACTGCCATGTCATATCGCTAAAATCCACAGTGAGGTAAGTCAGTCCTGCCCAAATGTTTGCAATTGCTTACCCTACTGTACCCTCATGAACTCCCAAGGAGAATAGGAGAGGAAAATGGTAGATGGATCCAGATAAATGAACATGTCCTTAAGAACATTTTGTTATTTTGAGGGAGTCAGTACAGCAAGAGCCACAAATAAGAATTTTGAAGATGCAGAGGCATCCAATCCAAAATTCAAATTTTTTTGAGTGACATTCGATTATGTTGATTTGCACCCCCTATCAAGCAGCTGTGGAGAAGAATGCAAAGGATCTCAAGGACCATATAAAGGAGCTTTATTGGGGGACATGTAACAAGGTGGTTTTGTTGGGTATTCCAAGGGAGGGGTAGATGCAGCAGCAGTCTATTCCATGCTTTGGCCAAAGTTGAAGGACAAAGTGGTGGGACTTGTATTGGTGCAAAGCCCCTATGGTGGAAACCCCATTGCACCTGACATATTGTGCGAAGGTCAGATTGCAGATGTTGAGACATGTCTCATGGAGGTCCTAATCTGCAAAATCATCAAGGTATTATGGATTTCCCCATCTTTGTGGGTCTTAAATCTGCTTCTTTTTTCTCTCCGTTATGATTTCAATCTCAATTTGTCAGAAATATTAGGACAAAGCAATTTTGTGTGGTAGCCCAATGTTGACAGCTCTCCTCTGTAACTGTTGTGACATTGGAAGAATGTGGATGAGCCATGTGGATTTGCTTGATTTAACCCTCTGGTTGCGGATCTTTGGATTGATGGTCAAATAGCGAGTAAAAGAGAGCTAGAGACTTTGTCTGAATTTGATCCACCAACAGAATTGTTGTAAACACATTGCTTATCTCCAGCTCTTATTCATTATTATTATTCATTGTGCAGGGAGATCTGAAGGCACTGGAAGAATTTACACATGAGAAGTGTAAAGAGTTCAAGGCCATGTATTCATTACCATCAGATCTATTATCGCAATGCATGCAGAGGCAAGCTGAGCACCAAGGGCTGTCTCTGCTATGTCTCACATTGCCCATGCGGAACTTCCATGGTTGCCAGGAACAACAGGACGGGAAGACTCTTCTCAAGGCACCCCAAAACTCCATGTAGCTATCCCTCTATCTGCAGCCATGGCCATCTGCGCTCTGCACCTGGAACTCAGTTATGGGGAAAAGAGTGATGGACAGAAAGATGTCAAAGTTCCAGGTTTAATCATTGTGAAACCTGATAGAAAATTGGATCATGCTTGGATGGTGTACTCACCATCGAGGAAGGAGCCCAATGAACCTAATGCAGCCCAGATGTGTGAGGCTCTTCTTAAATTGCTTTTAAAACCATGAGAGATGGAGGCAAGACAATATCATAGTAACCCCAGAAGCGGAAGTAAGTTTGCAAGAGGCTGAGGCAATTTCAACCCAAGATGGCAATGCTGTAGGAGCTGGTGAAGCTTCAGGTCTGCAGATTTCTTCCCCAGAACATCTTATTATGGAAGCAGCAACCAGTTTCCTAGAGGAAGGAAGCAACTCAACAGTTTCCACCAAAGATTTGGATGGGGAAACCTATCAAGATCACAACAACCCTTCTTCTTCTGATATGCCACAGTGTGAATCTGATAGGGTTCTGAGGGAAGTTCTATCTAGTGTTGTAAATTCTCAGACCACTCAGATTCACCTTCAGTTAACGACATAGCTGGAAATTATCTGTAATCAACAACAGCTGACATGCGATAGGTATTGGCAGGGAGGTGGTGCAAAATGCTCAGTACCACTGTGAACTAGACATAGTGTACATATTGTCCAATCCCCAACCATTAAGGTTTTGACTTGGCATTTACTGTCAAGCACTAGATTCTTTCATCTTCAATTGTAGCCCATTCACGCAATTCATTTCATTCTGCTAACACCCTACTACATTCATAAGCAGATTGGGGGTGTGATAGGAAGCTCTGAGTAGGAGAGACCTTGGGGGTATGTACAAAATGTAAACCATTGAACAGTCTTTGCGATTTTTCTATTTCTTCTCTCATCATGGTTTCTGTTGTTATTGTGGGAAGAAAGGTACTCAGCGATCAAGGATGTTGGAATTTGGATTTCCCCTTAGGAGTAGTGCAATTGTTGTTGTTATGGTCTAGAGGGTCATTTGTCTCTGCAAACTTTCATTTTGCAGATGTTGGGAATACCTAGCATGTTTGGTTCGGTGGACTTTGTTTCATAGATTTGGGAGATTTTCTGCATGGTTGTTTCTGCAAGCTTTGGAAGAGTACATCTTTGTTGTTTCTGGTGGAAAATAGTTGATGGAGCAGAAGGTAGAGATAATAGCCAGGACCTTCAGAACTGTAGTATCGTCTCACACTTGAATGCCTCCAGTTTGGTTCAATTTTCCCTGAGAATCATTTCAAGGCAAGATCAGGTGGGGTATCAGGTGGCTTCTTTCATTTCCTGCATGGAATAGTTTGTTTCTGGATTGGACAGTGAGATGTGCATTAAACTTGTGAAATGGCAAATGATTGCAGATCTGCAGGTGGTGTTTTCTATTTGCAGCATGCCTTAGCAGAGTGGCAGGGATGCAAGGTCGTGGAATGTATAGTAGGTATCCACAATGCACCTCTGCAGCCTTGGTCCTAGCTTTCACTTTGCAGCCAGCATCTGAACAGATTAGGGAGGCAAGGTGGCAAGGATACAGTAGTATGTGGCCTTGTCCTAGTGCTCATCTGCTTCTTTCGCTTGTGTCTGCAAGTGCTCTTCTCCCCCACTTATTCATTACCATTAAGCCTTTCACAACTACCAACACCACATAGCACTGGCAAGGAGTGGCTACCACCTGCTGTATTCTTCCTTCCAACAATTAACATAATTACCAACAAATCTATCTATAGATTCAGCAAAGAAGTTTCATGTCTAGATGGTTATCAGCCATGATCATGTGCAATTTGAGATATTTCAAGTCTGGTTTTGAGGAATCATTACTATTGCTGAAATTTTGTTGTTACTGAAATTATGCCTCAAGGTTAGTTTGCAAATCAACTGCAATAAGGGAGGACAAGAGATATGAAATACTTGAGGATGGCCATAATTGTCGATCACAACTATTAGGTATGTAACAAGGCAGACCTGCATGCAAGAATGGCCACATTACATAATACAAGGCCCCAATATTTGCTAGGGCCAAGGTGCCCAACTAAGGCTTTCCTGAAAGCAACTCCATGAAAAATGAACAATCCATGGTGTGACCTACAGCAAGTAAGGTTGGGCCATATTGATATATCTGGAGTTAATTACTCAAGTAGCAAAAGGAGCCAGACCTACTTTGTCTTGTTTATATATACACCCTGCATGAGAGTGTGTTGGAAACTACTGTCACCTATTTACGATCCATGTTGAGAGGGGCTGGGACTGCAGAACGTGAGGAGCAAAATGGTGACGGACGACGCTGGTGAGATTTCCATAGCTGATGAGAGAAGTGTCCCCAGCAGGGAGGGAAGCTCCAGTGGAGCAAAGATGACCACAACATACAACAGCTACGAGGAGGCCAGGAAGCGTCGAGTGACAGAGCTGCAAGCACGTTTGCAGGAGATCGGGTCATTGCAAGCTGCTGAAGAACTGTGAGTCCAATCACCCATCAATATAGCTCCACGCACTTATTGAACTTCTATCTCCAAAGAACACCCTTTGTCTTTTCCACTTAACATCTTGGCTCACATTTATCTTATATTGTCCAACTCCTTTGCACGTTTTTTGGGCTTTGTCGTTGGTATCCGCGCATGCCTTGATCCTTTTTGCCCCCATCTACTAAAGTGTTTTTCTCTGCTACAACCTGATGTTCATATTAGTTTCAGGTTCACACATTTGATTACAGGTGAAAATAACTTCCTCGCATCAACTTTCCGCTCTAGGATCGTAGAAGTTTGATGTAGCGGGGTGAAAACTACGTGCACCTTCTTCTTGTTTGCATCGCAGTTGTGCGTCTGGCCTCCTAAACTAGGTTTAGTCTCCAAGATGGTGGTGTTGCATTCATAAGTTAACATGGTTTTAATCACATGCATGATGTTCTTGGTTGATGTCACAGGCGTAGTCTAGCTTCAAAGGATTGCCAGCACAATAAATTGATAGAGGTTGATCTTCCCCACAAAAAACACAAGGCAAGCTGCAGTACATACAAGCCAGAGGGTAGCAAAAGTTATTGCAATGCAGGACAGCAGTGAAAAAACAATTCCAGTAGGGGGGGAAGGGAGGGAAGAGATGATTCGTGAAAGGGAGTAAAGGGAGGAGGGAGGGGATTGGGAACCAAATTCAGAAGACGTTGATGGCTTTGATGATGAGCATAATGATGTCACACCCTGAGGATCCACATCACACTGTTCTCAAGGAACTGAGCACAAAAATCTTAGGCGAAAGAGGCACGGGTCACCCTCTAAGCAGGTCACCTTAAACCCAATCTAGGTGATTCTTAGTTGCAAGGGTGTTTTTGTTGTGTTAGTTCTTCTGAACTGTTGCATGGGTGTTTGGGTTGTAGCAACTACACCTTAGATTGTAGAAGTTCAAAGATATTAGGATTGTTATATTAAGTGCTCAGTTCAATACATTGATGGTGTTGTGAATGCATGTGCAGAGAAAGACACAAAAGGCTACACAATTACCACATCCAGGTTTTCATCATCTTGCAAATTTGCCTACCATCAAGCCACCTCCCAACCAGGCTACTATGGGTGAATATGGATGGTCATTAATGCCCACAACATAAAAAAAACATGGGTCCTTTGGATGGCATGACAAGTGTGCCAATAGATGGAAGGCACCTTGTGTTTACTCTACAAGTTGGGCCTCATTTGGCAGCATGGCCTACCCGTAGCCTAGGTGCAAGTAATGGTGCAGAAACTAGATCACCTAGCACTATTCACACCACCCACATATAGACCACACGATTCAACAAACAAGCATTGGATCTTGAGATGCACAGTGAAGATCAGATGGTAAGAAACCTCAGTTTGTTGAGGTCAACCCAAATGGGTTTGTTACTGAGGGTTGCAAAAACAAGACCTGATTTGAATATTCAATCCAGAGACCATGTGCAAAATACATGGATGTTTCCATTGTTCTGATAAGAAATCAAAACCCCCAAAACTTGGCCAATCTTAAGTAAGATTTAGATGTAGAATTTGAAATGTGGGGAATGAGCTGTCAATTCCTGGGCTCAAAGAAGTTATGTGGGTTGCCTTCAAATACAAGAGGTCACATCTGATAGGGTTGTGGGAGAAGGATCCCTCTCATGGTCCACCCCCTGGTGTATCCAATGAAGCATGGTAGAATCTTATTATGTATTAGAATTCTCCAGAACAGAAGGCAAAATCAATGGTATAAACTTTTGTACTTTTATCCATGATTATGTGATTTAACAAGTGTTTGAATCTTGCTATGCATTTTAGGTCAAGCAATGTACTTTGGTTGATTGACATAATGCAACATGCAAATATTGCATTAAGATTTTCACCATCAGATTACATGGGTTTCATTAGGGCAAATTTGTATTGTTTAAGGTTTGATTTAATGCACATAGTATGTTACCTCATTCATTACATATCCGATAGATTTTACCAAAAAAAATAGGCAATGAAAGCTTACAGGGCAAAGGTGCAAAAACCCAGCCATTTTGGGTGGTATGGGAAAGCTGGTTCTCCAAGACATGGTGAGTTGGGTTTCAGGCAACTGTTTGTTCAACTGTTTTATGATCTCTTTTGCATATTGTCTCCAATATTTCTATCATTGCTAGGCTAGGAGTCATAAATAGTCAATATTTCACATTCATGATGCTTTGTAGTTCTACTTTTTTATTTGTTTCTCAAATGTCTAATCTCATTGGTCTTTTGAGAAATAAAGGTTATCCTCTAAAAAATATAATAAAGAGGATTAAAGGGTTACTTATCAAACCAAAATTCTTTTTTGGGGGGGATTTCTACATTTGGAATTATCCAAATGATATTGAATGAAGGCGGGTGGGTAAGTGGGGAGCTGCTAAAAGTCCACTGGGTCTCGTTTGCTAGTATTATTTGTTTGTATCTTAATATGTTGTTCTTTGGTGTTCTTTTTGTGTTCTTGAACTTTGCTGTTTTTATGTTTGTTGATTAGTTTGCTGACTACTGTAGTTTTTATGTGTGCAGTATATCATCCATTCTATCACTTTGTTCACAGTGCATTTGTCCTTCTTTGTGTTTTGTAAGATTTCATCTGGTTGGTCTAAGACTAAAGGGAATTCTTAACCTTGACTTTTTTCTTTAATTATGAATATGGAGTTTTTTCTGTTTTCATGAGATTTTTTTTTTCACATAGTGTGTAAGCCAGGAATGATCCCCTTCTATTACCAAAGTGGCATAACAATTGGCAAATTTTTCTGATGGCAAGGTATGCGTCAAACATGAACAAACTTTATTCTATTAATTCATGTGTGATAGGAGGCTTGTTTGCATCGCATCATGTGAATTTTTCACATTGATTTCTTAACTTGGATTGGGAGATTGTGGCAGGAAGCTTCAAGTGCCCAAGGGAGGTTGCAAAAGTTGGAATAATCAAACATTTGTCTCAATAGTGCCATGAAACTTATGGCAGAAAAGGTGGGTTCAATCCAGGCTTGGCACGATCATTATCGGAAGACATTGGTGGAGGTGAAGGACAAAGTGTCTACCATGGAATCATGGATGACAAAGTTTGACAACAATCTATTAACAATTACTGGGTTTTTGTCGAGGATAGAGCCCCTCCTCCCTAGCATACATGTACCTCCTACACAAAAACCGTATGTTGCAACAATTGGATGTGGAGATGGTGGTGGGGAAGTGCATATAGTGGAAGGAAGGGCAGAGACAGAGAGAAGCATGGAAGGAGGGACCACGGAAGAGAAAAGTGTGGATGGAAGGCTGGGGGTGGAGAAAACCATGGAAATTAATGTAGTAAAAGAAAGAAATGTAGTGGAGAGCCTACCAGTGGAAGCCAAGCCAGACATGATTATTTGGGCTTCAGCCAGTTTATGGATGAAGATACAGGCATAGAGAAGGTTCACCTTCCAAGTGGGGCTAGAAGCTCAAAAAGTGACAAGATGAAACCTAAAGCAGTACATGAAGAAAAACCTAAGGACATGTCAACAAGAGGTATTTAGTCTCACACAAAGTACATAAAAGATGCCCTAACAATATGTCTACAAGGCCTATTTGCATGCTAACAGATTGGTTGATGTGCATGTCCATGTTTTGGTTGTGCATTAATCTGAAGGGGCTTGTGCTGGTGGACGGTGCAGACATTGGTGCAGCAGGAATAAGTGAGCAGTTAGAGGCTAAGAATCTTGTTGAACAAGTTGTTGGCAACACTACTAAGCTTCCTCAGGTGGAAAAGTTACCTCCAATTTGGGTGGGAGGACGGCTGCTCAAAAGGCTAATGTACCTAAACCATCAGGACCACCAACTCAGGAGACAAGGTCTAGCAAGGGAACGCAAAAACCAACCAGGGATGTTGGAGGGAATAAAACACCAATTGCAAGCCCATGCAAGGTATGGGCTCCAACCATGTTTGACAATGCAATCCCATAACCTTGAGTTGTTCATGGGTTTTACTCTAATTTTGGTGTGTTGTTTGTGTTTGGGGGGGATTAATTTGAGAAGGGAGCCAAAGTGCAATTGTTAGATCATGCCAATGTCAAATGGATGGTAGCCATGGAGAGGACTTCCAAGAAGTTATTTTTATCATGATACACAAATTTCAGAGAAGTTTTATGCAATTGGGGTTGAGGAGGCATTGGATGGTAAAGTGGATTTATGTGTGACAAATGAGGCAGATGATCCACCACAACTACACCTCAAGGATGTAGTAGGGTCCACCAAATTATGGGATAATGAATACATTCTCCTAGCAGAAGATAAATAGATCTAAACTGTAGAACCTAGGCAATTTTGTTTGGACATTAGCCTGTCCCTTCATATAAATTTTCAACACTATACTACTAGGCTTTGGACTGCATGTATCATCAGGACTAAAACCCCATAGTTAAGATAACTAATATGGATGACAGTGAATCAAATGGCAAATGGAGTTGTTGTGGATCAGGGTGGTGAAGAGTAAGTTTTATAGTACAAACAATGTCATCCAGTTTAGAGGCATTGGTGAGACTTAAAGTCATATATGGGGTATGACTTTACCCCCTAATTTCTCATGTTGATTACTTTGGTTATTACAAATCTTTAGGCTTTTTTATCTCTTGGGCAAGCAATAGGTCTAGTCCCTTTTATGTAGGACCACATTGTGTGACCAATCAAGCCATGGGGATTATTACCTGCCTGCTGATGAATCTTGGAGGCGGTGTGGATGCATAGACATAGGTCTTGTAGATTGACGAAATTTGGATTAGTGTTGTTTAAAAAGACAATTGATTTATCTTGAACATTGTTCAAGCAATGATCATCAAGGGTAGTTTGTCTGCCATGGGTGATACAATGTCATGTTTGACACCATTGGCAGGTTTGAGAGCATGTCTTGCAGCCAAAGTATGCAGGCCAAAGGTCTGGTCCACAATATTCTTTGAGGAGGGCTTGCTGCTCGGAAGTTTGTAGTTGGTTTTCATTTCATTAGCTCTTCTTCATTTGTTGTTTTGTTCCTTTAACATTTGAGCTTGTGCCTTGGGTTTTGCTTTTCCTTCCTTTTTTGTTTTTTTTTTTTCCCGTCTGACTGTTTCTTCTTGGTGGAAAATGTATTAGCACTAGATGGGGAGCAATAATGGTTGTTAGCTTACCAAATGTCACTTCCACCTACTGCTCCAGAATATATCTGACTACAAATGGGTGCATATCCCAGAGTAGATATATGTATTCTTTCTTGAAGTTTACTATGTAATTCAAGGAGTTGGCCACTAGCATCCTCCAAAAACATGGTCTTTTTCATTTGTTTGCAAATTAAGGATTGCATTACTGAACACGTATTGGGGAGATTCACAATTGGAGAAGGAGAAAGAGGAGAAGGGGCATGGTAGTATGTGCATGCAACGTGGGTTTGCTTAAGCTCTTCCTCCCAGTATTGCCACCGTTATTTCAGCCACGCTGTCCTCCCAGGTATGTGACCTAATTATTTTTGCCTGTTTTTCTTCTCACCCTTCATTTGTTTCTATTCAATTTTCACATTGAAGGATTGATGGTGCAAAACATGCCATTGTTGGAAACAAGTTCATATTTTAAACTAATTTTCAAGAGACTTGTTTCCTGGACATAATTTTGAGATGGGCACAACATGCTCATCAATGGGGTTTAGACATTAACTCAGATGTACATAGCTCAACAGAAACCCTAATTTCCTCCCCATTCTAACTAAATCAAGAGATTTTTTTGTTATTCAGAATTTTGAGATGGGCACAACTTGCTCATCAATGTGGTTAAACATTGACTTAAATGTTGTAGCTCAAAAAAACCCTAATTCTAATTTCCTCCCCATTAGAACAGTCTTCAAAATATCATTTTTGTTGAATAGAATCTTGAGAAAGGCACAACATGCTCATTAGTGGGTAATTTACATTAACTTAGATGTAGCTCAATATGAACCATAATTTCCAAGTGGCTGTTTGTGACTGGTTAGAATTTTGAGATGGGCACTACATGTTCATCACTGTGGGTTAACACTAACTTCAGATGTTATAACTCAACAAAGACCCTACTTTGTTTTTGGTCTAGGAGAGGGTATTTATTATTTTAATTGGTATTATTCAACCTTTTGGTCTGTTGAGTACACCATTGATCACTTAAACTATTTATTGTGTATATTTGCATGCAGTTGGGTGTGGAATGAATCCAGCACTCCAGAATAAGGATTTTCCATGTGCAATGGAAAAATGAAGCTTTTGGTACTTTCAACTAACAAGAGATGCAACAGACAAAGTCCGGAAAAAAGCATGGACCATAAGTTAGACGCTCTTTGACCCAACAAAGATGTAGGCTTCACTTTGTCTTACTAAACCCTTCCAAGCCCCAAAAACAAAATAAGGCCCCATGTACTTTACCTCTAAGTTATTTTTAAAAATCTACAATAGCATGAATTTTCATATTTTTATGAGCTTGAGTTCACTACGAGGGCAGTCTCATTGAAAATTGAAGCGATGTAATGCTTCTAACACAAACAAAAAGTGATTATTACATATTTGCATGCAAGTAATACCAAAAAAAACTTGGTGCTTCCAAGTTCCCACCATATCACCAACACTTTTTTGGGGGCAATATTGTAATGTAGTCAAAGTGGTGATTGTCCATAAGAAGATTTAACCAAATTTGGCTATAAATGATAGATGAAAGTTAAAGAATTAAAGCATCCTTCTATAAAACATTTGCAATCAACATGAGTGAAAGAAACTAATGAGGGAACATTAACATGGCTATGGGGTAAACCTTGGATCATTGTCTCAACAAATTCAAGAATTTTGATTCCCATCAACTTAAAATTCTGCATACCCTTAAGATCTCTTCTTGCTTAAGAACAAATTTGTCATACACCTCTTTCAATAGCTTCTTGAAAGTACAAACTATTGATAAATCATTTCTGTACTTAGTACATCTAGAAGAAATACAATTAGATCAAGCCTTGAAATTTACATAATTATGCAATTTACACACTTTTCAACATATAAATTATATAAATGAAGTGAGGATTAATCAAAATTTGGGAATTGAGGAGATTCAGAGTAGATGAGAGATCTATCTTACCCATTTGAGAAGAAACTAAAAGTGAAATCAATTTAAGTGAATTATTTCTAGGATGCAGAACAGAAGGTTTTAAGACCTTTTCTCCATGGCAAATTTGACCAGAAGATTTAAAAGGTTTGGGATCACACAAACAACTACATGGACTAAGAAAATGAGGCTCATAGGCAGATAAATGTTTCAAGCAGGGAAGATCTTTAATGGGATACTGAAGCCCATTGGAGTGGTTTTGGGAACCAATTTCACAATCATAATTGGCATAAAAACCCACCCATGCTAATGCACTCTTCAAAGTTCTGGAAGTTCACCAACTATTGTAGGAATAGGTTACACATACCTGCCCCACAAGCATGTCATTCTGGTCCTGGTGCATTTGCTTGACATCTGCCAAATCTGCTCTTAGCTCCACCTGCATACCAATCCTCTTCACAATCAGAAAATTGTTGTAGCAGGTGTAAGAGCATCTGTAGTCTGGTGTTTGGAGTTACACCAGGGTTGCGGATTCTAGCGTTAGTGACAAAGGCCTGTGTCTCCTGTGGAAGTAGTGATTTGGGAGACAATGAACAAATTTATGGCAGTAATGTAGGCAAACAGATGTGGCCATTGTTAATTGAGTCCATATCCCTGAGCCAAATTATGCACTTACAATGAGAACCAAATTTCATGCTGAAAACAACACAGAGATATGAGGAATGAACCCTCAGCTGATCCTGGTACATTACAACCAGGGGTTGGATCAAAGCTGACCTCTTCATCCTGCTCCCCCATCACTTCTAAGGCTGAGGTATGGCAGAGACATAAGGCCTCCAACTCAGCACATATCCCCCTGCCACTGACATTGCTTCAGCTCTTAGCTTTTTACACTGCCACAACTGGTCAATCTACAAAAATTCTTATGAAATCTTACCATTGCAGCAACTTGCAGAAGAGTTATTGTAAGTTCATGAGTGCAGAGTTCACAAAAGGAATTGTTTCTTTGCTGTCAAAAAGTAGTACCTACCAGTTTGAAACTACCTTTAAAGACAGGCAAACAGTCAATAACAGGACTATCAAAGCCTTAAAAGCAGAGCAAAGTTCAGATGTGCAGCAAACGAAGGACATAACAAAGCCAATCTGCAGTACAAAACAAACCTGAGTTGTGGCTCTGACAAGCTCCTCTGCTAATGAATCATAGGTCAACTCCAGTGCAACCTGTAGTATGAAAGAGCACAGGAAAGCAAACTTTGACAAGACAATTAGAGAAACACTTGTGGCAAAAACTTATCTGTAGATTGTCCCTCTAGAACATTCACTCCTGTGCCTATCCAAAAAGGGTAAAATTATTTTGTCAGGAATAAGCTAAATGTGGGGCAATGTGATCTTGGTTCCTGAGGGAGGCCCCCTTGACACCAGTTCAACCAGCTCCAAATTCCATGGAAAAAGCAGGTAAGTGAGTACTTAACAAAACTCCACACACTATGCAGGCTGAAGAGAAGGACAACTCTCCTTCTCTATGACACAAATGTGCTTCAAGTTGCTCATAGGTTGGTCAGCCAGGATGAGGCCCTTCCCAAGAGATGGGGATGGAGATGGAGATTGATATTGAGATGGAGATGGAGATCGTCTCTCGATGAAGCTATCTCTTTCTCCAAGTACATGATAACTATTGCTGCCTGTAAGGGAAAGCTCTTGTTCACACTCACTTGATTGCTGGGCAACCTCTGCAAGGTTGTAGGACTCTTTGATGCACCTGCCACAAGAGGACATAAGCCATTCTTTCATATGATTGAACAAGTAGAGAAAAGCATGTGTGCTCCCTGAATTCTCAGTCATACTCATGGACTCTGATCTCTGCACAGCAAGGAGCCACGAGAAATCTGAGGAGCTCCTAAACCATGAACTCTCTCCTTTGTCAAAACCTTGCAAGCTTGCAAATGTTTTTGTTACATCTAGTAGTCCTTCAGCTGTGACAATGAAGCATGACTGTGTTCTCCTCATGTGCATTCTGTTTGAGGCAATCTGTTGCTTGAAAAAATTGAAAGATCAAGTTAGGGAGCCAATTCAGAATGACACACTATTGACATCATTGGTATATATGAGAAACAGTCACTGCTTTGCCTGTAGCAACCTGGACAGATTTGGTTCACATGGATAGCATTTTCAGCCTATGTTGAATCACCTGATTATTTTCCCTCACCTTTCTTTTTGGAGCAATCTGTAATTTGCCTCATTTCTCCCTCATCAATTGCAAAAGTTAGAGAGCAGGAGAGTATTCCAATGCAGAGTATGAGAAGTGAATCCAGAGAATCTTCACACAAGCTCATTCGTGATTGAAATCACTCTTATATCTGCTGCAGAGTAATTTGATCTCCTCCTCCAACTGTTTGGACACAACCCTCTTGTGTGGAAGCCCTATTGCAACAAGATATTCCTGCTAGGTTTCCAATGCCTGATGCCTGTCCTTCTCCAATAAGCTTGCTCTGACATCAGACAAGACCACAAAACAGTTGGTGGGATTCTGTCTTTCCAAGAAATCAGATCTCAACTGGTGGAAGTTCTGACCCTCATTCACAATTACATAAAAAACATGCAACTCCCAAATAGCTATCCCCACGTATAGGTAACAGAACTTGCTGGAACATTGTCAAAGTCACCAAAAGACCAGTCTCCCCTAAACGAAAAGCAAACCAAAGTTCAGTGTCTGGCAGGTTGAGATCTTTCTGGAAGAGGTGGACACCATTTTGCAGGTTGTTTTGAGATAGCGAAACCCAAGTTTTAACGTGTGCAATACATTCATGCTTGTGTCTCCAAAACACCTACTGACCTGACTTAGATCCTGGCAAATCAGAATGATATTGGAAGATGAATTTGGAGCTCGTGAGTTCAGGTCTTCCAAACTAAAAGTCATACAAGATTTATACTTTCTGTTGAATAACAGACAGCTTAGCTATCTACACCTTAGAGACACTACAAGAGAATGTGGGTTTTCTCACACAAAAAGTTGTGGCTCATGACATGTGTGAGGTAAACTTTGTGGTTTCATCCATTACAATGTACAATATGTGGTTTATTGCAGCATATATTACATTAAAATAGCAATTTAACATTAGGTAATCACACATATTACATTCATTGATGTTGATTCCTGCACCTCTTGAACAAACAAATCATTTGCTAGTCTGTTACTTCCACCTGTAAACAACAAACTCAGCAGTAGAAAGGCCAGGCTGATAAACCACAATCCACCTGCTTCAGTGTGACAGACAACCAAAGATTTTTTAACATGTTGGTGGTACAAGCTGATCCAATAGGAGCTCAATTCTGCAGTGTGTCCTTAGTCCTTACCACAGAGATCCACCAGCACTAAAGGCAATCTGCAACCATGTGCTTTGAGCTCATCCATAAGTGACAAGCCTGGAGAGCTTCAATGTGGCACAGCAGTGCTCTTGTGGAATCTGGCATATGTGCTGCCAGCTCTTTGTTATCTCATCTCAGTAGCCTGTCATGTATCACTTCTCAATGTCACCTACTTCTGATGCTTGACAATCAGAAGATGACTCTAGTCCTCTCCACATCACCTGAGGTTATAGAAGTAAAACACTTTGGAACATGTCACATAGCTTACCCAAAAAATGAGTTTTAGTAAGTGCAACACACCTGGCACCATTTTTTGAGATCTTCCATGTCTCTCAGCACCACATCCTCTTGATAAGCTGCCTGTGTATTTTACAGCAAGTCAGAAAGACTGTCAAAGAGGACTCCTACTGGTCAAGTCATGCAAACAGTGTATATAAACCAAGTGACATATATCCTACATCCATGTATATGCTTTGGCTGTACACACTAACCAGCACCACAGGAGCATGTGACAGAAAATATTGGTAAGATTTCAGTGGAATCTGGATGCATGATTGCAAATGATTGTGCATGATGAGTGCCAGAAAAACCTGCTGCCCCAAAGAAGTGAGGGGTTGACAGACCTCCCCAACTGTCTGCACAAGGCTTGCTTGATGCTCAGTAGCCTCATGAAGGCAACAATCAAGGCTTATGGTCACAGGACTAAACCTAAAAGAAAAAGATGGAGAGGATATGGTTTGTGTCAGTTGTGCTCAGGGTAAGAACCATAGACAATCTATACCTGTTAATGAACCAAGACATAAAGCTGAGAGTGCACGAGTTTTTAATCATGGAGATACATTTGTGGACCAATGAATGTTGCTATGCTGGGATGACCATTATATTTTGTGTCTTTCAAAGATGATTACAGTGGTTATAGAATTCCTTACTGCATCAAAAGGAAGGCAATTGAGAATTTCAAGAAAATGCAGAGACAATCATTGAGAGAAACAAGAAATAAAATTATGAAGTTCCAAAGTGATTGTGGTGATGAATTTACAAGTAATGCATTCTAGGCATATTTGGAATCTGAAGGGATTTACCAAGAGCTTATAACACCATATACACCTGAACAGAATGGCTTTGCAGAGTGATCATCACACACCCTACTTGAAGTAGTACAATGCATGCTTCATGTCAGGAAGATTCCATTACATTTTTGGGGAGAAGCATTACACACTGTTGTGTATGTGCTGAACCAAAGTGGCACTAGAACTCTCAAAGGAGTTAGTCCCCTTGAAGCATGGAACAAGAAGAAGCCAAATATCTTGCATTTGAAGGCATTTGGATGTGATGCTTTTGTTCACATTCTGAAGCAATTTTGTTAGAAATTGGAATCAAAGAGCTCAAAGTGCACTGTCATTGGTTACTGCCAAGAAAGTAAGGGTTACAGACAGTGGGACAAGACAAACAAGAATATGATAATCAGCTGTAATGTCATTTTTCATGAAGATGTTGTAGAGATGTCTGCTGCAGATGAACCACACAAGACTTTTGTTCTTCATTCTTTGGAAGGAAGAGGGGAGAATAGTACAACAAGTTTTCAATCTCATGACGAAAGTGGGAGAACAATATCTGCATCCATTCCCAAACGCACAATAGCAATTGACAATCCTATTGTTGACACTTAGACAGTTGAAGTTTCATTTGGCAATGCAGAGGCACTGAGTCATGCTTCATCTGAAGATGGGACAGTTCTTTAGATATCACAAGGAACATTTCAAATTGTGGAGGCCATAGATGGGAGTGATTTTGATAATGTTAGTGAGCTTGTTTGTGGTGAACGACAGTGTCATCCACCCTAAGATATGGTTATTGGTGTTCCCAACCAGGAACTTTAATGTCTTTTGTAGGAGATGTTTAGGCCATCTTAGAAGAACCATGTATGTATGAATAGGCTGTAGCTTTAGAGCAAAGGATTGATTAGGAGCATACAATGGCAGAAGAGTATAATTCATTGCTGAAGAACAACGCTTGGACATTTTGTGCACCCCCAACAGGGAGGAAGAGTATAAAAAGCAAATTGGTGTATAGGATCAAATTGAAATCTTCTATGGTAATGTGGATTGCTTCAAAGCAAGAGTAGATGCAAAAGGCTACTCCCAAACATATGGTTTTGACTATGAGCAAGCATTTGCTGACTCCAGTTGTCAACAAAAATATTTATGGGATGAAGCAGGTATCCGGGGCTTGGAACACTAAATTTGTTACTAAGTATGAGTTGCAAGCTACCACTGCATAATCGTATGTCTTTGTGAACAAGGTGCCTCCAATTCTCATCGTTGTAATTTTGTGGATGGGTTGGGAACATGCAAAGATATTACAAAGTTGAACAAGGTGATCAATCATCTTAATAAAGCTTCTGAGGTCAGAGTTGGAGGAGCAAATTTTTATGTTGGTCTTCATATCACAATGAACTGTGAGTTGAGAACCTTGTATATTGACCAAACTTAGTACATTCTTTGAAAACTGAAAAAGTTTGGTTATGGTGAGGCACATGTAACAACTACTCCAATTGATGTTAGTGTACAATGGCAAGCAACTGTTCATGAAACAGCAGAGGAAATTTTCCTTATTTGGAAATTGTGGGCAGCATCAAGTCCAAGAGTGGTTGCATTGTATTTTTGAATGGTGCTCCTATCACATGGATTACCCAAAAACAAGAATGTGTTGCTAGCTCTACCATGGAAATGGAGTACATACCTGCAGCATTGGCAGCAAGAGAAGTATATTTGCAATGCTTACTAAATAATGTCAGGTTTCCACAAACCTCACCAACAATTATCCATGGTGATAATAAAGGCACCATTTGCCTTGTGCTCAACCCAGAGTATGATTGACGCACCAAACACATTGATATTCAATGTGATACACAGTTTTAGCAGAGAGCATTTATCACCGTGTTGTACATCAATACTGAATATCAGATTGCAGACATTCTAACCAAGGCGCCCACTCCTGACAAGTTTGCTCTGTTTTGTTTTTGGTTGGGACTCATGAAACTCACTGAAGGTTAGTGACTGAGATTGATCATCCACTGTCACAATCAGTGGGAGTGTTGTTTTACATTGAACCAGATATACAAATGATCAATGGTCATTGGGCACTGATAAAGAGTAGTCACTACATGCATAACTTGATAAAGACCAGCCATTGTTTTTTGAACTTGTCCTGATACAATTTTCCTGCTTTTTACAACTAGTTAGTTTCAACTTTCTTTACTAGAGATGAGCACTACCCTATTAGGATTGTCTCTGTTTGTTATGTGGAGTGCATGCTTTATAGTATGTTGTCTTTTTCTGTGTGTACAGAGCTTTGCTGTAAAAGAACTCTTTTCCTTGTATCAGAGATACTTGTCAATATTTCTTGTTACACTCCAATATTTAAATAAACAAACTCTGAAGAATATTTACCTATCACTTCCACAGTTCTGAATGGACACCTAGGCTCACAATATTTTGGTCTGCCCTTCTTGTGCCACTTGCTTCTTTAAGAGTTTCTCACCTTGTAGTGTTCCACAAACAGCAACATAATATGGGAAAATCCAAGTGACACAACAACAGAATCCTCTGTTATAGGCAAAATGGCCCTCTGGGAAAAGGCAGGAATCTCCTCTTTACAGAAAAGTGACGAAGAACCCATGACTTTGGCTACACTACTAGGACACATTATTCAGTCTTCCACATATATCCATGCAATCAAGCTAAAATCTCTCTTAACCAAAGACTATAGCAGAAAAGACACAAAGACCAAACCAGCAACTAAAGTATGCCTTCTGCCATCACTTGTTTGACAATTTCATCCTTTTCTTTCATGAATCACTTTTTCAATTCTACTGTCTTTGCAGCATACGCCTTTCCATTGTGAGTGCATAGTCTACAACACATGGATTATGACCCTTTGATTTGTGGGAAATTTAAACAAAGTAAGCAAAAAGCTCTTCTTTTGTCACTAGGAACATGCTGTGAGGGTCCTCTAATACCAATCTTTTGGATGGAACATCAGGCGCAGCTACTGTGTACATGCAGAAAATGAAACAGAATCTGTCTGAATTGGGCACTGTTGCTTGAGAGAGAAACAAAAGACTCCTTCCATTAAGGGATTCTCCACCACTTCAAGTACAAACAAATTTGCAAAGAGAAATCAAAGGTGGGAGATTTGCCTTTGCACTCAGCACTACATAAACATTACTGATACTCTTCACACAGTGCATCGAGCTCCACATCACTTGCTTTCCTCTGTCACTGTACTTATCCATGGAGACTTTAACACTGTGAACTTGCTATACAGGGAATGACCAGGCTTGTCTCTCACCTAGACCACTTTTTGGACTGATTACTCATCCAGAGTCCCCCACCTTACAGCCCAAGTGCAAGCAAAATGATGACCACAGAACATTGTTAATGATTTACCATTATATTCTAGTCATTTAAAATACAGAACAAAATACTATAGGAATCAAAACCACTATTTCTATCTCTGCATCAATGCATGTCCACATTTAGGACAATGCAAAAGTTGAGTTGTTATTAGAACATAAAACAAATTGTCCCCAGGGTGAAAGCACATTATGATGTTGACAAAAAAATTGTTACAGTTTGATAGTTTTCAATATTTGTGAAACTTTCATATATCATGGTGGATGTTTAGAAAACATTTTGTAAATAAAATTTTCAATTAATGGTGGTTTACATTGTATCTAAAATTTGGAGCAAATATGAACAAATTAATTAATAATTGCAGTACATTTTATTTTGCAACAGTCTTCTTTCAATTCTTCAGTTGTGCCAAAGGACTAAATTTAATAATAATTTATCTATGAAATTTTGCACATGTAAAAAAAGAATCATGAAAAAAAATCTTCTTTACTAAAATTTTCAATTTCTTTTCAAGTTGTGAAATTCATATCAAATGTTTTAAAAATATTTGTTAATACATTATGATATTATAATGATGAAAATTTTGATCTTTTAAAATTGTAAAATGGTCTTCCATTGAAAATGTAAATGAACTAACTGTTATTTTTACCATTTTAAATAAAAAAGAATGATTTTTAAAATTAATGAAAAAATGACAATCTATTGAAAAATAAGGGTTCTAAATCAATGTTTATAAAATTATTGATGACTTCCATCATCTTTGACTTCTGCCAAACTGTTTTCACAGTCTGTGTTCAGAAAGGTGGGTTTGTTGCTATGCTAGAGACAGTCACTTCTTTTGCATCGATATCAATCATGGTTCTATGAATTCTGGAAAGGAGTCTAACTCATCATCATCATGTGCCAATCCCTTGCCAAGGCTTTTCTGATGTTGGTGCAGTTTGGAATGACAATTCCACTGGGAAGCTCACCATTGCTGTGAAACATCGGATACACACTTCATTGTCCTTACTAGACTCCCCTTCTCCGTCATAGACAAGCACCTGATCTGTTGCATTTCTTCCCACCACTTCTCCTTCTCCATCATCTCTCCTGTATCAGGACTTCTGTTATCTACCTGAGCTGCAACCACACTCCCCTCGGCTAAGCACTCTGAAATTTGCTTCTTCTAGGCTTGATCTTGTGCTCATGTTCCACACATCCATGTTCCAATGATGTGAGCTCAATCATATCACTGACTGAGAAGGCAGTTGACTCATATGGGTATTTTCTTGCTGTCTAGAATTGGCATTTGTTCTGTTGAATCTCCAGTGAGCTGAAACACATCTGTGGTTTGATGATCACATCCATCTGCAGGCTCTTTGATAGTTTGTGCAACCATTGCCTCTGCGGGCTTGATATCATACCAGTGACTGACAATTGACAGTTTTATTCCGAAGTTTTTATTTATTTCAGAGAAACAGGTCTGGTAGTCCCAAATTGAATATTTCAGAATTTTGAGAGTCAAGAATAAGTACAGAGATTGCAGGTCATGTTTTGAATCTATAGCACTAATCTAATGGCTAGGACCATGGATTGAGTCTCATAGGATGTGAGTTCCCAAGACTCAGCAAACATGGCTAAATTTTTTCTCTTTTCTCAGCTAAATCTTTCAAGAATTATTGAACACAAATCATCAGTAGCAGGCATGGTATTGTCGGTAGGACATCCTCCAAGCAACCAATTTGGAATTCCCCAAATACTCTCACGACTTGTGGTGTACTGGAAGACAGTTTCTGGCTTATACAAATGTAGATTCATGCTCTCAGAACAGGGTTGAGCTTCAATCACACACACGACATGTCTATAACGAGATGAGACTACTACTGTGTGGTCATTGAAATGTCACACCAGAGAATACTGTGGGTGAAGCCTGATGATTTGCAAACTCTGTTGATTGTGATCATCAAGTATTGTTGTTGATCCACAAAGTAAACATGTGGATGAGATTTTTTTAGGGTTTTAATCTTCCAGGTATATATGAGTTTTCAGTCTGAGTACAGGGAGCTTCTGGACACCATACCTACACATGGATGGGTATGAAATTTCAATGGATGATGATGACAATTTTTAAAAATTTATTTTTGGTTGCTAGTGAACCATTGTGTTTGTATTAATTGAATCAAATGCAACTGGACTGTCATAGGTTAACCGAACCATTGTGTTGGCAAATGATAGGGGTGTAATAAGTAAAACCAAATTCCTCTATGTGTTTAGGTAGTTTCTGAGCTCTCACTTTGGTGAAATTCAACTTGTGGTAACGTTCTTTTTCAGGGGTGAAAATGTCTATAATTTTTTTTTCACTCTTTATTTTCCTTCTGTTTTTATGATCACATTTTAAATGTTGAATATTTATGTCAATTCTATATATAATTATACAATTTATTTATTTTTAAAATTCAATTGAGAAAAACCTTGAGTTCACTATAAACTATTACCTGAAACAAATTGGAATGATTTCTTAAATTGCATTACAGAAGCGAAAAAGAGGGGAACATAATGAATCGTAATAAGAACTTAGAACACTCTATCCAAAAGAAATGTTCCCCTGTTTTGCAGAGGGGGAATTATGCTTTGTAACTTTCCCCCCGCCCGCCCCAGCCCGCCCCACAAAATCTATGTTTTCCCATAGGGTCGGTACAAGCTAAGATATGCATCAAGCAACAAGTGGGTCCAATAAGAGATTACAGAACAGCCAAGTAGGTATTCCACTTTGTACAACACTAATAAATCCCATCTATGTATCTATATGACTTGACATGGCCTAATTCCTGTTGTACATTCCATCACACCCTTTTCCATTTCTTTGAGCATTATTCCAAATCGTAAGTATCTTAATTTGGGAAAATAGTTCAAGGATTCCATCATTCAACATCCTTAGCACATTTCATTCTCTGTGCAGGTACTTTCATCTCATCATTTACAACAAAATTCTGAACTCTTCACATGCTTTTTTGAGAAGTTATAACAAGTCCAATTTCTTCCATTATTAGACCTAAGTGGGTGTTGAAGAAAATTGACTCATAATATTGCCATACATGAAAATTTCAAGAGCAATTAACAAAATGTATAATGTTGCATATTTATTTATTTAAAACATTATCAAAGCTTAAATAGTTAGTTGAAAACCTCAACAGTCAAGACTAAACTAGGACATTTTGTTTCAACGTTAATTTTCATGTAACCAACACTCATGAAGCATTGATGAATGAAATCTTTGACACATCAAAATGTGACAACCATTTGAAATGTAGATTTGGTTATTGGGTAACCACAACCAATTATGTTTTGACATCCATGATTATTTTGAAAAGACTAATGAAGTGCATGGATACTATGAAAGAATGTCCATCAATTTACCCTAAGGACATAATGGATCAAGATGGACATGAATGCTCAATGTGTCCCAAATTGAACTAAACATTTTTCAGACCCCCATTACCTCTACCACTACTATGAATTTCAAAATTTTAGACAAATGCAAATATTTTATTTTAAAAAAAATCAAATCCACATGGGGAAATCCACTAAGATGCAAATTTCCAACCCAAAAAAGTCAATTAATTGGAAAATTTGACTGAAATTCAATTTTAAACAATTGTGTCAATGAAGGTTTCATAAACCTTTTCTAACAAAGAAACTCAAAGCATTCAATTTTATTTTTTTAATTGTGCTCATCAAACTAACTAGCCTTGGCTACCTCTTATAATTTATCTTTGAAGAAGATTCAATATTCATTGCCAATAAATCACCATATTAACCATTATAACTATAAAACACATGTTACAATGGTTTCAACAAATAACAATCAAGGTCACAAAAAATATGACAAGCAAAATGTGCCAAATCAATGCAAGATAATTGAAGTTCAACTATTCAAACTGTTTAGAAGTTATTTGCAACTTCACATGCATTACTCCATCAAAATTATAGCAATCTAAATACACCCATGTTGAAGAACATGTATAGGAATGTGATTCCAATGGGACTCAATCTAGCATAATCACTTCCAATAAAATCATTTTTTATTCCCCAACCTTCCCATTCTTCACAATTCTAACCATCACAAAAATACTTCCATAGCATTCCACTAACACAAAGCATAAACAATGTATAGATTATTTGATTGCACAAGACATATAGAGGTTGCAAAAAAACAAGTACAAAACATCATAACTCTAGCTTCAAGTGTTAAATCATGAAACATAAATCACAAGTTCAACTAGTAAAATGTACACCTTATAAAAAAAGGTGAAGTTGGGCTAGTGTGTTTTTAGTTGCAAAAGCCTTGAAAAGACATCTAAACCCAAATATCAATCACATATTTGTGCAGTGACACAAACATTGAACACTCATGGCAAAACAACATTAAATCAAAGCAAGTACAAAAACTAGGATACACAAAAACAAACATAATAAGTTGAAACAAATCTATATATTAAGTTAAGATGTTAGTGACCAAATTTGATATGATGGAACAAAACACAAATTTTTTCTGTAACAATAATTGAACTAAAATACATTAAAATAGTAAGAAGAAAAATCCAAATATCAAATCTAATGTTGTTACAATGCACAACAATTTCAATAAACATGACAATAGAAATTTATTGTAAAAAATAGACAAATGAACAAAAAAGACAATTTTCCACTGGTTATCTCCTCCATTGTTATTTTAAAATTGTTTATTTCATGATCTTTTGTCATATTTTCCTCAAAGTTCACCTTGAGTTCGTCAACAACTCTTTGGGAAAAAAATTCAATAGTTGTTAATCCATTTTCTATTATATTTGTAGCTCTAACATCATTCCTTCACTTTCATGTGAAGCAACAAGTTTGTCAATTGCAATTTGTAATTTCTTCAAGGAAAGAAAAGACAAAAAACTACACATATCGAAATGTAGAATTTTTTTCTTTTTTTCTGTCACAATTTTAGCTTTGGGCTCGCGACCAAAGCAAAGGGGTTGCAAAGGTGCGGGCCAAGAGGAAGCCCGGGAATCACATCACATACTCCCGGGAGTGTAAGAAAGTGTGAGGGAATGAACCCTCACACTCCCAAGGCAACTCCCACTCCACTTTGGGAGATGGAGTCCCGGTGGACTCCCGAAACTTCAGAGAGCGATTTGAGGGGTCAAAACTCAATGGCTTGTGGCGTTTTTTATATCATTGAAAAGATTTTAGAACGTAGATGTCTAAAATGGGATCGCATTGCTCATTTAGACATCTGAAACACAAGTTATGGCCAAAAGAAGGGTCGGGAGTCAAACTGCCAGTTTGACTCCCGACTAGAAAAAGTCAAGAATCGACCCGATTTACTTGGCTTCAGACGACTTGCGACATAGCGTTGGAAAGCTCTCGACGAGAGCTACAACTTTGCTTTGGACAGAACCTCGATCCAAGGTCTGCTCGCAAAGTTATGGGGCTCCAAAGTTGCGGGAGTCGATGTGATTTCGGGACTCCAGCGCGGGAGTCCCGGGAGAGAAAAGCCATTTGGATGTGGGCCCCGTGGAGAGGTCCAGAGTATACTATAAGGGAGAAGGTGGTGGCTTCCCCCCAAGTCCGGGCCGTCGTGAGTCTTGTGTGTCCGTGTTGCCCGTGGCTCGTCCTAGCACCAAAGGTGCTCCAACTATGCACTAACCACTTTGTGTGGGTTATGTGCAGGCCTGTGTGAGTGAGTAAAGCTAGTCAACTCTTCCTAGTCCCATCCCGGAACTCCAACACGCCCCTATACCCTTCAAAGTGTTATGAGCTAAGGAGCGTGCCCCGACTCCTCCCTCTTCCACTATCTTTCACTTGGACTCACATTTGAGTCCTTCCAGGAGTTGGGAGTGCGTCATTTTCCCAATCCCATTAGGTCAAGATGTCAAGAATTTCACCATTTATCTTGCCTCCAACTGACATTAGTCAATAAATTAAAATTCATTGTGTTACTAAAACATGTAATTTCTTTGTGTGAGTTTTTGAACTAAAAGTTTTGTAATGACATATCAATCTAAGTTGCTTGTAGTGTGTTGTTGTACTTCCTTTGTAGCTTATTTTGGCACTTCAATCAGAACTGTTGTTACTAATAATGATGACCCACCACCATTCTATCCATCATGTAATCATGGAATTGAACATCACATAAGTTAACTATGAGCATTACATTATAAATGTACAAAATCATGTACTTCAAAAGGTTTTTTTTTCTATGTTATTTCAGCCTAGTTTTTACTTTTGAAAGTTTTTATCATCTATCTAATGAGCACAATAATAGCTACTCAAATTTGTTGTAGTCCTCTTGTAAGCTTTTGGGCAAGCTACTTGTACAACAAGCAAGCAAGTTCAAGAATGCCAAAATTTCATCCTTTGTCAAAAAATTATTGTTCTTTTTCATCACTACACTGTGAGAAAAAATGCAAATAAATCCCACCACCTATTGTACTTATGGCATCAAGAAAAAAACAAACCCAAACCTTTTTTTATTGTAATTATGGCAACAAGAAAAAAACAAACCCATCCCGACCACCTACTATACTTATGACAACACAAAAAAATGGATAGCTATTGAATTCCTTCTATTGTCGATGTAATTAATGACTGTCACAATAATTCAAAGGTTGTGAAAAAAATGCAACAAGAAAAAAAAATTATTGTGAAGGTGTTTGTGGCCATGTGGCATTCTGAAATTTTAGATTATGTTTTAAGCCCTCATGCCCACCTCCATTAACAAATGGAATTAATGAATATTTACAAGGTACAAATGGTAATGTCAAAGGATAAACCCAATTTTAAACATTCAAAATTAAAGTTTGAACATGTGTTGATACTGGGTAAGGTCTACAATTAGTTGGTATTGTTTGTGTAAATAAGATTCTCTTAAACTAATAAGGAAACTTTTATGATTGGTGACCTAAACTTTGACAAAAAGTACAAGCTGGAAATGGATGAGGAGAAACACAAATGTTAAAAACATGGGTTACCGAAATTTCCTCGTGAAACTCCTCCTCATTTGAAATACTCATCCTTGAGGACTATGCACTTCTTACATCATAAAAAAAACCCCTTCCCCTAAAATTGGCACAATTCATCAATTTGTTTATGGAGTTAATCAGTTTTACTATTTTTGGTGTGTGGACTTGTCACAATGTTCTCATGGTACCAAAAAGTTTGATTTTCAATAAGGTCCCAAATTAGTTCCCATGAAGCTTTCGATTCAATCTTGATGAGTCACGATTTTGGTGGATGGTTTTTTGTAGGTCTTATAATTGTTGGTTTGGTATTTTTGGTAACATCTTCCAATTTGTTTTGCTCCCCATTATAAAAAGTCTCAACTTCCTTTATGTTAATCTTTGTTTTCTTAAGTTGTTTCAAGTAGGCTACCTATGTGCCAAGTGAAATAATGCTAAAGTAGGCCAAAAAAGTAATTCACCTAAAATCCCACATAAAAAAATAGATTGGAAATTTTTTAATCTTTCATTTTGAAAACATTTATGCCTACATTGGGTTTATAGTAAGTTGAATATAAAATTTGAAAAATATATACATAATAAATAAATAAATAAAATATATAGGTAACAAGTAGGTTTGAAATTAACTAGTAAATATGTTTTTCAAACCTATTTTCACCCTACAAGCTAGATATATTTTTATTGTAATTTTAGGGTCCCATTAATTCAATTTTTAAAAAAAGGTAATCTACTTATAATTTACACAAGGGTCATAAAGTAGATTGTGACCTTTACTTCAATTCCCATGAATATACTCAAATCTACTTTAAACATGTACTCTTAAAAAATTTAACAAAGTTGAAAAAAATGTTCATATTAATCCTTGAACTAAATATTATTTTTAACTTCAATATATCAAAGCATATTTCTTAGCTACTTTTCATTTATGCTTCAAGGAATAGTTACAGTCTACTTTACAATGCTTTCACCTTGCCCTACTTTAACACTTTCTTGTAAAACTTGCTCCATTTTTTTTTTCCATACTTCTTGTCAATATTGTTGGCATAATGTAAATGACTATAAAAAGTTGTAAACTACTTGTTATTTTGGTTTTTATTTCTATTTTTCAAAATATAATAATAGATTTGCGATTTTTTGGTAAAGTCAAATAGCTTTTAACTAATATTTGTCCAAAAAGTAACAATAATGGACCATAAATTATGGATTCAAAATCTGTGTATGGTCGTCACCAAATGTTAAGGCCACCTGGTGAACTACCAAGTTTTGAAAAGAATAAAATAGGGGAGCAAAAGATTAATTTTTTTTACCCTCTTTGGATAAACGAAAAGTTGAAACACAAAAGGCTTGTCAAAACTTAATAGGATAGACTCATAAACTTTCTACAAAACTAAATTTGAAACAAATACAAATAAGAAGACTTTGCATGCAAAAGACAAAATATTTGTAACATATAATTTTTTAAAAAACTAATAGAATTTCTACGTACAAAAGTATGACAAAATAGTTAATTTACTCCAAAACACTCCCCTATATAGTCCTTAAAGGTACAAAATGTTAATTACTTTCCAGAAGGATACTAAAAAATGGTGGAATAGATAATTAATTTGACCCCAAAAAAATATTTCCTAAAATTACTTAGTTTAATTTGGTAAATAAACTAGTTTTAGCTTTTTTCATCTTATGGATAAGTATTATTTCTTCTAAATAAATATTTTCTAACTACAATATGGTTATATCCTCTCATTTTCAGGACCTTGAACTCAATATCAAAAGATAAAATCATTTTTTGATATATTTTATCTAATAGTTTGTGCTTGAGAATTTATTTACTATTTTCTAGATTTCTTTGTTTTCAAAATATTAAGTAAGATATTTTCCATTTAACAACATCTTTTATTCAGCTCTATCATTTTTCAATACTTATTATATAAATCTATCATATAAATGCGTAATCTATGAGCAATTATACCATAATTTAGCTGTTGCAATTGTATTCACCATTTATTGATATTAATTTAAGTCTACTCTTTGGCTCAACTTTATCGGCAGACAACAAATTTCTTGTCAATTTTGTTTTACGTTGCTTGTTTCTTGGCATCTTGGTTTATTTCAAGATATGTGAAAATGGAAACTAAAAGAAGGCACAAATTTTTTGCCCTAGAAAGTAAAGGCATTGCACTTACCTGGGACAATATTTTACAAGTTTTAGACGACTACTTCCATGCGCTAGCTTTGCAGAAATAAAAATCGGTAACATCTTTTGGTAAGTTAAATATGGGGAATCGATTTCGATAAGGAAAATTCAATAATTGATTTTGGTAATAAAAAAACTAGTAACAAGTTTCAATAAAATTCTACTTTCAACATAAAATTGTCATGATCTCTTTTCTCATTAGTTGTTTAAGTTTATAATCCACAAAGGGACAATTTTTGAACTCATGACCAACTTGTTGACAATATGCACATGTTGCAATTTCAACATTGAGATGTACGTTCATAGCCGGTGTGCTTCATTGAACTAGTGGTCATTCAATTGTTCCCATAATAGGTACAACTGGCCAACACATGATGGGTCAATGGTTGTGTTGTCAAACATCAATAGGTATTGTGATTATTTTTACCAGTTCTACATGTGGTTGAAAATTAGATTAATGTGAAGGTTTTCATTCCAAATTATCTAGCATTTCCAACTGGTTTAAAAGTTGGTTGCATTCCAACTATGAATCTTTTGTGGTTGGATTCAAAGTGAAAATTGGTTCATAATATCTAGCAACAAGTGTTGATTGTGATGGTATAGTAACCATAAAAATATAATTTCTAGGAGTTGTAGTTTGCCACCTATAGCCTAGAATGTTATTTAATTAGTATTACAAATAGGTGCAATTTGATTTCCACCCAATCGTGTGTTCAACTTTGACTACTAGGACAAATGATGGGGTGTCAAAAAATGACTAGTTGAAAGTACTTGATTCTTTTCCATTCTTCCTACTCTATTAATATCTGTTAAAGGGATATCTTTGTTGTCACTCACTATTGGGATTGAATGTTGCGAACATCAACATGTTGAATTCCCTCATCTTGGGAACTTGGTTGTTCTTGTGGTAGTACTATCTTGGGCCTAGGTTGTTGTGGGACAAGCATTTCCGGTTGCCTTCTAAGGCCTCTTATAACTATTTTCAACATATTTAAGACATGTACAAATAGTAATTCCTTAAATCTTCTTGATCAACAAGTTATTTAATATAAAAAACTAATTAGATTTCCTTAAAAAATAACATGAAAATCATAAAGTTTATAATAATAACCAATATATTTTATTGACTATGATTATGTCAACATATGACTATGAACCTAACATAAAATGTTTTATTCTCCATTACAAGTTTGAAAAAGAGAATAGGAAAGCCAAAATCAATCCCCATATGAAAGGGTTTGAATGTTATCTTATACTAAATATTTTCCAATAGTAATTAGCTGATATAAACAACTATTTATATTCAAAATTCAAATTTAAACTAGAACTACCCACATGCTATATCATTATTGGTTTTGTTCATTACCATTATCGGTTAAAATATTGTATCAGTTCAACATACTACCAAATTTGGTTCACTGCACTAGTGTGACAAACAAACATGTTACAATCAAAATTTTGGGGTAACACCTACTTACCTACCCATTAATTTTAAGAATAATAATTCAAAAAATGATTTAAATTTACGTATAAATTTGACCCAATCAAATGGTACATTGTCTATTAGTCAAATAGTTAGCCATTTTATTCATCAAAACAATAAGGTTCCACATTGACTACCCAATCACATTAATAGGTCATTCATTTTTCTAAACTATTCGAGTTGCATTATAGTTTATGATATTTCAACAAATCAATCAAAATGTGCATGTAGCCTCATAAACTATGAAACTAGCTTACAACTTTGTGTTCTTTGATAAATAAGTATCGAAAATATGTACAAAAAAATCTTTTACCAATTATAAGTTGACACAGATGGTAGAAATTAATAATATTCAATACAAGTATATTAGTTTTGGGTTGTTAGCAATATACTTGCATGATTTGGGTGTGAAGGATCTTGGAAATACATAATGGGCCTTTGTTGCCTCTTTAAAATTGCATTGGGGTTTTTGTGTTTACCCAAAATTCTAAACATACCATTTGACACTATGACAACCCATTAATCTCATCAATACCATTTTTCTACATCAACATGACCAATAAGGAAGTTACATAAAAAATTATAATCAACATGGATTTTAACTTACCGACCATACGCAAATGCAATAGGATTTGAGTTTAGATGCAACCATCGTCTACATTTTGAGACCAACGATGACTCCCACTTGTATTAAAAAAAGAAAACATATTATTGCTAGGTTTGGTGACAACAACAATAGAACTTCAAAATGTTGATGTGATCAAACTTCTTAGTGATACCATTTTTATGACATTGTCTTCAAAGAGATCAATGGGTACAAACAAGTTAATATGAGTCTTTTTAAGTGTAACAAATGTTTGTGTTTCACAATTTGGGTTGAAAATTAATTTGAATGTGGAAAATGGTTTTTTTTTTTACACAAATATGTTATTAATATAGTATGAAAGCATGTTGTATGAATTAGAATGAATATAATGATGATATAATACTTTAAAGCACTCATTAAACATTGTAACACATGTTTTTCAACATTGTACAAGGATTTTTATTGTTGACGAATTTTTTTAATGTGACATGTTTTGGAGGAGGTTTTCTAGATGTATATTCACATAATTGTATAATGTACCATTTTTAAAAATCACAATAAATTTTTAATGATTTTCTTTCCAAAATATTCCAAAAAAACACTCACTAGTGGGTGTGGCACCTATTAATTTGTTTACATTTGAATGTAATCCCATCACTATTGCATAACAAACACATTAAATGAAATATTAAAAAAATGAATTTTCTATCGTGCTAAAAGAAATTTGATTTTATCTTCATTGGAAACCTAATAACCGTGTTTCACAACCCTTGAAAAATTGTTCACTTTATGATTTTGACTTTTGATATATTTTTGATTTGTCAAAGCTAGGATGTTTTGATCATAGTAGGACATATATAAAAAAATTCATTAAAAAAACAAAAAGTTTTAACCTTCATCTTCCACCTCAATTTTCAAAATGAAATATTGAATGTTTAAGAAAGGCTCCCAATAGTGAACACAAATATGAATCAACAAGATGAAACTCCAATTATTTGATGATCACAACATTATTAGAAACCGGTATATCCTAGCAATCTCTTTCAAGTCATCCACTACTTTGCCATTTTGGCATGAATAGTTTTCAAACATCATGAATCCCTTGGACACAAGGTGACACAATCATCGTAACTTTTCATTCATGTTCAAAAATGTCTATTTCATTTAGACATTTCCCTAGACACATGTTTGGAGGTTGATTGTAATATATATACAAACTAATAACTTAAATTGACAACCAATTTCTTAAGACAAATTTATCCAATCATATGTGGAAGCAAACAATATAGGCAATTTTTTACCGTAGTTTTCATTAAATTGTAATAGTATGTTCTCACAAATTGGCACATTCTAGTTGCATACATCTCATTCTCATCATATTTATGGTGGTGAATAGACCTTTTTTATTCTAACATACAAAGCTATGTAAATAAAAACTTTTTGTGAAGCGAATTGGTCATGAAATCCATTGTTGCTTCAATGATTATAATTAGATCACCAAAGGATTTATAATTCCCAATAAGGAAGGAAGGATTTGCGCCCAAGTGATGAAATGAAAGAGATACACTAACATTGTTTGTTGGTATGCAACAACAACATCAATAACAACATGAAACATCTTTTCAAGCCCCTTTAACTTAAAATCTAGGCAAGAAAGCTTGTAACCCCAAAAATCCTTTCAATCACCTTAAACCTCGAACCTAAAAATCAAGCAATGAATCTCAAAATGCAAAACAAAATCTTCTAAAATTCGAAAGGAGGGGGCACAAAATTTTGATGAAATAACCAAATACACACATCCATTGTAATCCTCTATGCAATTGGGAAAAAAAGCCCAACATCCAAAATGCCCACATGTGGTCAAACATCATTGTCATTTGTCTCAACACTCCAAACCCTAACCATAATACACCTTCATTTTGACAATGTGCATCCCAGGGGAAAAGTACTAACACCTAAATGCCCACATATGGTGCTTGGTGTTTTTTTGGGGGCAAATTTTTACCACATGGTGACCAAAAAAAAATCTAATGGGATTCATATAAGGAATTTTGTGAAATGAATATGCCAAAGTTGAAAATTTTCAAGGAAGGATTTTATCTCCTGAAATTGTTGTATTTAGACAATATTTTCAAGCAGGTCATTGAAATACAGCATGATTAAAAAAATTCAGTTCCTTGCTGACCTATAGCAAAATTTGACTAGTTCCTCATGATTATCAATGTAGCTACATTTTAAAATTGGGGGAAAAAAAAATCCCCTCATTGGTGGTAGTGCATCATTGCCGTTTGCATCAACACCCTAAACCCCAATCATAATACTCTTCATATTTCACCTAATACCTAACCCTAATATCACTTCAGGCAAATTCGACCCTCATTTTAGGAAAACCCACATCCTACATTTTGACGAATTTGGCCTGAAAAGTTGTCATGAAGAGTGGATGGTTCATTCATTGTATTGGGTCATGTGGTTTTCAATCCTAGTGTATCCTTTAAAAAAAGTTTCCTTTGAAGTCAATTCTTCACGTGTTATTTTTATTTATTTATAAAACCAAAAAAGGACTTTCCCAATGGAGTCAACAAAACCCATTGTTGAAAACTTATGAATAATCTAGTGACCTAGTCAGAAGGTCAGGTCCATGCATGTGTGCTCGTCTGATCGTATCGTGGAGATCATGGCTGCAATTAATAAATAAGCCTGGGGAGATAAGTTAAAAGATGTACATTCGAGTGGGGATTCGATTTCCGAACTCCCCAACCACAGTCTCAACCAGCTGACCAACATAATGCCTCAATTGTGTTGTTTATGAATGAGGTTTTGGAGAGAGGGGTTGCAAAAGGAGTTTGGGGGATGGCCAAGAAAGGTAACAGCTGGAAAGGAAAGATGGCATACAATACAGGTATAGTGCTTGTATGCACTATACACACTTGTTGTACAATAGTACAAAAACAAATTTGCCCCCTGCTAAGTTTGATGACCTACTTGGTTTTGCAATGAAATAGTTAATTGTGAGTGGGGAGAGTAGGCTTAGATATTGGTTGGGTGTGATAGGATTTGGATAGAAGTGAATGATGACTGATGTTGAAAAGAAAAAACTTTGTGTCTGAACTACTGGTGACATGACTAGTGGGGGACCCAATCCGATTGATTGTTGGGGTTTTTCTTTTGGGGGTGGGGATACCGAATCTAAAAATACACATAATTATATATTGTATGCAAGAAGAACATGGGGTTTGGCCTTGTTTGTGGAAGGAGTAATAAAATAGAGGATTGGTAGATGAGTGAGGGTGATGATCTGCCGACCAACTAATGAAGCATGATTGATGACTCGGTATGCACAAGTGTTGTGTGGCATATGTCTAGAGGAAGGCTCTCATAAGAAGAAAAAATGGGTGTTTGTCCCTCACCCACACACCTTTGTTGTATGCCATGCCACTCAAGGGGGCTTTTGTTATAAAATATAGGGTTGTTTGTCCCCCCCAACCTAACCTTGTTGTGTGACATGTGCCCAAAAGGAGCTCTCATAATAAACTTTGGACACTCGTGATAAAATGTAATGTTGTTTGTCCCCGACCATCCTTATTGTGTGAATGTGCCATGAGATGCTTGCAAAATACTATAGATGCAAGTTTGTTCCACTGTGCACACCCCCTTCCTTTCATCCCCTGTTGAGAAGAAGAGAATGATCCAAAGTCAGAAGACAAAAAAGGATGTGGGAGTGTGTGTCATCATCTTTCTTCACCCTCTCTATAGGACATGGCTCTCTACTTTTGATGGCTGCTGAACAGTTTGAAAGAGTATCATGACAACTTTTTTGTCTTGGAAAGGAGGAGTAAGATAGTTTCTTGTTTTGTTCTTCCGGATTTCAATAAAAAGGTTTCCAAAACTTGCTGAAAAAGTAAGTTCCTTCTTTTGAATTCTAAAAAAATAATTAATTAATCTTCACCTTTTTGTATTCACCAAAGAACTTAGAAAGTTGTGCCATGACTCATAGACTTCTCATCCATTTGATATGAACTATCCCCCCTCCTGTCCCCACTTATAACTTAAATCAACACAATTTTGGGTTATACAACTCAAATGAGGCCATGCTTCAGGCTGCCATGCCTTTGAAATTTGGTGAAAAGACCGAGTGGTCACTGTTCAGTAGTTATACAAAAGAAGAAACTTGATTGCCTTTTTGTAACAACATTGTTCCCACAGTCAGTTGAGCATGAATGACATAATAATATTTCCTTGGAGTTTCCCATATTTGCCAGGTACCTAGTTCATTGTGCAGACCGAACCTTTTGCTGTTACCAAGTAGCTAAATATAGGAGTTTCCCAACTTTGCCAGTTGGTTAGTTGGGAGGATGGTCATGTGGGCCAAAACATTTGCTCAAAAACTCCTAGTGGCTAACTAAAGGAGTTTCCCAACTCTGCCAGTTTGTTGGTTGGTCATGTCCTTTTGGGCCAAAACATATACTGAAAAATCCTAGTTGCTAACTAGAAGAGTTTTCCCAACTTTGCCAGTTGGTTGGTGGGTCAGGTGTCAGGTCCTTTTGGGCCCAAACATATCCTGAAAAACCCTAGTAGCTGACTAGAAGAGTTTCCCAATTTTGCCAGTTGGTTGGTGGGTCGGGTCTCCCAGGGCAGAAAAACATCTGCCCAAAAACCCTAAGAGCTAAGCTAGGGCAGTTTCCCAACTATCGGTTGGTGGGTGGGTTGGGTCTTGTGGGCCAAAAACATTTGTCAAAAACCCTAACAAGAGTAGTAGCTAACGAGAGTACTAACAACAGACAATAAATAAGTACCCCCAGTTTATAATGGAGTTATTAGTTCAGGCCAAAAATGGTGACGAACAGTTTTGGAAATAGAAATTTCATGCAGCCAATGGCAAGGCTCAGCATGCACTCAAAGTGCCTTGATTTTTTTTCTTTTAAGTTTTGGGTGGGGGTTGGAGGGAGGGGGCAGAAGGATTTTTTTTCTTTTTTTCTTTGTTCCCTTCAAGTTCCCTATGGGTTCCCAGTAGGGTCACAATGTTCACAATGTGTTCCCCAAAGGGTGTTCCCAATAGCACCTCGCTTTAATCCCATATGTTTTGCCCAAAGTCCTCTACTTCTCACCTATATAGGTGGGCCAAAGGAGTAGGTACTTCATCTTTCCATAGAATCTTCTATTTTGGGGAGCCTCCATAGTTTGAACTTTTTCTTTTCTGTGATAGGCCAATCAGATTGGCTCATTGCAAAAAAAAAAGTTGGACTTGTGAGGCCCCTCCAACTAATTAATATGAAACAGAATAAGTACCCCCACCATGGGCTAGTGTAAGCCCTAAATTGTATGTCCCTGCCATTAGCCTAGGTTGAAAATGGTGACATACAAATGTAGAAATAGAAACTCTGGTCAGCCAATGGTGTTATGCAGCATGCGCCCAAGAGGCCCAAGTTTTTTCTTTTGGGAAGCATGGGTCGTGGGGGAGGGGAAACGCCTTATGTTCTCAGAAAGTTCCCAATGTGTTCCTCCAAATGTTCCCAATGACACATCAGTTTTATCCCATATGCTTTGCCCAAGGTTGTCCTCTTTCAGCTCTATAGTTGGGGTAAAAGGGAAGGTACTCCTTCTTCCAAATAGAACTCTGTTTTGGGGAGCCTCCAAAGTTCCATTTTTTTGTGTGGCAGGCCAATCAGAATGACTCATTGCCAAAAATGAAAAGTTGAACTTGGGAGACAGCCCCAGCTAATGAATAAAGATGAAAATAAGTACCCTATGAAGGGTACAAACAACAGACATACATATATAACCCACCACCACAGCCCTTCTTCCTTTCTTTTTGGTTTCAGGGTTTTGCTCAATTGGCAACATGGCTGGTGCAAGGAGTGCAGAGTTGGCTCCCTCCCCCCTCTGCAATCTTCGGATCCCTTTCTTTGGCATCATTCGAATGGCTGTTGTACACCCCCTATTTAACACAAGAGGAGGCCTCTCTGGCTACTTGATCAGAAAACCCAAATCACAAAAAAACAGAAAGCCATCTAGGTAGAGAATCTGGGGTGCCAGAGATATGACTCAATGATTTGTTCATCACTTCAACAGCAACTCTGCACAAAGACAAACTTCCAAGTGCGTGCACACCCAAAAAATTAAGAAGAAAGAAAACAAAGGGAATCCCACAAAAAAGCAGCAACAACAACAACACTGAACCCATTCATCATAGATTGCATCATGAACTTCTTCTTCAAGGACTTCTTTCTTCTTCTTCTTCAATCCATGCACGCTCCTTTGTTCAGATTGTAGAAAAATAGACAATCTTGTAAGAGAACGTCCGTCCACCTGCACTAGTAAGATATTATAGCATGTACCCTGTACTTTGAATGATTTAAATACATAGCATGAAAATAAGCCCCCCTTTACACTATAGTGAGGGACTATGACCATGGAATTGTTGAGAGCCTTCAAAACACATCCAAAGGCTGTCCTGTGGAAATTCAGAAATCATTTATGTGTGGGTGCCGGTTGTCAAGTGTAATGTGACTTGAAAATAGGCTTTATTGAAGTACCAACATATTATAACAAAGCCAAAAAAATAACTAATTATTTTATGTAAACTTTTTTATTTTTAACTTGATATTCTATGTAACTTTTTTTCCCCTACTGGTTAAGGGTTTGTTTTTTTTGGTTTCTTCATCACTTTCCTTCCATTTCTTCTTTCTTCACATTTTTTCCCCCACTTTCTTCATTTCCACAAGTGGGATCACCATGAATCATAGAAAGGAATTTTAGATGTGTGAGTTTTAGCATTATAGAGTTGTCTCCACAAAGCTTACTAAAAATAATTTGACCACTTTTTGATCGGTTAAATTAATCATAACTATTGGCCTACTCGGAAGTAACGTTTTTTGTATTGTATTGCATTGTAGATAATTTGTCTACTCCAAGGCCAGCAAGCACATTAGCCAATCTAGGGATATAGTTCAAGATTTGGTAGAAATTTGAATATAGTTGAAGACTTTGGATGTGTTAAAAATGTTATTTGAAGAATTCATTTTGTAGTTCAAGTGGTGACAATGCAAGAATAGAAGTTGAAATTTGTGAGGTAAAAATCAATTTTTACTAAAATTGAAGTGGCTAATTCAATCAAACTTGAGGGTAATGGAGGCTAAATAACATGCATCGAGGATATTTTTTCACCATGAATAAAAGTGTTTAGATTCCAAAGCCATAGACTCCAAAGCCGCATACAACATCTGATATAAATTACAATTGTTGAATAAGTTATAACACAAAATAGAGGACAATGATTGAGTTGAACCTTGGGTGAACCAACACCCACGTTGGTAACATTGTAAAAATCTCAAAAACTTTTGAACTTGCTTCTAACATTATAAATATCCCATTCTTAAACTAAATAAAAAAAATAGTCAAAATTTAACATTATGAAACTTAATATGGTCACAAACTTATTTCTAGAAATTATTAATATCCCATGCTTTTAGAATAGATTAAGGTCTTTGTGTTCAAATATAAATTTTCTTAAATTTAATATGGCCACTACGAGGTGTCAATCAAAAATGGTGAAAATATCAATGTGGGTGTTGGTTCAGCTTAGTTGATCATATCATACCATTGCCTTGGCAACTAGACAAAAAAAATTCAAATCAATAGTTATTCCTCCAAATCTTATTGGCAATATGAATGTGTAAGGGCTAGTTATGGGTCTAAAAAATTGGTGAGAAATGTAGCATTGAAGATAAGTTCATATGTGTGTTATATTGGTTACATTTAAGGTGGTTAGTGAGTCAATTGGCTAGTTGACAACCTATAACACAAAAGAATGAATTCAATCAACATGTTCATAGGGTTACAATTGGCAAAATGAATGATGACCAAAATATCAATATGGCTTTATCCTTGTACCAAACTTTTATTTTAAGCCAAAATGATTCCAATTTTTTTCCTTTGTTTCAAGAGTAAATGTAATCAACCATTTTCAAATCTGAAAATTTGACTAAATTTAGCTAAGAAAAAAAACACAAGTTGAATTTTTAAAAAATAGTCTCTCATCTTAAATTGTCCAAAATTTTAATATTCATGTGTGGGACTTGGAAAATAATAAACACTCCATGTTGGATGTAATAAACATTGGTAAAAACCAAAATTAGGGGTGTGGGTGAATGTGTTTTAAAGGCATCTCCACCCATTGCCTTTTAAACACACATTACAACTTTAGTATTCAAAGCCCTTTGTCAAACCTTTCTACAAAATGTGTCATTTGAGCAATACCCTCATTAGCAACCATGCGACAACATGCTTTGTAACCACACCCATGTAATTGTTAAAAACATTTCATGCATTTCAAGTTTGCCATTGTAAAGCTCACAAAAAAACACAAGCACTCTCAAAACTAGCCATCATTGAAGCTCACACAAATACAAGCACCCTCTTCTTTTGACCATCACCAAAGCTCACAAGAAATCACAAACACCCTTAGGTTTTAGCTATCATTGAAACTCATAAGAATCATAAGCATCTTTTTCTTCTAGTCTTCACCAAAGCTCACAAAAAAATCATAAGCAACTTCAAATTTTGTCCATAATTAAAACTTGTGAAAAATCATAAACATATTTAGATTGTGTCCATTGTTGAAAGTCACGAGAAGACAGAAGCGCCCACAAATTCTAAAGGTGCTATTGTTGATTCTTTCTAATTAAAAAATAAATCACTATCACATTCCACATCTATATAGGCAAAGGTTTGGCCCTTTTCATGGGCATAATTTTTTTTGTCTATCTTCAATTGTTTTTGCCCATTGAAGTGTATCTCTTAGGATCAACTAACAATGAATGAACACAAAAGATAAAAATTTTGGGTGCTTCAACTTGTACAATTTCAAAGTTTTCTAAATAACATTTTCATTACAAAGATCATTCTCATTCAATGCAAGAACCACACAATAATTATCACAAAATTTAAAAATTGTGTTTTTATCAAACCCCATTTTGTTTGCTAGTTAGGTGCTCTTCATAACCAAGAAGTTTGGAATTGTTGTTATAATGTAAAGCTATGCATTCCCTAAAAGCTTGCTTTTGGTGCCCACTTCTAATAATTAGATCCTTGGAGATGTGAAACACTTTCCCATATAATTGTTTCTCCACAAAAAATTTCCCCTCACTCATTCTTTTAGCTTTCGCATCTTGTGTTGCAATGGTGATATGAAGAACAACAAAAATGAGAAGGATGGTATGTGAGGATGGTGATTCTTCTTGAGTGTGCAATCACTTGCCTAGAGTATAAATGACAAGTTCAACATTGTGCACTACACAATTTAGTGGTAAGGGGTGGTGTTGGGGTAGGGTTTTGGTAAAGCCTATGATCCAGCCTGCCACAATGCCGTTGACATGCCTGTTGCAAGGTGTATTAAAATTTTGCAATTACAATTGCAATTCTCAAACTGAAAAAATATTGCACAAAAGTTTCTAACTATAGCAACAATAACATACTCTTTTTGAAGACCACAAATACAAATTCAACTTGACTATTCAACTCGACTATCCAGGAGGAAGATGAAACGCACTGAGAAAACCGAGATATAAATAATTTTAATTGCAATAAGCTTGCATCAATACATAAACATGAACAAAAACTAGTGTTTATGTCTATGTTAAGAATTATGATAGGTGTTTGTTTGTTTGGATCTAATTGCAGTACACACTGGGATCCTGCCAAACTGTGGCGCCTCTCACTTCTCTGTTTTAGTACAGTTGAAAAGCCCTGGATGAATGGTGTGCATGGTTATTGTTTCACAAATTCAAATTATTGTAGCAAGGTTCCTTAAGCACTTTGAAGTTAAAGCCCAATTCAACCACTCTAGTGTTAGGATGGGAGACCTTAGAGGTGGTTTGTAGGTGTTTGATATTTTTGAGCCCAACAGCATGGGGCCCTTAGTGATAATTAAATACAAAGATCAGGGGCATAATTTCTTTGGGAGACTAATTTTCACCACTTCACAACAAAGAAAAATCAAGTGCAACTCATACAAAAGATTTTTGTTTTATAAAAATGCACCAAAGCCTTCAGATTTGGAGGAATGTTTTTCTGAAATCACCATATTTAGGCAATAGGTTCCAACAAGTAGCGAAAATATAGCAGGATTCTTAAGTTTCCTAATTTCATCTCTGATCTGTGGCCAAATTTGTCTAATTCCTCTTGTGATGATCACCAGTGTGGCTACCAAGGGTTTCTTTGGAAAACTTGCTGACCAAAAAAAGGGGCAGCAACCTGTTCAAAGGATTTTTTGGGGAAAAAGGCTCAAAGTACCCATATTTCGAGGGCAAAAAAGTTGAACTTGCCATATTTAGACCATTTGTTCTTGTATGTCGCCAGTATATGCCGAGGTTTGCAAAAAAAAAATCTGCTTTTCTCTCTGACCTCTAGCCAAATTTGGCTAAGTCCTCTTGTGGATGATCACCGGTTCGCCTGCCTCGCAAAATTGGGAAAAAAAATCCCCGCTGGCTCCCCCACCCCCCAAAGAAAAACAAAAACCTGATAAGCGGCCAACTTAGTGCTAATTAAATGTGAAGATCATGGTGGAAGAACATTAACTTGATCCATAAGTACTTACTTAATGAGTAGTTTTTATAATTAAGAGAGAGAGAGGAGGGTAGGAAGAGGAAGCAGCGAATTTTAAGGTACTTGTGATCTTCTGCAACAACATCAACAACTGCGTTTAATGAAGAAACATAAGTTCGGCCTTATGTAATGGAGTAGTGGGAGAGACAGATACAGACTCCAGAGAGATCCTTTGATGATCCTCTTGTGTTTAGTTGTTGATTCCTCCTAAGTTAGTGTTGTTTTTTGTGTGGGTCAATTTGGTTTTGTAGCCAAGGTGGCGATGATCCATTCGAGGATTTAGCCAAATTTGGGTACGAGCTAAATATGAAAGTCAAATTCTTTAAACACCCTTCCATATTTTTTTGGTTACATACTGTAACAATGTATACAAATCTGGCTTTTTTAAATTAATTTTTTTTTCAAACTTATGGCTATTGAAAATCTGAAAAAGCACTTGATTCTAGTGGCGATATATATATATATAGTCAGCAAGGAAAAAGGGCTGCTCTAAGTTATCTAAGTTATCCATGCATCATCCCACTAACTAACATTTGACACCCCATTTTGATGACCGAGTTGAGCATGCCTGCAGCAGCCGGATCAGAAGCTCTTTAATTACTTGCGGCACGGCGTAAACATAACGCATCAGCTATAGATAGATACATAGCTAGCTACCTAGCTGCATTGGCAGTGAAAGAAGGGCAGTTGTAATTGCAAGGCGTACAAATAGGGAGGAGCGCGGGGGAGCACCAACTGCGACTGCGGTGCTGTTCTTTAAAGAGGTCCACGGAGATTTCTTTAAAATCGCTGCTGCTGCTGCTGCAGAAGCACCACCAATTGCTTCTGCACTTGTCTTCCGTTCTTCTTCCTTCCCTCTACCTCTTGCACTTTCTCTCTCTCTCTCTCTCTCTCTCTCTTTCTTTCCTTCCTGTGCATACCGTCCTGTCTCCAGACGATCTTCGCACTCGGAATCGGCAGCGCCAAAAGAGCATCCCGAAGGTTAACGGGAGAATAAAAACAAAAATACAGAACACCAACGCACATTTCGTAAATACGCGAATCCGACATACGGATACAAACCGAACTACGTAGCCGTTCAACGTCAAGGTCGTCCTGCACCTACCACTCTCTTACCAACTGGTTAATTACTACCTACTGTCCCCGTCCTGACGCCCGGAGAAACACAGGGCCTGGGTGGTTGGGTCTGCAATTATTATAATATGTTTTTTTCTTTTGGCTTTTCTGATTTTCAGGATATTTTTGTTTTGTTCTATGGGTTTAAGATTATGCCAATTTCCAAATGTGTAAAGAGGGAAGATTTGTATTTTCTAGTGGACCCAGTTTTTAAGAATTCAAAAAAAAATTGTATAATGTTTTTACATTCATAGGTTTGATGCTTTAATAAGATGGATGGTTGGGTTGTAATAGTAGTATTTTATGTTGAATGAACTTCTAAATCTTATGGTGTGGCCAACGAGGTACAGGCAAGGGACATTCCATGATGTAGGGCCTGACTCAAGACTGAGGCGACAGCCAAATCCGTCCCCACATTTCTGGAATGTCCCCCACTGCAGGGCCTTACCCATCACATTACAACAATCACCTTGGTCTGAGTTCAGCCATGCATTTTGGGAATTTCCCTCACCCAAGGCCCGCCTTACCCAGTATAAAGCATGAGCCAAAACATTATGATTGGCCTAAGTGTGCAAAGATCACAAGGTGATAGGAGTGGGAAGCACCTTACACCTACAAGTAGCGTCTTACACCTACAACAAGTTCTCTTATATGCCTTGTTGTTTTATTGTTATAGAGCTTGTGCAAGGTACTCTCAAGCATCCCACCAGCAACAATATTGCCAGTTAAGAATCACTCTGTCCATTCACTTGATACAAGATGAAAGTTGTAGTAAATTATCTCTTTTTTTCTTTTAACAAAAATATGTTGAAAAGACTCCTATTAACTTTGTTACAAGACAAGGTTTTGTCCACCACAGCTTGCCTTTGCCTTGTTACAACTAAGGGTATTTCACATTAGGGCCTGATTTATAAGTCCTGATTCAATCCTGTAATCTGGTTGGCCTAAGGCTCCAAATCAGGATCAAGTCTTTTACACCAGGGCCCAATATACGAGTCCCAACCATGAGTGGGAGTGTTACAGGACCACACTTTTTGATTCCCTGGGTTGTTACTTAGCAAGGAGTTGGGTTCAGCAAAAATGGAAACCCAACCCCAAAGACAGGTCCCCATTAAGTTTTTTATTAGAATAATTTTTAAAAATGATTTGATCTAGTCCATTCATCAAAAGAGTAGTTATGACTTTATTATTATTATTATTATTATTATTTTCATCATATAGAGCACACACTGACAGACTTTGACATCCTCATAGGACTTGCGTCCTGGGCTTGGGACTTTACACTATGGTACACCAACTCCCAAGAATAATATTGTTTGTGATATGTCAACGGTCTGATTTCCATGGGGCTTTGCCTTCTTCCGGACTTATGAAATTGGGCCCTGAGACATAGTGTGAAGCTGCCCTAGTGGCTCTTATACTAAAGCTCATGAACCAGGTAAATTGAACTAGGGTAGACCAACCCATCACTCATTAGCTGCCTATGATCGAACACTTATTTATATTTTATCATATGTGGTTCATTTTGAATGATTTAAAATGTTGTGGGAGCGCTACCTCAAGCGCTAGAAATGATCTTTGAAGTGCAAAGGAAAAGGAGTAATGAGAAAAAAACAAGAATAAAAATACGCTTTCCAACTTACAACATGTGTTTTTTTCTTTTTTCTTCTCTGGACCTCTATTACTTTCAAATCTCATAACTTTCTTATGCTTCATTCATTTTAAACAATTTAAAGTGCTATAGGAGTGCCACCTGAAGGTCTACAAATCATCTTGGAACTCTAATAACAACAGAGCAACAAACAAGGAATTTTTTGGGTGTTTGGGAATCAGCTTTGTAATGTTCCATGGTTTGTGTTTTTTAGTTTTTGACCCCCTTTACTTGGGGGGCTGTAACTTTCTCATTTCAAATCTGTTTTGGATGATTGTGAGCATGTGGGATACGCTAGGAGGAGGGATTCAAGTTTTGTTTGGATACCAGAAACAACAGAGCCCTCCCCAGGTCTGCCCTGAGTGATTAAGTGTTCAGTCACTGATTGGTCTACCCTATGGCTTTGTTGTTTACACATAATGTGCTCTTTGGTGGCCACTATGTGAATATTGCCTTAGAGAGCTTCTTGAGACTGTTACTACATGGCAGTCACTTTAGGTTGTCATTTCTACCCACATTTCATAATTCTGAAATTGATGAACCCTTGTCCTTCTTTCTTTGTAAGAATATTTTTCCGTTTGCACCAAGTGCTATAACTTTGTAATGATATACTTCAGGCAATTTTGTATTTTGTGTTCTCATATTATACAAAGAATTGGAAATTTTCTTTGCCTTCACCCTACTAATGTTACCCATGTTGCATATTGTAAACCTTGTTGACAGAGCATTATTATTAAACCTTCAACATGCAACAATCAGTAGCCCATATTTTGAGGAGTTGTAACTTGTGGCAACTGGGTTCATTGAGGTGAAGTGCAGGTGTGTTAACGAGGCAACAGCTTTGGGTAGACCAACAACTTTTGTCCTCTGGTTTGGAAGGGTACTAATCTTTCCTTGTTTAATGTTTAATCCTTACTTTTCAATCTTTTTGCAGCACTTTTACTAGTTCATTAGCCTCAAAGGATCACAATATTATTATTTAATCAAGCTATCGTAAAGTTGATAACTCAAGCCAAAAGCTTTTGGGTGGGCCACAAGTTGCTGTCTTCACCAACTTGTGTGGTCCTTTGATTTGGGAGAAGTACTAATCTTTCCTTGTTTAATGTTAAATCCATACTTTTCAATCTTTTTGCAGAGCTTTTCACCAGTTCATTAGCCTCAAAGCATTGCAATATTTTTTGTTTAATCAAAGCTATCATAAAGCTGGTAGCTCAAGGCATTGGGATTGATGATGACTATGCAAATGCAACATTCAACAATAATCTTGTGGGTACATGGTCCTCAAATGCTTAAGAGAAGTTAGGTAATTAGATTTTCCTAGCAATGGTTAGAAAGGGGAAATGTCAAAATGAAAGCCATAGCCTTATTTATATTCCTAGGAACAGACCAAAGACATGACCAGAACTCCCTATAATGGGTACACTATGGATAAATCTATTATACACTTTTCAAATGAAGTGTCTTTTTTCTTTTCTTCCAGTGGCTTAGATTCTAATTTTATGTGCTAATTTGTGAGTGGAAGATATATGAGCTGAAATATGTGTTAATGCCTGAATTACTTACACAAAACTAAATTACATTAGTTGGAATTAGGCTAACTTAGCTTGCAAGGATGTAGAAGGGTATAGATGAACTTTAAAATGCCCACTTTCTTCTTCTTCTTCTTCCTCCTCCTCCCTACAACAACCACATCATATATGTGGCCTATTGGCTCAGTGGTTGGCAGAAAGACGATGGTGTTACTGGGGCCATATGGCCAACAACAACTGCCAACAACAGGAGGCTTCCTGAAATCACTCAGGTATTGTTGACTAGCCAAGGAAAAACCCACAAAAGTCAAGTGAGAAATTGCAGTAAAAAAGCAAGACACAAAATCAGTACTTTGTATGTACTTACCTAAAGGTGATTCAATGGCACTTGGCTTTTATAATTGAGACAGAAATGAAACAAAACAACAAAGTTGAATCGACAATATGCCCAAATTGGTTGTGAAATCCGACAATAATCACAAGGGAGGGGTGGATCATCATCACATGATGGCTTCTCCCCTTGAGACAATGTCGGAACTCACAACAATGGTCAAGATAAGAAATGTTCCGTGAAGTTCCCAAAATATGATGAACTTGTCACAGTTCATTGCAACAGTTAGTGAACATTCCTTGAGGTGTGGGACCAAATGAAAACTACTTACATCATTCATTGGAGTCTCTCCCATTCAGGCAAAAAGCCAATAACAATAGTAATAATAAGAATTATCATTATAATAACACACCCAAAATGACCCACACAACATAGTTATGTAAAGATAACCAACCCACTAAGCGGCAAAACCACTAGATGCCAAGAAGAGTGTTAGAGTTGAAAACTCTGGTGGATAACTAAAATATACCTAGTAGGGAAAATAAATAGTTGACAGCAAGGGAGTGGGGTAGAAGAGAAAAAACAAATTTATGTGGCTTGAAGCTAAGTGAGTGCAACCCTTAGGCTTACTTTAGATGGGGTCCAGGGTTCAAATTCTTAGGAACCAATTTGGACTCATTTGAAGTAAATCGAATCCTTGAGTTGGACCCTAGCTTGCATCTTGGTTCTTTAAAATCATGAGCTCTCATTTTTAAACTTTTTTTCTTTTTTTTTTTGTGTTGGTTCAAACCAAGTTGATTTTCCCTCCAAAATGGTGCCATATAGGTTTAGCCTCAATTTGTCACATTTGGGTCTTGGATGGACCCTGATCTGAAGGCTGTGGGTCCAATTTATGGCCCTTATCCAATAGGATTGCTCTATTTCATTGGACCCTCATCGAAAGTGGCCCTAAAGAACCTTTCTTCACCTGATGCTCCCAGGATTGAGCAGGACTGATCTTTCAGAAATGGGGGCGGGGGGGGGGGCGGGAGGGGCCGGCTCTCTCTTTCTTTCTTCTTTGCACATTTCCTATTTATTTTTTAAACCCAAAGTTCGCCCATATTTAACTATTTTGATACCCTTTTTGTTAATAGGCAGTTTCATGGGTAGGTCCTTGTGACTCTGACCCTCTAACATAATGAGATCTTTCGCAATGTTTTTTTTTTTTTAATGGGGAGAAATAATGTTCCACCGAACTATAGGATAGGAAAATGTTGCCAATTATTGAATACCTACTCCCAGTGGTGGACTGGCTTGAAGCAATTCTTGTATTTTTCCCTCCCTTGTAATTTCCTCAAATTTTGACATTTCAAAGAAGTAATTCCTAATAAATTCAACACTTTTTAAAAAATTTAATTAATATTGAACAGGTTTCAAGAGGACAACATTGGGCAAAGCATATGGGACAAGGAGATTCTATTAGGAATGTTGGGGAATAGAATGAGAAATTGGGGAACATGTTAGGAACTCATCGTCAACTTATAACACAAAGTGAGAACTTGGTGAGAACAAACTGAAAACAACAAAATCCAACACCCCCTCCACCCTCTCTCTCAGAACAAAACCGTCTTGAAAAACTTATACACCTTCCAACATTAATTGTTTTTTTAAAATGAAAATACTTTGTTTCTGGGAAACATGCAAATGTTTCTTTTTTCTTCATGTCTAAGTGCAACAACCATATAAACCCTAATTTGTACTGTTCAAAGGGGGTGAAAATTTCTGTTTCTTCATTATTTTTTGACCTAAGCTAATAATGGAAGGGGCATGAACTTGTGGGGGACATAGCATAACTTGATAAGTGTAATGGCCTGAACATACTTATGATGCATTCACACTTGATGTTAACCAGTGTTAATTGAAAACCTAGATGGCATCTTAGGTGACATGTAATGTTAAATATGTGATAACTTAATGTTAAATGAATGTTAACTTACCTTGAATTGTTAAAGGGATGATAGTTTAATGGTAAATATTAACATAACTTGAAATTCTCATGGTACGTATGTTTCTAAATGACTAACATGACGTTATGAGATTCAACACTAAAGTGCTTAACACCAAGTGTGAATGCACCTTTACTTGATGCAGATCAACAATTCTTTTATCCAAACTTATTGGATTCTTAACTTACGTGAATTTTTTAAAAACCCACACCACAACCTTCCTTCTTTTCCCCTTTTTTCCATCCTTGCTTCCTTTACTTCTGCCCCCAATTGCACTGGAGCCTCTTTGTCTGCTTGCACGCTTGCCTACTGCTACTACTACCACTACCTGCAGTGTTTGTACTTTGTACTATTAAGCATGTATAATAAACTCCCTCTCTTTCTCTCTTCCACCCAAACCAAAACCCTGAACACCATTCCATCTCCTCTTTCATCTCCATTTGTTGCTCATTGTTTCTTGTTGTCCATGTTGCTTGCTGTCGTTGCTTTTGTTCTTCTCAAACTTCAGCTTTTCGTTTCACTATAAGCCAAGTAGTAGTAGCAGCAGCAGCTAGTAGTTCAACACTTGATTTGTTGTTGTTGTTGTTGTTGTTTTCATCTTCCTCCCCCCCCCTCCCCCCTCCCCCTTTCATGCCTAGTAGTACCTAGTAGTGTGATTTTGGTTGAGCTTCTTGTGTTTTTTTTCTTGGGTATACAAGTATTGTAGTGATTTGTTTGTTCTTTTTCCTTCCTGTTTTTGTTGTTTGGTGAGCGAGCATTGCAAGTGATGATATTGAGTTTGGTGAAGAAGAAGACGAGGGTTTTTGTTGTAGTTGTTGGGTGAGAAAGTGCAGCCACGCCAAGGAAGGTGCGGAAAAATATTAGACTTATTTCTTCTTCCTGTGTTTGTTTGTTGCTTGAAATTCATTTTCTAGTTTTTGTTTTCTAACAGATTTGTGTGAGTGGTTAACATGAGAGAATTTGCTGGAACGGTGATGTCTGAGCCGTCGTCGTTGTGGTTTTCTCGCCTGGCTCTTGTAATTGTGTGCGACCTGAACTGACGGGGGTTGTGGACTTGACTGAGTTTTGGCGGTTTCAGTAATGATGCAAACTTCGTAATTTTGTTTTTGTTCCGAATTGTTTTGGGAAGCGTTTTGCGTTTTTGTGGAAGCAAAAAACTTTGTGACGTAGACAAAGCATTTTTTGGTTTTCTTCTTTCTTTCGCTTGCTTTGCTTCGATTGTAGGCTCGAGCTAGCTAACGGGAATTCGACTTCCATCAGCGAGCGAAGTTAGATGGTGTTCTTTCGACTGTGTTTTTTTACCTGCGGGCTTGACATGATGTTCTGCTACTCTATTTGGCAGAGTAATGCAGAGTAGAGCTCTTGTTCTTTTTGCGGCAAGCGAGTAGACACCTTCTGCTTCACTCTGCACGCGCTGTGAGTGAAATTTCGTGATAAAAAAGAAATAAAAACAACAACGGAAGAATCATGCCGCGGAGACGGAAGACACCGAGGGAAGTTGAAGAGCGTCTGCAAGGAGAGGGAACTTCGGCGGAGGACGCACCTGCAACAGTTGTTTCAATTCCTTCTCCCGCACTGGCAGTGCAGCAGCAGCAGGAGCCTAGGCCAGCTGCGACTCCTGCACAGCAGCAGCAGCCTAGGCTAGCTGCAACTATTGCACAGCAGCAGCATTCTGTTGTTGGGCCAGGGCAAGGGCAAGGGGAAGGTGGCGGTGGTGCGGGAGGAGGATTCGGACGAGGACATGGCGGACCTGGTCCTGGAAGAGGTAGAGGTGTTGGGCCTGGTCCTGGAAGAGGAGGACGACCAGTAACAAGGGGTCGCCGCGGTGGTGGTGGCCAACAACCCCCCCAACCGCAACAACACAATGTGCCTCAAAACGTTTCTGCTTCGGCAACTTCTTCTTCTTCCCCGCGAGCCTCGCAGTTTCGGGAAGCTCAAGGACCATCAATGCCTACATTGTCGCGTCCAGTTCAGCCAATTTCTCAACAGCAGCAGCATCGGTTGTTTCCTGTCTCTCCAGTTCAACGATATGCAGCAGTCCAGCAACAACAACAGCCAATGCCGCAGTATGCTGCAGCTACTGCTGTTCCAGTACAAAGTCCAGCAGAGGGTGGCGGGGGTTTTGTTCCTGGCCAAAATGTTGTGGAGCAATTCGGAAGTCTACAAATACAACAACTCCAATCCCCACAAGTTCAAGAGCTTGCAGGTGGTCATGTAGTGGAAGAAGAGCAAGCGCCTTCTGCTTCCCCACAGCAACAACCAGTAGTAGCCCCGCCTCCTGTGTCCAGCAAGTCACTCAGATTCCCGCTCAGGCCTGGCAGAGGGCGGATGGGCCAAAAGTGTATTGTGAAAGCAAATCACTTCTTTGCAGAGCTTCCTGACAAAGATCTCCACCAGTATGATGTAAGTTTTGTCTTCACCGATTGGACCAAGCTCTTTGCCTGTGCAAGAGGTCATGCTTGCATGCATGGTACAAATGTCATTCTAGGAGCTAAGAGAATTCTACCAATACCCATCTCAGCTGTTACAAGATGGTAATGGAAAGCTTTTTTGATGTTGACACACACAAAATTGAAAAGACCCACATTTCAAATTCTGGTCACCAAGAATGACAGAAAGGAAAAATATAGGTCATGGTTGTTTCTCTTTAATGCTGCTCCATAATCCTGAAGTTTAGGTCATGGGTGTTTCTTTCTCCTTAATGCCACTCCAGAATCCTGAAGGTTTTTGTGATCATTGATCATACAGGTTGCCATCACTCCAGAGGTCACTTCTCGGGGTTTGAACAGAGCAGTCATGGAACAGCTAGTGAAGCTCCACAGAGAGTCTGCCTTGGGCCGACGATTGCCAGCATATGATGGTCGCAAAAGCTTGTACACTGCTGGACCATTGCCCTTTCAACTGAAGGAGTTCCAGATAAATCTGCTCGAAGAGGATGATGGCAGCAATACACCCAGGTGAGAAAAGCTTGTTTCTGGACAATGTATGTGTGTTTGTTCTGGAGATGACCATCTGTCTCATTTGCATTTCAATTTACATTCTCTAGAAACCAAGTCTATGTTTGATCCAAGTCTCTTCTACTGTGGACAATGTTGATATGAAACAGTGAAATGCCCTTCACTCCTGTCACCAAAGATGTTGGGTCATCTCTATCCTTGCAAAGTCTCTGGGTGCACACTACAAACATCAGTGTTAATTGAGGATTCTGACTATTATCAGGGAGCACTGACAAGCTTTTACCTTGTGGGATATTATTGAGCCCCTCCAAGTGCCTGGTGCAATGGTTGAACTGTGGCTACTTTGAGGAAGCCTTTGAGGGTTAGTAATAACCAGTCTTCATCTAAGGAAGATATTCTCTGAGCAAGTAGCTTCATGATTGCAGAAAGGAACGATCATTCAAGGTGGTTATCAAGTTTGCAGCCCGTGCAGATTTGCATCACCTTGGTCAATTCTTGGCTGGCCGCCAAGCGGATGCTCCTCAGGAAGCTCTTCAGGTTCTTGACATTGTCTTGAGAGAGCTTCCAACCCATCGGTAAGTACACCCATGTTGTCTTTGAAAGTTCTATTAGGTTTGAATTGTGCTGATAGTGTCATATGTGAATGAATCCCTTGCAATGTGCAGACAGAGCATGCTTATCTGAACTTCGTAGTGCAGGTATTCACCTGTTGGACGGTCCTTCTATTCACCAAACCTTGGTACGAGAAAACCACTGGGAGAGGGATTAGAGAGCTGGCGGGGCTTCTATCAAAGTATACGTCCAACTCAGATGGGCCTTTCTCTGAACATTGGTGAGCAACATCAGTCATTATTCTGAATTAATGCTAAGTTTTGTCAACCAGATGTTAAAAGTGATATCTGGACACATGTTCAAATCGTGTTGGGAGTTCCTTGGGTGACAAGGTTCTTCCTGTCTCTTGAAGTCAGATCAAAAAATGAACTACAGATCTCAGATATGTGCCTTGACAGCTTTTGGCATCACACATGTCACATTTGTAGTTTGTTCAGGGCACGGTAATTTACATGAGGTGCATAGCCACTGCATGTTTCTCACATCTGGAAGTGCTTTTGTATAGTTGCTTTTGGTATAGTGGCTATCGTAATCATGCCAGACCAGACACTTGCTTCACAATTTCTCACATCTGGAAGTGCCTTTGATATTTTGGTAGACTCATCCCAGGCCCCTTCTCTTCTTGCATGGTTTGTCACAGATATGTCATCAACAGCTTTCATTGAGCCAAAGACTGTGATGGAGTTTATTCGCGATCTATTGAATAAGGATTTATCTAGAGGCTTGACTGACTCTGATCGAAACAAGGTGTGAGATTTAAGTTTGTTGTATTTTGGCCCACCTATCCTGCTTTGCAGTCAACATGTCTTCCATGGGAGGGTCAAGTGAGATGGCATGCCTACTGAGCTTTATCTTTGATAGCTGTGATCTCATGTCATGTAGATCTTAAGAGTGTCTGTTGTTTGCATCTACTTTTGATTTATTTGATAAGTGTCTTGTCTGGCAGATCAAGAGAGCTTTGAAGAGTGTGAAGGTGGAAGTTACCCACCGTGGAAGTATGAGGCGCAAGTATCGAGTCTCTGGGCTCACCAATCAGGCTACAAAAGATCTCCAGTAAGCAGTTCTATGAAGAACCTCATGGCCCCAGACCTACTTGTATTTTTACTTGCATATTGTTTGTGCCACATTTTTTCAGGTGGCATGGTTTTCAGGTACTTCCACTCCTGAGTTTGTATGGCGGGTCTCTTGTTTTCTTGGAGGACAGCCAGATTGACATTGGCTTATGTATTCCAGATTCCCTGTTGATGAAGAGGGTTCCTTGAAGTCTGTGACTGACTACTTTCGGGAAACGTATGGGTATATCATTCGCCATCCATTACTTCCTTGTCTTCAAGTTGGCAATCAGCAGCGACCCAACTACCTCCCCATAGAGGTGTGCAAAATTGTGGAAGGTCAGAGATACTCAAAGCGTTTGAATGAGAGGCAGATCACAGCTCTTCTGAAAGTCACTTGTCAGCGCCCAAAAGATCGTGAGGAGGACATTCTCCAGGTTTGATTGAGGCCCTGCAGAAACTTCAAATTGGAATGTAAATTTTATTTATGCTTGCACTCCTTGTTAAAATCATGGGTGCACTTTTATGTACACCCCCTGATGTCATGATTTGAATTCTCAATGTCAGATTTGAGCTATAAGCTGGTTCTGAATCAGTCCTGAAGATAAGAACATCTGGCTCTTGGGTGACTGGAATGCAGACAGTCCGTCACAATGCATATCATCAGGATCCATATGCACAGGAATTTGGGATTAACATCAGTGCCCAGCTTGCACAAGTGGAGGCTCGAGTTCTGCCTGCACCTCGGGTAAGTTCTAAACAAGGTGGTGGTCTTGTGCTGCAAGTTTTAGATTTTGTCTACTAGAGAACTTTTGCTTCTGGTCTGATTTCTTTTTATTCCTGAAGTGGGGAGTTGTATGGTGTGCAGCTCAAGTATCATGATACTGGAAGGGAGAAAGAGTGTCTACCACAAGTTGGGCAGTGGAACATGATGCACAAGGTATGCTATGTCAGGGCTCATATCTCCTACTGCCATAAGTGGTGGAAAGTTAGGCCTAGGTTATGAGACAAGCAGCATGATATCTTTCAGGAATGCTTTTGGGGCAGTTTCTCATTTGTTCCTCTTTTCCTCTGAAGCACTTATCCCATTCCAGCTTCTTTAGCTGCTTGTAGAGTTGCATATGACCACTGAACTTTTTGCTGTTTAAAATGTCTGCTCAATATCAATATCTGCCTTCAGATAACTTAAAATTGTGCCAACAGTTTGGATAGAAATGGAGCAGTCCCAAAATATTCCTTGCTTGATCATTCATCATTGCATCTGGGTGGACAGAAAATGGTGAATGGAGGAGTTGTCAACCATTGGGCATGTCTCAACTTTTCAAGAAGTGTGCAAGAGAATTATGCTCATAGCTTTTGTTCTGAGCTAGCTCAGATGTGCCAAACATCTGGAATGGTACCCTACCATACTGAAACTCCCTCACAGTATCTAGTCATTTTAAGATTGAACCTCTGTATCCATACCCCCTTCAATATCTTCTGAAGACTGGTGCCAAGTGTGATTTCTTTCACTAATCAGTTTGTTTATGCATAAGGGCAATCAGTTTGTAGCAGTTCTAACACAAGTGCTCTTTTCCCTAATTTTTTCTTGTATTTCCTCTCCTTTCTGTCGGCTGATATGTTATTGGATGCAACTTTTTCTTGGTTCATCTCTCAAATCTCTTCAGGTTTGACTTAAATGAGTGTGGAGAAGTTTTGGCACCAATGAAGATGTTTTTAAGTTTGAAGGCATGCTGTTGATAATTGGTTGCACCCTGTTGGATCTTGCAGGAGTTTCGAAGTGAACCATTTGTTCCAGTTCGTAATGTGCATCCGGAGCATTCAGATCGTGCACTTTTGCAACTTTGTGAAGAAGTGAAGCGAAGGACTGATGGCAAAGGCTTAGATCTCCTCATAGCCATCCTTCCTGACAACAATGGACCCTTGTATGGTATGTAGGTGTCCAGTGTCTTGTTTCTGATGCAGATGGAGAGTTGGTTTCCAACATGAAATGCTGAGTTGACAACAAACCACTATTCACTTCATTTCATCTAAATATTACATGTAACAGGGAAAGTTATTTTCTTCACCTCTCAAAAGTGTAAAGGGAACTGACCTACTATTTCATGTAGGTGATCTGAAAAAGCAGTGTGAGACCAATATCGGAGTAGTCTCACAATGTTGCTTGACCAAGCATGTTTTTAAAATGAGCAAGCAGTATTTGGCAAATGTTGCGTTGAAGATTAATGTTAAGGTATATGATCACTTCTCCTAGAGCTTCATATACAAGTGAATTTTCATTCATTGTAAAAGCAGAAGTATGTTTTTGACCCACATAGTCTGCATGATCTGAGTTCTGCTGTGCTTGGCTGTCTTTAACCAGGTTGGAGGTCGGAACACAGTCTTAGTTGATGCACTCTCACGGCGAATACCACTAGTTAGTGACATTCCCACTATCATCTTTGGTGCTGATGTTACCCATCCACATCCTGGAGAGGACACAAGTCCTTCCATTGCAGCAGTGAGTTCTCCCATGTCAATTCACAACTGGGTTATCCCTCCACAGTTGCTTGAAAGTGTGATTGACATTGTTTTGTCTTGTTCCTCCATGCAACATAAGCATGACATGTCATTTGATGTCTGGTCCCATATAAGCTTGACTAGCAATGTATGTTTATTGGTGGAAGCAGGTGGTAGCTTCACAAGATTGGCCAGAAGTCACTAAGTATGCAGGCCTGGTGTGTGCTCAAGCACACCGGCAGGAGTTGATCCAAGATCTCTTTGAAACTTGGGTTGATCCTGTGAAAGGTGTTTGTACTGGAGGCATGATCAGGTAGCTACAATCTTATATTTACCTATGGCTCCTCTATTGCTAATAAGCACATGGTGCATTGAGTGCATACCTGAATTTAAGGAAGTCTAACTTAAACATGGATTCCTTTTAGTAGACTTGTACTTTAGGCCATCATGCCAGCATCTCGTAGTGTCAATGTAGTCTGCAACACTAGTGTAATAGCAAGACTGAGTTGTAATTGCTTGTACAATAGCAGTTCAGAACCTCTTTAGAGAGCTCCTCATGAGTGTCCTTGCTGTTTTTCACAGGGAGCTCTTGATATCTTTCCGAAGAGCAACAGGTCAAAAGCCTTTGCGCATCATCTTTTACAGGTTTGTTTGTAAATGATATATGATACCCTAAAGTATGTTGCATATAGGCTTTGTGGCAGTCTAGACAAGGTGCCTGTGGTACAGCATGCAGATGAATTAGGCAGTTGTACAGTAGAATTGCTATTAGATGATATGTGAGCTAGCCAGACATTGTGGTATGTACTAACAGTTTTGAAATTAGCAGTTGATTAGTTGCAAGGTTATGGTTCTTCCCTGATTGGTAGCATGATGCCCAGAAAGTACTTTTTTGGGGTCTGCAGGGATGGAGTGAGTGAGGGCCAGTTTTATCAGGTCCTGCTTTATGAACTAGATGCCATTAGGAAGGCCTGTGCCTCACTTGAGCCAGATTACCAGCCACCTGTCACTTTTGTGGTGGTTCAAAAACGTCATCACACTCGCCTCTTTGCCTGCAATCACAATGACAACCGTTCCACTGACCGGAGTGGTAACATTCTCCCAGGTTAATCTTCTGGCCCTTATCTCACCCTGCTGGAAGTCAGTGGGACACCATGATTTGAGTGAAAACTATTGGCTTGGAACTGGAATGGCAAGCAAGAGTTGCAGGTGGATGTCTTGGTTTTGGACTCTTGGAACTTAGACTTGATCTGTTGCCATAGATATCCTCTAATCATGTCACTGTGGCATCCTTCAGGCACGGTTGTGGACACCAAAATCTGCCACCCCACAGAATTCGATTTCTATCTGTGCAGTCATGCTGGGATTCAGGTTATAATCACAATTTCTGGAACCATGTCTTTTGCACCCTTGAAATGTTGTTTTCTTTTGTGGTTTCAGGCTCTCATCATGTCTATCATATGAAAATATGTGCTGCTGGCGTTTTTTCCAGCTGTTACACCCCAACATGTTTCCACTAGTTTACCCATGCATTGCAATGATCTGATGATTGCATAATGTTCTGTAATGTTAGGAATGGAGTGGAAGCAACCTCAGATTCAATCTGCTGTAAACTAAGCAATAGATCTTATGGAGTCCTGACAAAGTGGGACCTGGTTGTTGTGGGTGGGTGGACATAGGGGACAAGCCGACCTGCCCATTATCATGTGCTTTGGGATGAAAACAAATTTACAGCAGATGGTTTGCAATCTTTGACAAACAATCTCTGTTACACGTGCGCTCCATAACAGAACCCTCTACAGTGAAATTTTGATAGGAAATTGCAATTGAAGCATGTTGGGCATCTGATGATTTGCTTGTGTGTTCTCATCTCTTTGTTCTAAATCCCTGGTTGATATTCCAGATTAAGCATACTGAATTAATTATAATGGGTCTTATGGTTGCTGAACCTGTGATTTTACTATTTGAAGGTATGCACGGTGCACCCGATCAGTTTCAATTGGTGAGCACACACACCTCTGCTCACCATTTCTTTTTGTCTTCAATAGGTTTTTTTTTTTGGTGCATCCAGAAACCACTGACACAAATTTCCATGTTGTGGCAGTTCCTCCTGCCTACTATGCCCACTTGGCTGCATTCAGGGCAAGGTGCTACATGGACCCAGAGGCATCAGATACTGGGTCAATGACAAGTGGATTTGGAAGCAGAAGTGTCCTCAGTGGCAGTGGCACTAATAGGATGGGTGGTGATGGATCTGTCCGGTCCCTGCCAGCATTGAAGGACAATGTGAAAAAGGTAATGTTCTATTGTTGATGGCAATTCATTCACCTTCAGCAAGTCAGATCTCGTCCAATAACAGCATGTATTTAAAGGTTAATTGACTGAATATGCTTGCACCTTTTGCAAGTAAAACCACAAGTCATCTTCAGTATGCAATATTTAGTTCATAGTTAACACTTTCTGTACGGAAGTTAGGTCGCCAAGATCAACCAACAAGAAGGGTTCTCAACTGATAAAAATAGAAGCTTTGAAATGTGCAGTTTTGGGTAGTGAAAAATGAAATGATCTTAGTGTGACTACAATTATAGCGATGTATTATTAAAGCTCTACTTGGTTTTCTTAAGAACTGCCTAAAATTATCAGCCTCCTTAATACTGTATATCTGATACATCAGTTTATAAAGGGGGGCACATAAATGATGTAATACTTGAGTTGTAGAACATTTTGTTCTACCTCATTTAACCACCTTTTGTTCAAATATTTTTCTCCTGAAAATTTGTGTCAATTAGGAAGAGTTGTGTTCACAAGGTGGAAATCCTTGTGTGTTTATTAACTAGGAGTTCACCAAGTGGTCCAACATCCTAACTCTCCATTATATGTAGGGTAAAGCTCCAGGGTGGGTGCATTCCAAAAATAAGGGTCCAAGGACAAGGTGATAGCCAAGTCCTGCTGCACATTTTGGAAACTTCCCTCACCTCTGGGCTTTACCTATCATAAAGCACAAGGTGAATTTTATCATGATTGCAAACTTATGTAGATCATGAGGTGTTGGAGATGGAAGGTTGTTACACCTATAAGTGAGCATAGGTTCCCTCCTAAACTTAAGGAGAAGGTGTAAGATCTTTTCCCTTTTTCTAGAGGGTGCATTCCAAATATAGTACGAAATTCCTCTAGGATTGTGCAAAAGACATTTTGGAACTGTATCAAGTTTTAGATTAATAGATTAAAAGATTAAGAACATAAGCCAAAAGTGACATTACAAGAGATTTAGATTAAAAAACTCAAGATCTCTTGTATTGTCACTTTTGGCCAATTTCTTAATATTTTTGGCCTAATCCATAAAAGTGACATTACATCAATTGGCTTAACCTTCACACATTTTATTAGAGAGCAACTTAGTCTCCTTTGCTATGAAGTGCAAATCACCAAATGCAGTTTGCATCTGAACAACAAACCCCTTCTGCTATTTCTGGGGAACACACATGCTTCATTTGGTATGTAGAGTTTATCATACTTATGTGGGCGATCGGTATGACCTATGTACACCCTTTCCCAGACCCTATTGTCTATGTTTTGTTTCTTGTTTGCTTTTAGGTCTCAACCAGAGCTAAACTCAGTTTGAAGATTCTCAATGTTGATTTGTCTTACATTTGAACCCATTCCCAACTTGCAACATTTGTCTCCTTCAAGTTTTCACAATTGAAGTTGGGTTAGCTTGAACAAAATGAAGCATAATCTGTGTCAAGGATGGGTAGACTGTATATCTACTAGTAGATTATGTGAACCCTACTTCATATCTACTAACTCGGGACCAACTCAAATGAATAAGACTAAATTGTCATAAAATTTCTTGCAATCTCCAATGCCTGTTTGATGGAGTCATGCTATCATTGACTTTGTTGCAATGTGCTTATGTCATAACATCTACTGAGAAAAGTTGTGTCCCCAATAACTCATAGTGAAAGGATTACAACAATGTTGATTCAACATCAACATGGTGAAACCTCCTGCTGAATTTGGCAATGAACATATAACAACTAACCTTAAAAAATGTCATTTTCAGGCAGTTTCAAAATGCCCATTCCCATTGTTACAACCTTTGCCTTAATGTTGTGCAAGAAAGGCTTGAGAAAGAAAAATATATTAATAAAATACAACATGCATAACACTATGGTACCAAATATCAACTAAGGTGTACCACATTTCAGTTTTCAATTTAAATGCTATGTGTAATGAACAATGCATCACATTATTACTGCCCATTATGGCAGGTGCAAACTCTGAACTAAAAACTTCCCTTACTTGATGTAGAACTTGTCATCTAAATGCATGCACTTCTACAGAACATGCCCATCCATCATATGCACACATAGTTCTTCAAATGTCAATTTCACTTAGGTCAACTTCAAGCAAAACTTTTATATCCATATCCTACCAATGTGTAATCCATCCATATGGGAAAATATATGAAAGTGTAGCCTAACTAAGGTGGACACATGTAATTCCATCATAAGTCCAAGCTTAAGCACCTTTTGTTGCAAATAGTTTTCATATGCACCATTGACCTCCTTAGGAACATCACCAAAAAAATCTTAAAGCCCACTTTCAAATGGAAGTAATACCTTTGGTAATTACACCATTCAAAAAATATTTAATTGGGTTTGTTATGTAGGACTTAACATCATTATCTATTTATGAAGGAAGGCAATTTATTTATTTTTTTGTTCTTTTTGTGACATTGAAAGCTCCCAAACCATGGCACCTTTTGCCACGTGCTGGTGTTGTTGGAAAGCCCTCAATGAGCAAGGGTGCACTGATTTGGTTTCATAATGTTTCAACCTACAATGGAGAAGTTATTGAATATTGAACAATTTTCTCACTGCAAATTTAGTTAAATAGAAACTAAAAATTATAGGGGAATTTGGATGCACTTTTGGTATTGTTGGAAAGCCTTTGATGAGTACAATTTAGTGAAGGTGATTTGGAAATTCTTAAATATGAAGTGTGGAAGATATTGAATTTTGAGTAATTTCTATGATTGGAAATTCAATTAAATTACAAACCATGGTTTTGGAAGGGAAAATTGGTGGAATAACTAGTTCACACTTGGGCCAATGGCACATGCTACACTATTTTTTGATAATTTAAAAGGTGCAACAATGGTAACATGAAAAGAAAAAAATTTGAACATTATTAAAAAAACAACAACTAAATTCGTGCCTCCTTGTAATGCCATTTGTCAAATTATCTCATCACCAAAACATTAAGCATTACAATATGTTACATAAAAGGATTGAACCTTACCACTATTTTTCCAACAAACTTAAAAGTGTTTTTTCTTCTTGTGAAGCTTTTGAACACATGTTCATGGAATGTGCAAACCCACAAATGGTTTGAAAATCCTTTGAGAATGCAAGAAGAGGTTAGGTATAATGATTGCTTGAATTAATACCAATGTAAATCAAATTAAACTTGAAATGATTTAACACATGAAACATTTTTTGATTAAAAACCACGTCATTATAGTTTGAAATTTTATAATTAGAAATGGGAATTCTTACGATAAGGTCATGGTTAAAGAAATAAATTTTGATTCTTCTTTTTCTTCTTGTTCATTCCATATTTTCATAAACTTGATATTTTTCAACATGAAGTTGTGAGTTCATTACAACATGCTTCTAGGTCCACCTATTTCAGTCAAGTTCCATTTCATGTATATGGTTGGAAAGCTACAATCAAAAACTGATGAGCCATGATCTTCTTTCTTTTCATCATATCTATGAGAATTGTGGAACACTTTAAAATGAAATTACAAGTTCAATTTGCTACTACAATGGAAAATGGACATTGTACAAAAATCTAAAAGGAATGAACTTGCATGCAAAATGCTTTACCATGTTAATGCAAAAAGAAGAAGATTAAAATATATGCATTTTATATTTTATTTAAATGACATACTTGCAAATAAATTACTTAAAACTTTGTGACCTTTTAAAACTTCCATAATCATTGATCAAATTGTAAAACTCAATCAAAATAAATCAACAAAATGGAAATATGTAAATAGTTTAAATGAAAATTTGTTATTTATAAAAATTAATTAATTAATCTAAAATTTGGTTGAAAGTCATGGTATTTGTTTGTAATATGACTTGGTGATGGTTTTTGGGGAAAATCTTATCATGGTCGACTACATTAATATTGAACATTCAAAAAACATTAATATCCAATACAATTTATAAATGAAAAGCCATTAACAAAGATGCGAGGAAAATTTGATCAAAAATTATAAAACATTTCAAAAGTAGTTGTATTGACATGCAAATTAAATGATTCCAAAAAAAGTTGGTAATTGTTGTGCAAGTTTTAAACTAATTTTTATTGTTCCAATATGTGTAAATATTATTGGTTCAATTATTTTATTTGTTAATAATTAACTTGTTGGGTCTATCAAAATGTCTACCAATTTTACTTTTGTGAGCATGTGCAACAAGATCACCAACATATTTTTTTAAGGTGTGAAATACATAAAGTAGCATCAACATGAATATGCAAAGAGTCAAAGACTTTACATCATGACAAATCAATTTTTTTTTCCATACATGCCATTATTTGCATATGGTTATGAAAGGCAAAAATAACCTCTTTATATACTCAATACTATTAGATCAAACCCATGTCATAGACTATAATATATTTCTCATTTTGGTTTTGGAGAAAGAAGAAAGGCATCTTCCATTTAAAAAAACTACTAGTTGGTGACAATAAACAAGGAAGAAAAAGCCATTTGGTGTGAGGGAGAATGTGTTTTACCAAAGTTCCATTTTGGTAGTGTCATGAGTCATGGCCCAATAATCAAAGATCTATTTCAAATTCTAAAATGAAAACAACAAATGATCAAACACAATTTTAACTTGCATAAACTCACAAATAATTTGACTCAAATTGTATCAAACAAAAAATATCTGTATCCATTAAACACAAGTCCAAGGAAAAAACCTTTGTTCAAAAGGGAAGAAACAAATAAACATAGCTTCAATGTGGACAATGTAAGGAACATTGTTTAGGAAAGTTGGTCACATTCATTAAAGAGTCAAACTCACCCATTTTCAATACATTCATGTGTGAACTATGAACTTTAGTGCTTCAATTACAACAAGCCATGTACCTAGTATGCAAAACACGAATAGTGGAAACTATTTTGGAAGTCAAGAATAGAACTAGTTGATCCCTTTGGGACCTAGAGTGGAGGTAGGTCTAACACCCAATATTATGAAAGGTATTAATATTTTACTGTCAATGTAATTAAGGATTTTTCATATAATTATGACATAATAATTCAAGTGTTGTGAAAGAAAGGCAACAAGACCAAAAAAAAAGTTACTTGAAAATGTTTGAAATGATCCACATGGCACTATGAAATTTCAGATTGTGTTTTGAGCCCTTGGGCCTACCTCCACTACATATTTAAAGAAAAGAAAACACCACAGTGTAACTTTGGTGGTATGGTGATACTTGTTGTATGATAATTATTGTTGAGGCTTTCATCCTTCATGACCCAATTACCTTTCTCCCCATATTGACTAATGTTATTGAAGCAATTTCCTTTTTTTTACAATTGTATAAATTAAAAAATCAAACCACCCATGATTCACAAACTTGCTTCTAGATTATTTTACATCATTCTAATCAAAACATCATAGACTTTGCATGTTTTGTGCAATTATTAATGTTACAAATTGTGAATTATTACTTAATAATTATTACTAGGGTACATTTATAAAATTAACCTACCACAGCAAAAACTATGACATAGTCTTATCATGTGTTTTTTGTTTCTTATGTTTTAAAGCAAAATGAATGTTTTGAAATGTTAAAAAGTGAAAAGGGGATATAGATGTTTAATCCTTCAACCAATAAGTGAAAAAAATGGTTGGTACAAAAATATTGAACAAATTTTGAATTTCCTATTGAAATATAAACCAATAAAAAATGCAAAACCCCATGACACTTTCAAAATGTGAATCTTTCTTTTGGAGTGCCAAAATCCTATTAAAAATATTAAATAATCATTTTTTTATTCCATGCCTTCCCAATTTCCTTCCAAACCTTTAAAGTGTAACTTAATTATTTAAAAAAAAGATTCTCCTTATTGACATAGTCTTGTTGATGAGTTTTTTTGAGATTCTAAGTTCATTTCCACACAAAAAATTTGTTTATAATACTAAAATTTTATGTCATCATGTAGAACATACTTTATTTTATTGTTGATTAAAATATGAAGCAATATGAACTAGTTAACGAGTTGTATTTTCTAGCTTGACACATTGTGCATATTTATAGCTTGTACTTAATATTACTTGTTGTAATCACACAACCATATATTGATTTGGTGAGAGGGATGGAATATTTTTGTTTTTAAATATGAAATAGACTATTTGACCACAATGAAAACACCATTCCATTGTATATCCTTCCAATCCATCAAATTCCTATGATAAACATGAAATGATATTGTTGGCATGGTATGAAATGACATTGTTGGAGCACAGTTATATTATTGTAAATTTGGTAAATTTGGTTAATGAGCTATATATTCCATCTTGACATTTTGTGCATATTTGTAACCTCACACCTAACCTAATAACAAATGTTGATTTGTCAGAATTCCATATCTATGACAATTCGTGTTTCTCCTACAATTTCCCCAACTTTTCAACCCTTTCCATTTTCATTCCAAATTGCTTGTAAAACCTTCAAATTTTTTCCTTGTTAGAACATTCATTTTTATTGTCAATTGGCCTCTATTGTCCTTGTTTTATGGAAATCTTACCATTATGTGCTAATAGATGTCATGATTGTTTACTTCCTTTTGCTACCTCCAATTATTTTTTGACATTCCCAATCTTCTATTTATGGTATTTTGGGGATGTTTCTTATATGGCATTTCTTTAAAATTTTATATGTTTGCAATGGGTTCATAAACCTTCAATCAACAATAATTAACCAACACCAACATTTTTTGGGTCCTCAAATGGCACTTACTGGAAAACATTTTCCTAGATATCAACATTATCAATAGTTTTTTACCCAACTCTTTCCCATAACTAAGTGTAATAATTTTGCAAATGTACCTATAATTTTTGTTTGTACATTTGGATGACCACAAAATATAAAAATGGAGATGGTACATTTTTGGTGTTGGGTCATCCCAACCCATATTTCATCACGTTCAAAGCCCCACATGGTAGCAACTTTGCATAATGGACATATAATTCACATTCCATAGATTTAGGGGATCTTTTTTCACATTGTCTATCTTTTGCATATTCATATTGGTTACAACAAATCATTCAGATTCCATAGTTGTAAATTTTCTAATTCTTTCTCATTGTGTTGCATTTTATTTCAAGCGATGGCAACTTTCCATGTTGAAGGGAAATCTAATCTAACTATATTGGTTGGTGATTCTAAAATGGTTCAAATCACAAAACAATGTTTGGCTTTCAACTAGGTTCGATACATGTATTTTAAAATATTGTTTATGTAGAAAACAAAGTTGTCATCAATTCAATTTACCAAGTTCCTTCCTCTAGCATTCAAGGATTACATTGGATGGTTAATGTTGGAAAGTATCGGATGTAGGTGAAAGTTTATTGACGAATTTTCAAGATATTGTTACGACACCCAACATAGTCGGATTTGTTGCAAATGTTGTCATGCTGAATATTGAAATGAAAAATGAACTTGAAGATCCATCAACAAATTATCAATCAACAAACTCACTTCTATAATCAACTTTTGTTGATCTCACCAATTCCTCCAATAATGATGGGAGTTTTTTGTTGAGACTAGCATGTCTGAAATGTTTATGTCTTTCCTTTCCAATGCACACTACTCATTGATGCCCCTCTAGATACATCCACTTCCTAAGAACTTGTCATCATTTTTAAGGCAATGTCTTAGACCCCACATGCATTTAACACACTAAGTAAGGTTTTCACATTATAACACAATGAGAATTGAACCCATGGACTTTTTATCCATCAAGTTTGATGGTGACATTTTGTTTGAACTTCCCCCAATCCACAAGCCAATGAGACTTTCCAAACAAATGCAAGGCATGGGTAGAAAGTACGATGGTCACACTTGGTGCAAGGTGAAGACAACCAACACTAAAAATTCTTTTGATTTGGGTTTTAGAAATACTAAATGCTTAGGCCATCTCTAGTGTTAAAACGACTTGTATTCTGTGTTTATTTGATTAGGTGTTCACAATGAAATTAATTGGAGTGGTAACTAAATCGTCTCAAGTTCTTGTTGTCAACTAAATTGTTTTAGTTTTTCTTGCTTGCACCATTATTTGTAAGGTATGTGGTTTTCCCCCCTTCTATGTGCAAATGTGCATGTGTTGCATGTATTACGTGGTTCATTTGTTGGCCCATCTTTCAAAGTAACCGTCCACTTTGACATGAATACACATCTTGTTTTCAAAGGTGAGTACATAAAATCCCTTGAGGAGATCAAGAACATGATTGCAGAGGAATTTTTGCGCATGCCCAATGCTACATCCTTCCCAATATCCTTGTTTGCAAATAAGACATTCTTATCTTGTCACCTTTTCAATGACTATGGGGAAGGTCTTACCAAGTTTTTTAAGGGTGAAAAACTCAATCAAACCATGTTAAAATTTGATCCCATGTGTTCCCCTAACATTTGCAACCAAATTTCATTATTCAAAAAAACATTAACATGGGCTCTATTGGATTCATCTTTATATTCACAGCCCTTAGTCCTTACAACTACATTTAAGATAGTTGTTTGCCTTGGCAACAAAGTGGGCAAAAGTATTATCTTTTCAAAACGTTGATTGAAAGGGATCGATGGATGTGGAGTTCATTTGGTCAAACAAATGCAACTTGGGGGTGATTTGGAGAATTCCTATATGATGTTTAATCATGTCAAACATGTTCAAGGTTGGCTGACTATGGCTTGCCATGTCTATGACCTAGTCTACTACAAAGTAATGTTTATTGCTATCTACAACATGTAATGAAAGGACATGGAAGCCCAATGTATTATTTGGAAGAAGTTGAATGCAATTATTATAAATAAAGGTGTAACAAATCCCAATTTCAAGGGGTTCATGGCAAATAATTCCCAAGCAAATTGGAATGTTGTTTATATTGTTTACTAGAGATCTCATTGTGAAAATGATTAACAAGGAGCAAATTAATCTTTCCATTGGATTCAATCACTAGACATGCACACCAAGCAACTCATTGTTCTTAAGTTCCAAGATTGGCTAAGAGTTTTCTTACAAATACAATATCCTTGGAAGAAGCCAACCTTCGTTATGCTACAATTTGTTTTTGGTGAAACTCGTCTATAGTTGCTAGCGAAGGTGCAATTCATCAATTCAACAATTGGATGAACTTTTTACATTTTTTCATCAGGCAAGGGGGAGGATTCATGTTAGATGTAAGATATTTCTACACCATTTCTTTTATTGATGACAATCCTTTATGTTATGCTTTTATTCCATTTTGTTAATTTGAATGCAAAAATTGTCCTTGGAGGAAGAGGTTGACATGTTGACTTGTAACCATTCAAAGACAATCCACAACATTTGGCTTTAGCAATTTGGGAAAAGAGGTGCCTACATGTATGTCACCACCTTTGATGATTACATGCAAACTTTCAAGCAATTTACATTTTATTATGTTTTCTTGCATGGTGGTTGTTCTAGGACAAAACCAAATAGAGATGAATTGCAATTATGTAGGGCGAGCCAATTTGGTGATCCTTTACAATTGGCTATTGTAGTTGCCATATTCAGTTGGGGTTCCTCATATACACCAAGGATACTTCACTTGGAAGGTGAAGAGGTCTTTGGATCCATCAAACATAAGCAAAATCTACCCGTAGGATTAAAAGGTGATTTGCACAAGCATGATTGTGTAAATTTCTCTCATATGTTAATGGAATTCATCTCACGCAATTCTACACCCAATGCAGATGTGGGCCAATCAAACCATTTGCAAGAGGCCTTCCTAGTTTTCACTCACAATGGTGAGGAAGTGTTAGAACACTTTTGTGGTGACAATATTTGGTGCATTGAATGATGTCCCCCTAAGTCAAATGTTCAATGTTCAACATTGCAAAAGGAAACAAAACATTATTACAAGGTGAAAATCATTTCAAAGAAAAAAAACCATGGGATTCCTTATCCTTGTTATGTTGGTAATTGGAGTGTTACTAGAGGTGTGACATTGAAATACACAAGTTCTAGTTTTGTCATGATGATCACAATCATTGTGTCAAGGGCATTGAAAGGAAGTATGCAATTGGTAGGCATGTTGTGCCTTCTATATGGCATGTGCAAGAAGGGATATATCTCACTTAAAATGAGCTGATGATATTAGAAGAAGTTGGTTTCTTCCTTTCTGAGAAGTTGAGGTGATGATATTAGAAGAAGTTGGTTTCTTCCTCTTCGAGAATTTGAGGTGATGATATTAGAAGAAGATGGTTTCCTCCTCTCTAAGAAGTTGAGGTGATGATATTAAAAGAAATTGGTTTCCTCTTTTCCGAAAAGTTGAAGTGTCACCCCAAAAATATTTTTGGTGTTGATGCATATGTTCTCATTAATAAATTGGTGGATGTAAATGCTTGGTCGAAAACTCAAAATGATAAGAGTATTTATTGTCCTTCAATATTCAAAATTTCAACTCAACAACAAATAAGTGGGAGGTTGGACATATTTTTGTCATAAGGATCTTGCGACCCACCAACATTTTTGCTTTTGACTATGGAGCAATATATTATACTATTTCAAATCCAATTAAAATTTGTAAACAATATGAGGTTACAATTGGCAATTTCCCTACATGCATTTGCATACATTTTGCATCAATGATAACAAGTTCATTAGGTGGTCATGGAAAGTGGGTGCATTGACACCTATATTACATCTTGCAAAATGTGATGTTTTGTGGGTTAATGGAATTTTTCATTCATTTTCCAACTTGGAGTTGGAACGAAATTCATAAGTTAACAAGTTGTACAAGAACTACAAAGGTCAAATAATTAGTTGGTTTTAGATAATTTAACTAGTTTCGGTTTTTTGATTCTTGGGAAATAGAAGTCAGTTTGTTTTTTACTAAACTAAAGTAGTTTGAAGTTCATACTAGATGGTTGGAAGTAGAACTCTTTGGCTGAACTAAAGTAGTTTGAGTTTCTTAGTGTTTAGGTTGATGTACAAACCATTATATATACAATGTTTTCAAATATTTGCTAAGGCCTTCTAGTGACCATCCTTTTCAATTCCATGTGATGAATGTGGATAAACAAAATCCATCAATAGTTGCATGGTAGTTTGCCCAATGGTGAACCTCAAGTACAAATTTATACAATATGGTAAGATACAAATTTATCATTAGCAACAAAGCCTTGTTCATCTACCCATGTTGTCCAAATTTGTCCAACAAATAACATTTTTAAGGATTTTTTCATCTAGAAAATCCATCCATTTGTTATTCATCCATTTACACGTAACAAAATATTTTGCCACATCAATAAAAATTTGTCCACATCAATAAAGGTTTTGTCCAATGTGGTAGAAAATATTCTTAACATATTCCATCAATGTCATCAAATATGTTAAAAAATATTCCATCTTGGTCATAGGCTCATGCTCACATGTTCACATTCACGCTCATAGGTTCAAAAAATAACATTTTTGCATCCCAATGTGTCGAATGACAACTTCTCACAACAAATCTTCATAATCAAAATGCCATCTAGTGATGTTTGAACTATAGTTTCCAATGCATGTAGTTCAACTTTATGGCCATGTTCATAGAAGTGCAACAACTTCCCCTCCATGCTTGCAAAAATCATTGTAGAAGATATTAATTGTTATGCACCTTACATTCAAATTTGTGATAATTAACATACATGTTAAAAATATGTAAATCTTTCACTTACATAGAATAGGGTCACAATGACATGTGATAACTTTGTAAAAACATTAAAAGTGCACTCCAAAACACCCTTGGAATAACACAAGAAGATCATGTGAAGAGGAAGTTCATGTTATTTGATACGTAAAAGTTTGAAAAATGTAACCCTAGACCATAGTCTACAAAATAATCTTCATTGAAAGTTCAACAAATATTTAAAATAGACAAAAAATGCAAATAACAATTATTTAAAGTTGAAAAGTGGTGAGAAATGCATAACACATGTCAAATTTTAATATGTAGCCATTCATTTTTCAAGTGTGGATTACTTGTAATACACTCAATGTATTGTTCACACCATGTGTTATAGCGCATTGGTATTTTTCTAAGTAAATTAACATTGATTTTATCTTACCCATAAAGTTGGAAATGTGGCAACTTTTTGTAACCACATGTTGAAAAGTTTCCCACCTTTCCTACTTGTAGGCATCTTGAAAAATTCCTTAATGTATAAAAACACATGGCAAATAATATTTGGTTATAATTTTTAAATGGTGGGATATGTATACCATGTCTTAATTTCCATATGAAGCCATTTCATTCTCAAGTTTCAAATACTAGATTACTACACTCAATGTATTGTTCACACCATGTGTTAGTAACATAATGGTGCATTTTGATTTGATTTGATTTATTTTTACTTTATCGATACACTTCAAAATGTGGCAACCTCTTGTCCATTTATTTTGTTTTTTTATGTTTAAATGAGTTGAAATATTTTTAATGTATCAAATGACCTTCAATGTATCAATATATCATTAATGTATATTATGTGTTAAATTTTCATACGTGAAAATATATTAATAATACACTCAATGTATTGTTGACATCACATGTTCATAGCAGATTAATGGTTTTTTACTAAATTAATAGTTGTTTTACCTTACCCATAAAATTGGAAATGTGGCAACCTCTTGTCCATTTTTTTATTTTTTAAATAAAATATTTTAATATTTAGATGAGCTAAAAAATCCTTAATCTATCAGTAACAAATGGTTAATAATAGTTAATTATAATAAATAATGCGGTACATGTATACTAGGTATCAAATTTTCATATGTAACGTTTATTTCTCAAGTGTGAAAATATATTAATAATACACTCAATGTATTGCTCACATCACATGTGGATAGTAGATTAATGGTTTTTTACTAAATTAATAGTTGTTCTATTTTACCCATAAATTTGGAAATGTGGCAACCTTTTGTCCATTTATTTTGATTTATTTTCATTTTTTTAATGTTTAGACATGCTGAAAAAGCCTTAGTGTATCAAAAGATTTTTAATTTATCAACATATTATTAATATATTAATAAATCTTTAGTGTATCAATAACATTTTAAAATAATAATTAATTATAACTAAAAAATGATGATAAATGTATACTAGGTGTTAAATTTTCATATGTAGGTTTTATTTTTCAAGTGTGAAAATATATTAATAATGCATTCAATGTATTGCTCACATCACGTGTTGATAGTAGATTTATTTTCTTTTTATTAAATTAACAATTGTTTTACCTTACCCATAAATTTGGAAATGTGGCAACCTTTTGCCTATCTATTTTGAAAATTACTACTCTTTCTATGTTTAGATGGGCTGAAAAATCCTTAATGTATCGACAAATCTTGAATGTATAATAAATCCTTAGTGTATAAAAAACACATGATAAATAATAGTTACTTATGATCAAAAAGTGATGTTAAATGTGTATTAGGTGTCAAGTTTTCATATGTAACCATTTATTTCTCAAGTGTGAAATATTGGTCATACTTTAATGTAATGTTCACACCATGTGTCAACAATAAATTGATGGTTTTCTCCTAAATTAACAATTATTTGACCTTACCCATGAAAATGTGATAATATATTATCCATGTATTTTGAAATTTTAATGTATTGATATTTTTATACATTAATAACTATGGTATAGTAAACAAACATTTAGATGTTTATCTATAAAACTTCTTATCCATGGAGTCATTTTGAATTTTTCCCCACCTTTCCTTAGACAATACATATGTGCCACAGGATTTTATGTTGACGATATGACATGATGCATGATGACATAATGCATGATGGAATATGATACATTGCCATTTCAATACACAACAAAGTAGAACAAAAAATATCACTACTCCTTGCAATATTTATTGCGAGATAAAAAACGATTTTATTAGAATTATTCTTTGCTCGCTCACATACACATATTTTCACACTGGAGCAGGTTGCCCCTGACTTCAACCAAGTATTAATGTGAGCAATTGGTAAGCACTTGCCATCAAAACTTGGCAATCATTTTATGCTGGGGAGCTTAGGGTTTTGGTGTTGTGTTCTCCTTACTTTATGGATAACTCTAATGTTTTTGGACTTAACTCCTCCCTACACACAATCCAATATTGTTACTTAGTGATTTTGAATCAATTGCACAAGTAACATCAACAACACATAATGTATTTTCGTTGTACCAAACAGATTTTGATAATGCCCTATTATGGGTTTCTAAGAATCTTGCTATTGATACCCTTAAAACACTGACATTCAGGTATCAGGAAGTTCCTAATACCCGTGCTTTTCAGGTTTCAAACTTTTCAGAAGGCACAGTCACCAGTACCAGTCCAGTATGTACAAAACACAGTACCAAATCCAACTTGGGTCTAGACTTTAGAGTCCACAAATTGTTGCTTATGCAGTTGAGAATTCTGCAACTTCTCTTTGGAAGAGTTCACTAGCTTTGAAGTAACCAGGCCAATCCAGCCTACCCTAGCAGAGAAACTTTTTGATGGGTAGGTTTTAGGGTTAGTGAACATCTCAATGGACCGTCTAAAAATCTTGACGCAAAAAAGCAAAGCTAAATACTTGAGATTTCAAACTGCTCTAAACTTGAGATTCTAAAAATAATTGCACTTCTTAAAAACGCGACGCATAATTTCGAACCCAAAGAGATGAGTATGTTGTTATTACACCAAGACAATTGACATTTACCACACACATTACTACAATGGGTGCCATGGAAATGGCAACTGGCGTGTTCAGTGACAGTATGAGTAGTGGAAATAACTGCTGAAAAAGCCTGTTCCAGAATTGTTTGAAAGACAAATTGCAACTGGTTATGATACAAAAAAAGATCCTAATGTTACAGTGAACTAATGTTGCATAATCAATTGGCAGTCTTTGAGTATCTATGTGAAAGGCAGAACACTTTGGTTTTATCTTGCACTGTATGACCACAACAGCACCAACATGAATCACTTCAGTTCATCTCTAGACTTCCCTCTTTATATCAAAAGAAACAGAAGGTTAGGTACCCAAAGAGAATTGAATGAACCTCGATATCTTTGGCAGAATGAGCTGTAGTTTCCTATGTACAGGAGGAGCTCCCACTCTGGTTTTTCAAGCTCAAAATGCTACACCACCCTAACCCTAAACCAACTGGATATTCCATGAGTAGCAAGTTTAATGCTGAGATTAATTGGGACCGGTAAGGAACCAGATGTATCAACACAATGTGTCTTATGCCTCAGGAGCCTTTGTTAATTGGGTCAAAACCCACTACGGTGGACAATAATTCAAAACTTCATGGTTTCATGGGAAGTGGAAACATTACTTTCAAAGTTGAACTTATGTACTCATGCCACCATCCCATATCAGAGACCAGGCAAGACCAGAAAACACAACCAGTCCCACAAAAAATGAATGGATCCTGTTCACAAGAGTTGTGTTTGCTCACTATATATAGCTTTATAACATTTCTGAAAAGCTCTGAATGACATAGTCATACCAAACAAAACTCAAGAGTGAGTTGGATTGCTCCAAAACCCTTTTGTCAACACATAAAATGTGCAATCAAGCATATGTCTTGAACATGGACAAGACCTGATTGCTGTTGTTTTGGACTTCTAGTTTGAAAGGCAAATGATTTTTTTTGGCTATAAGCAATGAGGCCAGTTTAACCATCTCTAGAAACATAACCCAAATAAAGAACTCAAATAGGCTGTCAGGGTGCACATGCCGTGGTCATTGTGATTCTCTTCAACTATCCATGTTAGTTCCCAACTATGGCAATCTTCAAGAAAAAATGTCTATTCCTGGGTAGGTACTGACTGACCTGCAATGTCTTGGGGATATCCTTGGAAGAACACATATAAATCAAGCCCTGGCATCTGTTATGAAATCTCTTCGCCTTTTCTGATTTGGGTTCTCTCTGTGTTTTGGAAGACTTCTCCATGATGAGTGGTGTTAGTCTTGTTTGGAGTTCGGGGAAGCAGTGGCTGGTTCTGAGCTAACCTCAGCTTTGCTCAACACCATGATGCCCATCACAATCAAAGCTGCTCCCAAGAACCACTGCAAGGTTGGATTTTCAAAACAGATCCCATCTTCACTCAGAGTATTGAAACCCTAAATCTAAGGTACGAAGGTTGTCCCCGCAATCTCACAGGCAATAATGAAACGCAATTGCAGAAACCCATTTCCCGCAATAGAAAGATTCATCTGAAACAAAACTCATGTACCTCATACAAGAGTGCGTGGAACATATGTGACAGAAGCTCTCGAGACATAAGAAGTTTCACAAGAAGAGAGGTGGCGGGGGGAATTGCTCAATTGTGCTTTGAAGGCATCTGTGAATGCATTGAGTAGGAAAGAAACCTGCTGACCTGAAAATGGGTAGCTTCTTCAAAGATGAGAAAGCCCGCGAATCCGGAGAGGAGAAAATTGGCAGCAAAATTCAGAACAGTGGCTTGAAGAGAGGAGAGTGAAGCAAGGCTGCGCACATAGAGAGTCCACATTGCCACATTGCAGGCCACCACTCCCACATAGCATCCCACTCTACCTTCCCATCTCATCTGTCTCACAAGGTCTTGTTGTTTAGCCCCAGTCAGAAAACCCTCTTCAAAGATGAGGAGGAGAGAGAGATAGGGAGGGGAAGGGAGGAAGGAAGGAAGAATGTGACCTACCTGAGGAGATGCAAACTTGGCCAATACAGCTGCCATGGCTGCAGTTGTACCTGCAGCTATGGCTACTCCCATCGCCCCACTCTTGTTCCTTCCAGTCATCACTCTTCTTGTTCTTCTTCCCTGGGCCTTTCCTTTCTCTTCTTCTTCCGCTTCTTCTGCTTCGTCTTCTTCTTCACAATGTTGGAGTTTCGTTTTCGAGTGGATTGCAGCAGCAGCAGCAGCAAAGGGTTTAGGGATGGGATGGCGGAGTTCTTGGAAGAGCGTGAAACCCTAGATGCCTTTTTTCGACGCATTCTGTCGTGTCGTTGAAGAAGTCGCTCAGATCTTGCTGATGGGTGCTCCAGATTTATGTCTCCCGTGGTCCGGAGCAACTTTTCCGAGGGGCAAGAAGAGTGGGCAAAACTCAAGTGAGCAGCTTTGAGTTTTTGTTGTTGTGAGAGTGGTAAGAGAGCCTCTTGTTTCTTGGCCAATTCTGCCAGAAGAAGAAGGAGAAGAAGAAGAAGAAGATGGGGTCTGCTGATCATCAGCAGGAGCAGCTGCTGCTCCAGCAACTACAAGTTGCAATGCCTGTGAGCTTCGAGAGCGTGGTGCTTCCTTCTTCCCCACACAAGCATGTGGGCTTGGTGGTGGTGGATGAAGTCAATGGATTCTGTACGGTAGGAGCTGGAAACTTGGTAAGCTTCTCTCATCATCATCATCATGTGGGTCATGTTTCTGGCTACACCATTTCCATCTCTCAATTTGCTCAAACTGAGAAGAATTCTTGGAACCCAAAGATCTCTCTTAGATCCTGAAGGGAATTTTGTAAGAGCTGGGGCTGGTCTTTCACAGCAATGGAAGAATGGGGGTTTCCAGTGAGATCAATGGATTTCTGAGGACATGGGTTGTTGTTGTTGTTGTTTTGCTTTGCTTTTGGGTGGGTTCATGATCTTATAGATTGTCGTAGCCAATTTGCAAGGTTAGTCTTAAGATGGTGACGATGGATGATGATGATGATTGTGTAACTTGGGAGGGAGCTGGGGTTTGTTGTGTGTTTTTTCTATGTGCATGCAGGCACCACGACAACCAGATGAGCAGGTTGCACAGATGGTGAAGGAGACAGTGCAAATGGCCAAGGCTTTTAGCAGCAGAGGGTGGCCCATTCTTGCTCTTCTGGACACACATGAAGAACATAAACCAGAACCACCTTACCCTCCTCACTGCATCCGCGGAACAGGAGAAGAAAATCTTATCCCGGGTTTGTAGTTTGTACCTCAGAAATCTCATTTTTTATTCCAATTCTTTTGGTCATATTGGCTTCTATCTTCAGTTTTATTTGTTTGCTCTCTCTTCAGGTGGCAGGCTTCTGCTGTTGTTGCTTTGTGTTGTCATTTGTGTTCCATTTGCTTCATGATGTCTCTGACCTCAAGAGTCATTCATGGAGCTGCTGCTTCAATGGAGAGAACTTTTTGCATAACCGTAAAGTTATGCAAGACGTAATACTACTCTATGTAACCACCACAATTCTTGACTTACTGATGATTTTGTGAGTTGTTGAATGATTGTCAACCCAGAGTTGAAATGGTTGGAGTCAGACCCAAATGCACTATTGTTGGGCAAGGACTGCATTGATGGCTTCATTGGTGGGATACAAGACGATGGATCCAATACTATTGTTGATTGGATCAAAGAGAACCAAATCCACCAAGTTTGTTTACTTGCTAGTGCCTCTTATTTTAAAGCTCCATTCAGTCCTTTCTTGGAAGAGAGAGAGAGAGAGAGAGAGAGAGTAAGCGAGTGAGTTTTTCTGTTCAATTTTAGTTCTATCTTTTTTTTCTTTTGGTGAATTGGAAGATAAGATGATGTGTTCCTTTGACTTTGAAAGAAAAAACTGCTGGTCTTTACAAACTTTTTGAAGGTGGTGTAGCTGGTGTACTTTTTTCATGTCAAGAGAAGAATGGACTTGGAAGTCTGGTCGAAATTAAAATGTATACTTATGGTGTGTTGAGGTTAGGTGCTGGTCGTGGGGATTTGCACAGATATATGCGTCCTGGACTTTGTAACATCATTGCTGTCAGCAAGGAACCATGGAATCTTGGATCCATTGAAAGAGGTTTTGGTCTACAGTGAGGCTTGCTCCACCTATGACCTACCCACCCATGTTGCAGTCACTATTGATGGTGCCATTGCACATCCACAAGTAAGATCATCGAAATTTCTGATTTTGTGGTTTTTTGATTGATTAGACATGAGAAATCAAGTGTGTCTCTTCTATGTACCTATGTTGCTCAACTAGTACATGGTCTTGACTGCAGAAGGTGACGCACTATATTGGTCTATATTTTGCCAAGGCAAGAGGAGCACGGATTGTGGACAAAGTCTCTCTTTGATTTGTCAAAGACTGATGAAGTACTTGAGAATGTCAATGGGTAATATACCTTCTCATACCTTTACAACGGGAGCTAATGGACTTAGTGTTTGATGTATCCCATATTAAATTGGAGACTTCACGTTGATGAAGTCATATCTACTGGGATTTTCACTTCCAGGAAATGGATCAATCCTGGAAGTGAAAATGGGTATAAGAATTAAATAGTTTTCCATCTCTTATGGTTGCTCGTTGATTGTTTGATATGCTGTGCAGTCGATGAGAAATAAAAATAAAAACATTGATCAGAGGGAATTACTATCCAAGACTACTTAAACCTAGGTACTTTAGTAGTTGGATTAAAAGGATTATATAAAGTGGACACCTTTGCATTGACGGTGCTCTCTTTGAATCTTTCTTTTAAATTTATGGTTAGTTGTTCACATTCTTCCAACGTTATATGCCAATGATAATTTCATTATGCTAGGTTTTCATTGGATCATGTCTTTTTTTGTTAGAATTAAGTTAATAAGGTGACCATGATAACAAAGTCTACTGGTGAAGTTGATCATCAATTAAATATTTTCACTAAATCATGTGTTGTGAAGTTAGAACTAGGTTAATGTGGTAGTAGCAATAGCAATTAAGTTAAGGTGCCATAAAATGAGATCCATAAACTCTATCATAAATCATAAAACATATACAATAAGCTTGATTACTTTACAAATATAATAATTTTATCCACATCACCTTCTTGTGAGCCTCAATTATTTCCTTATGGATAAGTGAAGGATGTACTGTAGCTCAAGTTGAGGTTCATGTTGTTCTCAAAAGCTCAAAGCTAAGGGCTTTTGAGTGTGAGCTGACTTCACTTACTTATTGCTCACATGTTAAGTGTGGGTAGTTATGCAGAGGCATTGTCTTCTCTATTTGTTTTTGTTTATGGGTCAGTGGATATCCTGAATCTGACAGAGAGCTTGAATAGCTATCCAGAATCCATGGCTTTTTTGGTTAGGTTTAGAAGAAAAAGTAAATATACCTCAGTGTTGTTGCAAAAGAATCAGTCATAACAGGTATCTAGGTTTAGGGTTTAGGAGAAATGTGCTGGGGGTGGAAGGGAGATCACTTTCTGCATCCTCTGGGAATTGGGTGTTTCCTAAATTGAACTTGGTTAGTAGTCAGTACAAAGACAATTAGATGCCCCCAAAAAAATAAAAATTAAGAATGTACATTGTAGATTTTTGAGCTGTCACTGAAGGTCAATTGAAAATGTTGTTTTGGGTGCAAAGATCAAGGACATATTGAGGAAGTACTGTTGGAAGATTTCTCATATCAAAATATCACTTCATATGTAGCCCTAAAAGCTTCAGGGTCTGATTTCATAGTTAGCAGTTCTTTGCTTCTTCTCCTAATGAGAATTTTCTAAATTCTTATTTAGAGAAATACATAAGTACATAAGTTTAACTTCCCATATGATTTGGCTGAATTTTTTTGAATGTATTCTCAGTGAGAAACAGAATGTTTTTGCTTACACCCTAACTTATGTGCAGAAATAATTTCCACAGTTGTCAAACTTTGTTATCAAATAGCAAATTAAATATTGAGGTCAAAGTGCTTTAACAGGTCTTCAGTAGCATTAAGTCTGTGATGATAGATTAAGTTATTTTCTTAATCACGCTATATGACATAATCTTCTGATGAGGATCACTATATCTGTAGAACTGACCAAAATCTCTGTTGAATTGGCCACCCCAGACCTTAATGTCATGCAATGGTCTCACCCTTGTTCATTATGTTGGGCACATCATCAATCTCACCCTAATGGTCCCCCAGACCTTAATGTCATCCAATGGTCTCACCCTTGTTCATTATGTTGGGCACATCATCAATCTCACCCTAATGGTCCCCCAGACCTTAATGTCATCCAATGGTCTCACCCTTGTTCATTATGTTGGGCACATCATCAATCTCACCCTAATGGTCTCTCTTGGCAGCTTACCGAACATCATATAGTACATCGGCATAATAGGGCATCAAATGCATAACTGAGAATGAAATTTTACAAAACGACATAACTGATACCCAAACTAGTTTTTGCACCAATTTTCGTGAGAAACTGAGTTTCATCCTCTCTTTCCTTTTTACTGCTACATATATTTTCACTGCTCCTGCCTATACAACTACTCTAATTACTCTCGAACCTTTTGCATTAAATGCTGAGTTTCAGCATTTCATCCTGAGATTTAATAAAATTTCCTTACTTTGTGAATACCACTGAAAGAGGGGATAGGGGGTCAAAGAGAGGGCGACTTTACAATAACTTTAAGGGCTCAAAGTGTTTTAAGAGGTATCGAGTATGATCATTAATACCTTTGAGCATCCCCAGCTGTGCTCAGCATGTGACCTTGGAAAAATATTTCTCACATCCAAGTTTTATCAAGGTAAACATGCTTTCCTCCAAACACAGGTCAGTAATCCGACATTTTTAGATCTTTCTGGTTTCTTGTCTATTTGGAGTAATGAAAAGAGTTATGGGAGCACCAAGCTAAGCTCTACATTATCTTTTTCAGCTCCAGAAGCAAAGAAGGAACTCAAAAAAAAAGCACAAAAAGCATGTGAAAATCATATAGTGTATTTTGAATGAAAATGATTCTATATTTGTACTCCTTATATTTTCTTTGTTTCTTGTTCATTTTGAGTGATTTAAAGAACTATGGATATATCAACTGAGCTCTGCATTATCTCTTTGAGTTCCAGAGACAAAGGAACAACACCCCCCAAAAAAAACCATGTGCTAATTCTCTAGATCATATTTTAGACTGATAATTGAACACCCATCTCATCCACCTTTTACAACCATATCTTTTCTCATTTTAGATCTGTACAGCTGTGGGTGCACCAATCTAAGGTCTTTAAAAAAAAATCTTTTGAACTTGAAAAGCAAAGTAGCAATGTCTTAGGATTCGAAGCTCTTTCAGAGCTGAAGTGTTTAATCGCCAACCTGTTTACCCTACTCATTTTGTGGCAACCCCAGCGCCCACACATAAACCTGAAACTGCAAATAAGTGGAGACTACTAAAAGCAAACCAGCTTGACCAATGATAATATAATTGGCCTGTTGAATCATATTTATTACAGTCTTCTCTGGCAGGTGCACCTTGTGTGCCATCTACCAGCCTCACCAAACAGTGCAAAAGTGCGAGGCCAAAACCATTTTGCTTGCTGAGCCAAACCAGCATGTTTTGACTTTTCTTCATCCAATTTTAATGTTCAGAGTCCCGTACTAAGCACCACAGCTAGGGATGCTTTTTATATAGGAATTGAAAAATGCACACAGGGAGAAATTGGAAGAAAGAGAGAAAGTGTGCAAACCCAAGTCAAAAGTGTGCAAACTACATGCTAGCTAGCTTTTGGGAATGCACTTACAAGATGCCACTTTTCTAAGGTGTGTGTGGTGGTCCTTTATGCAATGATTCACATTCTTCCTGTTTGGTATACCTAAATGTGCTCGCTCTGTGGGGTTTGACTTGCGAAGGTTGAAGCATCTAGAGCTTCTATACAAGATGATGCATAACAATGTTGGATAATGAAATTGGGCCAAATTGGAGAAAAAACCAGAGAAAAAGGAAAACCAGGAAACAAAAAACTCAGCACTTCTTTGATTCTGAAATTTTTCAAATACCCAGAACAGGCAGTCTTTGATTCCAATTTTTTTTTTCCAAATACCTGAAACCAACCGATGGGTATTACAAAAATAAATAAAAATCATATACCCAGCCCACACTGGCAACAACCCAATATATTTTGAACAGTTACAGAGCTTTCTCCGAACTAAAATTGAAAACAGAGCTTTAAAGAAATGCTTAAGTGTCGCATGCAAAAGGGGTTTAGGGTTTAGACATAACTTTCTTAGTTCAAAAGCATGTTGGGTTGGTAATCTTTTTAAATAACCATTGGGTCCATCTTTTTAAATATTGCAAAAGTAGAAAACTACCAATTCCTGTTTTTTTTAAAGAGAGAGAGAGAGAGAATCAAAGGAAGCACTGGTTTTGGTTATTTCAAAAACCTCAAGGGACCAATGGGTTTCATGAAAGAGCTTGTGGTTATTTTATTTTCAAAAAATTGTGAAAAAAATCATCCTACATATTTAAGAATTGGTTCATTGGTTTTATTGAGAACCACAGTCATGAACCCTAAGAACCGTCTTGTTGACCACCAAGGGTCTCTTCCTATTCTTGATAAGTACACGACACATTGGTATGGATGTTCACAACATGCTAGCTACTCTTACCATTGAAAAGCTCAATTTGATTCCGTTAATCAAATATTATAAAAATTAGGTACCTTCCCCCCAATTTTTCCCCTCCTCATTCAAATCAAGGTTTTATTTTCATTTTGTCTAGATAATGTGGATGGCTACCAAGCGCTTGTGGCAAGATGTCAAGGTGGCAAATTTGATTTTGGGTTGGTGAATTCAATTGGCTATATGCAAAGTGTTTTGAGCTTTGGAAGTGACTATGTTAAGTAATATATGTTGATAACATTGTGACATGAATCTTTAGTTCATGTGATTACAATTCTTTGTACACAACAATTTAGGGAAATAGATGAAACACAAGATAAAATGGATAGTGACTAAAGTTCTAATATGAAAGTCACTCCTCCTATATTTTAAGAAGCACCTAAAATAAACATGTTTCATTTAATGGGCATAATGTTTTCCTTTTTACATCCACCATACAATTTTTCAATTTTTAGTATGCACAAGTATTTGGCAAGCTATTTTTTTAATGTTTGACTATAGTCATCAAATATTAGACATCATATATTAATGTAAAACTAAAATGGAACATTTTGTCTTCTATGAAAGGTTGTATGTTCAAGATGGTAACTTCCTTTAGGAACATGCCCAAAAATGGGGGGAACGTTGCAACAAGACCAACATGCAAAGGAATGGGAGGACACTGCATCAATAGCATTATATGTGCATCTAACATTCAACAAACACAAACAAGCAACACAATTTTGAAATTATAAAGACATCCATAAACCATTTGCCCTAAATAGCTTGAGGGGGATTCCAACCTCAATCCAAGAAAAAGGATCATGTCCCTTGTTGTTCATTACCTACCTACACCTAAACCCCAATTATTAAAAATACATAGAAACAATTCATTGAAATATGGGCTTCACATGTATTTAGAGTGTGAATTTCACATCACCACCATTAACAACCAAGGTTGATTGAATTGTGATGAAACACAAAAAACAAAACATGTGATCCATATTCCATTTTGCAAAATATATGCATTATTGGTATCAAATTAACAAACCAAAACCACATTTGAACCTTAAAACATGGAATTAACAACCTAGTAACCCATTAATTAACTCACATTAAATGGCAAACCACATAATATTTAAAAGTTATGACCCCATAACACACTTGGTCATCATTGCAACCAATTGCCAAAGTAACAAGGCAAGGTTTCCAAGGAATAAAAGTTATGTCCATACATTTAAACAACAAGGTCCAAATGTGTAGTCATGAAAGAAAGGTTGGAAAAAGTACTCATGTCCTCCATGTTAAGCCCAACACCATGACAATGCATAGTTTTGTCATTTTCAACCACTTAAATAGTCAATGGTTCATAATCACAATAGTTCCAAGCCTTTCCCACAATTGTGTAATGGGGTTATGGTCATGGGCAAGCAACTTGGCAACTTGATAATAAATTTGAATCGTCAATTTGAAAAGGAGGACCATTGATCAAGAATGACAAGGTTTATCACTAGCCCAACAAAAATATTAAAATTCCCTATGGATTTTAGGTGCCTAAAATGTGCCTCTAGAATGGCCATGTGCACTGAATAGTAATTCAACATCCAAAACAGGCCAAATGTTAATGTAAGTTATTTTAGTTGTGTTCAACAATTCTTGCATAGGAAAGTGTTTCTCTAATTCCATAATTAGACTTAAAACAATTTCTTTGTTATTTCATATCTTTGACAGTTTGAGCCAACATTTCTTTGGTTACATGACCCACAACCCCAATGATCACATTTATCACATGTCTAGCATATACAATTTTGCTTCCAGAAAAGGAAACATATTGAATGTAAAATGCAAGGTGTGAAGTGTGAACCTATAGTAAAATAGTTTTATAGTAAGTTTTGGGGAAGTAACATGGATTGTTTTGGGGAAAGGCCCTATGGTAAATAGGGTAGTTGAAAATATATAAGAAGATCATAATCTCCAAAACAACATGGTTATGTGAGAAGGATTTCTTTATGCGATACCCCTTATAATTTTAAATTGGAAAATGATTAAATTAAGGACTAGAAATATGAAATTTTTATTCCAACAAATGTGAGTTTTAAGCTTGAAAGAGGAGTAGAAAAGAACTAGGCTAGAGATTTCCATCTTTAGGGCAAAATTCCATGCACTATAATTGTCCTATAGGAAATATAGTCCAAATTACCTTATGTTTCTCCCAATGTGTTGTAATTTAGTATTTCACTTTATATGTGTAATTATAGTGGTTACAAAGTGTAAAGTTTTTTTCCTAATTTCTATCAGATTATTCACCTTACCATCATGTACAAAAAATTGGTTTTGGGGAGATTTTTTTTTCAAATTTGTTTGAAACTTGTTCTTTTAGTTATTTTCAATGTATGTTTTTTGTGTTATATCATGTTAACAAAAAAAAATCCATAAAAAATGTCACTATGTTTGTGTGTGGACATCATGGATAGTTAATGAATGAAAAAAATAGTGGAAACAAGACTCAAGCTAGGTGTTAGAAGAGATTAAAGCTATGAAAACCAAATCAAGATATTAGTTCTTCAAACATGGGGTACAAGCTTAGAAAACAAGGATTCAACCATAAAACATGAAAAAAAACCAATTACTAAGGGAACAAACTTAAGATCCAAAAAACATGTAAAAGAACTTGAAAATATTTGACATTTTTTTAGTTGAAATCCACTATAGGAAAATATTATATTCTTGAATGTGGCTATAAATTGGTCAATTTATCTATAATATCTAGCAAAGGTGTCACAACCCTAGCCTTGGGCTTGCGACCAAGACAAGGGCTTACAAAGGTGTAAGCCAATAATGAAGCCCGGGAGTCACATTTCATGCTCTCGGGAATGTGAGAGAATGTGAAGGAATGAACTCCCACACTCCTAAATGAGCTCCCATTTTGGGAGTTCGAGTCCTAATAGACTCCCGAATTTTCAAAGAACAATTGTAGGGGTCAAAACCCATTGGATTAAAAAGTTCTTTATATCATTGGAAAGATTTTGGAACATAGATGTCTAAAATGGGCTTACAGAACCCATTTGGGTTCTTGAAACATAAGTTATGGCCAAAAAAAGAGTTGGGAATCAAATTAGCAATTTGACTTCCGACCACTAAAAGTTGGGAATCGCCCCAATTTTCTTACGTACAGGTGGCGTGCCACATACCATTGGAAAGATCTCAACAAGGGCTATAACATTGCTTTAGACCTCACTTCAATCAAAGGTCTACACACAAAATTATGGGCCCCAAAGTTGTGAGAATCCCAATTTTAGGAATTTTGGGACTCCCACTTGGGAGTCCTGGGAGAAAATGACATTTGGGTGCTGGCCCCATGGCAAAGCACAAAAAATAATACAAGGGGGAAGGTGATGGCTTCTCCCAAGTCTAGGCCGTTGTGAGTTTTGTGAATCTGTGTTTGCCCATGGCTCGTTCGTGCACCAAAAGTGTTCTAGCTACGCACTAACCAACTTATTGTTTGGTTTGTGTAGGTTTGTGTGAGTAATTGACTTGCTTGTCAATCTTCCTAGTCCCCATCCCGGAGTTCCAACATGTCCCTCTACCATCGAAATGTTGTGAGTTAAGGAGCATGCCCCAATTCCTTCTCCTTCCATTGTCTTTACCTTTGGATTTATAGTCGAGTCCATCAATGAGTTTGGGGGTGCGTCAAAAGGTATTTAATTTCCTAGTCATTTTAAAAAGTCATTTGTGACATTTCAAAATTTAACAAGATTTAGGGGACAAAAGCAACAAATTGCTACATGCAATGAAACGTCTATAGCCAAAATAAAGGTGGAAACACCTAGATATGAATAGGTTGTGAATACCATAAGAAAACATGAAGTTGAAAAAATTTCACCAACATCTTTAATAAAGGAATCGAGCATGGAAATAAAATTTGTTATGACAATAGAATCCATTTCCCAAGTTGAATTTATAAGGTGGTATGTTATTTTGACATGCCCACCAATTGTGGAAAGGAAAAGTGAAGTCACCCATTCCCAAAAAATCATAAGGACTACTTGATAAATGGTGATAGGCATGTGCTGCAAGAAGACATCCATCAAGAAAACCATGTTTTTGGTCCATGAATTCAAGAGGAGAATCAAAAATTGTGAAAGCAAGAATATTAACAACAATATTGCACTCAAGTTAAAGATGCAACAATTGGTCCACATGCAAAATGTGGACACATTTTTTAAACATCTTATCAAATGAATGTTGGCATGCATTAACAAGAATGATGGTATTTCAACAATTTAAACATGGATGTAGCTTTGGTGTGATAGATGATAGCTTGTAGGTAGTAGTGTTTGCAATAATTACGATAACAAATAACCTAGTACAATTATTTGCAACAACTCCAATAACATTAGACACAACAATGGTGCCACCAAATTTAGTTGTGAAACATGTTGTCATATTCTCATGTTGCGGACATTGCAAGACCAACATGGAATTATCTTGTTGGATAGCCATAATTGGTGTAACCACATGTCCTTACTTGTCAACTTTGTGGAGAAGCTAGATGAGTTAAAATATTACTTATACAATTACCAAATTAGGGTGGTGGATACCCCCAATTATATAGGAGACAATGATGTAATTTGTTAAGGAAACAAAACTTGCATATCTAGTAATTCACCCTTTTAAGATAACAACATGTGTGGAGATAGGACATGTGCTAACTCAACTTGCAATAGTTGGGCAAGTGAACTTCATGCTACAAGTACTAAATTAAATTTGACCCAACCTAAAATGGTGAGTTAAATTATGTAGACAATTATTTCAAGTCTTAAGGTGACCATACCAAAATCTACATATGTTGCAAGTCCACATGTTAAGGGTGTTGGAAGTTGAAGTATAATAAATGGACCATCAAGAAGATGTGGTGGAAGCCTACCAAAAAGAGGTGGTAGTAAAGGCTTGCTTGGATTAGGTGACAATGGTGGACCACCTAGAGGAGGAACCAATGGGGGATCACCTAATCCACCCTTCAATCTTCTAGTTGGACCTACATTTGCATGCAAAGGAATTAAAGTTCTTATGGGGCCTAATCAAGGGTGTCCAAATTCAAGACTAAAATGGGGACCATATTATACATCACAATACTATTCCCATGTGTTTCCAATGATGTTTGTAATTCCAAAACCTACATCCAAGAATCCACAACCATACCCAATGTATGTGTTAGAATCTAATCTAAATTTATACATCTCAATTTTCAAAAAAACCATTAAATCCAATGGTGAAATATGATAAAAAACATTATAAACCTATTTGAGTTCACCTTCAAAAATGTTGTGTCTAAGTCCAATGCAAATTACTAGGATTCACATTTGATGAACTTGGAGATGCATTTTATAGGAGATATCAAATAATTGAAAATGATGAACATGTTTCCATGATCATGAAGGGTCTCAAGCAAAAACCTCCATTAAAAGTGGAGGTTTATTATTAATGGATTTAAAAATTGGCCAAATATTTAGAACATAAGGCTAATGATCATCTTTTAACCACTTTCTCTCTAGCCAATATAAAATTGCACTTAATAGTTGTTATAATACTAAAATGAATAAAATATTGTTGATTGAACACAAGGAATTTGTTATTCTTTGGGAAGAAAAAATAACTAACTTTGATGGACATGCATTGTTGGAATTTCAATTGATTGTTGGTAAGGATGATAGAAAACATGAGGGAGTAAGTAGAATGTTAATAGATGAATATTGCACCATCTATAAATGTATAGGTCATAACACTAAAAAAATGTCATTACAACCCATTTATCCCAATAAGATGTTTTTTTGGTAATGGATAAAACAATAATCATAACAATATTGACACACAAAATAAATGTGTTTGCTACATTTGTGCCCAATTAGGTCATAAAACCTCAAACTATCATAGATAAAAGGAAACTTAAACCTTATTTAAGGACAAACCTTTCAATCAGAGAATGACGGTAAACTTATAATAGAGGAAAAGGAACTTGAAGTTCCAATCAACATGGTTTGTGTCATCACCATAAAGAGTAAGGCAATTCAAGAAGTTCTTTTCATGAATGAAAAACCTAGGAAGGTCAAATGATTTATAATTGAACAAAGGAGGAGCATCTCCAAAACTCATTTGTGGAAACCATTATAAAATTATAGATGAAAAATCCACTTTTAGTTCTATCTTTCTTGCAACATCATCCAAACTTCATGCAAATCAAGGTGAATTACAAACACAAAAGTTGTAGAAATGCTTGAGGTACATTCTTCAAAGAAAGTTTTTAAGCGCATTGGAAAACAGGTGTTGGACACCAAGTATAGTTTGACTTTGGGATAACAATTCAAGTTGGTTATAAATCTTAAACAATATTTGAGTGTCAAATTATAATCCTAAAAAAAACCACCTCCATTACTTACAACTATAAAACCTATTATTTTTATAATTGCCATAAACCATCATATGGCAATTGTCCCAATTCAAATTGGTAAAAATTTCGTAGAATATGTTTTGTTGGATGGAGGTTCTATTGTAATTATCATGACAAATGCATTACAATGTAAACTTGATTTACCATTGCCAAATTAACACCATACAATTTTCATGAAGGGTAGTTTACATTGTTGCATTAACTCATTATCAGTGAAACATGTAGATGCACCAAAATCAAGTAACACATTAATTTTCATTATCTTGGATTTGTTACATTTTATCATGATTAACAATAAAGAAACAAGGTGTTAGGTCTGAAAATAAGTTGAGACCATTTTGATCACGTGCATCAAGGTTCGACAGTTTCATGGTCCCTATTAAGGTTGGACATCCTCTTTTCCCAAATTTTCAAGACGAGGGGTGTTCATAGAAGTGATTCAGGCCATGTGTTACTTCATTGGACAATTGTTAGCAAAGCGATTTGGTTCTCCATAATACAAACATAATTTGTTTGTAAATCTTTGTTTGTCTTATTCCATGAACAATTTGAATTGCCTCTTATTGATTTGCATGGGATTGTTTACATGCCATCAGTGGGGATGGTATGGTGGACATGATTTTTTTTATAATGGTAAGATTCCCAACACTTCTTTTAACATCATTCAAAACTTATTGTCGCATTGAACAATTTGGGTAATGGTTTGACTCAATGTCATAGGATTTGACATTGTGAATAATAAGTCCTTAACATCATTATGTAATCCAAATTGGAATTGACTCATGAGTGCAATTTCATCCCATGAAATATCACATGTTGATTATTTGAATTCAAATGCATACATGACTATTAGGCGAGGTCTTTGATGAAGTGATCACAACTTACTTATTGATGTACATTCTTGTCTAAATTTTCAAAAGTGGCATTCAATTCTTCAACAAATGCTTCAAAATTGTTCAACAATGGGAATTAACATTCCAACAAAGGCACAAACCACAAAAAGGTTATGCTTGTAAGGTGCCAATAAAATCAACTTGGACTAGGTCACATAGCTTATAATGATGTAAATGCAAGTCAAATTACTAAACACACTCGGTTGAAAAAAATTCAAAACTTTGAATGTGTACCATCAAACTTGTCAAGGAGACTGATTTGTAGTTCTTTTGTTTGAAGTGGTGTTATAAGAACACATTTTAATGATCTCAATGTTTGAATATTTTGTAAATGAACAACAAACTCACAAAGTGATTGATTTTTTTGTCGCATGTGTCTAAATGCAACAAGGATTTATTCCATGGACACGATAATATCTTCTTTTGACATATACACAATTACAAAAAATGTAGAACATGATTTTGACAAAAGGTGGGTGATCTATAACCTTAATCACGATTCGAAGAAAAGAATAATTCATAATATTTAAAAGAAACTATTACATTTTGAAGAAGAGGGATCACGTTTAATTCCAAAAAACCTACTAATGCCAAAAATAGACACATGCTTAATGAAAATTTATTCAAATTGTAACATGCATGAAAACTACAAACATGAATGATGAAAGGATATGTTTAAATTTGAATTCAAAATAAAAAACAAAAGAACCAAATTAATAACACAAACATTAAATCAAGAACACAAAATGTGTAAGACCAAGGTACAAATAGATGTTTATTGTGATAAAATTAGGAAACACAAACACAAAAAAAGAAGGATATGGTGTAAGATCGTACCTTAAAATAATGTTGAACAAGTTGAAAGTAGTGGGGTTTCTTACCATTATTTATACCCTTTTGAGAACCTAATCCAAGGAAATTTCCATGGAAGTTTCCATGTGCCTTTCAACTAGGGAATTTTTTTAGAGCCTTTGTAATTACAAATGAACTACAAATTGATTAAAATTTAATTAAGAGTGAATTAAGTGTTAACTGTGAATCAATTAAAAATTAATTAGAATAAATGGGAATGAATTAAAAGTTAATAAGAAATGAATTGGGAATTAATTAGAAATGAATTAAATTGGGAGTTACAAAGGAGTGAACTAAGAGTTAATTATGAATCATGGATGAACATCCATATGAATAAACTTCATTCGTTATGTGAGTGATGTATGTGACACATGGTGCTTAGATTAAGTTAATTGATATGGCAAGGCCTATGTTAAATTAAGCCCCAATAGCTTATGCGACCTTTGTGTTAAACATCAACTTAAACCACATGGCACCTAAGTTATGTTTATACTTATGTCACATGACATCTAAGTTAAATTTATACTTAAATTGTACTTAGACCTAAACCACATGGCACCTAAAGTAGGCAACATGGCACCTAATTATCAAAATTTTATTTCATTTTCAGCTTAGCCTTTAAAGTTGAACATTTTTTATTAATTACCAAATGGCCATTTCATTTTCATGTTTTTTGTGTTTTTCCAACATTTTTAATGCACCTCGTTATGTAGTTTAAAAATTTGAAATGGAATGTAAATAATATGGAATAAACATTTTGGGTGCAACTTAATTGCAACTCAATCACAACTATTACTTATTAATAATAGCTAGCTATTGAGCTATTTAAATATTACCTTACTGTTCACCCAATCTAACATGTATTACTTATTAACCAATTAATTAATGTAGCTTATGTGGCACCTATGCCTATACTAGTTAGGCCATGTGGCACCTATGCTTAAACCACATATCCCACATGGTACCTAGGGCTACTAGGGTTTGGCAATGTGGCACATGTGTTTAAACCACATATGCCACAAAGCCCATAGGCCTAGACCTAGGGCCATGTTAGGTGGCACTTAGGCTTAAACCTAAGCCATGTGACACCTAGGTTAAGCTAAAACCTAGGCCATGTGGCACCTAAGTTAGGCCATATGGAAAATAGGCCTAAATCTAGACCTAATTTCTTGGCATTCATAACAACATTGTACATTGATTTCTACCATGTTTTGCCTTGTTGAATTTGACATGTGTTTGCAAAGGTAGTTTTTAATCTCAAGAATTTGGAAAAGTGACTTGAAAATTTCCAAATTTTGTCATGGGCTAGCCTTCTTGTAGACGTCGCATGTTACAAGATTGGCACCCAACATTATCAAAACTATCAAAGTCACACACATGAAAACATGCACACACATCATGATGGTTGTTTTGTTATTTTGTTGTGTTTTTTGTACTTGGATTCTTGTGGTGTGCAAGTGAATATATTTGAAACATGAAAAAGGAAACTCACTAATCACATCACGGGGATAAACCTCCCAAACATGAAAAAATTAGAACACTATTCACATTGAATTGGGTTCCAATGACAAATAATAAACTAAACTAACGTTTTATAGTAATTACTTGACATAAAAGATACTAAATTACAACAAAGTAAACGATTTTCTTTTCCTTTTATCTTGCCCCCATTTTGTTGTTGGACTACTTTATCACACCTTCTAGAGCACACCTTCTAGAGGCAAACAACTTTTCATTTTTCATAAGTGCATTAATATAACACACATAAATCATGTAACAACTTCAAGTTTTGGAATAGTGCATTTTTCCAACCTATAATGTTTCACCTAGGAGTCCAATTTTGGCATTAAAAATTTGTCCCTCCCCTTAATAACAAAACACATCTTACATCTCACCAATTTTATCTTCCCATCCTCTTCACAAATAAAATTTAATTGATGTTGTCTAATTCTTCATTTATGAAAGAACTTTCAGTTTCATTTTCAACATTTAAAATTTGTTTGACTAGTTTTTATGAAATCACGTTTGAATTTGGTTCTTCAAATTTCAAAACCTAGGGTTTTAGTTTTTATTTTTTATTTTTTTTCCAAATTCAAGAATCTTTAGGTTTAGTTTGAAAACATGGTTTAGTTCCATGTATGCAATACACATTCCTCAAAGTTGGAAATATTATAGGTTTGAAGTCAAATGACAACTTGAAATTGAAAATTATGAAAGAATTGAGTTCACAACAAGTTAAAACAAAAATTTACATGAAAATATTAAATTTTATAGGAAATTAAAACCATTAATTGAACTAAAAAGTTCCACCTACATGACATTTTTATTAAGAAAATCAATGTGTTTACCTTAAGAACCCCAAATATTTTTCTAAGAGTTTATTTTCAAGGTTCTAATTCTAATTATGGTTTTAGCAAAAGGCTAGTTCCATGATCCAATCCTTGTGCTGATTCCACCAAAAGGGTGTTGGGTCAAAGTCAATATAATAAGAACGTAAACTTGAACTCTTAAGTTTAACACTCCAAACCAAAAAACTTGCCAACATTGGTTTCAACCAACAACGTTTCACAACCTAAAAATTTATAAACCTGATTCAATTCTCATCCACAATTCTTTTTCTTTTTGTTTGGATGATTACATTGAACATCTATTCCATTTTTGTAGGGTTTATAACAACTATGACTTCGGGCTGTGAGTGTGACTTCAAAAATTAACTTTTTGCTTCCTTTTAAAGATGTAGAAGACAAAAACATTGTTAGACTTCTTGGAGGCATACCATTCTTTGATGACACATTACCATTTTACACATGTGTATATGCAAAAAAATTGAAGTTTGGATTAGTTTGAAGGGCACCATAGTTGGGTGAAAAAAAAGTTTAATTGGAATTGATTAGCCATTTCTCACAAACATGTGATGTTCCAAAATTAAAAACAATCACAATGATGGCCTTCCAAATCACTGAAATTTGGAAGGTTGAAAATTTGAAGATGCAGTTTGGATGCATAGAACAAGACATAATGTGAAGATTGGAAACAAGAAAAAGCAAGAAAAAACTTCAAGAAAATGTGTATCTTGCAACCCATCTAGTCTTCCAAACAAAGCATACACACCCATCCACCCCCCCCCCCCCCCC
>Ga0209208_10000057_pt1 | contig 105668 bp, 101 predicted proteins | sample S1TSphfallax_3_FD_187694 | JGI IMG/M metagenome (GOLD analysis project Ga0209208, IMG submission 187694) | Host-associated microbial communities from peat moss isolated from Minnesota, USA - S1T2_Fd - Sphagnum fallax MG (SPAdes) (version 2) | ecosystem: Host-associated > Plants > Peat moss >... | reverse complement strand
GAAGGCGCGCCCCTGCTAAGGGCGTATGGGTCAAAAGCCCATCGAGGGTTCGAATCCCTCCCTCTCCGCCAATGGGTACGAAATCGATACATGGGTGTACAAGGTCGGGTGGACCGAGCACATAGAACGGAATGAAGAGGGCGGGATTCGAATCCGAGAAATAGACTAGGGGGTTCGACGAGCCGCCGCTTGTCGGCGGCGAGGACGCCGGCGCAGCGCCCGCGGTCCCGAAGGGACGAGGAGCGGAGCGACGAGCAATCCCTCCCTCTCCGCTAAAGGGTACGGAATGGATGGCGGTGAATTGAGGTTGAACAGACCTGGGAAGCCGCCAAGGGGAACCGAATCGCAGCGGTGGTTTTGAGGTCGAGCAGACTTAAGGAAGTCGGCTGCGATTTGTGAGAGAGAGACGCCAGCACGCGGCGGCGCCACTCCCTCAAAAGACGAGGACACGGTTCCCTAGCTCGTCGGTTGTCGATGTTGATGTCTTACGCGCGCCCGTAGCTCAGTTGGATAGAGCGCCTGGCTACGAACCAGGAGGTCGGGAGTTCGAATCTCTCCGGGCGCACCATTTAATCAAAGGCTTACAGTCGCGACCACGATCGTGGTTTTTGGTGAGTGACCAATAAGTGATCAAACTTCGGCGTTATCACCGATGCGTTTGTTACGTGAACTTAACCTCATCCATCTAGCTCCTGCTGTCGTGACTTGATACGTCTTCGTACTTGTTTTGAGCGCACATTTTTGCAATCTCCTATTTGGATGAGCTTGGGATGCGTACAGCGTTCTTTTCTGATTTCGCGTTTACGAAGGCAGGTTCCGGTCTTGCTGCCTGGTAAGTCCCAGGTGAGGTCGTGTTCGTGCACGTACAGACTGGAGCCTCTGACGAGCTCGACCAAAGCCTGCTTTGGCGACCTCTTTGTCGGCGATTCTTTCGAGGAATCCTTCCCTCCCACGATCGACGCTTCGACTCCCGCATTGCCTTACTTCGTGGTACCCTGCGGCGTTAACAAGCTGCCTCATTGCCAGGATGGTACGCAGGTAGATTTGCTCGAATGGCCTCTTTCCCAATCACACTTTCGCTGAAGATCCAAAGCTATGGACTCTATCCCGGCGCAGATGGGAATGGCGAGCTAAATATCAATTTCCAGCCTGGGCTGACATTGATACTCGGAGCCAATGGCCTAGGGAAAACGACCCTCATTACAATAATCTTCCGGTTGATGACCGGCCCTTTTGATCTCAGTCTTCCAAATGGATCAATAGGAACGACCGAACTCAAAGCGACCTCTCTGAATTCCGATGCACTTCGAGAATTTGCCGCTCGTGTAAATGACTCCGCAAAGACAGCCAAAGCCACTTTGGATTTTGAGCTAGGCGGCAAGCGTTTTTCAGTAACCAGATCATTAGCGAACCTAGGACTGCAAACGTTATCGATTGATGGCGAGATGCAGACGCGCGACGAACAGACGTTTCAAAAAACCGTAGCGGCTGCTGCCAATCTTGCGACTTTCGGCGAGTGGATCTTGGTGCTCCGCACGATGGTTTTCTTCTTTGAGGACCGAAGGGCTTTGGTTTGGGATGTTAGCGCGCAGCGTCAATTGCTCCGTTGCTTACTGTTGTCGCCTGAACAATCTAGTAAATGGGCAAGCGCTGAGCGCGAGATTCTCACTCTCGACACCAGAATGCGAAACCTCCAGTCCGCACTAAAACGAGAAGAGCGCGAGATAGCAGAGACGGAAATTAAAACGAAGTCAGCACCAGGCGTTGTGGCCGCACTAAAGGCAGCTGAGGCAGAATCTCTGAGGCTTAGTGAGCAACAGGAACAACTTGCAGATCGCCTTGATGTAGCCGACCGATCACGACATCGAGCCCGTCTGGACCTGCTTCGCGCGGAATCTGATTATGATTCTGCAATTAGAGAACTCGAGCGTGCTCGTCTTTCGGCTATTGAGGCGAGGTTTCCAACCACCGACGAGTCCGTAAGGTACATCTTGGCTCACCTTATGACCAATGGTGAATGCTTGGTGTGCAAAACTAAGAATCGAGAGGATAAGCGCACTGCTTTCATCCGCGCGATTGATAAACGCATATGCGTTGTATGTGATGCGCAATTGCCAACCGTTGAGCCAGCAGTGGATATTGGTGATGAGCGAATTGCCGCGCTGCTATCGAAGGTTGATACTAACGCAAAGGCGGTAAGAGCAGCCGGCCAGCACTTAACCGAATCAACGACTGAATATGAGAAGGCGAATCAGGGTCTCGCAACCTGCGCTGTCGAGTTGGTAGACATAAAGGATCAGATTACATCCTTCGTCAATCAGCTTCCTCCTGGCGAAAAGGCAGCTCGGGAGCAGCACGAGGAGATGAGGGGACTACAGCACCGGGTAGATGATTTACGCGGTCAGATAAAGAAGGCTCGTCGAAAATTTTATAAAGATATGGCTGGGCATCGCGATTCAATTCATCGGTTCGCAAGAGGGATAAAAAAGGCTTTTGAGGATGCCGCTCAGGGCTTCCTAATGGAAGACAGCGGTCTAACTTGGACCACGATCTCAGAACCAGTCGGTCAGGCGGGATTAGACGGAGCAGAGCCCATTGCATATCCCGCATTTGCCGTGGATTTGTCGGGAGGGGATTTCGCCGGGCTTGTTCGGCGGGACGGGCCAAACCAAGTTTCAGAAAGTCAGCGAGAATTTATTGACCTCGCGTTCCGTATGGCGCTTATTAAGGTTTCGGCAAGCAACAAAGCGGGCACCATTGTAATTGACGCGCCCGAATCATCACTCGACGCGGTCTTTGTTGATCGTGCCTCTAAGGTTCTTGCGCGATTCGCCAACGACAGCAAAGTTAACCGATTGCTGGCAACTTCAAATCTGGCTGCAAGCCCATTAATACCGTCGCTTATGATCGCGGCGGAGAAAAACTACACAAAACGCGTCGCACGAATTGTAGATCTCTTTACTCTTGGTATGCCAACGCGTGCGATGAAAGATCTTGCGGGTGAATATGATCGTTACAAGAAAACCCTAATTAAGCAAATAACACGAAAGCCGAAATGAGCGACGCTGATTCTTCAGTCGGGCTTTCCGCGCGAAAGGGGCCGATTAGAATTGTGGCTCTTCTTGATGCTCTAGCCAGATCGGGTCTAACTCCTGCGCCGCTGCCTGTAATTCACGAAGTGGCCTATCTCTGCAATGTGCTCGCGCCGGTATTCGATTTGACACCATTTAGCGCCAGCTTGCTAAAGCGGCGAGGTGCGCCGTATTACCCCGTGCTTCAACAAACATTGGATCAGATGGTTGGTTCTGGTTTGGTGGTCGCCACCGACGTGCGTCATATTCTAGTACCGGAGGAATCTCGATATCGCTTGAGCGCCTCCTATCGGCTTAACCCCGATTTCGCTAAGCCTATCGTTGACCGATATCGCGTAATTTACAGCCGTGGCGGTGAGGTTATGCTAATTGACGAGCTGGCCGCGGCTTACAGTACGCTGGCTGACGATCAGCTTGGAAGTGCCACTCTCTTTGATGCAAGGTATGCGCATGGCGACGTCGACGTCAACAACGTAATCGATTTTGGTGAATGGAATTCCGAGGAGGAATCCAATTTCTCTCGTAACGCCGCGCTCACCTTCGCGCCTGACGCCAATCTTCTCCCCGCCGAGCGGCTCTATCTGTATTTGGATCATTTGAAGAAACGGGCGGCAAATGGCTGACGATTTGCCCCTCGGCGACTGGGAAAAAGACAGGTCTGTCCTAAAAGCAATGTCTGTCGGTGACAGGGGTGACGTCGCAGATTTAGACTCTGTTACGCAATTTCAGGTGTATGTAGCCAGATTGATTAACAGGAGAGAGCAGAATGAAAAGGCGGAGTTCGATATCCCGGCTGCGTTCGTTTTGGTCTCTCCGGCTGAGTATGAGCAGGCAAAAATTGGACGATCAGTAGAGCGCCTGATTCATACCGGTGGTCGGCGTTTGACAGGCCGGATCCACTTCGTCTTGGCTTCTGCTATCAGCAGCGTTGTGGAGGAATACGGTACGGACGATAGCGCACTCTTTTCGAGGCTAGAGGCGGTGGGTATGTCTCAACATCCAACGCTTCTCTATACCCCGCAGCGTCCCTCGTCTACACTGACTTTTTACACAAAGGGTACAAAAAACGATGAAGGATTGAAGCTTATCTCGTTGAATACCGCTCAAGTTACTGCGGACGCAATAAGTGATGCGATTGACGAAATTTACAGGCAGGAGTTCGTTACGCCTGATGCGGTGGGCCCCTCTAAGCTTTGGGCAAACGCAACAAATGGGTGGCCAGTCAGCGATGCGGAGTTGCGGGTGCAACAATTGCTGCGCGTCGGGTTGATTACAAAGTTTACGCCATGCTCAGTGCGGCAGGAGCAAACGGGTAAGGTCGGTCGAACCGATCTTGAAATTGTGGATGACAGAACTGGGCAGCGCGGCCAAGTCGAACATCATGCTTTATTGGAGCTTAAAGTGTTGCGCAGCCGCGGCGAAACTGGGAATTCCGCAGGATACTCATTGAAAAAGATTAAAGAGCACATCGAAGAAGGACTAAATCAGGCGCATTCCTATGGTTCCGATAGGAATACTAAGACAAAAATGCTGTGTTGCTTCGATATGCGGGATTCCAACGATCCCGATGAAGTCACTTTCGCACATATCAAAGACAAAGCGATTTCTCTAAAAGTTCTTACAAAGCGTTGGTTTCTTTATCGCGATTCAGCCGCTTATAGGGCGGATATTGCCGCGGTCGGTGCCCCTAAATCTTCCGCATGATCAAGAGATTTTCCGCTAATTTGTGATTTCCACCTTGTTGCGGCGATAGCCGCATTGAGCGAAACGGCTCGATGCGCACCGGCTTTAATCTTAGCGTCGGCGCCATTTCGGCCAAGATCTTTGCCACTTCAATGTGAATACCGTTGTACTGACTGTCACCTACGACCAGCCAGATTTGTCCACGAGCTCTGAGAGCCCCTACGCAACCATGCAGTATTTTATTTAAGTCACCGAAGTAGCCGCCCACCATTTCTACTATGTGCCTATCCCAAAGTGATTCACGTGCGCGACGTAACTTTCGCATAACCTTTGTTAGTGCGTCAGAAGGAGGCGGCTCTGCAAACGGGCGTCGAATTTGAACATGGGAACTTAATGTCGAATGACGGAGCAACCGATTTCCGGCGGATGAAGAGAGATAGCCGAGCATCCATAGTTCGATATTGTATACGTCGGTGTAATCAAATGAGTTTGGATAAGGTGGAGATGAGAGGATCAAATCCGCTGATCCAATTTCACTGACCAGTTCCCTACTGTCGCCGCGAATCACGTCCGCCGAGACATCCTTCCTCTCGCCTAGTGCGCCAATCTCTATGATGGCTCGGCCTACCGAATCACAAAAATACGGGAGCAGTTGACTCGGATCCGCCTTGCGAGTTTCCCATCCGCGGCGATAGCGTCGCCCTTTGCCACTTACAACAGCATTACTAAACTCGACCAAAATGCCACCAAGGAGCACTCGGAACAGCCTTCGGATTTTTGGATCGGTCTCCTCATCGATAGCTGCGCGTATTCGTGCCACCTGAGCGGCTACAGGTGCGTCAAACAGCCACCTGTCGGCACGACCCGGTTCGATAAACGTTTCTGGAATAGACTCAAAGAAATTCGCAGATACTTTTAGCTTTCGCGCTCGTCGCGCTACTCTCGGGAGAGAGCTAACTAAGTCTCTGGTTCGGTAGAGCGTAGTTTTGGCTTCGATCAGGTCGGCGAGAAAGGGATTGACTTCGATGCTGACGGAGTCGATTCCCATAAATTGCGCTGCTAAGGCGCTTGTGCCTGATCCGCCAAAGGGGTCGCACAGCCTACGTACTTTCCGCTCCGAACCATAAATGGCTTTTGCTACCAATTCCGGCGAGAAGGCCTCTTTGAATTTGTGCCATTGCTGGAATGGGAGTGGGGCGGCGCCGGCATTCGTTGATAATGAAGGTACGGACCTCGTACCAATCAAATCTTTGAATCGAAGTGCCGGTGCTTTCTCTTGTGCCAAAACAATTGGCCTACGCCTAAATGTAGCGGCGGAGTCTGGTGGCATTAGTTGTCCTTTATACTTCGCGGATGCCGCTACAAGATTGTTTCACTTTTGCAGCATCGATGCAAAGTGACATTATTTCCGCCGTTTGATGTCGTCCGTTATAGCGGAGGCTGCTTGATGGGGTCGACATTGCTCGCGAAGAAGTTTTGTTTGTGGTGTCCACCCTTCTCAAAGCGGCCGCGCCTTGAGCAACCTTGGCATGGCACCGCGCATTCTCGGTGATAGCGCCCCCGCTCGAGACCTAGCAGTAAAAACTTGTGGCACAAAGTGCGTTGGAAGATCCCGAAACGCTGCAGAAATGCTCGGCCGAGGAGGACCTGTCCCGATTCGCAGTGGGCTGTTCCACATCCGGATTCGTCCATGATTTTGCGACATCATTCACCAAATGTTTGTCAACAGTGCAACTAAGCTGCCGAAAACGACAGCGATTTGGAGGCGATGTGATTCAGCGGATTCATGCGGACACCGCGTAGGCCTGGCTTGATCAAACGTTTGGACACAAAAAAATACAGGGGCGCAATTGGGTAATCGTGGAGGAGCATTTGCTCGCCCTTTTCAAGAAGGCTTCGCCTTGCATTGAGATCGGCGGTCGCCGCTGCTGAGTCAAGGACGGCATCAAATCGATCGTTGGCATACGCTTCTTCGTTATTGGTCGACTGGCGTCGAAATATATCCAAAAAGTTGCTGGCGTCGTTGAAGTCTGCGGTCCACGCAAATCTGCCAAGCTCCCATTTGGACTTGTCATGTCGCGTCTCGAGGAAGACCCGATATTCCTCCTGAATTAGTTCGATATCAATTCCCAATGTATCTTTCCACATGGCCGCACTTGCGATCGCGATATTCTGAATGACGGGATTGGAATTGTAGAGCAATCGCAGGTGAAGTGGTGTCGCCGACGAGTACCCGGCCTGACCATAGAGCTGCTTCGCTTTTGCAATTCGATCGGCATCGCTCAAATCCCTCCATTCCCAAGATTGCGGCGAATAATTCCACGTGCCCGGGGGCACGAGTCCATATGCCGGCGTCTGGCCAAACTGAAGAAAAGCGGTCAAACGTTTCCGGTCGATCGCCATCGCAAGAGCTTGGCGCAAATTCACATTTGAGTGGAGCGGACCTGCCACGAGATTCATACCGTAGTAGGCGGTCGCCAGGAAGGGAGAAGTGACGAGCTCGGACGGCCGTTCGCGCCGCAAGGTGTCTGCCGCATTCGGTGGCACCGAATCGGTCAGGTCCAATTGTTCGGCACGATAGCGAGCGTATTGGACGGTCTCGTCGGGAATGAAGAAATACTCAACTTTCGGGATCCCTACATGGGCACGGTCCCAATAGTCGGGGTTTTTGGTCAGCGTGATTTCCGTGCCTGGCAACCACGACTGAAGGACATACGCGCCGTTGGAAATCCACGTCGATGCGTTCTGGCTGCCGGCGCTCGCCTCGGAGTAGATTGGGAACAGGGACGGATGCGCAAGGATTTGCAGAAAATACGGTGCTGGCCGCGCGAGCGTCAGAACCAGTGTCGAGTCGTTCAACGCTTCCACACCGAGCGAGGTGACCGGTGCTTTTCCGGCGATGATGTCCGACGCCCCCTGTATAAGTCTAAGGTCATCTGCGCCCGGGGATGCCAGTTGGGGGTCGACGACACGTCGCCAGCTTGACACGAAATCCTGCGCTCGCACCGGCTTGCCATTGGACCACCGAGCATCGGCTCGAATGGTGAAGGTGTAGCGCCGGCCAGCGGGATCAACAGTCCACTCAGCAGCCACTCCGGGAATCACATCTCCGGTGGGCGACTCCGCCGTAAGACCCTCGTAGACGTCTCGGAGCACGTCCATCGAAAATGAGTCAGCCGCCCGCCTCGGGTCGAGGGTTGATGGTTCGCCGCTCAGAGCGCGCCTGAGAGTGTTGTGTTCGGGAGGGACGTCGGAATGACAGGATGCCAGAAGACATATGAGCACCAGGCTGATTGCTCGACGGTTGAAGTGCTGCACCATAGGAAAAGAATGTCCGACTCAAGGAAATTCAACGAGCCCTCACGCAATCTGAAGCTCGTGCGAACCTTACCGCCCAGCCAGTCAGCGCTTATCCCAGAATTTTTGAAAGAGCCAAATCCCTGATTCGTCCTACCGGTCATGCTGTGTAAACCGTGTCGCTACCCACATACGACCGCGGTGCGATGTGGCATTTCGAGTGGCGCCAGGGAATCGTGATAAAATTTCGGTGATCGAAAATGATTGGACGAAAAATTCTTTCTTCACGGAATCGAGGAGCGCGGTCATGATTACTCTCAGTGTATTGCTGCTGCTGATTTTCGTGCCGGCTTCACGCCGCCTCTTCATTGGGCTGGTTAATGGCGTCTTCGCGCTGCTTGGCGTTGCCTTTCTGATTACCAAAGACTCCAATCGCCGACGTCGAGGCTTTTGACGTGAGCCCTTCGAATGCCTCGCGGATTCCAATGCCGGTGACGTTCCCATAGGTGCTGATTAATGCAGGCTGTCACCACTGAACACGTGCGCGTTCGAGGCATTCGGTAGGAAAAAGAATTTTTGAACAGAGGTAGATCAGTTCTAGTCGGGCGATGCGGTACTGAAGCGTGCAGCGGGTATCGACGAAGTCTCGCCGGTCGCCTCACGTGATGCCGGGCTCAGATATCCGCTTCGGCGTCATCGAGACATCCCTCGAACTCGTCGACGGGAATGGCGTCGATCAGGTGGGAGAGCTTTTCTAGAAACTCGTAGGGCAGCAACACACGATCGAAGTCGGCCATGATCGACACCGTGTGCAGCAGATATTTCTCAAACAGCTCTTTGTCCGTGTCTCCCTCGAGCGTCATTTTACCCACGGTCACCCGTTTCAGCGGCATGGTGGCCGACCTCCAACCCGATAAAATGCGACTTTAGCGGATACCTGTAGTTATGTACAGTATCCGCGATGAAACCTCTCGTCGTTGACAAGCTGAGCGACCATTTCGGCCAATACGAGATCCTGCTGAAGTGCAATGCCTGCAACCACACCCGGCGCTGCTTTCCCAGCACGCTGGCGGCTTTTGCCGGTTGGGACACCAAGTTGGACGACATCGTGAAGCGGCTTCGCTGTACTCGATGCAACGAAAAGCAGTGTACGGCCGCGGTCCAGCGGCTCGTGGCTCCGCGGAAACGCGATACGCATTGACGATAGGCGTTGGGATCTTAATCGAAACAGGTTTGCAATAGTCAAGTTCCAGTTCTGGTAGTCGACCGCATCGGTCGATTGCTTGAGGTCTGGACTGATTGTTGATTTCCTCCAAGACGATCAGGGGCGCGTCCCGGCGCTGCCGTGACCGCGCTCCTCCGGGTTCGCTAGACGCTCATCCCGCGAACGCGGGACGTTGCCCTACAGATCGCTCGCGCTGGCGGGGTCCCCCCGCGGATGGGCGGCGATCAGCGTCTGCGTCGCGCAGATCGTTGAGGCTGCAAGGTGAGACCTGCGCAAGATCTCGAGCGGGAAATCAAGAATTAATTCTGCTGGCTTGCCGCGGTGTCACTGCGCCGACCGTTGCGGTCGTCGCCTACCACGCCGAGCTCGCGTTCAAGTTCCGTCCGCCCGGATGAACGGCCGCCACCCCGCAAGCGGGTCCCCGCCATTAATTCCGCTCCCGTCTCCTTGAGCGCTCGCCTGCGGCGTGCAGCGCCATCGCCGCCGGCAATCCGCCGGCTCCAATGGAACTTCACATGAAATACGCCACTCGTTCGTTGAAAGTCCGCTCCGAGAGCGGCCGCCTGGTCGATCATGCCGAAACCGTCAGCACGGACTTCGTGCGCGATGCCGCGGTGGGCCTGCAATCCGTGCCCGACTCGGAGATCCTGGACGCCGCGTTTCGGATTCTCGCCCGACGCATGGCCAAGGGGTCGGTGCTGACCAGCCCTAAGGACACGCAGCGCTACCTGACCCTGCGGTTTGCGGAACTCGAGCACGAGGTGTTCGCGATCTTGTACCTCACGAAAAGGCATCGCGTGATTGCTTGCGAGGAGCTGTTCCACGGCACCATCGACGGAGCCTCGGTCCATCCGCGGATCGTGGTCAAGAACTCTTTGCGCCATAACGCCGCGGCCGTGATAGTGGCACATTATGTGGCGCGGAACAGAATGCGCGTTATCTGCCCCCGTTCGTTTTGTGTCCCTCGGCGCCAATAGTCCTGATATCGTTCGATTTTATCCGAGCGTCGGCCACATAACGGCGACAATGGCGGACGCTACCCACTCCATGTCTAAAACAGAGGAGTGGTTGTCATGTTGGAGCATTACTTTTCACGGACTTTGACGATTGATCGCATTCGGTCTCTATGGCTCGGAGCGCCGATCAGTCGGTACGCAGAGTGGTTGTCAGCGCGACAGCAGTCGCGCGCTTCGGCCCTATACAAGATTCAGACAGTGATTCTCTTCGATCGGTTTGTGACCGATCGGCAGGTTCGTGCGTTCGAGGATTTGCCGGCGCAGATAGAGCCGTTCATCGAAGAGTGGAAGCGCACGCGCGGACGTAAGCCGCACACGCCGTCTTACGCTCGATCGTTGCGCGCGGGGCCACGACCGACGGTCGAGGAGCTGCTGCGACTTGTGCTCCCCGATTTTGTGGGCACTGAGCGGCGGCAGCCGTGGCCGCTGCAAGACTTGTTGCCGGGCTTTCAGGGCCATCTGCGCCAGGAGCGAGGCTTGCGGCAAGCTACGCTCACCGGTTACGAACACCACTTGAGGGTTTTCGAGCGCTTCCTGCTGTCGGAGGCGATCACTGATCTGTCCACGCTGACTCCGGCGATCGTCAACCGGTTCCTGATCGACAGCACCGCGGGCCTGCAGGCCTGTGCACGGCAGTCCAGAGCTGGCGCATTGCGGGTAATTTTGCGGTTTCTACGACGGCAAGGGATCACGCCAACCGATCTCAGCCGCGCGGTGCCACGGGGGCGGACTTATAAGCAAGCATCGATTCCCCGCGCGATCCCGTGGAGCGATGTCGAACGTGTCCTCGCGAGTATTGATCGGCGCTCGGCTGTTGGGAAGCGTGACTTCGCTGCCCTGATGCTGCTTGCGACCTACGGATTGCGCGCGCAGGAGGTCGCCGCGATGGAGCTCTCGGCGATTGACTGGCCTAGATCGAGGTTCCATGTTCTTGGTCGCAAGGCGGGCAACTCGACGACCTATCCATTGTCGGCGCCAGTGGGCGAGGCGATCATCGACTATTTGCGCAACGCCCGTCCCCAGTGCACCGATCGGCACCTGTTCATCAGTTTGGTAGCGCCCTATCGCGGTATCGGTCAGTGGGCGATCTCCGGGAGAGCCAGCCTATATCTGACACGCGCCGGCATCAAAGTCCGGCGCCCTGGTTCTCACACATTCCGGCACAGCTGCGTGCAGCGGCTGGTCGAGGCCGACGTCCCGTTCAAGCAGATCGGCGACTATGTCGGCCACCGCTCGGATGGCGCGACCCAGGTCTACGCCAAGATCGCTTTGCACAAGCTCCGGGCCCTCACCACCGGGGATGCGGAGGACGTGCTATGAGCCGCGTCGTCTGGCAACGATTTGAGAGTGTGCTTGCCGATCCGATCACTCGGTATCTCGCCGCCAAGCGATTGATGGGATGCCGATTCAACACCGAGGATCGGCAGTTGCGTCTCCTCGATCGGTATCTCGTCGATCAAGGTATCCAGCGTATTGGTGACGTGACATCCTCCTGCCTTGATGCGTTTCTGGCCTCGAGGGAGCGCGCCTGTGGAGCGAGCTACAACGACCTGGTGGGGGTGGTGCGGCGGCTGTTGGAGTGGATGGTCGACCAGCAGGAGCTCGCGATTTCGCCCTTGACCACGCGGCCGCAACGGCAGACAGCCCGGAGATTGCCGTATCTTTATGACCCTGACACGATCCGGCGGATTCTCGAGTACGCGGCCGAGCTACCGGATGGGAACAGATGTCCCCACCGTGGGCCAACGTACGCGACGATGTTCGCGCTCCTTGCAGGCCTCGGTCTTCGCATCGGCGAAGTCTCTCGCTTGCAGTGCGGCGACGTTGATTTGCAGGGCGGAGTGCTTCTCGTGCGTAACAGCAAGTTCGGCAAGAGCCGGATGGTGCCGTTCGGTCCCCGGCTCACAGAGCGGTTACGAGCCTACGCCATCCTACGTGAACAGCGCCTCGGATTTCCGGTTCCCGATGCCCCGTTCTTCACATGGAACGGACGCTCGACGGTCGTGACCAACTCGATCCGTAACGCTTTCCGTGACCACATTATGCCGCGGCTCGCGCTCGAGGTGCCATCGGGTACACGAGCGCCGTGCGTCCATGGGCTCAGGCATACGTTCGCAGTTCGAACGTTGTTGCGGTGGTATCGCGACGGCATCGATCCACAGGCACGACTCAACCACCTGTCGACACTCTTGGGTCACGTGGGCATCCACAGTACCGCCGTGTACCTCACGATCACGAGTGATCTGCTCGCCTCCGCCAACCACCGCTTCGAGGCGTTCGCTAGCAGCGCGGTCAGGCAGGTGCGCTCATGAGCGCCCTCACGGTCGGTACGGTGGTTCACGATTTCTTCGTGGACTATCTACGGCAACAGAAAGGGCTTCGTCAGAGTTCCGTGCGTAGTTATCGGGATACCCTGCGGCTATTTCTCCCGTTCGTTGCGAAGGGTACGGGTCGTCCTGTCAGCCGATTGCAGCTCGCAGAACTCAGTCTCGATCTGGTACTCGGATTTCTGCGCCACATTGAGGAGGACCGGCATAATAGTGTCGCCACCCGGAACCAACGGCTCGCCGCACTACGCACATTCTTCGAGTATCTGGGACGGCGCAGCCCAGAGGCACTTCGCCTGTGCGAACAGATCGCGGTGATCCCGACTAAACGCACGCCCATGCCCGACACCCGGTTCATTTCACGGGACGACGTGCAGGCGCTGTTCTCGCGCTTGCCGAACCTCGGCAGGCTCGCGCTTCGCGACCGCGCTCTGCTGCTGTTCCTCTACAACACCGGTGCCCGAGTTCAGGAGGTCTCGGACCTGCGCATAGCACACCTCACTCTGGAGCGACCACCCGCCGTGCGCCTGCTTGGGAAGGGAGGCAAGTGGCGGGCGTGTCCTCTCTGGCAGGAGACCTCCGAGCAGCTCGCTCTGCTCGTTGGTCGACGCGTTTCGGAGCCGGACGGCGCCGTGTTCGTATCCGGTTCGGGACGACCGCTCACGCGTTTCGGGATCTACAAGCGGGTGCGCCGTCTCACCGCCGATGTCGAGACCACCGGCGCTGGCGATCAACGGCGCGTTTCTCCGCACGTGTGGCGACACACGGCGGCTGTCCATTTGCTGGAAGCCGGTGTCGACGTCAACGTCATTCGAGGTTGGCTCGGGCACGTCAGCCTCAACACGACGCACCGTTACGCCGAGATCACGATGCGCATGAAGTCGGAAGCCATGGCGTTGTGTGCTCCCTCCGGAGGGAACAGCGCTGTTCTCTGGAACGATGATCCTTCCCTGCTAAATTGGCTGACCAGCCTTTGATCCGGTGTGCCGGCCTCGACTGCAAGGTCGAGGCCGGACTCCATCGAACTGATACGGGCGATGTGCGATCTGGTATCCCATGCAAGAGGCTAAATTTGGGAGTCGTATGTTGGGCCACTTCTCGGGGAGACTGCGCAGTGCCATCAACGCATTCAAGGGCAGTCATGCAGGATATTGAAGGACATGAGGCGCAGAGAAGCCCGCAGAAGGGGTGGGGCATTGCCTCTGGTCCTTGGATCCTACGCCATCGATCTCGCCGTCAAGGCGCTCCGTTGCTCACGCGCTCACGCGCGTTCCTCTACTCGCCGCGTGGCCGGACGGCCAGCCTGTGACGGACTGCGCTGCGATGGCCTGACTCCGGACTCGGGCAATCCGCCCGATCAAGACCGGAGAACGACGATGTCTAATCATAATCTTTTCTATCACGGGACCGACGGAACCGTGGAGCCTGCGACCAGCGCCCAGATCCTGACCGCCGCGCGCGAAGTTCTCGCGCATCGAGTACGCCGGGGTGCGCTACTGCAGTCACCCAAGCGGGTCGGGGAGTACCTGTCGACCCGTCTCGGCCACTTGGACTATGAGATTTTCGGACTCATCCTGGTCGATCAAAGACACAGGGTCATCGAGTGCATCGATCTGTTCCGCGGCACTCTGAGTGGCGCCAGCGTGCATCCTCGCGAGGTGGTGAAGCTCGCCTTGCTCAAGGGGGCGGCGGCCTGTCTCGCGTATCATAACCATCCGTCGGGGGTCCAAGATCAGAGCCAAGCGGACGAGCTCATTACGCAGAGGCTACGAGAGGCGCTGGCTTTGGTGGACGTGCGATTACTCGATCACTTGATCGTCACCGGAACCGGCATATTGAGCTTTGCCGAACGCGGATTGCTCTGACTTCTCGACGGATCTGGTTCCTGCTTCGGTAGGAACCAGCACCGTTAGGTTATGCGCGTTTTTTGCATGCCATCAGCGCCGCGTCGAGTCGATTGAAGAACCGTTCCGGCAAGTCGTCGCTCATCCGAGCACGCATGCCCTCCAGCGCAGGAATGAAGTCAGGGCTGGCAATGGCTTCGGCAGCCTCGAAGACCCAGTCGCCCGTGAACTCTCCGCTCAACTCGTTTAGAACCGCATTCTTGAGATGCTCGTCGGACCGACGAGCTAAACCTACAAGCGCTTCGCCGCGGATTTCGGGATCATCGTCCGATAGCCTTGCGCGCAGAGCTTCGCGCAGTTCTGGCGTATCAAGATCTGTTTGTGATCCAAGTGCAAAAGTTGCCCAATCTCGAACGTCTCGATCCTGGTCTTTCGATAAGGTTACAAGCGCGGCAAGCGCGGCTGACTCGTCTTGTCCAGCGAGGCCGTAACTAACGCCGTATCGAACTTCATTGCTAGGATGCGCTGCGAGTGCAACGAGTCGGGCAACGGATCGCGGACTCTTGCGATGGCCACAGGCTATCGCTGCCGCCTGAAGTACTGTTGCGTCTTTATCGTCGAGTAGACCAAGAAGTATTCCAATAGACTCGTCTAAATACGTCCTATCTTGCCATCCCAATTGAGCGAGAATGTCCGCTGCAACTCGCCGCTCCTGTGGCAGGTTGCTCATCGAAAGCTCTGCCGCAATATCAAACTCTTCTCTTCCACCGCGATATTGGACAATGCCCAAAGCCTGCCCAGCCTCATGCGTTTCAGGATTCTTAAGGTAGACAGCAACAAGCTCCGACGTTGATCTGGGATCAGACGCCTCGCGCGCGCTTGGATCGCGCTTACTTGTACCGACCAGCGCACGAGTCGCTTCGTCTAAATCATCCATTGGAGTACGCATGAGATCTAATCGGCTTTAGACCGCCGGGGTGTGCAGCAAGGCTCCCAGCTTACCGCACGCGTTGAGCTGCCGCTTCGTGGCGGTCCTGTCGGAACTTCGAGCGATTGACATTGGCCTGAACGCTCGGCATGGCGGCCCCCTATACAACCACCCATTTCATTTGTTGGTCCCGGTACAGCCCGGGGCCGAGGGCAATTTTATGTGGCCTTTCCGAACAACATTGTCAGCCGCTGCAAGCACTTACGATCATCGGGCACAAAACGATCAGGGGCACATAAGGCACACAATCATCCGTCGGGAATTGCGGAGCCGAGCCAGGCCGATGAGATGATCACGCAACGCCTGAAAGCCGCTCTGGAATTGGTGGACATTCGACTCATCGACCATATCGTAACAGCCGGTGATACCGCGATCAGTTTTGCGGAAAGAGGCCTTCTCTAGGCCCCAACGGCGATGCGGTTTCCGCCGCATCGCCGTTTCTCTTGGGTGCCTTTCGGATACCGTCCCGACGCATGCGCCAGATCGATGTGCGACTCGGAATTCAACGCCGCGTGGCCTTGGCGATTCGGTGCCTTTCGGCTTCGACACGAGGTCCACGCGTCGGCCCGGTTCGGGAACATGTGGAGACACCAGCGCCGGATTGGCATCAGCCCATTCCGTTGTCGAGTGGCCGCCCCTGCGTGACAACGCCGCTGCCTGTTCGACGGCCCAGCATTCCGGATCGCTCTATGAACGCCGCGAAAGCCGACGGCGGCTTGCAAGCTCCGTCTGCGCTCTCGGTTGTGGTTGTAATCCCTCCTGCGTTATTCGAGGAATCCTAGTTCCGCTCGTCACGCGTGCAAGACGCTTTCGACGGCATAAACGACTGCGCGCCCCCGGACGTGGTGTTGAATACCACGCCGGCGGTCGCTGCGCATTTATTCCACGTCGTCTTGCACGCGCTCTTAGCCGCTGCACTGCTGGATCCTCGCCGCATGAGCGGTATCGCAATCACAACTTAACGGAGATCACAGCATGAGCAAGACCAATCAACCCGCCGTCGCCCGACGTTTCGACGTCTTCGTCGTCGAGGACTACACCCGGGACGGGGAGGAGAAGGCGAACTGGATCCGCATCGGCGTCGCTTTCGAGAACAAGGACGGCAAAGGCTTCAACGTCAACTTAAGTGCGCTGCCGGTCGCCGGCAAGCTGGTGCTGCGCGTTCACGAGCCGCGGCAGGACGCCTAAGAACGATGGCGTTCGATCGGGGCCGCAAGGCCCCGATTCGGATTGAAAGGCCCCGGATGCGGGCTGCTTGGCCGCACCGTCGGTACGTGGATTTGCAGCTGTGCCGGAGAACGCGCACGTGTACGGCAGTCGTATTTCTGTATTTGCGGAATCCCGGATTTGCGGATTCGCACCCTGACAAGAGGCCGGTCCTCCCCGCGCGATTGAGAGTGCCACGGCAACGATCCAAGGCACTAAGGGGCGCTGCCCCTGGCGCCGTGCAAGGGTAAAGCGCTGCCGTTTCTGCCGGTCTCCCCGACCTTCCGCGGAAGCCTTGTGCAGGTCGGGTGATCCCCCTCCGGCAGAAACGCCGTTGCACTTTGCCTCCCCGGTCTCGCCGACGGGCATGGGCCATGCGCGACCCACTTCGGAGCGCATGACCCCACACCCTACATGACGGAGAGAACGACCATGACCAAACCAGCCCGAGCCGACCTTTATACCCGCGTCACCGACAAGATCATTGCCGACCTTAATCAGGGAGTCCGGCCATGGATCAAGCCGTGGAGTGCTGGCCACGCGGGGGGTGGCGTGCATCTGCCGCTGCGTTATACCGGTGAGCCGTACCGAGGCATCAACATCTTGCTGCTGTGGTCGGAGGCAATCCAGAAGGGATACCAGTCCACGCGCTGGATGACCTACCGCCAGGCGCTCGAGCTCGGAGGCTATGTCCGCAAAGGCGAGGCGGGCTCGCAGGTCGTCTATGCCAACAGCCTGAGCATGAAATCGATCGAGACCGACGGCACAGTGAATCAGCGCGATGTCTACCTGCTCCGCGCCTACACGGTATTCAACACCGACCAGATCGAGGGGTTGCCGGAAGACTTCGTCCCCGCAGCCGAACCGCCCCGGGATCGGCTGAAGCTCAACGCCGCCGCTGAAGATTTCTTGGCGGCGACGAAGGCGACCATCCGTCATGGCGGCGATCAGGCCTATTACACCGAAATGGGCGATGCGATTCAGTTGCCGCACCCCGATTGCTTCACCGATTCGGAGAGCTACGCCGCCACCCAGCTGCATGAATTGATTCACTGGACCAAGCACAGCAGCCGGCTTGATCGCCATTTCGAATCTCATCGCTACGCTTACAAGGGCTATTCCCGCGAGGAGTTGGTGGCCGAGTTGGGTGCTGCGTTCCTGTGTGCGACCCTGGGGGTCACCGCCGAGCCGCGCGAGGATCACGCCGCGTATATCGGGCATTGGCTCAAGATTCTGCAGGATGACCCCCGCGCGATCTTCTCGGCCGCGGCCCATGCCCAGCGCGCTGTCGACTACCTGCAAGGTTTGCAGCCGTCGGCGCATGACGTCGAGGCCGAGAGTCGTCCGGAGTAATCAGTAGTCACCCACATAACAACGCCGCCATGTCGATACTGTCGCTCGACCGATCTGCATGGCGGTAGTTGCGAATGGCTTTTCCATTCAAATTTAACAGGAAAATAGCCTGGTCGGCGGACGGCTGGCTATCGGAATCTAATTGATAAACGACAGGGAACCTTCGTACACTCGTGATGATTGGGATGGCATCGATTCATTGTTACGCGCTGATGTCCGTGTGGCTCGCACGCACTTAAGTCACCTATTTCCTGCGTGTTGCTTCTCGGCGCAGAGCTTCGTCGCCAATCCGCTGGGCGGTCGGTTTTGTCAGAGTGAGGCGTCAAGTGACTAAGACTGAGCTCGAAGCAGAAAACGAAGAACTCAGAGCCCTGCTGAAGAGTGTGTTATTCCTGTTGCGGACCACCCTGGCTTTCCTGGTGAGGATTGGCGGCGGCGATTCGATGCAAGAGTTGGTGACACAGCTCGACCAAGCAATGGCAGCTGTAGAGAGACAATCAGCCAAATACGAGCATTGAAAAATTCGGAACTTCAGCGTGCTACAAAGCCAAAGATTCCTACACCGACATAGCCTACGCGGCTTCCTCTTGCGGTTGGGTCCTTCACTTCACGGCGCTTGAGCCAGGCATCATGCTTGACCGAGAAGGCCTCGGCGCTCTCGCGTAAGAACCTGTCATATGCGGCGAGGTGCTTCATGTCGAAGCGTTCGGCTAGGACGACGCGCTGGAGTTGTCCGATTTGCCGGGCTCGATCGGGCGTCGTGAGATTCGCGTAACACGTGTCCACGATCCCCTCCAGCGAGGAGAGAGTGTAGGCCAGAAACTGCGCTTGTTGATCGCCGCGCGGCAAAAATGCGGTCTCGAGCATGCGGATCTTGCCATCGCGCGTGCGGGCCACCAGTCGGTATGCCAGGAGACTATCGAGGACGCTCGCGGCCTTTCCACCCGACAAGGACTCGCGTACGAGGGACGAGAAGCTCGGCCTCCGTCCAGCCAATTTTAGCAGCAGGGGGTTGCCGGTTTCATCCAGATACCTCGGCTCATTTTGCCAATGAGTCAGGATGCGCGAGTATTCGAGGACTTCGGGCGCCGGCATTGTGAGCGGAGCGGTCTCTCGATGCCGATGAAGACTTGCGTTGACTACCCGGTTGATGTCATCTGGCGCAATCCCGCCGCGCAGCAACAGCCAAATGATCTGATCGAGGGTCTTCGGCCAGTGGCGAGCGCCATCGATGCGCTTCACCCGTGGAACCCGCTTCTGTTTGCTCGCGCGTGAATCCTTCTTCATGGAGCCCGCTCCCGAGTTCGATGGATACCACACCCAGTTATCAGCGCGGCGACCGCGCGGTCGTCGACATTCAATGTCAAACACCTCCGGCGACTGTTTGATCTCGCGCGGTGAGCGATGCGGCATGCGCGATCCGTCACTTTGGGCGGCTCCTGCGGCGCTTGGGCTCGGCCTCGACATACGCAAAGACCTCGACGCCCACCCTCGCGTGGCGGCCGGGTGTCTGTGCACCTTCCGCAACTTGCCGCCGACTCGCCCAGGTGTCGGTCTGATTAAGGAGCGTGTGGCCCAATGTTTTGACCAGGTCGTTAAATTCGGGAATCGCTTCGACCGGAATTCGGTCGAGCATGGTGCCCTGTTCACATCGCGTCCCGACCGATCGATCCGTGCGGCGGGCGTTGTGCCGCAGCGTGCTCGCAAAGGCGTGCAGCAGCAGCGGTATACGGTCCAACATCAACGCATTGTCACTCGAGAGACGTGCGGCTCTGCTCAGCGGGGTCACGGCACCGTGTGCATCTGCTTTAAGCAGATTCTCTGCAATCAGCATGTCCGCGATCTCGCGCGAGTCGACCAGTGGCAAGAACCTGTGGCAAAGCGTGGCGAAACTCTTGAGTCCGGCCATGGGCAGCGATCGCGGATCACCCCGCTCATCGAGATAGGCGGGTTCCACGTGCCAGGCGTTTAAGATCTCTCCGATTTGATGCAAGGTTTGGTATCCGACAGCCTCTTGCGGCCGGTAGGGTGTGGACCCGACCGCGCGCTCGGCGTTTCTAAACGCGCGGCGAGTGCCGGAAGGCGGAACGCCGAAGTCATGACCAAACTCGAGCATCACGCGAAATACCTGTTCGACCATGCGTTCCTTGTCCTTCATGGTCGCCGGCTTGAATGCCCGCGCACGCGCGGAGTCGCGCGGCGCCGGCCTCGGGCCGGTGGAAGTTTTGCGTTTACCGGGTCGGGACCGACTCGTTGTTGCGGGTGCTCGTGGTGACATGGAGCCTTTAGCCCTTCGCGCGGCGGCGGGCAGGGATGACCGCCGGCGAGGCGGCGGCGACGAGAGTCGCCTCATCCACCACGAAAATACCGATGGTGATGCGGTGCGCGTCCTGTGCGGACCGCGCCGGCCGAATGCTGCGTTCTGGATCCTGGAGCGCGTCTTGGAAAGTATCAGCGAGAACCTCTGCCTGCTGGGTAATGTCGCGAAGCAGCAGCGGCACATAACGCGGATCCAGCTCGGCATTGGCGACGAAGCGCGCATACCGGGGCCGACTGGGATGTTTGAGGTTATGGACGAGCGTGTCCAAGAGGTCCCGGACATGGTCACCGACCATCTCTATCCCGGTATTGTCCCATCGGGCGGTGACGAACGTGCGGCTCAAGACTTCCAGTTTCCCATCGGGCGCGCGGCGAACCGCCTTGACCCGCAGGAGCTCCTTCGCGAGCGTTGTGGTGCGCGGGTCGCCGGCATAGCGTTTGACCAAGGCCGCGAATGATCTCTTCGGACCCCGCAACGGCAGTTGTAAAGGGATGCCATCGGCGTCGCAGAATTCGGGGTCGTTCCACCAGCCTTGGAGCACGCGCTCCGCACGCTGTCCTCCGCGTTCCACCGCCGGCGGCTGATCATCGGGACGGCCGAGAATCTCGGTGACCTCGCCCCGTGGGATGCCGGTGAGCACCGCGATGCGAGAGATATTGGGGCGAGCCTCCGGTGCTGCGTCGCGCGCCGCTCGCGCAAAGGCCATTTTGGCAAGCTGGTGGAATTCACCCACGCCAATGCCGGCCTCCAGCAATAGGCGGACCAAGGGGTCCAATAGCCGCAAGACGGCTCGAGTAACCGCTGCCTTCAATGACTCGCTCATGCTGCGAACCTCCCTAGTCCACGCATACAGCGCAAGAGTGGCGGGGTCCGTGCAACCGATATGGTGTGAATCGACACGCGAAGTGCTCCCTGCGCAACGTCCTGCGCCATTATTATGTGTTTATAAAATAACACGCAATAGGGCTAATGTCCTAATGGCCTTAATGTGGCTCTGCCCGTTTGAGGTATGGTCACCGGGATAAAACAGGGATAAGAGTAATATCGGCAGCGGGCCCCTCTTTGCTTTTTCAGTCCATATCAGTCATCGTGTATTACGTGTTATTTAAATAACACGGGAAATGCAATATGGGATTGATTGGAGATCGTGTGAAGGACTACGAACTACCGACGTGGCGCGGTTCGGCCGCTTACCTATACACCTTGCGTTTGGATCCTGTCTGTCTGGCTTGGGAGTATTTGCGTCGCAATGCGCTGTACCGGGCAGCCTGGGCCACGCGGTCCCGAGGTGCGATACCGCCGGCTGCATCGTGGGGCCTCAAGATTTGGGAGGACCCCGGGCTGGACGCAAGATCGGCGGAACCGATCTGGTCGCCGACGCCGGTGTCGAGCGTGGTGTTGACGCCGTCGAGCGTCGCCGATGCAGCGCCGTCGTTTCAGCTGTGGTGCATTCCGGGTCGAAAATCCCTGGCGCACGATGGAACGGGGTTGCACGTTACCGCTAAACATTCCCTTGGCGTCACGCGCGCCGTAATAGCTTCTGACCTGGCCGCAGACGCTCCTTACGGCTATCAGGTAAGCGCGGGCGCCGCTCTCGACGTCTGTTGCCGGGCTGTAAAAGCATTCGATGCGTCTTACGGTTCCGCAGAGGGTGCGCAGTCGAGCATCCGCTTCCGCCCGACCCGTTCAGCGCTGATCCATGCACGAATCCTCCAATCGTTGGACGGGGCCGATGCCGGCGCGTCGCACCGGGATATTGCCGAGGCCCTATTCGGCTCGGAGGCGGTTACCGCCGACTGGTCTCCCGACAGTGAGATCCGAGCGCAGGTTCGGTATTTGCTCAAGCGGGGGCGTGCCCTGGCAGCCGGCGGCTACCGCTCCTTGCTGAACCTCGACTCGAGTTGATTGCAGGGAGGAATCGCCCGGCATTCCGATTCTCCCTGCTCAACGCGCTGAGATTATCTAACACTCCCTGCACATCGCAGCGATTGTTCTGCGACCGCCTGAAGACGACTGAAAGAGTAATTCAATGACCCAAGACTCGAACAAGCCGGCGCCGCTCTTTCTCGATAACAAGGAAGCAGCAGATTTTTTGAAAATCTCCCCGCGGACCTTGGAGAAGCGCCGCGTGATTGGTGGCGGACCGCGCTTCCGCAAATTCGGTCGGCGGGTCGTCTATGCGATTGCGGATCTGGAAGCCTGGGCCAATGCGCGGATCTGCGATAACACGTCCGATGCCAATTACAACGATCTCGTCTAGTCGCCCGCGCCCAAACCGCATGACCAACCCATCCTCAGCTCGCGACGAACCTGGCGAGTCAAAGCTCCCGGTCTTTCGCTCGCTCCCGGGCGACCTCGCGACTCGCGATTCGCAAGACTTGATGGCTTATCCCTTTTTCTCGCTGGCCAAGTCCAAGCGGACCCGGCCTATCAGCTTCCGCACGAAGGACGTGTCGCTGCGTGTGGAGGGTACCCACGAACACGGGATCGCCACGATCTGGGATGCGGACGTCCTGATCTGGGCCGCCTCGCAGATTGTGGAGGCCCGCGACAAAGGCCTGCCGACGTCACGGCTGATGGTCGCGACGCCGTACGAGATCCTGCGCTTCGTCGGGCGTGGTACGGATAGCCGCAATTACGATCGGCTCAAGGCGTCGCTCGACCGCCTGCAGTCGACGACAGTCGCGACCTCGATCCGGCAGATTGCCTCGCGGCGTCAGCACCGGTTCTCCTGGATCAACGAATGGAAGGAGCAGGCGGACGCCGCGGGTCGGCCCAGCGGCATCTCGCTCATCCTGCCGGACTGGTTCTACAGTGGGTTGTTGGACTCGAGCCTCATCCTCACCCTCGATCCCATCTACTTCTCGCTCACGGGCGGCATCGAGCGATGGCTCTATCGGTTGGTCCGCAAACACGCCGGTCAGCAAAAAGCAGGTTGGCAGTTTGACGTCGAATATCTGCATGCAAAGTCGGGGAGCGCGATGCGCCTGTCGGACTTTGCAATTTATCTACGCCGGATTGCGATGGCTCAAGCGCTCCCAGGTTACAGGCTCCACGTGGAACAAAGAACAGACGGTCGAAAGCTGCTGACATTTCGGCTCAAAACACGGCCGCCCATTTCTCGAATCGTCCGCCATTTGAGTCAGCAACTTAAATTCGGGGATAAGCTGTGAATAGTGTCGTGCTATCACTCGCACGCAGGCACGTGCTATCACTCGCACGACTATCGTGCTATCACACGCACGGAAGTGACTTAAGTCACTGGTCCGATTCTGAAATCGGCATCCGTAACTCTTCTAACAAAGAAACGAAACAAGTTTCTCTAACGGAAGACGCTGAGCGGAGCGCGGTGGATAACCGACGGCGGGTGCGCTCGACTACGCCGCAGTGCCCAAGAAAAGCTCGGAGCGAACGCGGCGGTCGAGACCACGGAGCTCGCGCATGATCATCGCGTTCCTCAATCAAAAGGGCGGTGTCGGCAAGACGACGCTGGCGATGCACCTGGCGGCGGAACTTTCCTGCTCGCGGTATCAGGTGATGGTTATCGATGCGGACCCGCAGGGTTCTGCACTCGATTGGTCGCAAGCACGACAACGCGCCGGTCTCCCGCGTCTCTTCGGCGTCGTTGGGATACCGCGCGAAACGCTGCACCAGGAGGTGCCGGCCATCGCCCGTATCGTCGATCATGTCGTCATCGACGGACCGCCGCGAGTCACCGCCTTGGCGCGCTCGGCAATACTCGCGGCCGACGTGGTCCTGATCCCCGTCCAGCCGTCACCGTATGACGTCTGGGCGTGCACCGAAATCGTGTCGCTGGTACGGGAGGCGATGATCTACAAACCCACCTTGCGGGCCGCCTTCGTGATCAGCCGGCGCGTCGGACGGACGATCATCGGACGTGAAGTCGCGAGCGCCCTCGAGCAGTTTGATCTGCCGGTACTGAACGGCGCCATCAGCCAACGGATTGCGTTTGCGGAGAGTGCGATCAACGGGCAATTGGTACGGGAACTGAACCGGGTGGGAGCCGCCCAGGCCGAAGTCGCGACGTTGATGTTCGATGTGTTGAGATTCGGTCGATGAGCACCAAACGCCTCACGCTGAACGTGAAACAACCCACCCGACTGGCACAGGAATGGGTGAAACAAGGCAGCGTCGCACGCGCTTCGGAGAGTGCGTCGAGAGCGGAGATCTATTCGGCCCGCCTAACGCTCGACATCACCGCGGATTTGCGACGGAGGATCAAATTGGCGGCACTGTCCGGCGGCACGACGGTCGCCGATCTGCTTCGCGAACTGCTCGAGCGAGAGTTTGCTAGCTACTCGGATCGTGAGCCATGACCCTGGCAATGACCCGAGTAAGGGTGATCTCGTTGCCGCAGCGATGCCGTGTGCTATTGCGATTCGGACAGCCGGTGTTCGAGGAAGACCATAGCAAGTTTCAACGCTACCTGTATTTCACGCCGCATACCGTTTTCTCGACGCTTCGATGGCACGGTAATGAGTACGGTACCATCCTGTGGCAGCTGTCGATTTTGCGTGCTGCATCCCCGTGGGAGACGGCCACTCGGATCGCGGATGTGGACCCGGGAGCGGAGGTTCTGCTCCGGGTCTCCGGTAAGGGCAACATCCGTCGAGTGCTCGCACTGATACGCCAGGTTGAGGCCTTGAGGATCAATCCGGCGGACGTGAGCCCGCATTACTGGCGCACCGTGCAGAACCGGATCATTGCGCGGGATTTGCTACCGGAGTACACACGGGACGCCCACGCTGCGTACCTGAATCGATTGCGGATTTTCGCATGAGCCGGGCTCGATCCATCGCGATTTGGTTTGTTGGAGCGAGTGCTATCACAGCGCTTGGGATGCGTTCGAATCCGGCCTGCCGTCTGGTCTACAACCCCACGACCAGCGCGCCGCCGGGATGGTACTGGGTGACACGAGCAGGGGATTTGAAAGTCGGGCAGTACGTGTTGACGAGGTTGCCCGACGAGATGGCAACGCTTGCGGATGAACGCCAGTATCTGCCCAAGTCTGTGCCGCTCTTGAAACGGATCGCGGCGGTTCCAGAGCAGCGCGTTTGTCTCTCCGGCAACAGAGTTCTCATCGACGGGCGGCTCGCGGCGGTCACGCTGGCGCATGACCGCCGCGGCCGGAATCTCGATGCGTGGCGGCAGTGTCGCGCGCTCAAGACCGGCGAATTATTCCTGCTGAGCGACACCAATCCCGCCTCGTTCGATAGTCGGTATTTCGGCCCGATTCACGTGCGAAGCGTCATCGGCCGAGCGTTTCCTTTGTGGACTTGGTGACTCGTTTACCGTCACGGGCTCGCACATCGGTTATCCGGGATGTGCAGCGACATCTTGCCCGGCCGATCGAGCGAGGAGGGGCGGCGGGGAGCGAAGAGCGGCAGGGCAAGATAAAAGCGAACGGTACCACCGTTCGGGTAAAGGCAGTCTGCACATGGGGTTAGCGCACCTCAATCTTTCGTGTCGCACCTTGCGGGTTCGACGAAACCTCATGCGGATCAACGCGCTTGCATGCGTCATCTGCGCTGGAACCCGATTGGCTTCGCCCTCGGGCATCCATGGCGAGATCTGACGACGACTCGTTTCGGCCGAAGCTCGGGACGCCTCGGGGCAAGGGATCCGCGTCCCCGCGCTTCATATCCCGGGTCGTCAAAGCCACGTCACTGGCGGGTCATGTAGGGATCGGCAAAGGTCAGGGTGGGCGGGTCCGACCGGGTGCCAAGTTGGATCGGGGGTTCGTGGCTGCGCGGCTTGCGCGTGAGCGGACTACCGCCCGATCCCGACGGGTCTCGATCAAGGCGCGCCTCGTGAACCTAGCCCAGGCCGGCAGACGTTCCACTCCAATGCATCTACGCTACCTCGAGCGGGACGGCACGACGCCTGACGGTGAGCGTGGGAGAGCCTACGGTCCGATCCACGACGAGGTCGACAACGATGACTTCGAGCAGCGCGGGCGGGGTGATCGGCACCAGTTTCGGTTCATCGTCTCGGCGGAGGACGGCACGGAGCTCAAGGACCTCAAAGGGTTCACGCGGGACTTGATGGGTCAGATGGAGCGTGATCTCGGAACGCGCCTCGACTGGATTGCGGTGGATCACTGGGATACCGAGCACCCGCATACGCACATCGTCCTTCGGGGAAAGGACCAGACCGGCAAGGACCTCATCATCGCCCGTGAGTACATCGGTTACGGCATGCGGGCGCGTGCGAGCGAGATCGCGACGGAATGGTTGGGCCCGCGCACTCAGCAGGAACTCGACGTGGCCGCGACCCGGGAGGTCACGCAGCAGCGCTGGACCGGCCTCGATGCGACCATCGAGTATCATACGATCGATAGCCGCTTCGATGTCCGATCGCTGGGTGACGAGACGGGCGGCAGTCACCGGCGTGGGGCCATCATCGGGCGGCTCAAGCATCTAACGACGATGGGACTCGCCGAGGCATTGGAACCCGGCATCTGGCGGGTCTCCACTGACGCGCCTCAGGTTCTGCGCGCGATGGGCGAGCGGGGCGACATCGTGCGCACGATGCAGCGGGCGATGGGCAAGGATCTGCAGCAGCACCAGGTCTTCGATGCAGCGCGTTCGCCGCCGGTGACGGGGCGGGTCGTGGGCAAAGGGCTGCATGACGAATTGAGCGACCGGGGCTACGTCATCATCGATGGTCTGGACGGTCGCGCTTATTACGCGGCGCTCTCCGGCGACGTCGACATCACGGCGATTCCTAAGGGCGCGATCGTCACGCTTCGAGGTGCGGACACCCGGGCAGCGGATCGAGTGATTGTCGCCGTATCGCGCGATGGTCTCTACCGTCCGGAGGACCATCTGCGCGAGCTGCGCCTGGAAGCATCGCCCTCGCGAGATCCCGCCGCGGTCGTCGAGGCCCACGTCAGGCGCTTGGAGGCACTCCGGCGCGGCGGAGTAGTCGAACGGTTGAGCGACGGCACTTGGAAGATCCCGCCGGATCTGCCGGAACGCGGCCGATCCCATGACCTCAATCGCTTGGGTGGCGCGACGGTCGACGTGCGCTGCCACTTGGCCGTAGAGCGCCAGGTCAAGGCCATCGGCGCCACCTGGTTGGATCAGGAATTGATCAAGGGATCGGCGCTGCCGAATACCGAATTTGGATCGAGCATTCGACAGTCACTCGCCGATCGGGAAGCCTTCTTGGAAACGCAAGGTCTGGCGCGGCGGTCGGGGCAACGCATGCTGCTCTCCCAGAATCTCCTGACCACCTTGAGGGACCGCGAGATCGCCGAGGCGGTGGGACGGATCGAGGCGGCGACCCATCTCTCGCATCGTCCCACGCAAGACGGCGTGCGAGTTTCGGGTACCTATCGCGAATCGGTGCAGCTCACCAGCGGACGGTTCGCCATGCTCGATGACGGCGTCGGCTTCTCGCTGGTCCCCTGGCGGCCGGTGATCGAGAAGCGGCTGGGCCAAGAGGTGAGCGCCATCATCGACGGTGCGCGCGTGAACTGGGAACTCGGTCGTTCAAGATCCCGATCGCTCTGATCACTTTGCGCAGTTTTGCGCAAACTTGTCCGCCAGTCGCTCAAATTACGCGCACATCAAAAATATTTTGAAATATTTTTTGCACCGTTGATTGTGCGCTTGACTACGCTGGTCTACGACGCGCTACGCCAGGTTAAGAAAACACTGGAAATCACCGCAGAAATCACACTTTCCGTCGATTGACAGGCGCATCGCGGATGTCGATTCTCCACGCATCGGACTGCACGCGCAGCACAGATGGCGACGGGATGAATCGCAACGATGACCTCGAATAACATTTTGGTCGGTCAAGTCTTCACCGTCTTCGCGATCGTGATCGGCGGCGCGTGGTTCGCGACGCAGTGGACCGCTGCTCACCTCGGATTTCAGTCGCGCCTTGGCGCGCCCTGCTTTCTGTTCGATGGTGTGCCGGTCTACTACCCGTGGCGCTTGTTCCAATGGTGGTACGCGTATGAGGCCTATGCGCCGCAGGTCTTCAATCGCGGTGGATTGATCGCCGCCTCGAGTGGCCTGGTCGGAGCGGGTGCGGCGATAATCGGCAGCGTGGTTCGCGGTCGTCAGGCGCGATTGACGACGACGTATGGTTCAGCACGATGGGCGAAGTCATCGGAGATCGGCGCCGCCGGCCTCTTGAAGTCCTCCGGTGTTTTCCTCGGCCGGTTGGGTGGCCAGTATCTGCGTCACGACGGACCGGAGCATGTCATGGCATTCGCCCCGACGCGTTCTGGCAAAGGCGTCGGCCTGGTCGTTCCCACGTTGCTGACCTGGCCGAGCTCCGCGGTGATCCACGACATCAAGGGCGAGAACTGGCAGTTGACGGCCGGGTGGCGTTCGCGATTCTCCCACTGCCTGCTGTTCAACCCGACGGATGCCCAGTCGGCGGCCTATAACCCGTTGCTCGAAGTGCGTCGCGGTGCTAACGAAGTTCGCGACGTCCAGAACATCGCCGACATCCTGGTCGATCCGGAAGGCGCGCTCGAGCGGCGCAACCACTGGGAGAAGACCAGTCACGCGCTCCTGGTCGGTGCCATCCTGCACGTCCTCTATGCCTCGGCGGACAAGACGCTGTGTGGAGTGGCCAACTTTCTGTCCGACCCCGCCCGGACCTTCGATCGCACGCTCTTGTCGATGATGACCACGCCACATTTGGGCGATGGCCCGCATCCGGTGGTGGCGTCCGCCGCCCGCGAGGTGCTCAACAAGAGCGAGAATGAGCGGTCGGGAGTGCTGTCGACGGCGATGAGTTTTTTAGGCCTCTACCGGGATCCCACGGTGGCCGCGGTCACGTCGCGTTGCGACTGGCGGATCCAAGACCTCGTCGAAGGCACGCATCCGGTCTCGTTATATCTGGTGGTGCCGCCGTCGGACATCTCGCGGACCAAACCGCTGATCCGGCTGCTCCTCAACCAGATCGGTCGGCGCCTCACCGAAACCTTGGATGTCGGCCAGCTCGGTAACCGCAGCCATCAAGTACTGATGATGCTGGATGAATTTCCGGCGCTCGGGCGCCTGGACTTCTTCGAGAGCACGCTTGCCTTCATGGCGGGGTACGGCCTGCGTGCATTCCTGATCGCGCAGTCGTTGAACCAGATCGAGAAGGCGTACGGGACGAACAACTCGATCCTGGACAATTGCCACGTACGCGTCGCCTTCGCAACCAATGACGAACGGACCGCCAAGCGGATTTCGGACGCCCTCGGCACCGCGACCGAGCTGCGTTCGCAAAAGAACTACGCCGGCCATCGGCTCTCGCCGTGGCTCGGACATTTGATGGTCTCGCGTCAGGAATCCGCCCGCGCGTTGCTCACCCCAGGCGAGGTCATGCAGCTACCACCGCACCAGGAGGTCGTGATGGTGTCGGGGCATGCCCCGGTCCGGGCCCAGAAACTGCGCTATTTCGAGGATGAGAATTTCCGTGTTCGAGTGATGCCGCCGCCGGTCTTGGACTCGAAAGTCTACGCCGACCGGCCGGTGGCGCGTGCCGATGATTGGTCACAACTACCCTTGCCGGCACCCGCAGCGGCCGAGGCCGCCGCTCCGCCCATGGCTGAGAGGGACGAGGGCGGTCTGCATCGACATCCGCAGATCGGCGAGGACGGCGAGCGGTCGCCGATCCTCGAGGACGAGTTCCAGATGCTGGACGATGCGGAGCCTGTTCACGTACGCGACACGGCGCGCAACGCCCGGCAACTGCGCCGTGTTACCCGGTTGGCGACCCTCGATCCGAGCGATGGGCTCTCGCTATGACCCGCAAGCGCATCACCGTGTACTTGGAGTCCGATCACGACACGCGATTGACAGATTTCTGCGCCATGCGAGGTCTCTCCAAATCCAGTATGGTCGCCGTTGCATTGGCATCATTTCTATCCCCCGAGGGCGCCGACCGGCGCGAGGCGGCGATCGCGCGCCGGCTGGACAAGATTACGTCGCAGTTCGAACGTCTGAACCGCGATCAGACCATTCTGGTCGAGACGGTGGCGTTGTTCGTTCGCCATCAATTGTCTGTCACGGCGCCTCTGCCCGAATCCCATCAGGAAGCGGCCCGCGCGCAGGGGCGCGCAAGATTTCAGCAGTTCGTCGAACAGCTGGCGCGGCACCTGCAGCGGGGCGGGAGTCTGGTGAAGGACCTCGCGGAAGAGATCCAGCCAAGCGAGGAGCAATTTCACGTCGAACCCTCCCGCCAGACGTCGCCGGAGGTCACCTCATGAGCGACTCCCCTGCAGTCGGGCGGTCGCGCCCGTCGGTGAGCGATCGGCAGTTGCAGATGCTGCGCACGGCCTTAGGTCCGGACATTGCCGGCGCGCTGGATGACCCCGAGGTCGTCGAGGTGCTGTTGAACCCCGATGGGTCGTTGTGGGTGGATCGTCTGGGGTCCGGACGGTCGGCGACCGGGATCAACTTGCACCCGGCGACAGCCGAGCGGGTGATTCGACTTGTTGCGGCCTGCATCGGGGTGGAAGTGCATGCCCGGGCGCCGATCGTGTCGGCGGAGCTCCTGGAGCGGGGCGAACGGTTCGAGGGCGTGTTGCCGCCAATCGTGCGGGCGCCGACGTTCGCGATCCGCAAGCGCGCCGTCGGCGTGATCCGGCTCGAGCGGTATGTGAGCGAGCAAATCCTGACCCAAGCGCAGGCAGACCTTCTGCGCTACGCCGTGACGGCCCGACTCAACATTTTGATTGCGGGCGGAACGTCGACGGGGAAAACCACGCTCGCCAACGCGCTGCTCCAGGAGATCGCGGCGACCAATGACCGGGTCATCGTGCTGGAGGATACGGTGGAGCTGCAGTGCATAGCCGAGGACCACGTGCCGCTGCGGACCAAACCGGGCGTCGTCTCAATGGCGGAGTTGGTGCGTTCCACCTTGCGCCTGCGGCCCGATCGCATCGTGGTCGGAGAAGTCCGAGGCGCCGAGGCGCTCGATCTCATCAAGGCCTGGGGCACCGGCCATCCTGGCGGTATCGCCACCATTCATGCCGGATCCGCGTTGGGCGCCTTGCACCGGCTGGAGCAACTGATCCAAGAGGTGGTGGTCACCGTGCCGCGACCCTTGATAGCTCAGACCGTCGATGTCGTCGTGTTCATCGCCGGCCGCGGCCGCGCGCGCCGAATCGAGGACATCGTGCGAGTCACCGGCCTCTCTGGCACGACTTACGAATTGCAGCCTGTCACACAACTCAAGGGAGAATCGCCATGACCCAAACCCGTAATTACTCAAACCCACAAATGCTCAAAGCCGCCGTTGCGGGTTTGTGGACGTCCACTTTCGTGGTGCTGCCTGCGTTCGCCGCGGGATCCAACATGCCGTGGGAGGCGCCTCTGCAGTCCATCCTCGAGTCCATCCAAGGGCCGGTGGCCCGCATCATCGCGGTGATCATCATCATCGCGACCGGCCTGACGCTGGCGTTCGGTGATACCAGCGGCGGTTTTCGCAAACTGATGCAGATCGTCTTCGGGCTCTCGATCGCCTTTGCCGCCTCGTCGTTCTTTCTGAACTTCTTCACGTTTGCCGGCGGCGCCGTCGTCGCATGAGCGAGCCGCACCTCACCCAAGGCTTCGAAGTGCCGCTGCACCGGTCGTTGACCGAGCCCATTCTGTTGGGCGGAGCGCCGCGGTCGGTCGCCATCGTCAGTGGCACCTTCGCGGCGGCGATCGGCATCGGTCTGCAGGTCTGGGTGGTGGGGATCGCCGTGGGCGTGATCGGCCACATGCTTGCGGTCTGGGCGGCGAAGATCGACCCGCAGTTCATGGACGTGTTCGCGCGTCACGTGAAGTACAAGTCGACCCTGGACGTCTGAGCCATGTTCAACTTGAGAGAGTATCGCCAACGTCCCGTCACTCTCGCTGACTATCTACCGTGGGCAGGTCTCGTCGCACCCGGGGTGGTGCTCAACAAGGATGGTTCCTTCCAGCGCTCGGCGCGGTTTCGGGGGCCGGACCTCGAGAGCGCGACGGCCGGTGAATTGGTCGCGACGACGGCGCGCCTCAATAATGCCCTGAAGCGTTTAGGAACAGGCTGGGCCTTGTTCGTGGAGGCGGAGCGTCGACTGGCGGTCGAGGTCGCGCCCTCTGAGTTTCCCGACCCGGTCTCCTGGCTCATCGATCGGGAGCGCTCGCAAGCCTTTGGGTCGGGCGCGCATTTCGAGAGCTGCTACACCCTCACCTTGGTGTTCTTGTCGCCACCGGAATCGCGGGCGCGAGCGGGGCAGTGGATGATCGAGTCGGACGCTCCGGGGTCGGTGGACTGGCGCGAAACCTTGAGTGTGTTCGTGACCCAGACCGATCGATTCTTGAGCCTGCTCGACGGTGTGATGCCGGAGATCGCCTGGCTCGACGATCGCGAAAACTTGGCGTACCTGCACGCCACCATTTCGGCGGAGCGGCATCCGGTCGATCCGCCGGCAGTTCCGTTTCATCTGGACGCGTTGCTCGCGGATTGTGCTCTGACGGGCGGCTTGGCGCCGATGCTGGGGGATCTGCACCTTCGAGTCCTGACGGTGCGGGGGTTTCCCACGGCCACCTGGCCCGGACTCTTGGATGAACTCAATCGGCTACCGTTCAGCTATCGCTGGATGACGCGTTTCGTGTTCTTGGATAAGCATCAAGCCGAACGGGAACTCACCAAGCTGCGCCGGCAGTGGTTTGCCAAGCGCAAGAGCATCGTCTCCTTGCTGCGCGAAACCATCTTCCAGCAAGAGGTTCCGCTGGTGGATTCGGATGCGGACAACAAGGCGAATGACGCCGATGCGGCCTTGCAGGAATTGGGCTCCGACGACGTCTCGTTCGGCTACGTGACCGCCACCGTGGTCGTACTGGACGCCGACGCCGCAGTGGCGGAAGACAAACGCAAGCTCATCGAGCGCACAATTCAGAGCCGCGGCTTCGTCACGATTCACGAGACGTTCAACGCCGTGGAGGCGTGGCTGTCCTCCATTCCGGGGCATGTCTACGCCAATATTCGCCAGCCTCTGATCTCGACCTTGAATCTCGCCCATTTGATGCCGCTGTCGGCCGTCTGGGCGGGACCTGAGAAGAACACCCATTTCGATGCTCCGCCGCTCATCGTCACCCGTACGGACGGCTCGACGCCATTCCGGCTGGTCACGCACGTAGGCGATGTCGGGCACACGCTCATCGTCGGCCCGACCGGCGCCGGGAAATCGGTGTTGTTGGCGCTATGGATGCTGCAGTTTCGCCGCTATCCCCGTTCCCGGATCTTCGTGTTCGACAAAGGCGGTTCAGCGCGGGCCGGCACGCTCGGTATGGGCGGCGAGCATTATCACCTGGGTAGCGATCGAAGCATCGCCTTTCAACCGCTGCAAGATATCGATGACGAGGGCAGCCGGGTCTGGGCGGCGGAGTGGATCGCGGGTCTCCTGGGTCACGAGAACGTCGAGATCGATCCGGACGTCAAGGATACCGTGTGGTCAGCCCTTGGCAGCCTCGCTTCTGCGCCAAAGCGTGAGCGCACGCTGACCGGTCTCTCGGTGCTGATGCAGTCCAACCGATTGCGGCAAGCGTTGCAGCCCTACACGTTGAAAGGGCCGTACGGCCGGCTATTGGACTCGGACGAGGACCAGTTGGGTCACGCCGATATCTTGTGCTTCGAGATGGAGGAACTGATGCACGGCAAGAGTGCGGTCTTGCCGATCTTGACCTACCTGTTCCATCGGTTGGAGGCGCGATTCGACGGGTCGCCGACACTCATGATCTTGGACGAGGCATGGGTGTTCCTTGACGATCCGCTCTTTGCCGGGCGGATCCGCGAGTGGCTCAAGACGCTGCGCAAGAAAAATGTCTCCGTGGTGTTCGCGACCCAGTCGCTGAGCGATATCCAGCGATCGTCGATCGCACCGGCGTTGCTCGAGAGCTGCCCCACCCGAATCTTTCTGCCGTCGCCCCAGGCGACGGAGCCGCAGCTCCGATCGGTCTACGAGGGCTTTGGGCTCAATGACCGGCAGATCGAGCTGATCGCGCGAGCGACGCCGAAGGCCGACTACTACTACCACTCGCGCCTCGGGGCACGCCTGTTCGATTTGTCGTTGGGCCCGGTCGCGCTAGCGTTCGTGGCGGCAGCAAGTCCCGAGGACCAGCGCGCGATGGATGCGCTGTGTGCCGCCCCCGGTCGCGAAAAGTTTGCTGCCGCGTGGCTCCGGCACAAGGGCCTGGCGTGGGCCGCGGACCTGCTGCCCACCTTCTCACCTCACGAGGAACCCTCATGAAGAAAACGATTTCCCTGGTGCTCGTTGCCGGGTTGTCCTGTGCACTGGTACTTCCAGCACAAGCGCAGTTTGCCGTGATCGATGCCGCCAATCTGGTGAAGACGGGGTTGTCGGCAGAGCGGGCACTGAAGCAGATCGCCAACCAGGTCTTGAGCCTCGAGAACGAGGCGGTGATGCTCACCAACGAAGCCAAGAATTTGAAGTCGCTCAATTTCAACGTGTTGAGCCGACTGCTCGCGATCTACGAACAGACGAATCAGTTGTTGGCCCAGGCTCGGGGTTTGAGCATGACCCTGGAGCGGACGGTGGCTCAATTCTCGCAGCAGTATCCATCGGCCTATGGCGCCGGGGTCAACAATGCGCAGATGGCGGCGGACGCCTACGCCCGCTGGCAAAACTCGCTCGAGGCGCTGCGCACGGCCGTCAACGTCCAGTCGCAATCGAATCAGAACTTCGTCTCCGACACCAATAACTTGAGCGACCTGGTCGCTCAAAGTCAAAACGCCTCGGGCGCGTTGGGCGCGCTACAGGCGACCAATCAGCTGCTCGCGCTGCATGCGCGTCAGCTGATCCAGCAGCAGCAAATCGAATTGTCGCAGGACCGGGCGACCGCGATGGAGCAGTCCCGGGCGGTGGCCGCCCAGGAGCGCGCTCGGCAAGTTCGGTTGCTGTTCACCGCGGGCGGGGTCGCTTACGCGCCGCAGCCCGTCGGTGGATTCGGGCCATGAACGGTGAATGCGGTGTTTCGCTTCGCCTCCGTCCTCGGTACCAATCTTCAGTCAAGCGACCGCACCGATGAATAATCTGGACGTCATCGACCACTTCACCGATGTGTTCTCGCGGTACATCGATTCGGGCTTCGGCCTGCTGCGTGGGGAAGTCGGGTTCCTCACGGCGACGCTGGTTGTGATCGACATGACTCTCGCAGGCCTCTTTTGGGCCATGAGCAACGAGGAAGTCATCGCCAAGCTCATCAAGAAGACGCTGTACGTCGGCACCTTCGCCTTCATCCTCTCGAATTTCAATAACCTGTCGCACATCATTTTCCGTTCCTTTGCTGGATTGGGGCTGCTGGCAACGGGATCGGGCATGACCCAGGCGCAGTTCCTGCAACCCGGGTCCGTGGCGCGTGTCGGGGTCGCGGCCGGGCAGCCGCTCATCGCCCAGATGGGGCAGCTCTCGGGTTTCCCCGACGTGTTCCTGAATCTCGACACCATCCTAGTGCTCTTCTTCGCCTGGCTCATCGTGGTGTTGAGCTTCTTCGTACTCGCCATCCAGCTGTTCGTGACGTTGATCGAATTCAAGCTGACGACGCTGGCGGGATTCGTACTGGTGCCCTTTGCCCTATGGAACAAGACGGCGTTCCTGGCCGAACGGGTGTTGGGCGGCGTCGTGTCGGCCGGCGTCAAGGTGTTGGTCCTGGCGGTCATTGTCGGCATCGGCGGCGGTTTGTTTGCTCAGTTCAATCCGCCGGCCGGCGTCGATCCCACCATGGACAATGCATTGGCGCTGATGCTCGGCGCGATGGCGATGTTGGGTCTCGGGATTTTCGGTCCCGGGATTGCCACAGGATTGGTCTCTGGTGCCCCGCAACTCGGTGCCGGTGCGGCCGCAGGCACGGCGCTCGGTGTCGCGGGTCTTGCCGCTGCCGGCGTCGGTGCCGCCGCGGGCGCTGCGCGGGTGACGCGCTCCGGGGTCAGCGCGGCCTCCTCCCTCGCGAGCGGCGCGCGGTCCGCCTACCGCGAGAGCGCTGCGGCCTCAGGCGAATCAGGCATGGCGGGTATCAAGGCCGGCGTGGCGGGAGCCGCCCGCGCGGGCGCAGAGGCAGCAAGTTCCCGCGTCAAGTCGATGTTCACGTCGTCCAGTTCGCCGCCCAATCAATCATCCACTGCATCTGGAGGAGGTGATGAAGCGCCCGAATGGGCGCAAGAACTGAAACGCCAGGGTCGCGTCTCGCGAGGTCTGTCGAATGCGGCAAACACGCTCCGGTCGGCTGACCGGGGTGGCTCGGGCGCGAGCCCGTCTCTACGGGATGGGGAGTAAATGGTGATATTCAAACGTGCAGGCGTTCGGTACTCGAAGACGCCGGAACCGTCGACTCCGTACCAGGCGGCAGGACAGGTCTGGGACGATCGCATCGGGTCGGCCCGGGTGCAGGCGCGGAACTGGCAGCGCATGGCGCTGTGCTCGTGCCTGGTGTCGGTTGCCTTGGGGTGCGGCCTCGTCTGGCAGTCAACGCGAGTGAAGATCACGCCCTACATCGTCGAGATCGACGCGCAGGGCGAGGTGAAGGGGGTGGGTCCGGTTACGGACCACTATCAACCCACCGATGCCCAAATCGCGCACGCCTTGGAGCGGTTCATCCGGGATGTCCGGTCGATTCCGATCGACCCGGTCGTCTTGCGTGAAAACTGGCTCGAGGCCTATGACTTCACCACGCAACGCGGTGCCATGAGCTTGAACGAGTTCGCCCGCGCCAATGATCCTTTCGCCAGCGTGGGGCAGACCTCGATTGCGATCGAAGTCACGAGTGTCGTGCGAGCGTCCGAGACGTCGTTCCAGGTCCGTTGGATCGAGCGCAAATACGTCAACGGCGCGCCGTCCGTCACCGAGCGCTGGACGGCCATCTTGACCCTCGTCATGACCCCGCCGCGCGACGAAGCGCACCTGCGCAAGAATCCGCTGGGTCTGTACGTCGATGGGCTCAACTGGACTCGGGAATTGGACGGTAACAGCAATTGATCGAAAGGAGCAGTTCATGTCGCGGAAGTTGATCTCATTGGTGGGTTGCAGCATGATCGCAGCGTGTGCCCACGCGCCGCCACCGAAGCTGACACTCAAAGTCGCCGTCGAAGCGACGCGCATTGCCGATCCGGTCAAGCCGGTGGAACTCGTGGAAGTGCCTCAGCTGCTGCCGCTCCCAGGGCAGCTCAAGCCGCTGCCAACGGACGCACCCACAGAGCCGGATGGCACCGATCCCTTGAAGCGGGTCAAAGTCGCCAACGACATGGCGCGCGTGGAACCCGCGCGGGTGAATTTCATCGATGCCACGCAGGTGTGGCCGTACAGCCCCAATGCCCTGTATCAGGTGTACACCAGCCCGGAGAAGATCTCCGACATCACCCTGGAGGCCGGTGAGGAACTAGTGTCGGTCTCCGCCGGGGATACAGTGCGTTGGATCATCGGCGATACAACCAGCGGGGCGGGGTCGACCTTGCGGGTGCATGTGCTGGTCAAACCGGCTCGGCCCGACCTGCACACCAATCTCCTCATCAACACCAATCGCCGTACATACCATCTGGAGTTGTCGTCGACCCCGCAAACCTGGATGGCCTCGGTATCTTGGGCCTATCCCCTTGATCTCTTGATGCTCCGTAAGGCGGAGAACGTTCATGCTCAGACAGTGGCGCCGATCGCGGATGGGGTTGCGCTCGAGCGCCTGAATTTCGGGTACGAGATTACCGGTGACCTGACCTCGTGGCGCCCAGTTCGGGTCTTCGATGATGGCGAGAAGGTGTATCTGCAGTTCCCGGCCGACATCGCACAGGGAGAGATGCCGCCGCTCTTCATCGTGGGCGACAAAAACCAGGCGGAACTCGTCAATTACCGCGTGCATGCGCAGTACTACATCGTCGATCGGCTGTTCGATGTCGCCGAACTGCGGCTGGGCGGAAAGAACGAACGCCGGGTACGGATCGAGCGAACCGCAGCGGCCGGCGTGGTTCCCGGTAAGCATTCATGAGCGAGAACCTCAAGGAGAATCCGGAAGGGTTGGCGCTCCGTGCCCGGCCGCGACCGGTTACCCTATTGAACCGGCGGTCGTTGCTGATTCTGGTAGGGGGCGCCGGAGTTATTGGGCTGGGAGCTTGCCTGTGGGCGTTTCGAAAGCATCCGCCCGCACCGCCGATAAATGGGCCCGAATTGCGCTCTACGGAGTCGGTCACTCGGGCAGAGGGCCTGGAGAAGTTGCCGCGGGATTATGATGCGTGGCGTCCAATTCCGAAGCTGGGACCAGCCACCGGAGAGCTCGGACGTCCTGTGCTTCACGCCGAGCAGGATGCCGGAATGGAACTGCCGGAGGCGACCACTTTTCGACCCAATCCCGAGGAAGACGCTGATCGGGCGGCCCGAATGCGACAGCACGATGAGGCGGAGGCGGCGACCAAGGCGCAGGTATTCTTCCAGATCAGTCACTCCGGATACAAAGCCTCGCCGGTCGACCCGCAAGGTCAGACGGCCTCGGCCGGCGAGGCTGCAGCCGCAAATCCCGCCGCTCTGCCGGCCGGCGAATCCGGTGAAGGCGTGGACCGAGAGCAGATGCACAAAGCGGACTTCGTGAACGGGAAAGCGGATGCGAAGATCTATGCCTCCGAGGTCCTGCAGGAACCGCGGTCGCCCTATGAGTTGATGGCGGGGACCGTGATTGCTGCAGCGCTCGTCACGGGAATCAATTCGGATTTACCGGGGCAGACCATCGCGACGGTGACGCAGAATGTCTATGACACGGTGACCGGCAGTTTCTTGCTCGTGCCTCAAGGCTCGAGGGTCCTTGGGCAGTACGATTCCCAGGTGGCTTACGGCGCGCGACGCGTGCTGCTCGTCTGGACTCGGCTCATGATGCCCGACGGGTCGTCGATTACGTTGGATCGACTGCAGGGAGCCGATACGGCAGGATACTCGGGTCTCGAGGATCAGGTCGACTCGCACTGGGGACGCATCTTTGCCGGGGCGGCACTGTCGACCTTGCTAGGGGTGAATTCGCAGTTGATCAATACCGATCAGGCGGTGAATTCGGGGTCGGTAACGGTGGCAGTTCGGCAGAGCTCGCAGGACAGTCTCAATCAGGTGGGGCAGCAGATTACCCGGAAGAATTTGAATATTCAGCCAACCCTGGTCGTGAGGCCGGGATTTCCGCTGCGGATCATAGTCAATAGAGATTTGATACTGCGTTCTTTCTCTAAAGCGCAAATTTCGGAGCGATAACCTTGAAAATCAAATTAGGTAAGTTGCCGGATGCAACCAATGTCAAAGTGACAGTTGTTATGCACGCTGAACTTAAAGCGAAAATCGAGCGCTATGCCTTACTGTACTCACAAACATGGGCGCACGAAGTAGATTCAATTGGTCTTATCCCACATATGTTGTCTCAGTTTATGAATAATGACCGAGCATTTCGGAGACATGAAAATGCGCGTTCTTCGGGAATAACAGATAACGCCTAAGGTAGCTAAACTCTTCCGGGTGCGGTTTCGTCTCGACCGCAATAGGTTCGAGTCATCACTTGCCTCGACTCGCTACCAAGAACTTTCGAGCCAACGTGCATGCCATACATTGAATCCAGAATATCATGGTACGGAGTTCTGGTTTGCGCTACAGATCCGGTGAAGCGAGGATTGTTTCCGTGACCGTTTGGCTTCACATTTGCGCCTCGCGTCTTGAAAAGGAACGCGAATAAGAAACGAGCTATCATCTTGATGCGGAGAGCGCGGCAGTCAAAGCTGGCGGATGCGTTAACGGCTTGCGTCGCGAACACCCGCCCTATTTGGGCGATATTGGGGAAGAAGACATTGTTTTGATTAAGAGGCACGCCAGAATTTAAGGAGCGGTTATGAGTGCATCAGACGAACTGTATAGTGCGCTGCGTGAGATCGACGTTCCCGCGGAGAAAGCTCAAGCGGTGGTTGATGCCATCGAGTCGGCTAAAAACAAAACTGACGTGCGAGAGGCTCTGCAAGAGACCCCAGCCTTTAATAGCTTGAATGAAACAGAGTTGAAAAAACTGCGCGACGAGCTACTAGATCTTATGATTCAACACGCAGTAAAGGATTAAGTGTTAGCGGATTGCCGGTTAATGCTGAGCTCGCAATCGCTACATTTCCAATTATCGAATTAGTTGCCAGTAAAGTAACGGTATGGGCCAGCAATATCCGCAAGCAACCTATACATTGGCTGCGCCAGCGTCTTACGCACCCGCTCTCGCTTTCTGTAATCTCGCTGGCGCGCAGTAATTCTCATGGTTCAGCAACGGTAAGGCATCGGTTACAGCAGTCTTCCTAGGGTGAGTCAGCTGCTCGCCAAAGACGTTAGAATTTGTCTGGCTGTAACAGAAAAGTCACGCACTTTATTGAATATAGTGCCCTTGAATACTCTAAAGTGATGGGTCAGGAACCGATTGAGAATGCTGCTGGACGCGTTATCGCGATTGCTGCGCCGCCCTGAATCAGGGCCGGGTTCTCTGTGTTCTGGTAAAGGAACGAATGACAGTGCCAGGAAGGGTATCGGGGTTTCATTCTCTCTTCAAACAGCACAGGTAGAACAATAATAGGACACGGCTGTGCTGGTTCGTCTATTGCTTGGCGAGTGCGTCGAGCAACCGTTAGCACGGCCGAGACTTGGGAGTCTGCCGCGGCCCGGCCTGGAAGAACAGGCGCAAATTGAAGCTCTTTTCTGAAATAGCTGATTGAATCCAAGAAAGGTTTAGGGATAGATGAACATGTTCTACGTGAAAGCGATGCGCGCCTTGGCAGCATCCCTGGTGATGATGCTCGTGCTAACGGTGGTGTGCCGCGCCGACGACGAACGCCAATCGGTAGAGGAATTACGTAATACCGTCATTAATCTGCTGCAAACGCTGGTAGAACGAGGGATCATCTCCAACGAACAGGCTCAGCAGATGGTGAAATCCGCCCAGAGCAAGGCGGCTGCCGAGGCAGGCTCGTTGGCGAAGGACGAGCAGGGTGCCGTACGGGTGCCATATGTACCCCAGATCGTTCAAGACCAAATTGCCAAGCAAGTGGCTGAAGAGGTCAAGCCGGCCGTGGTCGCGGATGTGGTCAAGGAGGCCAAGGCAGAGAAATGGGGGGTGCCTGGCGCACTTGCAGACTGGTTGACGCGTACGCGAATTTATGGAGACATCACCTTGCGCGAAGAGGGAATCCTCTACAATAGTGGCAACGCGCCCGAGTACAACTACTACGCTATCAATCAGGCCGGTGGTATTTCACAGGCTGGCGTGAATGCCTTCCTTGACACGGACGAGAACCGTTACCGATTTCGCGGCCGCGCTCGCCTCGGCGTCGAATCGGATATCGCTGATTCGGTGACGGCAGGTATGAGGATCGTGACCGGCAATACGTCCGATCTTGTGTCCCAGACACAGACCTTGGACGGCACCGAGCCGTACACTATTGGACTCGATGAAATGTATATACGCTTGGATGAGCGTAACTCTCAGCGCTTCCCATGGTTGTCAGCGGTAGGTGGTCGATTCTTGAATCCGTACGACACGCCCACGGATCTGATATTCCACAAAAGCCTGTCTTTCACGGGCCTCGCCGCCACCGGGCGACTTGGGTTCGGTGACGGTAGTGTCGATCAATCGAACGTGTTTTTCACGGTGGGCGGCAACCAGCTGCAGGAAATCGAATTCTCGCCGGACGACAAGTGGCTGGTCGCCGCGGAACTGGGTACGAACCTACGTTGGGGCAAGGGACAACACCTGCTTGTCTCCGGCGCGTTCTACGACTTTTTCAATGTCACCGGCCGATTGAATCCCGCCAACGAGCCGGGACTTTATAATTATACCGCGCCGACCTTCCTGCGCTTCGGCAACACTTTGTTCAACATCGAAGGCAACAGTTCGGCGGTGTCGCAGACCAACCAGCTCTACGCGCTCGCGTCTAAGTTCCGCTTGGTGAATTTAAACGCGACCTACTCCTTCGCCATTGGGCGGTATACGTTGGGGGTTACTGCGGATGCCGTGAGGAATTTTGGTTTCAACGAGGCTGCGGTAGAGGCTAACACTGGTTACTATGTGACGCCGCGCACCAAGGGATACCAGACCGAGGCGAGCTTCGGATATCCCACGGTCACCCAAGCCGGTGCATGGCGCGCCACGGTGGGCTACCGCTATTTGCAGAACGATGCAGTAATCGACGGCTACACAGACTCCGACTTCCATTATTTCGGCGGTACAAACGCTCGGGGTTACTACTTGGTCGGCGACTATGGTCTCGCCCATAACTTGTGGCTACGATTTCGCTACCTAAGCGCGAACGAAATTGATGGTCCCACTTTTGACGTTGACACTGTGCAGTTCGACGTCAATACCCGCTTCTAAAGAGTCTTGACAAGGGAGCGCGCTTTCCATTTGCCAGGCCAACGCATCATTCTCGTCAGTGCCAATCTCAGCGGCGGCGAGTAAAGCAACTTCTATAGAATTATTTGCCGGCCAACGGCAATGAAAACAGCACCGCGCATCTTGCTGGTCCAGACTAAATGGATCTGAAGATCGGAATTACACTTCACTACGTTCAGGCAATAGGGACATCTGATGAGTCCAAACGTATCCGGCATGAGGAGAAGTCATCAGTTAGGGGTCGAATGTCGGTGAAAACGGCAAACAATGGGCCACCACAATCAAGATGTCGACCTGCCGTTTCATCACTTGCCGGTCATGGTGGCCTGCGGGGATTGTTTCTATACGTCTTTGAGCGCGGCTTCACAATCGGTGTTTGTCCCGGCTCAGCTCATGAGCTCCGAGGTGACACTTTGTAATGTTGGCGTCCAACATTGATTTGGCTACCGTTATGTAGGCCGGGCGATGGAACACGACCGGGTCGCCGATGCAATACGGCGAGATGTTCAGGCGGGGCAGGCGCATGGCGAGGAAGGCCTTGGCGCAGCGACAAGCGAAAACTTGAAAGACGAATCGCTCATGCCCGGATTCTGGGCGAACCGCCGAGCGCTTGATTCCGACCCACTCGGACAGGCTCGCGAGGAGACACCGATGAGTTTGCGTATTGTATTTGGATTAGACTTCAAAGTCGTGCTTGAGCGCCGTCGCTATCTGATAGTGTGACGGGACTGTGTGAAAAAGGCGACGTATTGATGCATCAAGCGGTGGCGTGGCATGGATGGCCGCAATAGTAAGTCGGAGCAAGTCGCGCATGTTAAGGCGGAGGAGGTTTTCCAAATAGTTCAGCAGGATCTTCAAGCTGGATTGGCGGGAGACGATATCGTGGAAAAAGCCGAGCAGCTCGTCTTCTGAGAAGAACAGGGGGAAATTTTGCGTGCTGTGAAAACCAAAAACCGCCTTGTTCAGTACACCGGTTTCGAAGGAAAAACGTCGGGCTACGTCCGGCGGCGCAAATGCGATTCCCATCTGTTCCAACTGGGCGCGGTGCGTCCTACATATCAGCATGTCCTCGGCTTGATGCGTTTTATCAGAAAAACCCACCGAAATGTCTGCTGCACGGATGGCATCGAGCAGTCGACGCGATCGCAAACTGAAGCCGCCATTGCCGACCGCGTACTCCGGTGGTTGTCCCTCCCATGGCGCACCGATGTAGTCATATCGGAGAAATGCGTTATCCCATTGTGCTGGTGAAACCGGCATTCCGTCCCACTGAATCAGTAGAAAATGATCCTCTTGTACCACCTCCGGTAATACCCGAAGAACGATATCGCTGTACTCGTTGAGCGACTTGATCGGTGCAATCTTGTGAAACTCGGCGCCAGGGAAAAATGGCATATCGGACAGGGTGTAAAGCTTCGAAAAATTTGGAAGCCTCGTAGTACGCCGGATGGCAAGCAGTGGTATCACCTTATCCGGAAAAGTATCAATGATGACGGCGGAAACGCGAACCATGTTTTTCTAGCGCTAGCGTGCGTGCACGCGATGCCCTTGTGAATCGACGAGTGGCTCGGCGTCATTCTTGAAGAAGGGACCTTTTTGTGGAATTGGGAGAATATCCAGAATCACCTCGGAAGGCTGGCGCAATTTCACACTCCAGGCAGTGTTCATAATGGGTCGATTTATAATGATGGGGGATGATGCAACATTTTTTTGAGCAATTCATTATCCGTCCAGCGATTCCCGCCGCGACCCAGGTCGTCATGGGGCGTGCTTTTTGTCGAAGAAGATCGCGAGGTCGAAGACCCATCCGCTGGATCAGAGATTCCAGGGTCGCTCGATACGGAAGGGGTTTCAGGTACTCTATGATCGTGGCATCAATCCCGTGTTGCGGATCAGCCCTAGGGTGTTACGAGAAGTGCCGCCGGCTTGATTGTGATAGATCGTGACTGGGTTGGCGGATTCAGACATGGAGAGCCTCGGAGGGTTCATCGCCGACGGAGCGGTTGCAAGACACCGAGAGCAGGTAGCCAAATGCGGCCACCGTCTCGGCGAGCCTCTGAGCGGGACCCCTGCGAATGTGCGTTGACATTTGCCGCATCGGCGATTTGAATATCAGATGCGCAAGGCTTTCAGGTGCGCAGGAACCCGCGATCTGGATTGCCGCACACTCATCCGCGTCACCCCACGGGACCCGTACTCGAAGTGTACTCAATTAACCTAATTCCCCATATGTTGTCTCAGTTTATTAATAATGACCGAGGATTTCAAAGCCAGGAAAATGCTCGTACTTCAGGAGTACTCGTACTTCGAGAATAATGGATAACGCCTAAGGCAACTGAACGTTTCCGGGCGCGGCGTCGTGTCGACTACACTGGGCTGGAGTCATCAGTTACGTCGGCTCGCTACCAAGAACTTTCGAGCCAACGTGCATGCCATACATTGAATCCGATGTATCATGGTATAGGGTTCTAGTTCGTGTTACAGGTCCTGTGAAACGAGGATCTTGAGGTCAGTCTTCGCTGTCGACATACGTCGCCACGTCGAGAGCGTCCTGGTCACTCAGCGAACTAGATTGTCCGAACGGTTGAGTTTGTGTCGCGGTTCACGTCAAGCCGGACAAAATGCCTGTGCTAGAAAGAGAGACTTTCACTGCCTAGGCCGCCTCGGTAAATCGCTGCTGGTTGGTCATTCTACGATGCGCACGGGCCGCAGCTATTCGCCGCGCGCGCTCGTCTCGAACTTCGTCCGGTTGACCACGATGCCAGGTCACCGGCGTCATGTAGCCTAAAGTCGCATGTAATCGCTCTTCATTGTAATGCTGCACGAGCTTGGCGATGATCGCTTCGGCCTGCAGGTAGTTGTCGCCGTAGTCGTTGTCGCTTTCGGCGCGCACGGTGCCATTGAAGCGCTCGACGATGCCGTTCGACTCTGGGTGCCGCGGCTTCGTTTTGATGTCGATCAGGTTATGCGCCTTGATCACCGCCGCGACATCGCGGTTGACGAACTCACTGCCGTGATCGTGTACGACCCGGGGCCTGGCGTCTTTGGCTGCCTCGAGCGCCGCTTGGAGCTCGACCGCCACCGACTTGCCGTCGAGGCTCATCAGCAGCTTGTGGTGCACGATGTAGCGGCTGTAGGCATCGACAAAGCTCACCAGGAAGTAAAATCGTGCGGCGACCCACACGTACATGACGTCGGTGTGCCATTGCTCATTCGGCGCCTTGGGCCGGAAGTGGTACTCACCGCTCGAGGCTGTCGATCGCTTCCAGCGCGATAATAGGTCGGCATCGCTCAAAACCCGGTAAACCGTGCTCTCCCCGACGCAGGCCGTCCCCGCATCGACCATCATCCACGTGAGTTTGCGATAGCCGATCTTCGGGTACTTGAGGGCGAACTCGCAGATCGCCGCCCGCTCCTCGGGCAGCACCTCGTACACCCGGCAGGGTTTGGCCGTCTGATCCACCAGGCTATTGCGCCCCTTCCACGCGTAATAGACACTGCGCGGCACACCCAGGGCGGCGAGTGTCCGATACACCCGCCACCCGGAACGTCGCTTGGTTTGCTCAACGATCTGCATCACGGCTGCCTTCGTCTCCGCCGGTACGCGGTATAAATCGTCCAACTTCAAATCTTTTTTTTCAGCTCCAAATTCTCCGCCGTGATCTCGGCGATCACCGCGCGCATACGCTCGAGCTCTGCCTTGTGGCGCGCCTCCGGGTCATCCTTGCGAGGCGTGCGCTGTGCGTCGCGCTTGAGTGCCACGGCCGAGCCGCCCTGGGCCACCGCGCGCCAGCGATAAAATACCGACACCGCCAAGGCATGGCGCCGGCACACCTCGCTCACGGTGACCCCGGGCTGGTCCGCTTCCTTCAAAATCTCAAGCTTCTGCTCTGCCGTAAATCGTCGATGTTCGCGTTTCGTCATCCACTTCGCTCCGTCTGCGGGGCGCCCGCAGCAGCTCGAAGTCTCTCATTTTCCGCCTAGCATTTTGTCCAGAAGTCGCTGAAGCTACACAGTTTGATGCAGCTTGCTGCTTTCGAAATAGTGGCCATCTCCGCCCCCCGACTGAAAGACTTCGGACCCTACACCGCTGGAAATATCACACTCCCATCTGGCGCGGATTGACGCGAACCACCGGTTCCATGGCCTTGGGCGCAGCGCGACTTGTTAATGGTCGTGCGGCTCCCAATGTCCGGTGGCCTCGGCGGCGTCGCGATCTGGGGATAACCCCTCCCGGGCAGATGAGAGTTAACGACAACGCCGGTTGCGAGCCAATATGAATAGGTATCCAAAGCCACTAACACCTTTGAGCCCAACGGCGGCGCCTTTCCACTCAAGCTGTAGCGAAAGCAATCCTACATTCGTCGGTCGTATGTGATGACACGCTGATTCTTAGTTCGATACACCGAGAAGCTCACGTAAGCCGCCCACAGGGGCGCGGAATCGGCTTGGCGTCCTGCATCGAGATGACAGCTACTGCAGTTAAGTCCTTTAACTCACATAGGGCTTGGCGAACGTGCCAGGATGTTCGAAGATCTGTCGACCCAAAACCACAAGCTTAGCGAATTCATCATTCGGGATCGCCGATTCATTGGGCGGGGTACGTGTCGGGCGCAACGGAGGCGTCGCCGACGCGCTCACGTTTGATGTTAATGCGTTGATCGCAGGAGCCGCCAATGCCAATCCCAAAAATACAAGTTCGCACGCGCGGATTCGATGGAATAGCCGCACTATCGATGTCTAGAGCGTTCTCGGCTTCGTCGACCATTCATTACAGTGGCATCAAGGCATAGCCTCGTTGTTGAAGCAGCGTGACCGTCGTCAAGGCCGACAACGTGAGGGTCACGTCATGGGATATCCAGGAGGTCTCGAAGTTGCTTTCGAGTACTGCCTGTCCACACACGGCCACATCAACGCCGACCTCCCTCAGCTTGTGAATCAAGCCGGAGTTCGGGTTCACGACACCAAATTTTGCCTGGTAATGGGCGTCATCGAGCATGGCGGCGGTCGTGGGTCCCGAGGCGACGGCCACAAACTTCAAATGCGAGATCGGAACGCCCGCGGACACGTACAAGTTGACGGTGCGGGCCACCCGGATCAATGAAGGATTGACCTCTTGCGGCGAATCTGCGCTCTTGGTGAGTGCAAAGACCACTTTGTAGTTGGCGTCTTTGGGCGGTTGATACGCGGCATCGGGCAGCGGATGCATGGCACCTTCCCCGGGAACGCCGGGTGTGATGGTCGGTGGGTTGGCGGCATATGCCATGGGAGCTAGTCCTGCCAGCATGCCCACCACCCAGCAGACACATCCAACCGGCCGTCGTGCGCGACCGAGCTCACTCGCAAACATAAAAGGCTCCTATTCATTGAAGACTTCACGATCCATCGACAGTCTCTGTGACTGAGACGGTGTGTCGCTTGCGCTCACTCACCCAACCGTAGAGTGCCGAGCCAACCAGCATGGCGCCCACGAACCAAAGCGCTTCCGGACTTCCAATGGCAAGACCCGCAATAGCGGGTCCGGGACAATAACCGGCAAGACCCCAACCTACGCCAAATAGTGCGGCACCCAGTATGAGCTTCCCATCGAGCGAATATGTTTGAGGGACGACGAACTGAGCGGCGAAGAGTGGCTTTTCCCGGCGCAGGATGATGCGAAAAGAGATGAGGGTGACCAAGACGGCACCACCCAATACAAAGGCGAGTGATGAATTGAACCTACCCAAAACATCGAGAAATCCGATCACTCGCTGCGGGTCGGTCATCCCGGAGATTACCAGACCGAAGCCAAACAAGGCGCCCGACACAACGGCACATATAAAGAATCGCGTCATGGGAGAACATTGCTCAAATGGCGGGTAATGAGAACGGTGATCATGGCGACCACCATAAAAATGATCACGGAGATCAGTGAGCGGAGCGACAGTCGCCCGAGGCCGCAGACACCGTGACCGCTCGTACAGCCGTTTCCCATGCGGGTGCCGACACCCACCAGCAATCCAGCCAAGATCAAAACGCCGAGGGGAAAGGCGCTGCGATGCGGTCGAGAGCCCGGGAAATAGTGAAAAGCAACCGCTGCTGCGCCACAGAGTGCCGCGAGAAACAGCATTCGCCAAGTCATCCCACTTGATGAATTCGGAAAGATTCCATTGATGATGCCGCTGATGCCGGCAATACGGCCGTTGCCCGCCAGCAGCAGCGTTGCAGAGCAGCCGATGAGGATGCCTCCCGCCAAGGCTTGATAGGCAATAATCACAGCCGTCGCCTCATGCCGTTCTAGTCCGGCCTATCAGCCGGCGACCTCATCATTGCGCGCTCCTGACCCGGATACCAAAGGTCATGTCGATCACTCCTGTAGCAAGGATTTGAGCCCGGGATGCCAGTCGGCTGCTCGCGATGCTCTGGGCGTTAGAACAGCGGCGAACACGGCCGCTTGGTGAGAAGATTCTCGTACTAGCATCGGTGTACGGGGCGCCACCTGGCCGCATGCCAGATAGACGGTCTCGAGCGCGCGGCGCCCCCGACCCGCAGTAAGCGAGTAAATAACCGACTTCGACGCCTTGCGGCCCGCGATCAACCCTGCGTCGCGTAATTCGCCCAGCTGTTGAGACAGCGTGGGTTGGCGGATTGCCAATGCAGATTCGATTTCGCTGACCGATCGTTCCCGTTCGTCCAGGAAAACCAAGATCTTTAGGCGGTTGGCGTTGCCAAGCATTTTGAAACTTTCCGCGATTTCTTCGGCTCGGCGCAAGGCGTTGGCGCCAGGGGGTGACGCGCCACGACTTGAGGCGACGGCAGACTTCGCTCTTTTCGGTCCATTCCTCATTTTTTGCTTGCCTTGGGAGCATTCGTTTTGTAGACCTTGGCATGGTAATACCAATCCGACGCACCCTCTTGACTCGCCATCGCCGCGGCTCCGGCATATGTTCCCACCACAGCTTCGAGCATGGGATTACCGGGATGCCAGTTTTCCGGAGTCAAGGCATCGTGTTCGTCGCCGGCTTGCAGTGCAAGCACCAGGCGAAGCAACTCGTCGATGTTGCGCCCCGTGGTCATCGGGTACCACGTGATCGCGCGGATGACTCCAGTCGGATCAATTACGAAGGTCGCTCGGACTGTCGCGCTGCTGTTCGCGGCCGGATGCACCATGCCGTACGTGCGCGCGATCTGCAGTCCCGCGTCCTCGGCGATGGGAAAGGGGATTTCGACGCCAAACTGCTGCTGAATGTTCCGCGCCCAGGCCAGATGTGAAAAAAGGCTATCAACTGACAACGCAAGTAGATCACAGTTGGCAGCTTGGAATTGGGGATAGGCCTTGGCAAAAGCAATGAATTCACTGGTGCATACGGGTGTGAAATCGGCGGGATGGGAGAAAAAGACCAACCATCTTCCCCGGTAGCTCGAGAGTTGGCGCTCACCCATCGTGGTCCGAGTGACAAAATCTGGCGCATGGTCATTCAGCAGTGGCGGTGCCGTTGCTGTGCTCTCATTGGCTGTCTCATGGTAATTCATCATCGTCTTCTCTCCCGTTTCAATGATCCGTCTGCCCCAGGGCGCGCAAGTCGCTGAGTCAGACCTCAAGTGTGCGCGTTCCAGAGCGTTTTCACGACCAGACCCACCGCGACCACAGCGGCGAGGGCAGCGAATCCTTGCTGCAACCTGGGACCGGCGATCTTGGGTGCAATGACGCGGCCTGCGAGCATGCCGAACAACGCGCCGAGCGCAAAGGGCCACGCGACTGCAAAATCCAGATTCCCGCTGAAGGCGGAGGAGGCCGCCGCAAAGCTCGAGACCAAGGCGACCACGAGAAGCGAGGTGGCAACAATGGAATTCATCGGCAAATCGGTCGTTTGGCGCAGCGCCGGGACAATCACAAAGCCGCCGCCCACGCCCAAGAGACCGGACAGAAAGCCCGTCGCCAATCCCGAAATCGCCAACGCCTTCGCACACGGGGCATTCCACACGAACCGACCCGTCGCTTCGTTCAACTGACAGGGTGCCGCATGACCCGCGCGTGGCGCCTCGCACACAGTACCCATTGCCGCGGCGGGCGCGGGCCGCGCCTGGCGATACATGCGCCACGCGACGTACATCAACACCGCGGAGAACACCAGCGCCAAGAGAGCGACCGGGGCGCGATGAGCCAGATACAACCCCAAGGGCGTAATGAGTGCTCCGCCCGCCGCCATGACGATGGCGGCGCGATATCGAACGCAGCCCTGCCGCAAGCCGATCGCGGCGCCGAGCGCGGCTGAGGCGGCGACGGCGACCAGAGCCACCGGCGCCGAACGGGCAACATCCCAATTTAAGGCAAAGATGAGGAGCGGCACGGCGAGGATCGCGCCGCCGGCGCCGGTCAGTCCCAAAATGAGTCCAACAAACACCCCCAGACCCGTAACCACGACTCAGGCCCTGCCACACGCCAAGTTGGCGGGCACCGCCACATCCATCATGGTCGGATTGGGCAGGACGAGAGCATGCATGAGGGTCACGTATTGATCTTCGGTCTTATTGGCGAGCCGCGGATTGTGTCGCCGTTCCTCCCCGATGCTCGAGGCTGTCCACCCCTTGTAGTCGTGTGCCGGATAAACCGTAGTCTCATCGGGCAGATCAAATAGCTTATTTACGATCGAGTTCCATGAAGCCCGCGCATCGCCGCCCTGAAAATCGGTGCGTCCAGAACCGCGAATCAGCAACACATCGCCGGTGAACACCACAGGCGTGGGCTGGTCCTCCAGTACGAAGCTGAAAGACTCATTGGTGTGCCCTGGAGTGAAGATCGCGCGCAGCTTGATGCCGTCGGCTTTGAGTCGCTCTCCGTCCGCCACTCGATAGGACACGCATTCGGCCTTCGTCTGCTCCCCCATCACCGTGACGCAACCCACGGCATCGCGCAGGCTGCCGAGCGCGGTGATATGGTCGGCATGGGTGTGCGTATCGATCGCTGTGACCAATTTGAGTTCCAAGTCCGCGATCACCGTCAGGTACTGCTGCAACTGCTCTTTGACGGGATCAATGATGACCGCTTCGCGTCCCACACCCGACGCCAGCAGATACGTGTAGGTACTCGAGGCGGCATCAAATAGTTGTCGAAATAACATGCTGAACCTCGAGGTTCATTAATATACTGATAATGATATACCATTTTCTTAATAAATGATCTGTGGACAGCCCTGAATGTTCGTAAGTGACGGTGACTGTTCCTTCGGAGCTTGTCGGGCAACTCCGGGTGGCGCGAACGCGATGCCCGCCGATTCCAGCTCGAGCGGTGCGTCCAGCAAATCAGCATGTCCGTCCCTTGATGAGCGCTATCGGAGAGACCTACCGACGCATCGATGACTGGCTCGCCGTGCTCCGTAAAGAAAGGACGTTTTTGATTCGATGGCGCGCCGCGGGTTGCTCATTCCCGACAGCACTAGGCTGCAACCAAACAGGGCGTTGGCGACGGCGCCACATCGAAAGAAGGGCGCATTAATACCGAAACTCATCCCGGAAGAGTTTCTTTGTCTTTGATCCGCGCGTCCATGTGCCGTATTGTCATGGCCACATATCGCAGCCATAAGGTATCAAGATGGGAGACGGATAGATTGTCAAAGCTATCCAGCAATGCGCGCGCGAGACGAATACGGTCGTCGACAGGTAGATTCAACAGTTTCTCCTCGAGTGTAGAAATGTCACCCGAGATTCTAGTGGGTCCTCGCTTGCCTTTTTTTGCTGCCATGCATACCTGCCATTTAAAATTCTTGAGTACATGAATCTAAGCAATTACGGAGCGGCGCTTGTTCAATCCCGAATATTGAATTGCCAGATTGAAAGCGCGCCGCTCTCATGTCGTATCCTAACGTTGAGGGATAGTGCTAGCTTCAAACGCAGGTTGCAATGTTGACGTTTCTGCGAAACGCCCGACAACCCGCGATATGTGCCCCCGTCACCAGCGTTGTCCGAGGTCGGAGGTACGGGCACTATAGGCGTACCTTAGGCGCGTTGTTCACGCGACGCCTGAGTTGGCTCTTTCTGTTCTGCGCGCCGCTGGTAACATGAGGGCGTCATTGAGTGGCGGATACATGACATGACCCAAAAGCCGCCATTCATACTTGGATGTGTATTGATGCGCCCTCTTGCCCTTTTCTTCACGAGCATATGCATGGTCGCGGCGCTGGTCGGATGCGCTGGGTTGGGTATGTGCGGATTAAGCGAGTGCCCTGCGGATGCCAGGATAAGTGGTGAGTTACGCGCGCTCTTTGCGCAATCCCCCGCACTTGGGCCTCCAAACTTGATTAGCATTCAAACTGTCCACGGCGTGGTATATCTAAGAGGTATGCTGTCCACCCCATACCAGATCGCGGAGGCGGCGAGCATCGCTGCTCAGGTGCGAGGCGTCATGGACGTGGAGAATTTGCTGTACATGGATAACTCCCGATAGTCAGGTCGACCACACGCCTCAGGGCTGACGAAGTCTGATTACCGCCGGCGAAATTCCGAGTGCCGCTCAATTAGCTCTTGGGCTCTTATAGGCTTGCTGATCTCTAAAACGAGCGGCAATGCCTGATAGTGAATCGAAAAATTACAGGGATTAGCTGCCATTGAGCGGAGCGCTATTCTGGCGTGTGACTTTTTGATCAGTGGCAATGTGGCGAAAAAAGCAAAATTGGTAATGTAATTGTAATAATTCTGCCTAATCATGCGGGCAAGAATCAGTAGGGTGATGTCGCATAAATGCAACGACGTGCGAAAAAATAGTACACCAGGAGCAATATGAGGGACCGAATTGGCTGTTCGCCCACATGCATTGAACGGCGTGCTGCAGTTCGACGCAGCGATAAAGCCAAAGTAAGAATGGTCTGTTCCAATGGTCGGATTCTCGATATTCACCCAAACAAGAAGTCTGCTATTTGGTACCAACGGAGTGTGATATGAGCAATCTCAATCGAATCTTTCTATCTACGATAGAGCGCGACGAAATTGGCGCACGTAGCGCACGTTCGTTTTTGGAAGGAAGCATCCTAGCGGCTGCACTTCTTGTCGCGAGCAGCGTCGCGCAAGCGCAGACTGCGTCACCCACCGCCACTCCGGCACCTGCAGACGAAAGCCTGACTTGGCACGGCATCACTCTCTACGGCATCGTCGATGTCGATTTTCAGGATGAAACCCACGGCGCGCCCTTCAACAACTACTGGTTCGCGAGCGGCTCCGAGATCGTGCAAAAGAATAGCAATAATTCCGTGTCCGGCTTTGCCTCGAACGGCATGAGCCAGTCGCGCATTGGATTGCAGGGCAAAGAGCCGTTGCACTTCATGGATTGGTCGGCCGTATTCAAGCTCGAGAGCTATTTCAATCCTTCGTCGGGTCAGATCAGCGACGCTTTGAAATCCGTCGCCCAGAACAACGGCCGCGCGCTCAGCGCGCAAAGCACGAATATCGACTCGAGCATCGCCGGGCAGCCGTTCGAGCAAGCCTTCGTCGGCTTCAGCTCGCCAACCTATGGAACCTTCACGTTTGGTCGTCAGAACACGACGCTGGCCGACCTAATTGCCAAATATGACCCGCAGCAAAACGCGTATGCTTTCTCGCTGCTCGGCCTGTCGGGCACTCCGGCCGGTGGTGGCGACACGCAGGACCGGCGCCTCGACAGTTCGATCAAGTACGATGGTCATTTCCTAGATATCGTGCATGTTGCCGCGCAGGCGAAAACGCAAAATTCATCAGCGGCGAACTATGCCGCGGGCGGCAGCGGCGAGGCTTTCTCCGGGTTTGAGGTGGCGGTCGGCGCGCAGTACGCCGGTGCATCTGCGGATGTGTTCTACACAAAGATGAAGGATGCGATTTCGGCGGGTACCCTGAGCGCCGCGCAAGTGGCGGATTTGCCGGCGTTGGGCCTTTCTTCTCAGAACTCGGTCGCTGGCACGGTCTCCGACAACGCTTCCTACGGTCTCATGGCCTCCTACGACCTCGCCCCGATGGTCCCCGTGAGCCTCTACGGCGGGTTTCAGCACATCGTCTACATGAATCCCTCGATTCCATTGGCGGCGGGATTCGATGATATTGGCGGATACGTATTGGCCGTCGTCAACAATACGGCCTATGTCAAAGCCGACAAGGAGTTGAACGTGTACTGGTTGGGCGCCCGGTATTCACCCACACCGCAAGCAACACTTGCAATTGCCTATTATGGAGAGAAGCAATTTGCTTATGCCACCGGCAAGACTGAGGGCTGTTCGACCGTGGTCAGCGGTTCCTGCAGCGGAAACTTCAATGCGGCGTCCTTATCGTTCGACTATCACTTTACCAAGCGTTTCGACTCCTATGCCGGCTTCATGTGGTCGAACGTGTCGCATGGTCTCGCAAATGGGTACCTCAATACGACGAACGTCGATCCGACCATAGGAGTCAGGTTCTCCTTCTAATCAATAGCCCGCGGGGCTCTTACGACGAAGTCTTAGTTGTAAGACCCTGATAACTTATTCGCTTATCCACTTTAGGCGCTTCACAGCAGCCCAGCTTAAGTTGGTCAAGTGGACGCCGGCTTTCTTTCCAACTGAAGCTTTTCGACTTCGTGTTTGGTAAACCGTGCATCGTAGATTGAGCGACCATCGAGCGTACGCGCGACCACCGTGGCGGTTACCACCGTGACGATCAGGGGCAAGATGAAGGACCGATCGTGGCCGGTGAGTTCGATCATGAGCACCACTGCCGAGATCGGTCCATGCGTGGTGGCCGCAAGCACGGCGGCCGCGCCTAAGACGGCGAATAAGCCAGTGGGCGCGCCCGGCGACGCCAGTGACCAGACAAATCCCAAAGCACCACCCAGCAATGCGCCCAAGGCCAGCGACGGTGTAAAGAGACCCCCGGGCACGCCGCTGCCCAAACACGCCACGGTCGCCAAAGGCCTCAAGAACAGCAGCGTCAGCAGGAGGAGTGGAGAGACTTGGTTCATGAACGCCAGCTGTGCGATCTCCTTGCCGTTGCCCAGCAACTGCGGAAAGACGATGGAGGTCGCACCCAGCGCTCCTAAAACGATGATCGGGGCGACGAGTCGTCGCCAACCGGTCGGCTTGTTGCGGTCAGCCCAGGCCACGAATTGTACGTAGCCCACCGACACAACGCCCGCAATGGGTCCGGCGATCAATGCCCAAGTCACGACTGACGCAGAACTGGGGTAGGAGGGAATGAGATAGGTGGGAGCATCCGGCAGCACCAGCCAGGAAACGGCGGTGGCAACGGCCGATGCCAGCAGCGCCGGCAATATCAGCCTGAGGGCCAGCACGCCGCGTAGCACCTCCAGCGCGAACAAAGCCCCACCCAGGGGCACCCCGTACGCGGCGGCCATGCCCGCTCCCGCGCCGCAGGCGACGAGCAACCGCCGTTGTTCATCAGAGAGGCGGGCCCGGTCCGCCAATTCGTTGGCGATGACCGCACCAGTTTGCTTTGGCGCGCCCTCACGTCCCAGCGAAGCTCCCATCCCGACGACGAGGATGGACAGCACTGCACTGCCGAGAGTGCGCACCGTCGGAACGCGTCCAGCGTTCAAGGATATCGCCTCGGTGATATCGATACCGTTCCCGCTGGTCAGCCGGCGCAGCACGATCTGACCGGCTCCGGTCAAGAGTCCCGCGCATAGTAGAACCCACAGATGGTGCCACGTGCTCGCCCGCGCGGCGGCTTCGAGCAGGTTGGGTCCCGGCCATGCGACGTGCTGGACCCATTCGAGCATCTTCGTGAGGACCGCGGCGCCAATGCCGGCACCGACTCCGGTGAACAGCACCGACCCCCAGAAGCGCAGCGCACCTGGGGTGGAAAGCGTCGGCGGAATACTCGGGTCAATATCCACGGTTGTTGCCAGAAAGAGAACTCATGGTTGACAAGACGGCACAACTCGCGCTGCCTCGAGTCGGCTGAAAAACCTGAACGGAAGCAGCGAGGGGGACCATCGCTTACGCAGCACCGGGTCGTTGACCGCTAGGAATACCTTCGTAATTCATGTATGCCAGAATTATTTGTGATGAAAACCGGAACGGAACAGCAATCGGCACGTCTATGTAGTTTATATGGGCGTCGCGAAAACGCGCGCTTAGTCGAGAAGTTAAACCCACGAGATTGAATATGACCATGACTAGATTTGTCGATCGAAAAAGTCGAAGAAATTTCCGACTCGGAACGTTGATCGCTTTTTGTCTCGGGATGGGAGCTCTTGCGGCCTGTCAAACGCGCAGCCAAAGGGTGGTACAACACGAAGATAACCTCGCAGCCGCCGGATTTATCGTGCGACCCGCGAACACCCCCGAACGGCAAGCCATGCTGGCGAAATTGCCGGCGAATCACTTCGTCAGGCGGACTCATGGCGACACGATCCACTACGTTTATGCGGACCCGCTGGTATGCGGCTGTCTCTACGTCGGCTCTCAACAGGCATATGACCAATACAAGCGGGACCAGCAGCAACGGCACCTCGCGGATGAGCAGCAAATGACAGCCGAGACCTATTCCGACGCGTCGTGGAACTGGAACGCCTGGGGCCCTTGGGGACCTGGATATGGGTTTGGTTACGATGTTGGGTATGGATGGTAGAGGCGCCTATCCCGCTTGGCTGAACGACATTGGTGACATTGGCAATATGATGCTCACCGAGGTTCCCTCATTGGCCTTGCTATCGATGCTCAATTGGGCGCCAATCAATTCCGCCTGTTCACGTAGCCCGACCAGACCATAGTGACCTTCGGGAATGGATGTGGGGTCAAAACCGACTCCATCGTCCTTGATCCGTAACTCTAACGTGCCCTCTTGAGCGGTATGGAGTGCGATTGTCACGCGAGATGCCGACGCGTGACGCTCCACGTTGCGCAGCGCCTCCTGGACCATCCTCAACAAAGTTTCGGCGCGTTCATCGCCAAATCCAGCCGCTGCAGGGTCGATGTGTAATTCGCCGATGACACCGGTATGGTCCGTAAAACGATTCAGAGCGTCCGACACGGACGGTCCCAATCCCGTTTCGCGCACCGTTTTTACGCGCATTTGGGTGATGGCCGAGCGTGCGTCTCTCAACCCGGCATGCGCCAGTTCCTCAGCCCTCGCGAGCTCATTTTCTAAAAACTCCTGATTGTGATTCGGTAGTCTTCGAATGAAGCGGATCTCACTGAGTATTGCCATGAGCGAGTGCGCCAGGGTGTCGTGCAGGTCGCGCGCCATCTTCAGGCGCTCCCTGACGATCGCGGCGTAGCGAGATTCGTCGGCAAGGCGCTCGACTTCCCGCGTCCGCACAGCGACTCGTCGTTCCAACTCTGCGCTCAAGGTCTTTAGTTCGCCGCGTTCCTCATCCAGTTCGTCGATCAATTTCGAAAAGGCAGCACCCAGTTGAGCCACTTCATCCTGCCCCGCGGGCACGTCGATTTTGGCATGCGGCGTTCGTCCAATCGATGCAACCGATAGCGTAAGACGTTTAAGGCGACGCGTCAGGTGCAGCGCACCGATTGCACCCAGTCCTGCGGTGGCTACACCGAGTCCAATGGACACCCAAAGGATTTGTGCCGCCACCGCATTCGCCCGCTGATAAACACGTTCACGGGGCTCGCTGAGTTGGACCTGTAACCCGAGAGACGCCCACTCGGGCCCGAGATTGAGCGCCGTGCGCGATACGAGCGCCACTGATCCGCCCTGAAGTCGCTCAAACAACGGGCCATTGGCGAAAGTATGAGTTGGGGCGGCTTTCGAAGCCAGCGGGCCCTGTTCCTTGAGTGGTTCCGCGCGCCATGGTGACCCGCGAACGTCATCCGGGCCAATCAGTACCAGCCCGGCTCGATCCAACACGTACGCCTGCGTGGTCCAGCGCGCGTTGACTTCATCGGTGAGACGCTGAGGATGATCCGGCGTGCGTTGCAAGGTCAAATGCGCGGCGATGACCCCCGCTATCTGACCCCCTGAGTCTTCGATTGGAACCGCGATATCTCCGAGAGCCATGGTGTCCTGCAGGGATATCGATAACCCGGTACCGGTGGGTTGGGTAAAGTGGCCGATGACCCCTATCCACGGCCTCTTTATTCCAGTTTCAAACCAGGGTTGGGTATTGACTGGCGTTCCGATGAGTGAAACATCATGCGCGTCGACGACACGACCTTCCCGATCGGCAACCGCAACCCATTCAAGTTGTGGATAAGCATAGACCAGTTCTTCGAACACATCCCGCAATCCTCGGGCTTGCCCAGTCCGTTGAGCGGCGCGTAGGACAGCGCCTGCCGTACGCACTGCGCCCAAGTGGGAGGCGATCGTCACGGACATGTCCGAGCCGAGCTGATCGGTCTCGAGCGACAGGCGTCTGGCATGCTGTTCGAGGACATTGTCGCGGGCAATACGGCCGACCCAGATGGCGGCTGCGATGGAGAACGTCATCGTGAGCCCGATGATGAGGCTGATCGCGCCCGCGACCAAACTGCGTCTTGGGTCAATGACCGACAGGAGTAAAGGCGTTCGTCTGGTCGGCTTTGCGAGCTTCATAGCGCATGACGGTATCAGTTGCCAACAAGAGGATACAACGCGCGTCCTCGTCACGCGCACGAACCCTCAGCACTGAGGGTGGTACACGATTGACTTGGAAAAAGCTAGTGCCGGTGGGCATGATCAGCAAGTGACCAACGGCACTTCCAATCAACGATGAGTCGAGGAGATCATCCCGCCATGGCAACATCAACAATCCGAGTGGTGATCGCCGATGACCAGGCGTTGGTGCGCCGGGGAACGGCATTGCTCCTGTCCATGGCGCCCGACATGGAATGCGTGGGTCAGGCCGCTAATGGGGAAGAGGCCGTCAAACTGGCCCAGTTGCTGCGCCCCGATGTGATCTTGATGGATCTTCACATGCCGGTAAAAGGCGGCGTCGCCGCGACCCGGGAGATCACCCTCGCCCAACCTGCCACTCAGGTGTTGGTGCTGACGACGCTGGATGACGATGAAACCGTGTTCGAGGCCATTCGTGCGGGCGCGCAGGCCTATTTGCTCAAGGATGCCAGCGAGGACGAACTGCTGGAGACCATCCGTGCGCTGCGCCGGGGGGAGTCTCGCCTCACGCCGCAGATTGCCCGCAAGGTGATGGATCAATTCAGACACCTGGCCGGCAGTGGGGCTGCCGTGACGCCGACGCGGGGCGGCCCTGCCGGCGAATCTCGAGCGCCACGCCTGGCCTCGCTCGACTCGGGGTCTGCGACGGAAGAACTCACGGAAAAGGAGGTGCGCGTGCTCAACTTCATCACCAGCGGCTTGAGCAATCGAGAGATTGCCCATGCCCTGTCGCTGGCGGAAGGAACCATCAAGAACTATGTCAGCATGATCATGCAGAAACTTCATGCCAATACGCGCTTAGAGTTGGCGCTCCGAACCAGAAGGGGGTAGCACCGCGCATGTCCTTGCCGAGCTATGTATTGAAACATCCCTATACGGTCGCCGCCATGTTGGCGCTGCTGTGCATTTTGGGCATCGGTGCCGGACTGAAGATGCCCGTCGATATATTCCCCGAGATCAATATTCCGGTCGTGAGCGTCGTCTGGACCTATAACGGCATGAACGCGAACGACATTCAGAATCGCATTCTCACCCTCCATGAACGACAGATGGCGTCCCTGGTCGACGATATCTCGCGCATCGAAGCCAATAGCTACGACGGGGTCGGCGTCGAGAAAGTGTATCTGCACGAGGGCGCGGACGTCACCCGCGCCATCTCACAGTTGGCCAGCAGCGCGTTAGTCGTCCTCAAGTACATGCCCCCCGGCATCACCCCGCCGCTGGTCCTTCGTTACGGCGCCACCGACGTACCCATCATTCAGCTGAGCCTGTCGAGCAACGCGCTACCAGACACCAAGCTCAACGACTTGGGTCAGAACATCATCCGTCCGGACCTGGCCGTGGTGCACGGCGCCGAAGTCCCTTACCCCTATGGCGGCAAACCGCGCGTCATCATGGCGGATCTCGACCAGCAGGCGCTCCAAGCGCGAGGCTTATCCCCCTCGGATGTCAGCGAGGCGCTGCTCAATCAAAACGTGATCCTGCCGGCCGGCGACGTCAAGATAGGCTCGAAAGACTATACGTTGACGATGAACAACAGCCCAAATGTCATCGAGGCGATCAACGACTTTCCCATCAAGACGGTGGGCGACAAGACCGTGTTCATGCGCGACGTGGCGCATGTGCACGACGGATTCCAGGTGCAGACCAATTCGGTGTCGGTGGACGGTACGCCCGGTGCCTTGATGTCGATTCGCAAGACCGGGGGTGTCTCGACTCTCGCGGTGATCGACGGGGTACGTGCCACGCTCCCGGATATCAAGCGGGTGATGCCGGACAGCGTGAACATCAAGGCAATTTTCGACCAGTCGATCTTCGTCAAGGCGGCGCTCAACAGCGTGGTGTTGGGTGGAGCGATGGCCGCCGGGCTCACCGCGTTGATGATCCTGCTGTTTCTCGGGAATTGGCGGTTGACGCTCATCATTCTTGCGTCGATTCCGTTGTCCATCATTACCGCGGTTCTCGTGATGTACATTGGCGGCCAGACGCTCAATACGATGACGCTCGGTGGCTTTGCCCTGGCTGTCGGCATCCTGGTAGACAACGGGACTGTGGTTATCGAAAACATCGAGCGTCGGCTGCAGGAGGGTGATCGGCTGGAGATGGCCATCATCGCGGGCGCGGGCGAGGTGGGTGTGCCTACGATGCTCTCGACCCTATGTATCTGCATCGTTTTTGTGCCGATCTTTCTCCTGGAGGGAACGGCCAAATATCTATTTTCGCCGTTGTCGTTGTCGGTATGCGTCTCGCTGCTGGCCAGCCTCGCATTGTCATTCACCCTGGTACCCGTTCTGTTCAAGTATCTGATGCGATCACAGGTGGAGTCACACCCGCCGACCGAGGTGTCGGTGAGCTTAGGCGAGCCGCGCATCTCGGAAGAGCTGGGCATGGCGGAGTCATCCCCGCCCTACATCGAAGTGCGCGGTTCCTCTCAGCCGGCCGGCCGCGTGATGCCAAAGCGAAATATCTTCAGTGCCATTCACCATGGGTTCAACGAAAAATTCGAAAAGTTTCGCGAGAGTTATCGTCATTATCTGACGTGGATGTTGTCGAATTCGAAGCCGGTGGTGATCTTCTTCGCTGTGTTGATGGTGGCCTCGCTGCTGCTCTTTCCGGCCCTCGGCCGGGATTTCTTTCCGCAGGTCGACGCCGGGCAGATGCGTTTGCACGTGCGCACGCCGCCTGGAACCCGGCTGGAACAGACCCAGGAATACTTCTCGCAGGTCGAATCGGCCATCCGCCAGATCGTCGGTGGGAAGCAGATCGACGTGATCCTCGACAACATAGGGCTGCCCTACAGCGGCATCAATATCGCGCTGAGCGATTCGGCGACCATCGGCCCAATGGATGGGGAGATCCTCATTTCGCTCAAGAAGGAACACACGCCCACCGCGGACCTCACGGCGACCCTCAGGCGGGAATTGCCGCGCCGCTTCGCCGGGATGGAGTTCTTTTTCCAGCCGGCAGACATCGTGGATCAGGTGCTGAACTTCGGGCAGCCGGCGCCGATCGACATCCGCGTCTCGGGACCCGACAATGATCAGGCGTACGCGGTCGCGGTCAAATTGGCGCATGACTTGAAGCCGATAGCCGGGATCGTGGATGCGCACATCTTCCAAGTACCGGATGCACCGTCCTTGTCGGTAAACGTTGACCGCGATCTCGCAAGCCAGCTCGGCATGGATCAGCTGGGGGTGGCTAACAATGTGTTGGTTACTACGAATTCGAGCGCGCAAACGAAGCCGAATTTCTGGGTTGACCCGCGCAATGACGTGAGTTACCCGCTGGTTGTGCAGATGCCCACCTACAACATTTCGTCCTCGCACGATCTGTGGTCGATGCCGCTGTCGGCGGACGCCGATCATCCGACGAATCAATTTCTGATGAACGTCGCGAGCTTTAGCCGGGGCGCGATCCCGATGGTGCTGTCCCAGTACAACCTGCGCCCGGTCTTCGATGTCGACGCGGACGTGCAGGGGCGCGACTTGAATTCAGTCGCCCAGGACATTGACAAGGTCATCGCAGCTGACCGTCCAGACGCGTCGAAGGCGATCTCGATCACCTTGAGCGGTCAGGTGGAAACCATGCGCACCAGCTACACGGGTATTTTCTCAGGTATGGCTTTTGCGGTGGTGCTGGTCTACCTGTTTCTCGTGATTAACTTCCAGAGCTGGGTGGATCCGCTCATCGTGTTGTTCGCGGTGCCCTTTGCGCTGGGTGGGGTCATGTGGATGCTGTATTTGACCCATACCCACTTGAGCGTGCCGGCGCTGATGGGCACGTTGATGTGTATCGGGCTCACCACCGCCAACAGCATCTTGGTGGTGACGTTTGCCAACCAGCGGATGGACGCCGGCGACAATGCGTTTCTGGCTGCCGAAATCGCTGGGTATACCCGGCTGCGACCCGTACTCATGACCGCTGGCGCGATGATTCTCGGAATGATTCCGATGGCGTTGGGCGTGGGCGAGGGCGGCGAACAGAACGCCCCGCTGGCACGCGCCGTCATCGGCGGGCTGTTCTTCGCGACCTTCGCGACGCTGGTCTTCGTGCCCATCATGTACCGGCTGTTGCCCCACAAGCCGCGTGTCGCGCCCACGACCGCCCCGACCGATGACCTTGGCTCCGTGGGAGGTGCTCATGCGGCCACCTGAGCGGCAGGCGGCGCATCCCGGCATCAGCGGATCGCACGGCGGCGCCTAGCCCATGTCGATCGTCGGTTACGTCCTCAAACACCCCTATACGGTCGTCGCATCGCTGGCGCTGATCTGTATTCTCGGCATCGGCGCTGGCATGCGGATGCCGGTCGACATCTTTCCGGAAATCAACATCCCGGTGGTGAGCGTCGTCTGGACCTACAACGGGATGAATGCCCGCGACATCCAAAACCGAATTCTCACGTTGCACGAACGCCAGATGGCTTCGCTGGTCGACGACATCTCGCATATCGAGGCCAACAGCTATGACGGCGTCGGTGTCGAGAAGGTCTTCCTGCATGAAGGCGCGGACGTCACGCGTGCGGTGTCACAATTGGCCAGCAGCGCTCTGGTCGTCCTCAAGTACATGCCCCCGAACATCACGCCGCCGCTGGTGCTGCGCTACGGGGCGACGGATGTTCCCATCATCCAGCTGAGCTTGTCCAGCAAAGTCCTGCCGGATACCAAACTCAACGACCTGGGCCAGAACATCATCCGGCCCGACCTTGCGGTGGTCCATGGGGCAGAGGTTCCCTATCCCTACGGCGGCAAGCCGCGCATCATTATGGCGGACCTCGACCCGGATGCGCTCGAGGCGCGCGGCATATCGGTCTCCGACGTGAGCAGGGCGCTGCTTCACCAGAACGTGATCCTGCCGGCCGGCGACGTGAAGATCGGCGCGAAGGATTACACGCTGGCGATGAATAACAGTCCGGACGCGATCGCGGCGATCAACGCATTTCCGGTGAAGACGGTCGGCGACCATACCGTGTTCCTACGCGACGTTGCCTATGTCCACGACGGGTTTCAAGTGCAGACCAACTCGGTGTCTGTCGATGGCACGCCCGGCGCGCTGATGAGCATCCGCAAGACCGGCGGGGTGTCCACCCTTGCGGTCATCAATGGCGTTCGGGAAGTGCTGCCGGAACTCAGGAAGGTGCTGCCCAGCAGCGTCGACATCAAGGCGATCTTCGACCAATCGGTGTTCGTCAAGGCGGCCTTGAACGGCGTGATCCGCGAGGGCCTGATTGCCGCTGGACTTACGGCCATGATGATCCTCTTGTTTTTGGGCAATTGGCGCCTGACGCTCATCACCCTGACCTCGATACCCCTGTCCATCATCACTGCCGTGCTGGTGATGTATTGCATGGGGCAGACCCTCAACACGATGACGCTGGGAGGATTCGCGCTCGCGGTCGGCGTGTTGGTGGACGACGGCACGGTGGTGATCGAGAACATCGAGCGGCATCTCGGCCTCGGCAAGCACCTGGAGCCCGCGATCATCGACGGTAGGGAGGAGGTCGGATTCGCCACGATGCTCTCCTCGCTCTGCATCTGCATCGTCTTCGTCCCCATTTTCCTGCTCGAAGGGACGGCAAAATATCTCTTCTCGCCGTTGTCCCTGTCGGTCTGCCTGTCGCTAATGGCGAGCTTCTTTCTGTCGTTCACGCTGGTGCCGATTCTGTTCAAGTATTTGATGCGCTCGAGCGTGGCGGCGCATCACGCGGCGCTGGCCCGCGCGGCGGCCGGTCAACCCGCCGAACCCGGCAAGCGCAACGTCTTCAGCGCTTTTCATCAACGCTTTGAAACGGTGTTCGCCTCGTTCCGCGAGGGCTATGGGCGGGCGCTTGACTGGGCCCTGGCGAACGCCCGCATCACCGTGCTGTTCTTCATCGGGCTGATGGTCGTGTCGCTAGCGTTGTTCCCTGCGCTCGGTCGCGACTTCTTTCCGCAGATCGACGCGGGTCAGATGCGCTTACATGTCCGCACCCCGCCCGGCACGCGCCTCGAGCAGACGCAGGAATACTTCGCCCAAGTCGAGGCGGCGATCCGGCAAATCGTCGGTCCCGACCAAGTTGAAGTCATTCTGGACAATATCGGGCTGCCCTACAGCGGCATCAACATCGCCTTGAGTGATTCGGCCACGGTCGGCCCGATGGACGGGGAGATCCTCGTCTCGCTGAAGGAGAACCACTCGCCGACGGCGAGTCTCACGGCCCGGTTGCGCCGCGAGCTACCGCGACGCTTTGCCGGGCTGCAATTCTTTTTCCAGCCGGCCGACATCGTCAATCAGGTGTTGAATTTCGGCAAACCCGCACCGATCGACATCCGGGTGTCGGGACCGAAAAACGACGAGGCGTATGCCCTGGCGACCAAACTGGAGCGTGACCTCAAGGCAATTCCGGGAATCGTCGACTCGCACGTATTTCAGGTGCCCGACGCGCCGGCGCTCACGGTGAATATCGATCGAACCATGGCTTCGCAGTTCGGTCTCAGCCAGTTGCAGGCGGCGGGGAATGTGCTGGTCTCGACCAATTCGAGCGCCCAGACCATGCCGAACTTCTGGGTCGATCCGCGCAACAGCGTGAGCTATCCCTTGGTGGTTCAGACACCTACGTACAACATCAACTCGATGCAGGACCTTTATTCCATGCCGCTGATGACCGCGGACGGCAAGTCCCGGGAGCAGATCCTGATGAACGTCGCTAAGTTCGGCCGTTCCACTGCGCCCCTGGTGCTGTCGCAATACAACATTCGGCCGGTGTTCGACGTGGATGCCGACGTGCAGGGCCGCGATTTGAACTCGGTAGCCGCGGACATCGACAAGGTGATTGCAAAGGATCAGCCCGATCCCTCCAAAGCCGTGTCCATCGTGCTGAGCGGCCAGGTCGAGACCATGCGGACCAGCTACAGCGGGATCTTCTCCGGCATGGCGTTCGCCGTCGTGCTCGTCTATCTGTTCATGGTCGTCAATTTTCAGAGTTGGATCGACCCGCTGATCGTATTGCTGGCGGTGCCCTTTGCGCTGAGCGGTGTCATGTGGATGCTGTACCTCACCCAGACGCACCTGTCCGTGCCGGCGCTGATGGGAACGCTGATGTGCATCGGATTGACGACGGCCAACAGCATCCTCGTCGTCACTTTTGCTAATCAACGCCTGGAGGCGGGCGACAGCGTCGGTGTGGCCGCCCAGCAGGCGGGTTATACCCGCCTGCGCCCCGTCTTGATGACCGCCGGCGCCATGATTCTCGGCATGATTCCCATGGCGCTTGCCATGGGGGAAGGCGGCGAGCAGAACGCGCCGCTGGCGCGGGCGGTGATCGGTGGATTGCTGTTCGCGACGTTTGCCACCCTGGTGTTCGTCCCTCTCATGTTCCAGCTGTTGCCCCACAAGGCACGAGCACCCTCCCATACAGTCCCTGAAGGAAACCTCCGTGCAACCGCATGACCCCGTAACGACTCCACCCCATACCGATCAATCCAGGGAGACGGGTCAGAAGATTCGCCGCTTCGGCATCATTGTCGCCGTTGTCCTGATCCTGGGCTTTCTGATCGTGCATTTCATGAAATCGCGCGATGCCAACGCCGTGGCCGAGGGCACCACCCAGACCTCCTCAGCGCCCGCCCTGGTGAATGTGATCACGGTCGATCAGGCGCCTGCGGCGCTGTCGCTCAAACTCCCAGGTGCGGCCGCCGCCTGGTATGAGAGCACCATCTATGCACGTGTCGACGGCTATGTCGGCAAGTGGACGGCGGATATCGGCGACACGGTGAAGAAAGGGCAGGTGATGGCGACCATCGAAACGCCGGATCTCGACGCCCAGTTGGCGTCCGCCGTTGCCAAGGTGCAATCCGACGAGGCGCAGGTTCAGGCCGCGGAATCGGCCTTGAAGCTCGCGCAGATTACGTATGAACGATGGCGAGACTCCCCCAAGGGCGTCGTCTCCGAGCAGGAACGCGATACGACGAAGGCGAACTTCGAGGGAGCCGTGGCGCGTTTGAACGCCGCTAAGGCGCAGTTGGCGGTAGACAAGGCGGACGCCAAGCGCTACCAGGTGCTTTCGACCTTCAAAAATGTGACCGCTCCCTATGATGGCAAAGTAACCGAGCGGCAAATCGACATCGGTAATCTCGTGACCGCCGGCAGCAGCTCCAATACGACGCTTCTGTACAAGGTGGCGCAGAACGATCCGATGCGCATCTTCGTCAACGTGCCGCAAAGCGCGGCGTCCGACATGCAGGTCGGCGTTCAGGCCAAAATCACCGCCGGCAATATCCCGGACCAGGTTTTCACCGGCACGATAACCCGCACGGCCGATGCCATCGACCCACGCACTCGCACGCTGCGGGTGGAAGTAGACCTGCCGAACCCCAAACAGCTGCTCGTGCCGGGCACCTATGTGGATGCGGCGTTCGAGATTCCCACCCGCGGTTTGCCCCAGGTTCCCGCAGCAGCATTGGTGTTCCGGGCGAATGGACCGGAGGTGGCTGTGGTCGATCAAAACAAGCAAATCCACTTCCACAGCGTCTCGATTGCGCGAGACAACGGCAACTCGGTTGAAATCCAATCCGGCATCCAGCGGGGTGACGTGCTGGCGCTCAACATCAGCAGTCAGATCGCCGAGGGCGACAAGGTCGAGATCAGTCAATCCAAGTCCGGTGGCACCCATGTCGTCGCGTCCAATAAGTAGGCGTATCGCGTCCTGCGCGCTTGGGGCGGTGATCTGTTACGTGCTGCATGGCTGTGCCGTCGGTCCGGATTACCGGACCCCGAAGCTCAAGATGCCGGACAGCTTCGCAGTCCAGGCGGCCAAGGCGCCGGCGTCGGTCGCAACGAGTGCGGCGCGCGTCGATGTCACCCGTTGGTGGGCGTCGCTGGGGGATGACGAACTCAGCAGCTTGATCGACCGCGCGATCAAGGCCAATCCGCAAATCGAGATCGCCCTTGCCAGGGTTCAGGAGGCACGGGAACAAGAGGTTGTCATGCTCGGATACGCCCTGCCGGAGGTGGAGGCCAGCGGAGGCGCAGCCAAGGGTACGGGCAGCGATCTTGCCCGCGGCCGGGCGGATCAGTCGCTGATCTCAGCGGAAAATGGTGCGGGCGGGTACACGAAGGTGACTCAGGTCTATGGCTTTGCCGCGGGCTGGCAAATCGATCTGTTTGGCCAGTATCGAAGAGAGTTTCAGGCGGCGCGCGCCGACGCACAGGCGGCTGAGGCGGCCCGCAACAATGTGCTAATCAGCATCGTCGCCAATGTGGCCCGGGCCTACGTCGACATGCGCGGGGTGCAGATGCAACTGGCGGTGCTGCAGAAGAACGTGGACGTCGCGCAGCGCTATGTCGATTTCGTCACCAGCCGATATAACCTCGGGATCACGAATGGCCTCGACGTGACGCTCGCGAAGCGTCAGTTGGCCACCCTTCAGGCGCAGGTCGCACCATTGTCCTCCCAGATCGACCTCGCCCAGTACATCATTGCCATCTATTGCGGCGAATTCCCGGAATCCATGGTTGCGGAGTTGTCGGCACCAGGGCAGGTACCCCAGGTTCCGGAAAAGCTGGACACCGGCGCGCCACTCGATCTGCTACGGCATCGTCCGGATATCATCGAGGCGGAGCGGCAGTTAGCCGGCGCCACTGCGAGGGTCGGCGTGGCTACGGCGAATCTCTTCCCGCATCTGGCCATCACCGGGGCGGCGGGCTACCAGGGCCAAGGACTGGGAACCTCGCCGTCACTCAAGAGTTTCATTTGGTCCGCCGGCCCCGCCGCGTCCATTCCCATCCTCGACTTTGGTGCCTTGGACGCACTGGTCAATATCGCCGACTACAACACCCATGCTCTCTTGATGAATTACAAACAGATGATTCTTGGCGCGGTGAACGACGTTGATGCGGCCAGCAGTGCCTATGTCGCCCAGCAAGATCGGCTGAATCATCTGAAAACCGCGCTGGACGCCAGTCAGGAATCGGTCAGTTTGGCGTCCCAACGGTTTGATCGCGGGTTAATCGACTCGCTCAACGTGATCGATGCACAACGCCAGGAATTTCTCCTCGAGCAGGAGTACGTGGCAGCACAGCAGGCGGCAGCAGATCAATTCATCGGCTTGTACAACGCCCTGGGCGGTGGCTGGGAAGACTATCAGCAGCTGCCGAAGATCCGTCGTCCACTTCCCGCGGTTATTGCAGCGTTGGTGAGGTCCGCGAAGCCCAACTCCGCGAAGGCGGATGATGTTGCCGAGGGTATGTCGCCAGAGTAATCGTGGGGAATTCTGCTCGAACGACGCATGGAACCGAGGTCTCGTTTGCCAGTCCACTCGATATAGAGCTATCGGAGATTGTTATGGAAAATGCCTATGTTGCACCTTCGCGCACTCGAGAAGCGGCCCGGCTGACGGTCCGGACTTGTTATTCGGACGACGCCGATTTGCAGCCCGATGAGCCCGCAATCTATGCACTTACAGACTTTGAGAGAGAGTACCCGATCACGGTCCGTCCGCAGCGGTCGGTTCGGGACGCCTTGCATGATATGACGCGGCTCGGCGTTCATGCGCTCCTCGTGACTCGCCCGGAACCAGATGGCACCGGGGAACAGGTGCTCGGGCTCGTGACCGCATTCGACATGCGGCGGGCACGGCCGAGTTCCCGACTCGTCGCGAGGTATGGCGAGCGGCGGGCGGTCGCCTCGGTTGATGCCGTCATGACGGTTTGGGACGATTTATCGTTGGTCCGCTACGAGTCGCTGCTGACACTTCGCGCCGTGGATTTATATGAGAGATTCCAGGGCACCGGATTGACGCATTTGCTCGTTATAGAGTTCGGGAATGACGGATCCACGCTCGCTCGAGGCCTGGTTTCGCGAGCGAGTCTCGCAAGGCGACTCCGACACGATCCGGTCGGCGACGACCGACACGTCTCATTCCCGCCTGCACATTGATATTGGGGAAACTGGCCGTTTAGAGAATTACTAATACGGCCCCTAGTAAGAATACTAGTCGCCTTGTGCGGCTTGTGGTGAGGTCCCCGCCGAATCTTCAGCTGCGCTTCGGGCAACCGAGCGAATCAGTAATGACACGAGACCTAGGTACACCAACGCCAGGAGTACGATGCTCAAATATGTGATGCGGTGCGCTCGCGATCGAACGGTCGCAGCCTCGTGGGAATGTCGGTGGCATCCCGGGTTTTGCATCGCTGCAGACTAGCCGGCCAAGATTAAAAAACAACCAGGACCACATTAAAATTTTAATGATCTTCTAATGCCATTCTAATGATAGGGCCGTGAAATGTGATGAGCGTGGAGCCACCGTGCGAATACTAATAGTCGAAGACGATCGGAAGTTGGCCGATATCGTGGGCCGGGGACTCCGCGCCGAGCGTTTCGCCGTCGATATTGCCGGAACCGGGCGCCTGGGGGAAAATTATGTCCACGCGTATGCATACGATCTCGTCATCCTCGACCTGATGCTCCCGCAAGTGAGCGGCACGGAGCTGTTGCGGCGAATCCGCATGTCACGCCCCGCGTTGCCGGTGCTCGTTCTAACGGCGCGCGATGCCATCGAAGATAAAGTCTCCAATTTCGAAGCGGGCGCGGACGACTATGTGACGAAACCCTTCGATTTCGCAGAGTTACTGGTACGGATCAAAGCGCTATTGCGGCGGACGCCAGTGGAACGAGTGGATGTGCTGCGAATCGCCGACGTGGAATTGAACCGACTCACGCAGCAGGTAAAACGTGGCGGCCATCGCATCGATCTGACCGTAAAGGAGTTTTCGCTCTTCGAGTACCTTTTGTGCTCGCCGGGTCGGGTGTTTTCGCGGACCATGATACTCAATCATGTCTGGGACCAGAGCTTTGAGGGTGTGACAAACATCGTGGACGTCTACGTCCGGTACCTGCGAAAAAAGCTGGACGAACCATTCCCCGTGAAGCTGATCCACACGGTACGCGGTGTTGGATATTGCGTCCGCGACACGGAGATCGAGCGCCAGACCGCAACCGAATGAATCCACAGTCGCTCGTTTTTCGCCTGGGAGCGTGGTACACGATCCTTCTGAGCGTAATCTTTGTATTACTTGCGACCGCCACGTTCTATGGTTTACAGCATTACTTGCGCTCAAACCTGCGGGATTCGTTGAGCCGGCGCTCCTGGCAAGTCGAGCAAATTGTGCGAGAGGCGCCTGCCGAATCGCCGATTGAGGTGATCGCCTCCGAGATCGAGACCCGGGTGGCGCCGGAATTCAACAATCGGTTCGTGCGCGTAACCCGTGAACCCGGAGTGGTCGTCTATCGCTCGGGCCCACCGGCAGACCGAAGCTTCGACCCTTCAATGATTGGCTCGCCTGACTTCGCCAAACTGGCGATGAAAGGGCCTGCAACGCTGATTATGAGCGATCAACATTTGATGATGCGGACGGTTGCTGTAAAAAAGGATTCGGCCGCCTTTGTCGTCGAGTTTGGCGTCTCTACGGCGTCCATGGAGGAGGTGCTCAATCGACTGCTCGATCTATTGGGATTGCTGCTTCCTCTATTGATCGTCTGCGCAGCCACGGGAGGTTACTGGCTGGTCAGTCGGGCATTGCGCCCAGTGGACCGCCTATCGCAGACTGCAGAGAAAATGAGCCTGCAAAACCTGACACTTCGCATACCTGTGTCACGGAGCGGTGATGCGCTGGAGAGGCTCTCGATTTCGCTGAATAACATGCTGGGGCGGCTTCGCGATTCCGTGCAGACATCGCGTCGATTTCTGGCGGATGCGTCGCACGAGTTGCGCACACCACTGTCGGTGATCAAAGGTGAGCTCCAAGGGCTGACCCACGAGTCGACACTAAACAAGAGTGACATCCGTGAGCGTGTGGGCAGCGTGCTCGAAGAGGTGGCCCGCTTGGAACACCTGGTGTCGGGCTTGCTGGTGTTGTCCCGGCTGGATGCCGGCGAAACCCAGATCGTATGGTTGGAAGTCGATCTGGCGGAACTCTCGCAGAGCACCGCAGAGCAGATGCGACTCATGGCGGAGGATCGAGGTATCGAGATTAACCAGGCCGATTTACGGAAGGCGACTGTCATGGGCGACCGACCCCGCCTCAAGCAGGTGATAGTAAACTTGTTGGACAATGCGATCCGCTTCACTCCCCCCGGGGGCGTCGTCCGGCTTCGGACCGAGACCTGTGAGGAGGGAACTTCGTTCATAATTGCCGACAGTGGAATCGGAATTCCGGAAGCGGCGATTCCTCATGTGTTCGACCGATTCTATCGGGTGGACGAAGCCCGATCGCGGGACGAAGGTGGCGCGGGGCTTGGTCTTTCGATCGTTAAATCGATCTGTTCCGCGCATGGTGCGGACATCTCGGTCGAGAGTGAATTCGGCCGCGGCAGCTGCATTCGTATCTGGTTTCCTCAACATCCCGTCCGCCCCAATCACTCGACCGCACTCATCTATGCCGCGAGCTAAGTAAGGGCCGCGTGTGAAATGGGGGTACGCGCGGCGCCTGATGTCTATGGAGTGAACTGTGCACGGTCTTTTTAATGTCGTGCTTCCGCAATTTTAATGTTGCCGGCGCACCCTAACCGATATGAATCAATTTTCCCTCTTGACGTTTCGATGCCGGATAGTGGTCCGCTTTTTATACATAAACCCGAGAAATTATCTTGACTACAACAGCCCTCGATCAGTCTCTCGTCAGCCGCGCACAGGCGGGCGAAAGCAATGCATTCAATGACTTGGTCCGCCGCTACCGTGCTCGAGTACTGAAGACCACGCTACGGTACATTCATGATCGCGCCGATGCGGAGGATGCAGTACAGGAAGCTTTCATCAGGGCGTATCTCGGTATTTCCCGATTTCGCGGCGAGTGTGCCTTCTATACTTGGCTGCATCGGATTGCGGTCAACTGCGTGAAAACGGCATTGTACGCACGCGCACGCAACGCGGATTTCTTTGTTTCCAAGAGTATCGACGTGGATGATGGACTTCCGGGGGCCGCGGACTGGATGAACGCGGAGACTCCGGAGGAGTCTGTGCTCACTGACGAAATTTATTCGGTAGTCAATTCGGCGATCGGCGGACTCTCGGAGGATCAACGCACCGCGATTTGCTTGCGGGAGTTGGAGGGCTTGAGTTACTCGCAAATGGCAATTGCGATGGCATGTCCTATCGGAACCGTTCGATCCCGGGTTGCGCGAGCTCGCGACGCCATCGACGGAGAGTTACGCAAAGTACTGGACGGCGGTCTCGGACGCTTGGCAGCCAACGCTTCGATGCGGTGTCGCCCTATGCGTGAGTCTGCGTACGCGGCTTAGCGGTGACAAGCGGGCATATTCAAACTTGCGTGTGATGCTATGCAAGAGCGAAAAAAACTTCTCACGACCACCCACAAGGCAATGACCAGCAATCTGGCGGCGTTGATATATGGGTTCTTTGCGGACAGCGGGGGAGGTCAGAAGGTCGAGCGCGAGTTCTTTCATGCCGGATGCGCCTGCAGGACGATAGTGAAGTCAATCTCGGCTTACGACATGGCATTTATGGACGCCATCTACGGCAGGGCGCCCCGATATGTGTCTCACGAGGGCCTGCAATTCATGCTGGATCACGCGTTCGCCATCCTGCTCGAACGCCTCGCGGCGAGTCGGGGTGAGCGAACGAGTTGGCTCGGCATCCGCTTCCAAGTCGATCCGGGAAGCATGCCCAGCCAGATTCTTCTGCACGTTCAGCTGTGGGATGACTGGAAGTCGATGGTTCCGGCGAAGGTTGCGGCGGCCGGCAGGGTCGACAAACTGTTCGGATACGCTGGCCACGCCAGCCGCACCGTCGGCTTGTCTCGGTATGCGTAGGACTGCAACTTGCCGGAAGGCCGGGTTTACTCAGCGAGGGCGAGCGATGGCAAACGTCGTAAGTTTGGGCGGGAGCAGTCTCCAGCATATCGAGTATCGGCGCGACGCTTGTCATGACGATGGTTTGCAAGGCACAAATTACCCCGCGCTCTCCACGCGTAGCTTTCAGTTTCGACGGTTGATGCTGGGCGACATTAAAGAGCTGGTGTTGCTTGCGAGGGAGTACCGACTTTCGGAGGCGACCATTGGATTCCCCCTTCCATACACGATCGAATTCGCCCGAATGTGGACAGTGACTCAGGTCGAGGCATGGGAGAGGGGTGACGCGCTGCATTGGGCGGTTCAGAGGAGTGTCGACCAGCGAATCTGGGGATACGCCGGCTTGACTCGTCTTGACACGCATCGTGCGCAAGCTGAAGTGCGCTTCTGGGTCGGTTCTGGCGTGTCGCGTCATCGGGTTGCCGTGGAATGGGCGAAGGCCATGATTGATTTCGCGTTCACGCACATGAAGCTGCGACGCGTGTACGCGCTGCAGCTGCAGCGACACCACAGCACCGTTCGCGTGCTTTCACGTGTCGGCATGCACCAGGAAGGTTTAGTGCGAAAGCGAATTCATGCAGGAGGGCTCACGGAGGATGTTGCTTGCTGGTCGATATTGAGCTCCCGTTGGATGGATAGCGCTTATATGCGGCGAACCGGCCTAGGCGATCAAAATGAGCTTCCGTAGAATCTTGATAATACTCGTCGCTTGCACGGCGACCGTCGGGATGGGTACCGCAGCGTTGGCTCGCGGGTCCGGCGGAGGCGGAGGCCACGGGGGCGGTGGTGGCGGGGGGCACGCCGGCGTTGGGCATTTTGGTGGCGTGGGCCATTACTCGGGCGGCCATCCGGGGTTCGATGGCGGGTACCGAGGCAGGTATGGTGGTCGCGGCGGCTACGGCTGGCGGCGTGGCTATGGTTGGCGAGGTCGCTATGGCTGGCGGGGCGGTTATGGCGACTGGGGTTGGGGGTGGGGCGGCCTTGCGGTTGGCCTGTATTTTGCGAGGTTGCCCTTCTACTGCTCTACCTTATGGGGCGCGGATGGTGGGACGTACTACTATGCCGACGATACCTACTTTCAATGGGACAGTAGTGTGGGTCAGTACGAAACGGTCAATCCGCCGCTGGATGTTCAGCGAGAGGGGGCTAGGCAGTCCCCCGACTTGATCGCGTACCCGAAAAATGCTCAGACCGAATCACAGCAGGCGCTCGATAGCCGTGAGTGTCATGCGTGGGCGCAGGCGCAAAGCGGTTTCGATCCCGCCAATCCACCGCAGACGCTGCCGCCTACGGCTCCTGGAACGACCAGCAAGCGTGCCGACTATATGAGGGCCCAAGCGGCGTGCTTCGAAGGCCGTGGTTATAGCGTGCAATGAGCGAAGAACGATAGGCGTCCTATGGAGGCGACAATCACCCCGTGGGAGTAGTGCGGCGGCTGTTCGAGATGAGCTACGCGTCATCGCCGGGCGGCTGCAGACCGGCGTCGCCGCTCTACTGGAAGCTGCGAAGATAGATACGCGCGGAGCGGCGTAATCAGTTCATCCCCGAACTCAGGCGCGTTCGGCAGCGCGCATTGCTCCATTACGGCGCCGATGATGGTTCCGATCTCGGCATGCTTCACGTTGCTCCACGGATGATCTTGGTTCGCGATCTTGGCGAGGTCGCCGGCCGCGACGACCTAATGGTGGAGGACGGCGCCAGAATAGTCTTCTCTTGAATCTTTGCCCGAGCCATAGACCCTCCGATTTGCTCCTTCATGAATATTCGTCGGCTGCAATTGTCCGCCGAGAGCTAGCCGAGGGCTTATAATTGTGTAAGTGTTATTAATTCGTCCGGTTATCGCTGTGGAGAGATTTTTAATTGCTATCGATCACAATTGATCAATCGTATTTGGTAATTCAACGGCGATTTAACTCAGAGGAATTTTCATGAAGATTTTGATTGGCCTCTTATTATCCACTTACCTGGTGGCAGGATGTGTCGCTGGTGATACCGTCTCCCACGAAGACGATCCTGGTGCCGTCAAGCGTGACCAGGGTCCGGACCTGTGCCACGATGGCACGGCGCCTCCATGCACCCCTCGGAGTTGACGAGCGGCCTAGCTACGAATCTTATCTTACGCTCTCAGTCAGGAACACTGGGAACCATAGGAACCGCATATGCGGCGAGGATGGCCGCGATGGCCGGCTGCTCATTCTCGAGCACCGCGTCGATGGCGGCGACGAGTGCCGGGCTGTCGTGACGGACTCCGATAGAGATGTCATACGCCATGGGAAAGGCCGCGGCGTCGAGCGCAGGGGTAATCGTCTCCAACCGAAGGGGAACCGTCGAACTCCGGGCAAAGTACCCTGCCAGCGGTCCCCACACCAATGCAACGTCGACCGTGTCGTTCTCGACCGCATGCATGATCACTGCCGGCGGATTTGGTGTTTCGTAGTTCCCATACAACATGTAGCCCCGCACGTTATCGACGATACCGCGGCGCGATAGAGAATGAGCCGGAGGTGTATTCATGGCATCGCTGCCGATCATCTGAACACCGATCTTCAATGATCGCAGCCGTGGATCATCGAGGGTGAGGCCCTGCAGCGGGGCGCTGCGGCGGGTGACGAAGACATATGTGGAGCGATAGTAGGGCTTCGATGTGGCGAGACCCGCGCTGCCCGTGGCAACGCCGGGCCATAGGTCGCAGGCGGCTGCATTCAACGTGTTTCGTGCATAGCCACGCCGCTGGGCCCACCAGACGTAGGTGAGTTCCGCGTGCAGGTCGCGGGCCAGCAAGTCCGCAATCCGGTTCTCGAAACCTTGTTGTGCCTTGTTGGAAAACGGCAAATTATTGGGATCCGCACACACGGTCAATATCCGTGTTGCCTGTGCTGCGGGTGTCGCCGGTGCTGCGAGCGGGACGGCGGATTGCGCCGCCGCCCCTGCGCTGCACCCTGCCAGCAAGCAAAATGCCAGAGCCCCTCGATTCACCGCCCGCCCTTCAAGGTCGAGGAATAATCGTTGGTGGTTGCGGCCGGGGCCGACCAACCCGGGTCCTCATCGGCCGCCCGTGGCACCGGCGCGGGTGACTGCGACGGATTGCCGCTTCCCTGAGCCGCCAGGGTCGCGGGCAGAGACATCGACCTTACGTAGGCGGCGAGCTTCCACATATCCGAGTCCGACAAGCGCGCGCCCCACGAAGGCATCCCATTGGGCCTGCCGTCCGCGATGGTTTGGTGAATCTGCTCCAGCCGCCCGCCGTAGATCCAGAGGCTGTCCATCAGCGAGGGCCCGATGCCGCCACCCCCGTTGGTGTGGCATCCCGAACAATTCATGGCGCCGAACAGCAGCTTCCCGGTGTTGACCGCCTCTTGATTGTCGTAATACTTGGCGGCGCGCGGATCGACCGTGAACGCGGTATGCCCGACTCCCGGCGTCAAGGCGGTATCGACCGTATACTTTGGTATGGCCGGCGTCGGCCCCGCCACCCGAATGGGCTTGGCGTTCGGTTCCTGTGCAGCCGCGGGCGTCACCAGAGCCAGGTTGTAACTTGAGAGAATCAGCGCACTCAGCGCAAGCGATTTCACGCCCACACGGCGTTCATCAACGAGGTAGCGAAAATACATAGAGAGTTCCTCCCGCAGTCGTATATTTCGGTAGATCCGACATGGTGTTCACGAAGCCAATGGCTGCCGCACCGTCACGCGTGTCGACAGGTCCTGAGACCACCGCTCCGGCCCACCCACCGACGCCCGCGAGGACGGCGATGTATTGATGTCCGTCGGGCCCCCGGTAGCTCACGGGTTGGCCGATGACGCCGCTGGCGACCTTGTAGCTCCACAAGGGGGCGCCGGTGCGCGCATCGACCGCCTTGAACCAGCCGTCCATGGTGCCGTAGAACACGAGATCGCTTGCGGTTGCGACCGTGCCCGACCAGATCGGAAAATCTTCCTTGACGGCCCATGCCGGTCGTCGCATAACGGGATCCCAGGCGGTCAACTCACCGCGGTTGCCACCGGGACCCGGCTTGAAGTGAACGTCGGCACCGACATACGGCGTCCCCTCGATGTAGCCCACCTGGGCGTTGGCCCAATCCATACATAGGTTGGCGTGGGGGATGTACATGAGCCCGGTACGGGGGCTGAAACTGCTCGGATTCCAGTCCTTAGACCCCGAGGCGTCGGGACAGATGTTCTTTACGGTGACTCCGACGTGAGTTTCCTTCTCCGGGTTCTTGATGAGCCGCCCGGTCTCGAGGTCCACGCCCTTCGACGAGTTCACGGGGCCGTACGGATCGGCGGACAGAACCTGACCGGTCTTGCGATTGATGACATAGATGTAACCGTTACGATCCGGGTGCACCATCACCGGCTGCATCTTTCCGGCGAATGGCATGTCGAGCAATATCTGTTCGTTCACGCCGTCATAGTCATGCTCGTCGTGCGGCGAGTATTGGTAGTACCAGCGCGCCATGCCGGTCGATGGATCACGCGAAAACACACCGGCGGTCCATTTGTTGTCGCCCGGCCTCTGCTCCGCGTTCCAGGGTCCCGGATTGCCGACGCCGTAGTAAATGGCGTCGAAGTCCGCGTCGTAATTGACCCAGCCCCACGCCGTCCCGCCCCCGATCTTCCACGCATCGGTGGGCCATGAGGTCGCCCCAAGGTCCTTGCCTCGATCGCTTGCATAGAAGGGCTTGAATTCCGGTCCAATGAGCACGTCCTTGTCTGGACCCGTGTTATTGGCGTGCCAGATCAACTTGCCGGTGGTTTCATCGAGCGCGGTCAGCCAGCCGCGCACGCCGAGCTCGCCCCCCGAGTCGCCGACGTAGACCCTGCCCTTCGCGACCAGGGGCGCCATGGTGATGGTCTCGCCCTCGTTGATGTTGCCGAGTTGCGTGCGCCATACGGAGGTTCCGGTGGTCACGTCGAGTGCGATGACCTGGCCGTCGAGCGTTGCAAAGATATACTTACCGTCGCTCACGGTGCCACCGCGATTGACGACATCGCAACAGGCGACCCCCTGGCTCGCCGGTATGGGTTGCGGCGAAAATTTCCACTTCAAAGGCGCACCGGGCTTCGTCAGATCCAGGGCGTATACATAGTTGGGGTACGCCGTGACGATGTACATGGTGTTATCGACGACGATGGGCGCCGCTTCCTGGCCCTTGTTTACGTCGAGCGAGAACGTGATCAGGGGTTCGAGATTCTTCACATTGGCCGCCGTGATTTCGGTCAGGGACGAAAACCGTGTGGCGGCGTAATTCTTCGACGGCATGCTCCATTGCCCATCGTCCTCGGGTGCGTTCGCGGCGCTCGGCGCTGCCTTGCCCGCACCGGGTGTCGGCGGTGCCAACGCGTGACCGATTTGTTCCCGCGAGAACACTTCATCGGCGGGGACGGGTGCGGGAATCACCTGCGACATTGCCGTCAAAGGCGTGAGCGCAACACCAAGCATTAGAGATCTGCAAATCATAGGGGTTTTCCCGGTTGCCGCACAGAGCGTAAGATGCAGGTTGCGCTGGATTCACCGCAAATACCGTCTGGTACCGAACACAGGCATTGACTGTGAGGGTGCATGTCTCGCAGGACAACACCCGACAACGCGTAAGAGTTTGGGCTCTTGACGAGACTTGATGTGCCTTGCGTCTGTTAGCGCACGGACTCGAGCTTTTGCGAGCGGGAGAATCCGCTCAGATATTTCTTACCAGCTGATCCCCAATACAACGCCAATACCGCGCCCGGCCTGGCCCCTGGAGTAAGTCACATGTCGAGACAGATCACTTCATTGAATCTTAATGACGCTCGCCGCCTGATTGCCGACGGCGAAAAGAAAGCCGCCGAACTCGGAGTCCCCTACAACATTGCGGTGGTCGATGCGGGAGGATCCCTCATCTCGCACGTGCGCATGGATGGTGCATGGCAGGGAAGCATCGACATTTCGATCCACAAGGCGTGGACGGCGCGTGCGTTCGACATGTCGACCGAAGATCTTTCTGAAGCCTCGCAATCCGGCGAATCCCTGTTTGGTATCAACACGACCAACCAATGCAAGGTCGTGATTTTTGGGGGTGGCATACCGGTCAAGATCGGCGACACCGTGATTGGCGCGGTGGGCGCGAGCGGCGGTACGGTGGAACAAGACCTGAAGGTGGCGAAGGCCGCGGTGGCCGGGTTTTCCGACAAGCGGGCGCCGACCGGTCCGGTTACGGTTTGAACATCATGAGCAATAATCGCGGCGTCGTGTACGTCAAACAAGGCAAGGTCGAAGTGCAAAAGATCGCCTCGCCGGTCATGGCGAATCCCGCAGGACGGAAGCTCGAGCATGCGGCCATTCTCAAAATCGTCGTGACCAACATATGCGGCTCGGACCAGCACATGGTGCGCGGGCGCACCACCGCCGCGGCGGGGCTGGTGCTGGGGCATGAGATTACCGGGGAAGTGATCGAGATCGGATCCGATGTCGAAATGATTGGCGTTGGAGATCTGGTCTCCGTCCCCTTCAATGTGGCCTGCGGTCGCTGCCGGACCTGCAAGGAACAGCAGACGGGCGTCTGTCTCACCGTCAACCCGGGCAGAGCGGGCGGCGCTTATGGCTATGTCGACATGGGTGGCTGGATCGGCGGTCAGGCCGAGTACGTGATGGTGCCCTATGCGGACTTCAATTTGCTGAAGTTCCCGGATCGTGACCAGGCCATGGAAAAAATACTCGACCTGACGTGCCTGACGGACATCCTCCCGACCGGCTACCACGGTGCGGTGAGTGCCGGTGTCACCGCAGGCAGCAGCGTGTACATCGCTGGTGCGGGTCCGGTGGGCCTCGCTGCGGCGGCATCGTCGCAACTGCTGGGTGCGGGCGCGATCATCGTCGGCGACATGAACCAGGCCAGACTCGAACACGCCCGGAGCGTCGGCTTTGAAACGGTGGATTTGTCCCTCGATGCCACCTTGGGACAACAGATCGAGCAGTTGCTCAAGAAGCCGGAAGTGGATTGTGCGATCGATGCGGTAGGCTTCGAAGCCAAGGGTTATGGGACAGACGGGCACCAGACCGAGGCTCCCGCGACGGTCCTGAACTCCCTGATGGAGATCACCCGCGCTGCGGGGCGCCTCGGCATTCCGGGCCTGTATGTGACGGACGATCCGGGATCTCACGACGCAGCCGCAAAGAAGGGCAGCCTCGCCGTTCGCTTTGGCCTGGGTTGGGCCAAATCTCATACGTTCTCGACGGGTCAGACCCCGGTGATGAAGTACAACCGCTACTTGATGAATGCCATCCTCTGGAACCGTATCCCGATCGCCAAGGTGGTGAACGTCCAGGTGATTTCGCTCGACTATGCACCCGAGGGTTACGCGCAGTTCGATTCGGGGGTACCGAAGAAATTTGTCATTGATCCCCATAACACGCTCGGAAAATTATCTTCGCAAAGGAGAGTGACCCGTGGCTAAAGTAATTTGTGTGCTTTACGATGATCCTATTACAGGCTATCCCGCTTCATACCCTCGCGAGGGATTGCCAAAAATCGAGAAATATCCCGACGGGCAAAGCCTGCCGACACCCAAGGGTATCGACTTTACCCCTGGCACCTTGCTGGGCAGCGTCTCCGGTGAACTCGGCCTGCGCAAGTACCTGGAGTCAAACGGTCATCAGCTGGTGGTCACCTCCAGCAAAGACGGCGCAGACAGCGTTCTCGACAAAGAGCTTCCCGACGCCGATATCGTCATTTCGCAGCCATTCTGGCCGGCGTACATGACAGCCGAACGATTCGCCAAGGCGAAGAAGCTCAAATTGGTGATCACCGCCGGCGTCGGCTCGGACCACACCGATTTGCAGGCCGCGATGGAAAACGGCGTCACGGTTGCGGAAGTCACTTATTGCAACAGCAACAGTGTGGCGGAGCACATTGTGATGACGATCCTGTCGCTGGTGCGCAACTACATTCCTTCATATCAGTGGGTGATCAAGGGCGGCTGGAATATTGCCGACTGCGTGGCTCGATCTTATGACCTGGAAGGCATGCAAGTCGGCACGGTTGCGGCGGGCCGAATCGGACTTCGAGCGCTTCGCCTGCTGAAGCCGTTCGATGTGAAATTACACTATCTGGACCGGCATCGTCTGCCGGAGGCGCTGGAGACGGAGCTCAACCTCACTCACCATACCAGTCTCGAGAGCTTAACCAGGGTCTGTGATGTGGTGACGCTGAATTGTCCGCTGCATCCCGAGACGGAGCATATGATCAATGCGGAATCGCTGAAGAACTTCAAGCACGGCGCATACCTCATCAATACCGCGCGCGGCAAGCTGTGCGTGGCCGAGGACATCGCGACGGCACTGGAAAGCGGTCAGCTCGCGGGTTATGCCGGGGATGTGTGGTTCCCGCAACCCCCGCCGAAGGATCATCCGTGGCGCACGATGCCCCATCATGGCATGACGCCGCATATCTCCGGCACCAGCCTGTCGGCGCAGACGCGCTATGCCGCGGGCACGCGGGAAATCCTTGAGTGTTACTTCGAGGGCCATCCGATCCGCAACGAGTATCTGATCGTGGAGGACGGCAGGCTCGCGGGTGCTGGCGCGCACTCCTACAGTGCTGGAAATGCGACGAAAGGTTCGGAGGACGCTTCAAGGTTTAAAGGATAGCCATCAGGCACTGCGCCGTCGCCAGCTTCAGCAACGAGTGGAATGTACAGACTACGGTACTGACGGATCGACCGGCTCCTGTGTTCAAGGGATTTCGCTCGACGAGGCACCTAGAGGCTATGCAGACAGCGATTCACGAATACCCAAGAAGCGTGTGATGGATTCACACACTAGACCCACACATTATGCGTAAGTCGTCCGGTTAGAGCACGCCCGTAGTACCGCAATGAACAGCAAGATCCTGAATCCCCGAATAGATTCTGCATACGTGGCCAGAAAAAGAGTCGGGCGGGGTGGGCTGTGGCACTAAAGGATCTGCTTGTATACGTCGATCAATCGAAACGGTCCATAAACCGCTTGCGCCTTTCAGCAGACTTGGCGCGACGGCATGAGAGTCGATTGATCGCCATTTATGTGCGTGAATTGAGTTTGGCGCAGATGCATGAACGAAACACCGCGGAACTGGGGATTGCCTCCACAGCAGCAATGGATCAGGTGAATGAGCGTTTTCAACAGGCCATGGACGAGGCCGAAAAGCGTCTGCAGGAAATTCTTGATGAGATTAGGAATGAGCTCGGCGTCCAGGTTGAGTGGCGTTCTGTCAACGGTGTTGCATCAATCGTTGTGCCGCAACATGCACGCTTCGCCGATCTATGTATTCTGGGTCAGGATCACGCGGCGACTGACACTGCTATGGGATACACTTTTTCTGAGGAAATCCTATTCGTGACTGGGCGACCTGTCCTATTTGTTCCAGTGGGTGGTGTTTTCGATAGACTCGGACAGCACATCGTTGTCGCATGGAATTCCAGTCGAGCGGCGGCACGAGCCGTCAACGATGCGTTGCCGCTCATTGAGCGCGCAGAACGAGTGACGGTTCTAGCAGTAAATCCCACCGAGTATGTCGAACGATATGGTGCGCTGCCTCCGGATAGATTGGTGGAGCACTTGAGAAGGCATAGCGCGAGAGTGGAGGGCGTCTATCTCAACGATATTCCTTCGCCATTGATTTGCGATGTGCTACAGGCAGAAGCGGGTAAGCGCGGTGCCGATCTCCTGGTTGCCGGCGTCTTTGGCCACCCCAAACTGTGGGAAAAGCTGATGGGCGGGGTAACTCATGACTTACTGGCAAAAATGACGGTCCCGGTTTTCATGTCGTATTGATAATGGATAGGCGTTCGCGCGAAATGGTTCACAAATCGGGATATGGTGCAGTCGCCGGGGGGTACGAGCATAGGGAAATAACAGACAACATTTCGGCTTAGCGGCAAAACGTATCTCGACCATTTGTGGAACGCCTCGGCTACCGGACGACTATCATTGTATTCAGGAATGCCGTTCATGGAACAGGGCTTAAATTGTGAAACGGCTTCCTAAGCTGCCATTCAAGGTTTCTGCGTGGCCTGCGTAAAAGATTGGACGACGAAACACCGAGTTAATGCAAAGGTGCCTGGCCAGTCAATGACGACCAATATGTGGTCGGTCGGTATGGTCGCTACTCTCATTCAACAATTTCTTACGTCACTGGGCGATAACGCGCTCCTTTTTGCTGCAATCGCGCTGGTCCGCAAGGACGCGTTCCCCACCTGGAGTGGGCCTCTCCTGCAAGATTTCTTCGTGGCCAGCTACATTCTGCTGGCGCCATTCGTCGGCGCATTCGCCGATAAATGGCCTAAGAGCAGGGTGATGTTCGTTGCCAACGGAGTCAAGTGCGCGGGAGCGTTGGGCATGTGCATGAGCGTGAATCCGTTCGTGTGTTACGCCGTCGTCGGCGGGGGTGCCGCGGCCTATTCGCCCGCCAAATATGCCATCTTGGGCGAGCTCACTGAGCCGGAACATCTGGTCAAAGCCAATGGCCTGATCGAAACGTCAAGTGTCGCTGGAATATTGTTGGGAGCCATCGCGGGAGGCGCATTGACGGATTGGAGTATCGAGGGGGCGTTGGGCGCTATCACGGGCTTCTACGCAACCGCCGCAATTGTTGCACTATTCATTCCGCGCGTGACGCGAGACTCCCCGATCATTCAGTTCTCGTTGCTCAACAGCTTCAAGGTATTTGCGAGGCAGTTCCGAGCACTGCTGAAGAATCCTCAGTCGAGGCTGGCACTCACCGGGACGTCAATGTTTTGGGGGGCGGGCGCTGCATTGCGTTTCTTGGTCATTGCCTGGGTTCCGGTGGCGCTCGGGGTGACCAATAATCGGTTGCCGGCGTTTCTCACGGCGATGGTAGCTGCGGGAATTGTCGTGGGCGCGGCGCTAGCTTCGCGCTTTGTTCGCCTCGCTGATGTGCATCGAGCACTTCCAGCCGGTATTCTCATCGGGGTAGGCGTAAGCCTCCTGGCTTTCGTGAAAACCGTGCCCCTCGCGTTCAGCCTTATGGCCTTTGTCGGAGTCTGCAGCGGATTCTTCGTCGTACCGCTGGATGCCCTGTTGCAAAAACAAGGAGAAGCTGGTGTCGGCGGGGCAATTGCAGTCCAAAATCTCTTAGAGAACTTCAGCATGCTTGCAATGGTGAGCGCATATACGACCATCGCTTTCCTGCGTGTGCCCGTGGGTGACATCGGCGTGGGTTTCGGACTGCTCTTGGCGCTTTCAATGGGCGGACTCACCTTGATCCGTCACGGTCCTTTGATGAATTAATCCTTCGAAGATGCGCCAAGTTTTCCTCCATTCAATAGCAGACAGACTTCCGTCGTGGCGCGACGCTGTGGCCACCGAGCGCGATCTGCCGTCCGCGCTGGTACGTAACCTGTTGCGGCCACGGAAAGCATCAATGGCGAGTACCGGGTCCGGGTACGCTAGCAGACGGACGGCGGTGGAAATACGGCCCATCATAGCGCGGGCACGCGCTATGCGTAGGGTTGGAGGGGATGATTATGGCTACTTCGTTTTCACCGCCATCCGGCGACTCGAAGATGGAGGAATTGCGCGCACGGGATAAACCGCAGAATGGTCTATCGCGTCAGGAGGCAAGCCAACGTATGGCAAAGGTCGGGCCAAACGCGATGCCGGACACCACCAGCCATCCTTTGCGCAGGGCAATTGGAAAATTGTGGGCCCCAGTTCCGTGGATGCTCGAAGCGACAGTTATTCTTGAGATAGTGCTCGGTAAATACGTCGAGGGGGCGATCATCGGCGTGCTCCTAGCATTCAATGCGGGATTGGGTTTTTTCCAGGAAAGCCGGGCTCGGGCCACATTAACGGCGCTCAAGTCCCGGCTCGCGATGAACGCATCAGTGCGGCGGGATGGTCACTGGGAAACGCTTCCGGCTACGCAATTGGTTCCGGGCGATCTGGTGAAACTCACGCTCGGTGGCGTGGTCGCCGCGGACGTCAGGATCAACGGCGGAGAGGTTCAACTCGACCAATCCATGCTGACGGGGGAATCGGTCCCGATCGAAGCGGGCGCGGGCACGGCAACTTTTGCCGGTGCCTTGGTGCGCCGTGGGGAGGCGACCGCTGAAGTGACCGCGACCGGGCCGCGCACCAAGTTCGGGCGAACTGCGGAACTCGTGCGAACCGCACATGTCGTGAGTTCGCAGCAGAATGCGGTGCTACGAGTCGTGCGCAATCTTGCCGCCTTCAATGGCGTCGTCATCCTGTTCTTGGTCGGCTATGCCTATTTTCTCGAGATGCCATTCACCGAGATAATTCCCTTGGTATTGACGGCGATTCTGGCGTCCATCCCAGTGGCCCTGCCTGCCACATTTACCCTGGCGGCCTCGCTCGGTGCACGTTCGCTAGCGAAGCGGGGCGTTCTTCCAACCCGTCTTTCAGCTGTGGATGAAGCAGGAACCACCGATGTGTTGTGCGTCGACAAGACCGGCACGCTGACTCAGAACGCGCTGACAGTGACCAGCGTCAATCCCATGGAGGGTTTCGATGAAGGGCACCTTCTCGCACTGGCGGCGCTTGCTAGTTCCGTTGGCGGGCAGGACCCGGTCGATGGAGCGATACGATCCGCGGCGGCAATAAAGCCGGTCTCGGACGCGCTCACCCTAGTGAACTACGAGCCATTCGATCCTGCGAAAAAGATGTCCGAGGCGAGCGCTATTGCTCCTGACGGCGCTGCACAACGGATCGTAAAGGGTGCGTTTTCCGTCGTTATTGGGCTCACACAGCCATCGCCGGCCGGCGCGGCAGCGGCAACCGATCTCGAAGGCAAGGGGTTTCGCGTCCTCGCGGTGGCGGCAGGACCGCCGACAGAGCTCAAGTTGGTTGGTCTCATTGCGCTGAGCGATCCGCCGCGATCGGACTCGGCAAAGCTCATCACCGAATTGCATGGGCTGGATGTCGCCGTGGTCATGGTTACGGGCGACGCGCCGATCACATCGGCTCAGGAATCCTTGTTTCAGAATCTTGCGGCCGCAATGCGGGAAAATGCCGAGACGATGAGCACCCTGGCCCAGAAGCGGGCGAAGGCCACCCAGACCATGACGGCGGTCGATGACTTGAAGTCGTACGCTGAAATCTCGGAAGCCCATGCCGACGGCGCCAGGAAAATGATCACTGCGTTCCAGCCGCTCTACGACAGCATGTCCGACGACCAGAAGAAGGCGGCGGATGTGGAGTTCCGAGATCACTACGCCACGCATCACCGCGGCAAATCCTGACGTGGGTGCCCTAGCGGTCGCACGTGGCATCGACCGGACCCGGCGCTCCGCACCCCGCGCTGCGGCAGTCGCCGTGGTCGTCATGGCGTCCGCAGTGCCGGCTACGGCGTTGCGCGCCGACGACTTTGCCAACGTCTATTATTCAGCGAGAAAGGATCAACTCGTCGTCACCATGAACTATCGCGGTACGAATGCCGGGCACAAGTTTTCACTGAAGTGGGGAGAGTGTCAGGATTTGGACGGCGGTGGGCGCGGGGTCAGCGCAGACGTGCTCGATAGCCAATGGCAAGACGTGGCGCAGAAAGATTTCAAGGTGACCACCCGTTTTAGTCTTGCCGATATTCCATGCCGTCCGGTGACGGTGACGTTGCGATCGGCGCCCCGGTTCTTCACTGCAGTGGAGATTCCGGCGCTCCCGGGCGGCAGACAGTAGCTGTCGTATCCCTGGCTAAGGAATGCCGTAGTCGAACGGCCCAAAGGGAATCGTCTGTTTTTCGGTCGGCAACTTCTGCACGGACCAGCCCCCGCCGATCGCCCTGATGAGCGAGACGGCCGCCTGCATCTGGCGCACCTGGGTTTGGACTTCGCTGGTGCGCGCGGCCAATTGCGCGACTTGCGCAATGGACACGCTCAGATAGTTGTCGAGTCCGTCGTCGTATAACTTTGTGGATATCGACAGCGCTTCAGCCGCTTGCGCGCTGGCCTCGTGCTGCTCGGCAACTTCGGTCTTGAGTCGCTGCGTCAGACTGAGTCCGTCCTCGACCTCCTGGAAGGCACCCAAAACCGTTGCTCGATAGTTATCACGAGTCTGCGCATAGGCCGATCCAGAGCGCTGGAATTCGGCACGACGCAGGCCGCCCTGGAACAGGGGCAGCATCGCCTGGCCGCCGATCGCCCAGAGAGTGTCGGGGATATTCAAGAGATTCCATCCGCGACTCTGAAATCCGGCGTTGCCGAAGAACGTCACATTGGGATAGAACGCCGCCCTCGCAACGCCGATTGCGGCGTTCGCCGCCGCCATCTGACGTTCCGCGCTTGCAATGTCGGGACGTCGTTGCAGCAGTTCGGACGGCAATCCGAGCGGAATGTCCGGAGGGGAGGGCGGGTTATCATCACCCACGGGGAGCGTAAAAGTACTTGGCATGGCACCCACCAACACGGCCACGGCATGCTGCAGGAGGTCGCGCTGCAACGCGGTTTCGCTCAGCTGGGCTTTAGCCGTATTCAGCTGACTCGAAGATCGGGCGAGGTCGAGTCCCGTGCCTATGCCACCGTGATAGCGCAGCTGCGTGACATTGACCGCCTTCTCGTAAGCCGCAATGGCATGACGCAGCACCTCCAGTTCCTGGTCCAGTCCTCGAACCGCGAGATAGTCTGCCGCGAGTTCCGCCTGCAGGCTCAAGCGAGCTGTCTCGAGATCCGCTGCGCTGGCCTGCGCCAGGCGCTTCTGTTGATGCGCGCGGTTGTGTATCTCGTCCCAGAAATCGGGTTCCCATGAGGCGGCTCCCGTGATTTCATTCGACGCCTGGACGTTCGGAGAGGTCGCGCTGCCGCGAAACAGCCGATCGACGGATTGCCGATTGTTCGATAATTGCGCACCCGCGCTGATCTGCGGATAAAGCGCGGATTGTGCTTCGGCAGCGAGATCACGCGCCTGGGTATAAATTTCGGCGGACACCTGCAAAGTTGGATTGTCCCTCAGGAGTTCCTCCTCGAGGCGGGTCAGCTCCGGGTCCTTGAAGAGGGTCCACCAATCGCCACGTGGCGACAGGATGAGATCCGGTTGGGCAAGCGTGAATGGCTCGCTGCCTCGATAGGAGTCGGGAAGCAGGTATTGCGGTGGCGTGTAGACGGGCGCCAAATTGCATCCGGTAAGCAACAGAACGCTGGTCAGGGTAAGCCGGACGACAGAAGGCTTCATGGCGTGTCCGGATGTCTACCCTTGTCCCCGGCCGCTGGCGTCGGCGGAGCTGCCGCGGTGACGTACCCGGCCATGGGCGCGACCGGGCGCACGACCTGGCCGTCTGCCAATCCCGCCGGCGGATTGTTCACCAGTTTGTCCTTAACGGAGACCCCGCTGGTGACCTGCACGGTCTCCCCTAAATTCTCACCGAGTGTGACGCTGCGCAAATGAACTCGGTTCTGGGCGTCGATCACGGCAACTTGAGCGCCCGCGGCCCGGAAGATGAGCGCCTGTTCCGGCATGGTGGGAATGGTCGGATCCGCCGGAACTTCCAGGACTACATCGACGTAGGTCCCGGGCCAGAGCGAGCGGTCCGGATTCTCGACCGTCAACTCGGTGACGGCCGTACGTGTATTAGAATTGAACGCGCGCGCGGTTGTCAGAAAATCGGCCTTTATCGGTTTGCCGGGCTGCGACGGCAGATGGATCGTGGCTTCCGGTTTCGATCCAAGGCCATTCGCATAGTCCTGCGGGACGGCGACGAACACCCGCAACTTATGTACATCCGACACGATGAACAGTTCGGTCGACTTGTCTTGCGAGTTGGCTTCACCGCCGGCCGCATTGACATAGCTGCCGACGTCGGTAAATCGCGCCGTAACCACGCCATCAAAAGGTGCCACCACCCGCTTGAATCCTTCGAGCGCTGCGTATCGGGCCACCACTTGCTGAGCCGCTGCGACTTCGGCCTTGCCGGCGGCTGCCCCCGCGGTCTGCACGTCGACCTCTTGCTTCGACACGGCGGGGGTCCCCGCCAGCGCCTGCCATCGGGCCGCGGTGATGACGGCCAATTTGTACTTGGTCTCTGCCACCAATAGCTGCGCCTTCGCCTGGGCGTAGTCAGCGTCCAAGCCCGGCGTATCGATGGTTGCAAGAAGCTGGCCGGCCTTCACGTTGGCCCCATAGTCCTGATACCAATCATGTACGTACCCGGACACCTGAGCGAAGATCGGCGCCTCGTACCAACCGCTCAGAGTGCCGGGTAGGGATAGGGAACGGGTCGAAGGACCCGCTGTTGGATTGATGACGTCGACTGGGAGTACCGCCTGGTCTTGCGCAACATCTTTCAGCGATTCGAGTCGAAGGTGCCGGATGACGAAGCCGTAGACGAGTAGCCCCACGACCAGCACGACAGCGACGATGATCGATATTCTATTGCGCTTCATGCAGCGTCTCCCGAGTCGGTCGTTTATGCAGCAGCGCGAAGACGCACGGGACGAACATCAAGGTGGCAAACGTGGCCACCAACAGGCCGCCGATGACCGCCCTCCCTAAGGGTGCGTTCTGCGAGTTGGAGATGGCCATGGGCACCATCCCAATGATCATGGCGAGCGCGGTCATGAGGACCGGACGCAAGCGTGTAAATCCGGCCGTAATCGCCGCTTTGACCGGATCACCGTGTTCCGCGAGTTCAGTACGGGCGAAGGAGACCACCAAGATCGAATTCGCGGTGGCCGTGCCGACACTCATGATCGCGCCGGTCAAGGCGGGTACCGACAGCGTGGTGTCCGTCAGGAAGAGGGACCAGATGACCCCGGTCAAGGCACCCGGCAGGGCAGTGATGATGATGAAGGGATCGAGCCACGACTGGAAGTTGACGACGATGATGAGGTAGACAAGCACGATTGACAGGGCGAGACCGAACAAGAGCTGCCCATAGGCGTCTTCCATCGTGACCGCCTGCCCGCGCACCTGGACCGATGCCCCATGGGGTATCCCGTCCTTCATCCGCTCGAGCACCCGATTGACCGCGGTGCTGACCGCACCCAGATCGAGGCCCTGATTGCTGGCATAGATATCGACCACGGGCATGATATCGCGATGCGACACCACGAGCGGGCGCCCGGTTTGAGTAATATCCCCAAGGCCGCCCAGAATCTGAGCGGCGTGGCCACTGGGATCGCCGTCCCCCTTGTCGATCGGTATGGTTTCCAGATCATTCATGGACGTAAGCCGTGTCTGCGGAGTCTGTAAATTCACCAAATGCGACACACCGGTCTTCTGGTCGAGCCAGTAGGTGGGAGCCGTTTGACCTGAACCCGAGAGCGTGGCCAGGGTATCGTTGGCGATGTCGGATTCCGTGAGACCCGCGCCCAGCGCGAATGCGCGGTGCGCGGTAATCAACAACGTCGGCTGATTGAGCGTCTGTTGAATGTTAACGTCGGCAATGCCCGGAATGGGGCGCAGTTCGGCAATGACGCGTTCCGCGTAGGCCATGTTGTCGTGAATGTTGCGGCCGGATATTTGTATGTCTATCGGCGCCGGCAGACCGAAGTTCAGGATCTTGGCGGTGATGTCCCCCGGCAGGAAGGTAAAACTGGTGCCCGGAAACAGCTTCGGCAGCGCGCGGCGCAACGACGCGCGATACTCGTCTACCGGCGAGGCTTCATCGTTCAGGCTGATTGTGACGTCGCAATCCTGCGGCCCAATGGTGCCGCTGGCGCTATAGGCTTCATTGATGCCGCTGCTCGGCAATCCGCAGTTATTGATGATATTGCTGACATGGTTCGGCAGGATCTGGCGGATGGCCGAATCGACTAACGCCGCGACCTTGCCGGCTTCCTCCAGTCGCAGCCCGAGCGGTGCGCGAAAGTGCATGTCGATTTCCCCCGATTTGATCCCGGGAAAGAAATCGCGGCCGAGCGCGGGCACCAGTGCGATCGAGAGGACCGGAACCGCCATGAAGCACAGAATGAACAGGCCCCTGCGTTCGACGGCCTTGGTCAGCAAGCCCTGATATTCGTTGCGGAACGTATTGAAGCGATGCTCGAACCCCTGCTGAAAGCGACCGAAAAACCCCTTGGGCGCAGCGTGACCCGATTCTTTCCCCGCCACCTGCGCGCGCAGCATGAAGGCGGCCATCGTCGGCACCAGCGTGCGCGACAAAATGAACGACGCGATCATCGCAAAGATGATGGCTTCGGCCAGGGGCAGGAACAGATACCCCGCGATGCCCGACAGCTGGAACAGGGGCAACCACACTACGCAGATGCACAACGTCGACACAAACGTGGGCACCACGATTTGATTGGCGGCATCGATGATGGCCGCCTCGAGTTCGGCGCCACCCTCGAGGTGCGCATCGATGTTCTCGATCATGACGGTGGCATCATCCACCAGGATGCCGACCGCCAGTGCAAGTCCTCCCAAGGTCATCACATTGATAGTCTGCCCCAGCCAGGAAAGTGCCAGGATGGAGCACAGTATCGACAAGGGAATCGACGTCGCCACGATCAGGGTGGATCGGGCGGATCCCAGGAAGAGGAGCACCACGAGACCCGTCAGGACCGCTGCGGTCACCATTTCCTGGACAACATCCTGCACCGACTGCTTCACAAACACCGACGCGTCGCTCAAGGTCGTGATCTTGACGCCTGGCGGCAGCGTCTTTTCGATCTGCGGAATCTTCGCCTTGACGCCGGCTACTACCGACAAGGTCGACGCGTCGCCTGCTTTGAGTATTTCCAGCAATACCGCCTGCTGACCGTGCACCAGAACCGCGTTGGTCTGGGGAGGGCCTCCCAAGTACACGTTGGCCACATCGCCCACGGTGACGACGGCGCCGTCGGCTTGTTTGATCGGCAAGCTGTTGAAGGTCGATACGTTGACCGGCGAGGCGTTTGTCTCCACCAGAAAATCGATGGCGCCAATTTTTTGATCGCCGGCCGGGAGGACGATGTTTTGCGCGGCCAGGGCGCGCGACACGTCCTGAGCGGACAAGCCATGCGCGAGCAGCTTGTGCTGGTCGAGATCCACTTCGACGAAGCTCTGCGTTCCCCCATAGGGTGCCGGAATGGCGACGCCCGCGACCGCGATCAGCCCCGGCCGGATCAAGTTCGATGCGAGGTCATAGAGCTCCGATCCCGTCATGCGGTCGGATGACACCTGGAGCGCGAGGACCGGTACGGATGAGGCGTTATACGAAAGGATGGCCGGCGGCGTGATGCCGGCGGGCATCTGTTTCAAGACGGTTTGCGAGACTGCGACCACCTGGGCCTGGGCGACGGCCACGTCGGTTCCAGGCTGGAAGAAAATTTTCACGACCCCGCGGCCGTACAGTGACTGACTCTCGATGTGCTCGATGTTGCCGACGGTGGTCGTCAGTTGGCGCTCATAATAGTAGATGACGCGACCCGACATATCCTCCGGCGTCAGGCCGTTGTAGGTCCAGACGACCGCCACGACCGGTATTTTAATGTTCGGGAAGATGTCCGTGGGTGTGCGGACCGCCGCGAGCACACCGTAAATCAAAATCAATATGGCTAGAACGACGAAGGTATAGGGCCGTTTCAGGGCCATCAGGACAATGGCGTTCATGGACCTAACTGCATGAATCGATGAAGTATGAAGGTCATCCCTACGCCCAGTGATGCGGAATCAAGAATACGACACGTCGCGATGTGGGTGTCCGCGGGGAGGCCGGGGAATGACGATCAAGTTGTAGTTTCGCAGCAGTAGCCGCGTCGGACCGTAGGCGGACAGGCACAATGCGGGTAGGACTATGGGCCACGCACCCGGCGATCGCCATCAGAGCCATGTAGGACTAGGACAGCAGCGTACACAAGGCCGCGTCCGACGTGAGTCTCGGACGGTAGCACGTAATATTAGGCAGCGATGATTTAGGAAATGTATGGTCAAGCAGATTTGTCTGATTGCTGCACTCGCCACCACCGCGGCCTGCACTAGCATGCACACAGCGAAAGACTCGAATGCTCCCAAGCAGTGCTATACCGAATCGGGTTGGATTGACTCCAGCAATGGCTGCTCCGAACGGGCTGGCTTCCCCGATTGCTATCTCGTTTGCCCAGATCAGGGCACGCGACGAAAGCTGTAGGATGGGCACGCGGGCCGTCATAGGTGCCTTCCACGGAGGTCAGAGAGCGACATTACATGGGTCGCATGCGGAGAACCGTCCTCGCGTCGTCGGTGATGCCGGTGCCTCACGGAGAACTAAATGTTAATGATCGATCCACCTGGCCACTTCATGCGGCGGCGTCAGATGTTGTCAGCGATACTCGTGACATCATTGATGATGCTGTCGGCTTGTCAAACTCCGAGCCAACGGGTCGTTTCACACGAAAACAACTTAGCCGCGGCAGGGTTTACGATACGGCCTGCCAACACGCCGGAGCGGCAAGCCATGCTGGCGCAGCTTCCGCCGCACAAATTTGTCAAACGCATTACCAACGATACCGTGCATTACGTGTACGTCGATCCACAGGTCTGTAAATGCCTCTATGTAGGCACCCAGGACGCATACGGCAAGTACCAGTTGAACAAGCAATCGGATGCACGCATCAAACAGCTCCGAAGCGATCTCAAAGACCATCAGAATGCTGCCGAAGATGATGACTACAACGAACAGGTCTACGACAATCCAGCATTCAATTGGGAAGCTTGGGGACCATGGGGACCCTAGCTTCTAAGATTTTGGCGCCCTCGCTGTGTGCGACGGAAATCGGACTGTCACAGCAAAACCGCCGTCAATCTGCGCAGCGTCGAGGTGACCGCCGCCGACACGCACTAGACGTTCGACCATGGCTAAGCCAAGGCCCGCATGACCACCACTGGGCTGGTCACGCAAGCGACGAAACGGCTGAAGGGCCTCATCCCACTCGGCCGCAGATAAGCCGGGCCCGCAATCTTCGACGCGCAGCTGAACCTCAAATGCCGTCAGCGATGTATGAACGGTGACCGGCGCTTGGCCGTAATCTAAAGCATTCTGAACCAAATTCAGGAGTGTATGACGAATACAGTTCGCTGCTAACCACCTGACTTCTGAAGCGTCGAGCTCAAGATGCAAACGCTCATCCGTCGCATAAATCCCCAGCGTCTGGCGGGCGACATCATCAAGTGCCGCCTGCGTCGGACTCTCATGGTAATTGGCGCGTACGTAATGCAAGAACTGGCCGATCATGCGATCCATTTCTTCGATATTAGCGGTCATCTCCTCGGTTAGCTCAGGAGCGGCGAAGTCGAGCAATTCTACGGCTACTCGAAGGCGCGCGAGAGGCGTGCGCAAGTCGTGGGAGATTCCCCCCAGCATCAACTCTCTCTGTTGATCATGTTCCGTCAAACGATGCGCCATGGACTGAAATGCCACTGCCAGGGAGCGAACCTCCGTCGGCCCAGATCGGGTATCGACCTCTACCCGGTCGCCCTCGGCGAGCCGCGCCGCGGCGCCAGCCAGCGCCGCTAGTGGCGCGGTCAACCGCCGCGCAGAGAACGCTGCACCGCCGAGCGCAAGAAGTGCCGCCGCGCCGAGCAGGCCGAGGGCGGCAAAGGGCGCCTTCGGGTCGGCAATTCGCCAGGACAATACGAGCCAGGCGTCGGGCACTTCGGGCGTACGCAGCCAAATTTCCGATGGACCGGCTAGTCGATGAATGCGTATTTCGGACGCTCGCAGGTTTGCTTGCAGTTTCGTTCGAATAGTCTCCACATAGGCACGAAATGCAAAGCCGCGAAGACGGGGTTCCATCGTCGTGGGGGCCTCGGTTTCAAAGCGTGTGCCCTCAGGCGGTGGCTGGCCGACTCGCCGCGCGGTAATCGCCGCTTGCGCTCGCTGGGTCAACAGCGGTGTGGCCAATTCGGCGGCCGGCTTGATAGCAGTCCAGACGATTGCCTGCCACGCGATGATCGAGAACACCAGGATCGTTCCGCCGATCAATAGCGCCGTCCGTGCGAACAGGCTCTGAGGAAGGAATCTCACAGCGCTACATCATCGGGTACAAAAACGTATCCTGCTCCCCACACGGTCTGTAAGTACCGTGGCTTCGCAGGATCGGCCTCGATCAATCGCCGTAGTCGGGAAATCTGCACATCGATGCTGCGGTCGAAGGCGCCTCGCTCGCGGCCCCGCGCCAGGGTCAGGAGCCTTTCGCGCGATAAAGTTTCTCCGGGATGGGTAACCAGCGCATACAGCACCGCAAATTCGCCGGTCGTTAGGGAAACCGGCATTCCGTCGCACTCAAGCACCCGACTGGTTGGATGCAGGCGGAATCGTCCGAAGAGCGCAGGCACGCCGTCGATCGAGGGCGCCCCAGGCGGTGTGATTTGACGACGACGCATGACCGCGCGAATCCGCGCGACGAGTTCTCGCGGATTGCAGGGCTTCGGTAGATAGTCGTCTGCGCCGATCTCGAGGCCGAGTATCCGGTCGATATCATCGCCCTTCGCGGTCAGCATGATAATCGGCAACGAGTTCTCGGCCGCGCGCAAGTCGCGACAGATGTCGAGACCGCTACGGCCCGGCAACACCAGGTCCAACACCATTAGGTCGATCGGCAGCTCTTGCAGAGCCTTGTCCATTTGCTGCCCGTTACCCGCAACAGCGACCTTGAAGCCCTCACGTCGCAAAAATGTCTCGAGCAGCCCACGCAGGCGTAAATCATCGTCAACCAAAAGAACGTGCGGTGTCGGGTCAGGTGCCATGGTCAATTGTGCCCTGAATAACCTGTCGGAAAGAGTAACAAATTGTTTCCACCGATCGTTTGGAAACGGATGCTTACATCAGGGGTGTGCACATCACGCCCCCGGCACCGTTGTTCTCGGTACGTTAGCGCCACGGCTTCGCAGGACGAAACGCGGTGCAGAACGTGAATGGTTTGATCCACACCTATCAGGAGACAGCAATGAGCAGAAAACGTGAATGGATTCTCAGAATCACCGGTGCAATGGTGCTTCCCACCTTGTGGGCCGCGAGTGACGGACTGGCGATCGCGGCGCCACCGCGTGCGGCGAGTGCCACCGTGACACGCACGGGGCCGGCAGGCAACACCACCACCCGGCAGACCAACGTGGCCACCAACGGCAAGGGCGGCTATACGGCCAGCTCCACGGTTACGGGTCCCTTCGGAAATACAACGACCCGCCAGGCATCGGGCGCCTACGACCCGGCGACAAAGACGTATACCCGTTCCAGCACGACCACGGGTCCGAACGGCAACCAGTGGAGCTCCAGTACTTCTGTGCAGGCGACCGGCAACGGCCTCGCTCGAACAGCGACGCATACGGGCCCGAATGGCAACAGCGTGACGAGCACTGGCCAAGCGACCTACAACCCCGCAACCGGGACGGCCACTCAAAGCCGTACGACCACTGGTCCCAACGGTCAGAGCGCAACGGAGAGCCGCACCGTGACAGTGACTCCGGCACCCAGCAACTAAGCCCAGCCGTCCCGGGCCCGCGAAACCATGGGCTTCGCGGTGTCCCGGGAAGCTACCCGCTCACGGAGCAATAGTCACATGAATCGCGCTTACTCTTGGATGCTCTTCGGTCCGGTGCTGATCTTGGGCGCTGCTACCATCGAAGGCTTCTGGCTGCAACGCCGCCGCGGACGCTATGACTGGCGTGCCTACTTTGCCTCACTCGGGGATTTGGGTCTTCGCATAGCGTTCCGGTTGCTTCCGCTCGGTCTTGCTACGAGTGCACTCAAATGGCTCTGGGATCATCGGCTCTACTCGATGCCGCTTAAGTCCGTGTGGCCTTGGGCTTTGCTTTTTGTTGGTCAGGACTTTTTCTATTACTGGATGCATCGCGCGGATCATCGCGTGCGCTGGCTGTGGGCCACGCACTCCGTGCATCACTCGCCGAACGAACTCAATCTGTCCGCCGCGTATCGACTGGGGTGGACCTCTCGGCTCAGCATCGCACCGATCTTTTTCGCACCCTTGGTGTTGATGGGGTTTCCACCGCTCGTCGTCGGCGCTGCGCTTGCCTTGAATCTTCTCTATCAATTCGGGTTGCATGCCCCGTGGATTCCGCGTCTCGGCCCGCTGGAATGGCTGCTCAACACCCCAGCACATCACCGTGTACACCATGCCTCGAATCCGGAATATCTGGATGCGAACTTCGGCGGCGTGTTGATCGTCTTTGATCGCTGGTTCGGAACGTATCGAGAGGAACTCGCCCGCGTGCCCATCCGCTACGGGTTAGTCGATCCCATCAAGAACTACAACCCACTATTCATTGGTATGCGCGAATGGATGTCGATCGGGCGCGATGTATTGTCGGCCCGGAGTTTGCGAGACATGTTCGCCAGCATGTTCGGTCCTCCGCGTCCAAGAGACATCCGCGTCCGCATTTTAGAACCCCGGAGTGCCCCGCGATGAAGTTCCTTGGATTGCATTGCTTAGGCAGGACCATTGGGGTCCCAGTGGCACTCTCCATGACAATGCTTGGAGCCGCGAGCGCGGATACCGACTCGAGCGGCCCGGAATGGACCTTGACCGCCGGCACTGAGTACGGACGCGACGACAGCCGCGGCTCTCTGATGAGTGTCGACTATGTTGGGAAGGATGGTCCTGGACCTGCCGAAAACTCCACCCAGCGAGGACAGGTCGCATTCGGTGTGTCGGGCTTGCACTCTGACACCCCGACCACCTCCGTCTCGGACTCCTTCACCGCATCCGGTACCACCGCCACCACGTCGGGACAGATCTATTTCCGCTATGGCATCGAAGCCTTGCGCGGTGGCGTCGCTTTCAATATCACTCGGGATCAAGACTATCGAGATTCTCAGCAATGGACCGGCATGCTGCACTCGGGAGCACACGGTTGGTCCATCGACGTCGATGTCTCGAGCCGCCAGACACACTTCGACGGGTTTCCCATCAGCGGCTCCGAGGTATTGCGGCAGGATCAGGCCATCACGACTGACAGTAACGCGAACTGCACGTTACACGACATCGGCTACGGTGGGTCCTTGACCTACACGATCGGTTCTTGGAGCACCTATGGGTCCGGTAGCGTCAACAAGTACGACAATACGGCGTGTTCATACAATGTTGCCGAGCCCAATGCCTTGCAACGATTGAGCTCTTATGACTTTCTGTTGCTTTCAGGAACGTTGCTTGCTCGCGGACAACTACGCGCCGGGGGTCAAATCGGTCAGCAGACTCAGTTATTACAATCACAATTTGGCGCGGGCGTCTCGCATTCATGGGGGCGTGCGGCGCTGGCTTTCGACTACCTGCATGCCAAGGCTGAATTCGGCGACACGACGCAAGACGGCTACGCGTTGTCAGGCACCATTCCGGCGGTCAAGGCGGTTGCGGTCAAACTCACCGTCGGCACGACGATCACGAACTCCGTGAGCGCGCCTTATGGCGGCTTGTACGTGTTGGTCAATCTGTAGGAGATGTGACATTAGTTCCAGCAAACGCCTCCAGCTATCGATAAACGTGGATGAATCTCCAATTACTGTAGTTCTCAGCACTTTATTCAGGAGCAAATCATGAAATCTCGTCTTTTTTCTGCGGCAATTCTCAGTCTATCCGTGGTCTTGATTAATACGGCATTACCCCAAATTGTTGCGGCCAAAGGCTTTCAGAAAACCGGTGCGCACGGCGGCTCCGTGAGTGCCACCACGAGCCAAAAAGGCAACAAGGTCACCGGTAGTGCCATCGCCACCACCGCCAACGGCAAAACCGCTACGGTGACCGGAACGGCGACGTTGCTCCCCGGGAAAGTCACCGCCACGGGCGCCGCAACTGGTCCGAATGGTGGCACTGCTAGCGGCATCGTCAATGCGAGCGACGGCACGGTGAATGCCTCCGGAATCGCCACTGGGAAAAACGGCAAGAGCACCTCAATGAGCGTGACGGCAGCGGCCGGCACCGCAACGCTGACAAGCGGCTCGGGAACCAGCAAAACGATAACGGAGCCGACCACACCGTCGCATCCATAACTGCCTCAGAACTGTATGGACTCCCCGGGGGAGTCTGTGCTGCCGATTGAACCCACCCGGCTCAACTATACTTCGATGAGGTGGCACGCCGCGGCTCCATCCGACGCGCGGCCGAGCGCTTGCACATCGCACTTTCGGCGGTCGACCGCCAGATTCTGCAGCTCGAGAGCCAGATCGGCATGCCGCTCTTCGAGCGGCTACCACAAGGGTTGAGGCTCACTGCGGCGGGGGAATTCTTGGTCGATGCCATCCGCCGCTCGCGCCGTGAGCTGATGCGCGTCAAGTCGCAAATCGACGATCTAAAGGGTCTGCGCCGAGGCGAAGTATCCATCGCACTCGTCGAGGGGGCGACCGAGTTCTCTCGACGCGACTGAAGCTATTTCGGGATCAGTACCCGCACGTCTCGCACGGAGATTCGACTGGTAGATTGCTCCGATCACCCCGTGGCCATTCCGGGCGAGACGATCTCGTTGCGTAATGTGCTCGACCAGGCTTGGGAGAGAACCGTCGGCGGGAGTCTGCAATTTGCTGCCTCCGTCAGCAGCTTCGGCAACATCAAGGCCTTGGTCAGAGCTGGCATGGGCCTCGAGTCGCGCGCTCTCAGTGCCGGCGTCATTGCTGCTCCAGCATTTCTCGGCGGCCATGCTCGCGCAGATCGTTGCCACAACTCCGCCACAGAACGACTAGGCGACCATTGACCAGCAAGGACTTCTCGGTCAAATCGGGTTCGAACCGTCGGCGCCGCCGCGCATGGCCTTCAATTCCTGCAGCGGTGGAGTAGCCGCCAGTGCGAGATCCCACCTGATGCCCTGCTGCCGTGCGGCGCGCACGGTTGTGATGAAACGGCTGGGCGTTACGATGTGATCGACGAGAATGTCAGTTGCGCTGGGGGACGAGATTCCCCTCGACCACATGCACGTCGTGCACCACAGCGCTCACGCAGGTCGCTTCACCGGCGATGCCGATATCGGTGAACATGCCCATTCGAGATCAAAGAACCATGCCGCCGCCAAGGTAATTTTCATGGAACACTTCACACGGAGCTCTTCGCCTGATTAAGCCTCGGGCGGTGTTGGAAAACCCCATGCGTCGACCCCGGGCGTAGGAGCACGAACTCTTCCAGCTTTGGCATGCGCTCAGACAATTTCCGGCTTCCATATTACGACTTGGATCATGCTCCGATGGACACGGGTATTCGATAACTATCGCGCACTTGGAGTGGTCCTAGCGGCGAGTCGGCCCTCTACGGGGATCGGTCCGTCAATGCAATTTGAGCAACGTCAGAACGCTCCAATTGATCGCAGCGCCGCCCAAGATCAACCAGACGAAAATCACACCGCCAAGCAGGAGCGGCTTCGGGCCTGCGTCTCGAACAGCGCGCAGGTGCGTCGTCATCCCAAGTGCCGCCATTGCCATCGCAAGTAGAAACGTGTCGATGCTGATTACCCAGCGGACCAGCCATGTGGGCCGGAGCCCGAAGGAATTGAATACGACCGCGGCAATGAACCACACTGCGAACCAAGGAACTTGGATTCGCGTCTTGCCGTGGGCTTGGGAATCGGACTCAGAGCTCCGACTGAACCAGGCCGAGAGGACGATCAAGAATGGCGCGAGCATCATTACCCGGACCATCTTTGCAATCACTGCGGTATTGGCCACCGCTTCGCTCACCGAACGGCCGGCGGCGAATACTTGCGCCACCTCATGGATGGTGGACCCCGCGTAGATGCCGAATTCATGGGCCCCGATCGGGGAGGAGCCCTGTTGCATCAGGGCGTATAGCGCGGGATACAGAAAAATAGCTGCCGTGCCGAAGACGACGACGGTCGAAATGGCCATGGTGACTTGATCGGCTTTTGCCCGAACCACGGGCTCGGTCGCCATGACGGCGGCCGCACCGCAGATCGAACTGCCGGCGCCGATCAGAATGGCCGTCTTGCGATCCAAACTGAATACCCGCACGCCCAGAAACACCGTCACTATGAATGTGGTGCCGATGACGAGCGCATCAATGACGACGCCGGCGAATCCCACGTGACCGACATCATGCAGCGTCAGCCGAAATCCATACAGGATGACCCCGGCACGCAACAACGTTTGTCGGGAAAAATTCACGCCGGCGCCGGCCATCGAGGCGAACCTGGCGTAGATGGAATTGCCGATGAGGATGCCAAGCACGATCGCCGCAGTAAGCGCACTGGCGCCATGGGCCGCAAGCCAATCGATAGTCCCTGCCTGCATCGCCAGGAGTGCAACTGCCGCGCTGATCGCAATGCCCGGCCAAATGCCCCATCGGTGCGGTTGCGCGGGGCGCAACGGAGCGTTGTGGCCTTGCTTCGCCGGCTGCGGGTCGATCGTCGGCGCCCTCACGTTGACCACCTCTCGAGAATTAGGCAAAGAAGATAAGATGACGCAATCAAACGATCCAACAGATTATTAATGTATGATCAAGCGACATTCCAGGTTAATTTCTGAGCTCATGCTTTCCGCCAACCCGCATTTGACGCTCCGTCAGTTGCAGATTTTCTGTCTCGTAGCGCAAGCGGGAACGACCGCCGCTGCGGCCGCTCAGATCTCGTTGTCACAATCGGCCACCAGTGCCGCTGTCAACGAACTCGAGCATGCGCTCGGACTACCGCTGTTTGACCGAATTGGAAAGCGGCTTCAGCTCAATGACAATGGGAGAGCCTTGATCCCGACGGCGCGGGCCGTCCTCGACGGTGCGCAGTCGATCGAACGCTGGGCCGTAGACCGTGAAAGCCAGGTCGGAAATTTGCGAATTGGCGCCAGTACAACGATCGGCAATTACCTGTTACCACCGGTTCTCGCCGGGTTCCGCGAGAGTCTCGGTCCGCCGGCGAATCTTCGTTGTGATCTCAATGTCACGATCGCCAATACCGCGGCCATTGCCAGCCAAGTAGCGGCGTTCGACTTGGATCTCGGTCTCCTGGAAGGCCCCTGCCATGAAGCGACATTGATGGTACAGCCCTGGTGCGAAGACGAACTTGTGGTGGTCGTCGCAGCGACCGATCCCCTGTTGCAAGGTCGGAGAAAACGCAAATTGTCACTGCAGGAACTGAGCGATGCAACGTGGTTGCTGCGCGAGGCCGGTTCTGGCACGCGTGAGGTGATCAACCAGCTGTTGACGCCACACATGCCCCGCCTGCGGCTCGGAGTCGAGTTCGGCAATTCCGAGGCTATCAAACGCGCCGTTGCGTGTGGTCTCGGGATCACGTGCCTCTCGCGCTGTATCGTCGAGGATGTGCTGCGTTCCGGTGCGCTGGTGGCCCCGCCAACGGAGTTGCCCCCGCTCCGACGTCGATTTTACGTCGCTGTACACGAGCGCAAGCGCCGGACCCGAGGGATGGATTTGTTGCTCAAATACCTCCGTCAGACTCAGCGGAACACATGAGAGGGTGAAATCCTCCACCCTCTTTACCGTAGCGACCGGTCTACTGACCAATCCTGTCCGTCAATCCTTTGTCGAGCGTGTCGTGCTCCCTCGCGGCGACGGCGTTTATGCGGCGATCTTGGCTTCGATTTTTCCGGAATCCTCTTGTTTCGCCTTGCTCGCGCGTCCTTTGAGTCGAATCTTGTCGCGCAACCCGGGCGGCGGCGGGGGCAGCGGCGACTGTTCAACGAGACGTCCGGCCTCCGCCTTTGCCCAATAGCCGCGAGGCGGGATCGGGATGGCGGCTCGTCGGCATGCCTTTGCAAGCCCGACGTCGGAAATGCCGAAGCGCCTGGCTACTTCTGAAACCGGCGCCTCCCAAATCAGCCGATAGAGATCCTCCCGAGAAACATAGTGCGCACAACGTGCCGGGTCATCACCTTCGGATGCGGGGAGGTGTCTAGTAACGGGCGCTTCGTAGGCCAATGCCATCGCGGTTGCCGACGAGACTGGAGCAAATTTCATGAGCGCTTGGCCGTGGGCCGTGAGCGCACGCTCGCGATGCTGAGTCTGGAAGTAGGCATAGCCCGCCGTTGTCTTGGTGTCCCGGTGGTTCAAGATCTGGCCGACCAGATGCAACGACTCGCCGCGCTGAACCAGCCAGCTGCCGACGGTGCGGCGAAGGTCATGCAGTCGGACGTCGGGAAGATTGGCGGCGCTTCGAACGCGCAGCCAGATATGCGGCAGTCCGACCAAATGAGCCCCTGGTTTCTTTCCGCAAATGATGTACTCGTTATTGTCGAGGCGTGGAATCTGCTGCAGACGGGCGATCGCCGCATCGCTCAAGGGGGCCAGCACCGGCTCGCCGTTTTTCGTCAATCCGATGAACAGAGTGCGAAAATCCCAATCGATGTCGGACCACTTCGATCGCAGGACCTCGCTCAGTCGAAGCCCGGTCAGGAGGAGCAGCCAGAGCGCGTGGCGCGCATAGTCGTCGTCTTCTGTTTCGATGGCAGCCAGTAGCCGGGGCATTTCCACTGTAGTCACAAAGCGCCGCCGCTTTCGATGGGGAAATCGGACGATGCCGACAGCGGGATTCGGAAGATCTCGGGGGACTTTGCCCGCGGCGCGGCCCCAGTTGAACATCTTGCGCACCACTCCGACGAAGTGGTTGGCCGCGATTGGGTAGCTGGTGCCGTGGCTGGCGTGAATGGCCTCGATGTCGGCGCTGGTCAGCGCGGTCACCGGACGCGAGCCGTATTTGGGTTGCAGCAGACGGCGCAAACAAGATTCATCATCCTTCCAGCTTTTTTTCTTCTTTTTGGCGTGGTTCTCGACATAGAGGACGATGAGTTCCTTGATGGCGATCGTCGTGCTCAGCGCATCGGCCTCGGCCTGGGGGTCGAGGTTGCTGGCGGCCAGACCCAGATAGCGGATCGCTTTCTTGCGAGCCACATCCAGGGTCATCAGGTTGGCCCGACCTAGGGAGCCCAGCCGTCGATGCCGATGCAGTCGATAGGCGCAGACGTAGGTGCGGAGCCCCGTGGCAAAGATACGCAGGCCGAATCCCGGCAGGCTGGCATCCCAATATATGCATTGCGACTGACCCTCACCGACGTACGGGAGAGTTCTAACGATATCCTGCCGGAGCTTGAGAGTGGGCATGCCGGTCCCGGTGAGTGACTAAAAAGTGACGCTGAGTGATCAAACCTTGGCGTAAATGATACAACTGGGGAGGGACAGCGCAAGCCTAACTTATTGAAAAATAAGCTCCAGCGAAGTCAGGCGTAGCCAGTACAAGCCAACGGGAGCAACTACGAACCAGGAGGTCGGGAGTTCGAATCTCTCCGGGCGCACCATATTTATCTTTTGCGTGAGAACCCTTTACGGGCACCCAATGTTCGAGGCTTCAAATTCGAACTCCCGACAATAGACAAGGGAGTTCGACAACCCGGCGCTTTGGCCGGGTTGGACGCCGCCGCGAAACGCGGCGGCGGGCCGAAGCGAAGCGGAGGCCGAGGGCGCAGCCCGAAGCAATCTCTCCGGGCGCACCATATTTCCCAATCTCGATCAATCACTTAGAGCTCCGACTCTTACCCAGCCTTGCGCCGAAGCCAGGTGGTTGCGGGAGTTTTGCGGGACTCGGTGTCGCTCACGCGCTCGTTGGCCGCCGGTTCTCTTGCCGCTTTCCCCGAAGAAATGGGGCTGATTACCAATGACCTGGTCAGCTATGACCAGCAGCCGACGGACACTCTGA